>JAEEGI010021462.1_pt1 | contig 12832 bp, 14 predicted proteins | sample 8958751 | NCBI WGS metagenome assembly JAEEGI01 (sample SAMN16246545, study PRJNA631951) | gut metagenome | biome: gut microbiome; feature: rumen; material: KS-attached | host: Bos | place: Iran: Karaj | collected 2018-10 | reverse complement strand
TCTTCAGGTGAGCTCCAAACGCCGAGAAGAGGAATAACATATTTTGCCCCTGCTCTTTTACAGACTATCTCCTTTACAGTTAATTTGTCTGCCATCTCTGTATAGACTTCTTTACGGTCATGCAGCTTGAGCCATTGCATTTTCTCATTAAAACGCTTAGGATTATCAAGATCGAGCTTTAACCCGGTCCTGTAATAATAATACTTCCTCAGATACCTTTCATCAGACATATTTTTCGTATTTCTGTTTAGAAATACGATTTTTGGTATTATAAGCGGATCTTTGATCAGCTTTTTGAGTTTATTCATGAAAGAAATTATATAGCATTTATAAAATCTTTTCAACTTGTATTGAAACTCTTGAAGAAAGTACAAATATACAATAGAATACAGAAACAGAAACTGTTACGGAGGATATCTGTATGATTTTAAAAAGAAGTTTCGGAAGGACAGTCTCGGGTATAGAGACGTTTCTGTATGAGATCAAGAATACGGCCGGGGCATCGGTCTCGGTCACAGACTACGGCGCCAGAATCGTTTCGATAAATGTTCCGGACAGAGACGGAAAGGTGAGAGATGTATTGCTCGGATGTGACAAAGTCTCGGATTATGAAGAAGATGACGCATTTTTGGGCGCAAGCGTCGGCAGGGTTGCGAACAGGACCTCCGGTTCCGAATTTACACTGAACGGGCAAAAATATCACTTAAACAGCAACTCTCCGGGGGGGCATACCCTGCACGGAGGGCTAAGGGGGTTTGACAAAGCAGTATGGAAACTTGATACCTGCACTGAAGACAGCATCAGTTTTACTCTTTCAAGTCCGAATATGGAAGAAGGCTACCCCGGAAAGCTGGATGTAAAATGCACTTTTACCTGGACTGACAATAAGGAGTTGCGGGTGTCCTATGAAGCGGTTACGGACAGGGACACGCCGGTCAATCTTACCGGACACGGATATTTTAACCTTGCCGGTCATGCTTCAGATATCAGCGCTTCAGAGCAGATACTGACAATAAATGCGAATTTTATTACGCCCACAGATGAAAATCTCATCCCTACCGGAGAAATTAGGCCGGTAGAGGGAACAGCTTTTGATTTCAGAAAAGCAAAGCGCATAGGTCGCGATATTGACGCAGATGACATTCAGTTAAGATTTGGCAAAGGATTTGACCATAACTGGGTGTTGAACAAAAGAGAACATGGTGAATACATGCTTGCCGCAAGACTGTTTTCTCCGGACAGCGGTATCACTATGGAGATGTATACAGATCAGCCGGGGCTTCAGTTTTATGCAGGAAACGCTCTTCACGGACAATGCGGAAAAGGCGGTGCACATTACAGGGCAAGACAGGGCACAGCGTTTGAGGCACAAAACTTTCCAAATGCTGCGAACATGGCTCATTTTCCGTCGCCGATCCTCAGACCCGGTGGGAAATACTGCCACAGAACTGCGTACAAATTTTATTGACACCTCAACTCAAATTATATATAATACATTGTCTGCCTGAAGACAGACAGATATTTTATTGCCAACTGCTTCGGAGAATTTCCGATGTTGAGTATATTGAAAGGAGCATGATCCATGAAACGTACATTCCAGCCTAAAAAACGCCAACGCAGCAAAGTTCACGGTTTCAGAGCCAGAATGGCAACAGCAAACGGACGCAAAGTCCTTTCCCGCCGCAGAGCAAAGGGAAGAGCCGAACTTACAGTCTGATTTTCATGACTGTCTGCGGTGAGACCGCGCAAGGGTGTATTAAGGCAGACAAATGAACAGCGCATCGACACTAAAAAAAAACAGTGATTTTCACAGGCTTTATAACAGAGGCAAAGCATCTGCAAATCCGTTGGTTGTTGTCTATTGCCGGAAAAACGGCAGAGATCTCAACAGGATCGGATATACAGTTTCAAAAAAACTTGGTAAAGCAGTTACACGTAACCGTATCAGAAGACGCATGAGAGAAGTGTACCGTCTCAATATGCATAAGCTGAAAAAAGGATTTGACATCGTCGCGGTTGCAAGATCGAAAACAGCAGATGCTGCATATTCTGAAATTGAAGAGGCCTTCCTGAAGGCTTGCGCAGAACTTGGTATCTCAGAATGAAAAATATACTGATTGCTCTAATCAGGTTCTATCAGAAGTTCATATCTCCGTACACACCCCCTTCATGCAGGTTTATTCCGACCTGCTCGAGCTATGCGCTTGAAGCCATCGGAAAGTACGGCGCTGTCAAAGGCGGATGGCTCAGCATAAAGCGCATCATGAGATGCCACCCTTTTCACAGAAAGGGCTACAGCATCTATGATCCCGTACCTTAAATATTAAGGAGCACGATATGTCATTTGGCGAGATAATAACCTGGCCCTTTGCCAAGCTTATGGTATGGCTTTATGGACTTACCGGGAGCTACGGCTGGGCTGTAATATTGTTTGCACTTATCGTCAACCTGATTCTTACCCCGTTCATGGGAAAGAGCAAAAAAGCCACCATGAAAACCACACGTCTGCAGCCGAAGATCCAGGAGATCCAGCGCAGACATGAAGGCAACCAGCAGAAACTGAACGAAGAGATGCAGAAGCTTTATCGGGAAGAGGGTATAAATCCGATGTCCGGTTGCCTTTGGTCTCTTATTCCGTTCCCTATACTTATAGCTCTTTACAGCGTTATTCGTCAGCCACTCTCGAGAATGATGTTCGTTGCCAAGGATACTGTTGCCAAGATAACGGAATATGTGACCGCTCAGGGCTGGTATACGGTATCCACAAATGCAAGAGCTGCTGCATACAGTGAGATTCGGATAGTTGATGTACTGCATAAAAATTGGGATGCTTTTATTTCCGGCTTTGGAGAGGTGGAAAACCTTGTCAATGTTGACTTCAGCTTTTTGGGCATGAATCTTGGAGATCAGCCCAATTGGCAGACTCTTTGGCAGGGCCCATATACATGGGCTGCAATAGGCATTTTTCTGATCCCATTTGTTTCTGCAGGTCTTTCATGGCTTTCGATGACCGTTTCCCAGAAAATGAACCCTCAGTCCGGATCGTCAGGCAATGATGCTGCAGCGGCATCAATGAAAAGCATGAATGTTGTCATGCCTTTGATGTCAATATGGATCTGCTTTGTCATGCCGGCAGCTATGGGCGTGTACTGGATTGCCAACAGCGTATTCGGCATGATCAGAGATGTACTTCTTACAAAAGTATACACGCGTCAGATCGAAGCAGAGGATGCGGCAAGAATAGCGACCAGATCAGAGAGAGAAAAAGAACTTGAAGCGAAGAAGGCCGAGACAGAACGTCTTAAAGCCGAGGGACTGACTCAGAGAAACGATAATACAAGCAAAAAGAAGATCCAGGCAAAAGAAAAACAGATGAGCGACGAGCGCAAAGCTGCAGCTCAAAAGGCAGAAAAAGCAGAACGCAGAGAGCGCCTCGGAATAGCGGAAACTGAAGTGCCTGCTTCTCAGGTAGGGCACAGACGTTATGCCCGGGGCAGAGCATACGATCCGGATCGATTCGGGGCTGTCAGTGAACCGGCTCCCGAGTCGGATAATACTATTCCGGAACTGGAAGATACTGAAGAAGATGCGGTGTTAGCAGATTCATATTCTGAAGAGGAGGTCTCTGCGGACAGTACGGATAATCCCGGGGAAACCATGAGTGATACAATGCCGGAGGAAAAGACTTAATGATCAAAGAACTTCTTAAGTCCGGTAAGACAGAGGAAGAGGCAATCAAAGCAGCTCTTGATGAGCTGGGGCTGGAAAGAGACGATGTTTCGGTAGAGATAATAGACAGAGCGAAATCGGGATTTCTCGGCATCGGTGCTGTTAAAGCAAAGGTCAAAGTGAGCTATGAGGTCCTGGATGAACCGAAACCGGCCAAGGTAAAACCGGTCGCCACTGAAAAACCTGTAAAGGCCGAGAAACCCGCAAAGGATGAAAGACCTGCACAGAGCTCGAAAAACACTAAGCCTTCCGCCAAAAAAGAACCCAAGAAAGAGGCATTCGTTAGACAGAACGCTCCAGCAGAAGAAAAAAGCGAATTCGCCGAAATCAGAAACTTCCTCACCGGATTATTGAAAAACATGGATGTCGAAGCCAATATAGACATCACAGAGAAGAATGGAACGATAGATGTAACGCTTTCGGGGCCTTCTATGGGAAGCGTTATCGGACGCCGGGGTGAAACACTTGATGCAATACAGCATCTTACGAATTATGCCTGCGGCAAAGGGAACGACAAGCGTCCTCACATTAATGTAGATGCGGAAGGATATCGCAGTAAGAGAGAGGAATCTCTCGTCAAGCTTGCCGAAAAAATGGCAGAGAAGGCCATTAAATATAAGCGGAGCATGGCACTGGAACCGATGAATTCATATGAACGCCATGTAATTCATACAGCACTCCAGAACTATGATGGAGTTACAACAACATCCACCGGAACAGAACCAAACCGGAGAGTGGTAGTCAACTATGTTAAGCCGGCCAACGAACCGGAGGAAAAACCGAAGACCCGTGAATGGGCCTGAAACAGGAGGAAACGATGAGCATTTTTGAACAGGTCAGAGATACTCTGGCAAAGCAGTTTGAGATAGATCCCGCTACAATAACACCTGAAACCAATATTATAGACGATATAGGCGCTGATTCTCTTGACGTCGTAGAGCTTATCATGAGCCTTGAAGACAACTACGGTATTTCAATCTCTGATGATGATGCCGCAAAGCTTCTTACAGTCGAGCAGATCACTGCTTATCTGGAGAACCAGCAGTAATTTTTAAATCCCGCCTGCGGGCGGGATTTTTTGAAGGCATTCCATGCAGCAGACAAATTCATACATAGTCTCTTCACCGGATGCTGGGAAGGGATTGGATAAAGCTTTTGAGATAGCGCAAACAGCCCTGTGCACAGCCACATCCGGAAGGCCATGCGGGGTCTGCAGAGCTTGCAGAAAAGTAAAGCAGAGAATTCACCCGGATCTTTCGGTAATAGAGAGGGAAGAAGGTCAGGGGGGAAAGCCCAAACAGAACATATCTGTTGAGCAGATCAGGGAGATTGTTCATGAAGCCGGAATTGTTCCCATAGAAGGGCAAAAGAAGGTTTACATAATTAAAGAAGCTCAGCTGATGAATACAGCTGCCCAGAATGCTGCTTTGAAGCTTTTGGAAGAACCGCCGGAATGGGTCGTGATAGTTCTGGTGACCGATAATCCGGATGCCCTTCTGCCTACTGTCAGGTCCCGTTGCAGCAGGATAAATCTCAATAGCGAAAGCAGTGCTATCAGCGAGCAGACAGAAAAGAGGTGCGAGAGTTACATGAAAGCTCTCGCGATGGGTGACAGAGCTGAAGTGTTCTGCGCTGCGATGGATCTCAAGTTGAAAAATCTTTCCGAAACGGAAGAGTTTCTGCAGTATATCAGGGAGTATGCAAAAGATATCCTCTGCTATCGCAGGAAAGATCCGGGACTCGGCAGAGAACTGCTTTTCAAGATAACACTTATTGCGGATAAGTGTACAGCTTATATAAAATCAAATGTAAACCCGAACCATATAGCGGGACTTCTTGCAGTTCTCCCGTTTGAAGACAGAATTATTGAGGATGATATTTAATGACTGAAGTAGTCAGTATAAGATTCAGAGGCAGCTGTAAGATTTATTATTTTGCACCTGAAGGAATAGAATGCAGATCCGGTGACACTTTAATAGTGGAGACAGCAAAGGGACTCGAGATGGTCGAATGCTGTATGGGCAATCATGAGGTGGAAGATGAAGAGGTGGTCCAACCATTAAAGAGGGTGATCAGGATCGCGACCAGCACGGATAAGGAAAACGCTGAGAAGAACCGGGCCAAGGAAGGCGATGCGTTGGAGATATGCAGACAGAAAGTTGCCGATCACGGTTTGGACATGAAGCTGGTAGGTGCCGAATACAGCTTTGACGGGACCAAAACGACGTTTTTTTTCACATCTGACGGAAGAGTGGATTTCAGGGAACTGGTAAAGGATCTTGCTGCCGTTTTTCATAACCGTATAGAACTCAGGCAGATAGGCGTGAGGGATGAGGCGAAGATGGTCGGCGGATTGGGGATTTGCGGAAGACCGTATTGCTGCAAAGCCTTTATGGATGATTTTGCACCGGTATCCACCAAAATGGCCAAAACTCAGAACCTTTCATTAAATCCGACAAAGATATCGGGAAGCTGCGGAAGGCTGATGTGTTGTCTGAGATACGAACAGGATGCATATGAAGATCTGATAAAACGAATTCCTAAGGCAGGGACTTTTGTTGAGACAAAAGACGGTTTCGGAACGGTAGAGCAGGCGGATATTCTCAGATCGACTGTAAAGGTCAGACTTGACACAGATTCTGACGACAAACTCAGGATCTATAAATCAAATGAACTGTGTGCCGTCCCGGGGGGCAGACCTCCGGAAGGGGAAAAACCGCAGCATGTTTTTGAATATGTTCCTGAGGAAGAAAAGGATGATGAAAAAGAAGCTCCAAAATGGGAAGCAAGAGTCATAGTTTCTCCGGAAGAGCAGGAAAAAAGTAAAACAGCAGTAAAGAACTCTGATTCATCGGATGATATCGCGGAGGATCCGCTTGAAGATGCCAGAAAGGAGCGCCGCAGAAATTCCGGCCGCCCCCACAGAAGAACCGGTAATTATAAACGCCGCACCGGTAAAAGAACAAAAGAGCAGCAGTCTTGATTTGAGGCTGTTGCTTTTTACTTTTTAAAATGTTATTCTAAGTACAGCTATAAATACTGTATTAAATGACTGAAAAGGAGAATGAGATTTATCATGGTCAAGATAATCATGGGTGAGAAAGGAACCGGAAAAACGAAGAAGCTTGTAGACATGGTACGCGAGGCAGTAAAAGCAGAGCATGGCGATGTTGTCGTCATAGAAAGAGAGAAAAAGCTTACCTACGATATCCCGTACAGTGCAAGACTTATTGACGCCGGAGCATATCCCATTGCAGAATATGAATTTCTGAAAGGCTTGATTTGCGGTATACACGCCGGAAATTATGATATAACTCATTTCTTTATGGATAATTTCAGGAAGCTCGTGAAAGACAGGAGCAAAGAGTCTTTTGAGGCTTTCATAGACTGGCTGATCGACTTTTCGAAAAAAGAAAATATCGAATTTGTTATAAGTTATACTCAGGATCCCGATGAAGCTTCCGATAAAATCAGGACTCTTCTGATATAAGCAAATGCGTCTTGATAAATTTCTGAAGTCTTCAAGGATTATAAAAAGAAGAACGGTCGCAAATGAGGCCTGTGACAGCGACTATGTCAAAGTCAACGGCAGACAGGCAAAAGCCGGCACTCAGGTCAAGCCCGGGGATTGTATAGAGATAGCTTTTGGAAACCGTACACTGAAGGTTGAGATCCTCAATACGAATGAAAATGTGAAAAAAGATGAAGCTCCGATGATGTTCAGGGAGATATGTTGATCATATGCCGGCATAAGTTTACTTATGCCGGTTGCTTGTTTATGCATATCAGGTTACAAATATGCATGCCTATACTTCTGGGTTCTATACTTGAAACTTCAAAATAACAGCAAAAATTCAACAGTTTCCACAAAGATTTCAACATAAAATAGTTACAAACAGCAGCTTTTTTGAATATCAGGATTACATAATATTATGAATTATGAATTTTTATTGACAGCATTTTAAACTTTTTTTGCATTTGTTGATAAAGGTTTTTTCGGATGTTATAATCAAAACACCGATAATAATGCAAACAAAGGAGGACAAACTAATGAAAAAGTCAGGAAAGCTGCTTGCAATTATTCTTTCCCTTGCTATGGTTTTCTCCCTTTGCGCCTGCGGGAAAACTTCAGCTCCTGCTGCAACCTATGATTCTTCAAATGCTTATTATGCAGCATCCGAATCTGCCGCTTCAGGAGCCTATGAATACGGCTTTGACGCAGAGTATCCGAAGGAAGAGGAAGTTACGGAAGCAAAAACCGATAATACATCTGCTCTGGATGTTAAAGGCGATGCGGAGACAGACCTGGATTATGACAAGATAATATATTCTGCTGATGTAACTGTTGAGACCACTCAGTTCGATGATGCTGTTGCTGCGCTTGCAGGATTCGTGGAGAAGTACGGCGGTTTTGTCCAGTCGAGCTCAGTAAGCGGAGCAAATTTAATCGATCAGCAGCGCGGACGTATCGTCAACAGATCTGCAAATTACACTCTCAGGATCCCAAGCAAGAATTTCAACGGGATAATGAACAGCTTTTCCGAGATGGGCAATGTGCCGTACAGCTATACATATACTGAGAATGTGACTTCTGCCTACTATGACACCCAGGCAAGACTTGAGGCATACAAGACCCAGCAGACGAGGCTGCTTGAACTCATGGAAAAGGCTGAGACAGTCGAAGATGTAATAACGATCGAAGAGCGTCTCACCGAACTGAACTACAGCATAGACAGCCTGCAGTCTGTCTTAAACAACTTTGACAGGCGCGTCAGTTACAGCACCATCTCTCTGAGACTTATGGAGGTCAGAGAATATACTCCGACAGAAGAACCTACTTTCTGGGACAGACTCGGAGATGCTTTTATTGATGGTGTTAAAGGAGCTTTTGAATTTCTGAAAAATCTTCTGGTCTTCATAGTCGGCGCACTGCCTGTAATCGCAATAATCGCGGTGCTGTATTTTGTCCTTCGCAAGCCTGTGAAAAAACTCTTTGAAAAGAAAAGGGCAAAGAAAACTGCAAGATCGGAGAAAACAGAAGCGATGACGGAAAACAATAAAGACTCAAATGATTCAGGGGGAAAAAAATGATCAAAGTAGACTTAAGCGGTGCAAAAGGCTTTTTCAAAGGAGAAAATCCGGACTATGAAGCTGCCGCTCGCGCGCATGAAATACTTGCATCCGGTACGGGAAAGGGCTCCGATTTCAGAGGATGGCTGGAACTGCCTTCAAGAATGAAATCCGGGGAACTCCCGAGAATAATCGAAACTGCGGAGAAAATCAAAAGCCGCAGCAAGGCTCTTGTAGTAATAGGAATCGGAGGTTCTTATCTGGGGGCAAGAGCAGCGATTAACCTGCTCAAACCGGTATCGGAAGAAAATGATGTCAAGGTGTTCTTCCTCGGCAACGGACTTTCACCGGACTATCTCTGCGATACCCTGAAGCAGATAGGTGATGATGATTTTGATGTAAATGTCATTTCCAAGTCCGGTACAACGCTTGAACCTGCGGTTTCATTCCGTATATTCAGAGAATTGCTGAAGAAAAAATACGGAGACAAGGCAGGAGAGCACATATACGCCACCACGGATAAGGAAAGAGGTGCGCTTAAATCACTTGCAAACTCAGAAGGCTGGGAGACATTTGTAGTTCCGGATGATGTCGGAGGAAGATACAGCGTACTTTCAGCAGTGGGTCTTTTACCGATGGCAGTAGCAGGGATCGATGTCTCCAAGGTCATAAGTTCTGCAGAGAAGGCTTTGAAGGATATGGATCTGAGGTCTCCCGAGAACCCTGTCTGGCAATATGCAGCAGCAAGACAGCATCTGTATCGGATCGGATATGGGACAGAACTGCTCGCAAGTTTTGAGCCGAGTTTCAGATTCGTCGGTGAGTGGTGGAAGCAGCTTTTCGGTGAGAGCGAAGGTAAGGACGGTGTCGGCATATTTCCCGCATCTGTCGAATATACTGCAGATCTGCATTCCATGGGTCAGTTCATACAGGACGGTCCCAGAAACCTGATGGAGACGGTCGTTCGCTTTGGCTCGGAATCGGAAACATATGCAGTTCCTTTCGATGAAGGAAATGCAGACGGGTTGAATTACCTTGCAGGGCGCGATCTTGGAGAGATTGGGAAGGTCGTAGCTGATGCCGTGAGAGCGGCTCATGTTGAGGGCGGTGTTCCCAATATGGTCGTGGAGATACCTAAAAGAAACGAAGAAGGTTTTGCGGAAATGGTGATATTCTTTGAACTGGCCTGCGGAGTATCCGGATATATGAGCGGTGTCAATCCCTTCAATCAGCCGGGAGTAGAGGCATACAAGAAAAATATGTTCAAGATGCTTGGCAAACCCGGAACCTGACCGGGTACAGACAGTATTGAGAACAAACAATAAAAACATATAAACAGGAGGAAAGAAAATGACATTTCGCGATCTCAAAGTAAAAGATGTATTCGAAACGCCCGAATACAGGAAGGTTATGGAGCAGTATGCGGCAAAGCTCCTCAAATACCCCGGAGTAAAGCTTCTCTACAAGAAAAGCTGCGGCGAGATCTTTGACAAGGTCGTTGCCACAAAAATGATCCCGGAGGAGGACGCCAAGAAGGTCGAGACAGAGATCAACAAACTTCTCGGTGCCTGATAAGCTCCAACTCACCAGTGAAAAAGCAGCCATGCCGGCTGCTTTTTCGTTGATAAAACCGAAAAAAGGAATACAAAAATAAAATGAAATACTGGCTGATTGAGGAATCCTGTCATTGTCAGTCACAGTAATAATACAAATGTTTCCTTTAGAAAGCTTAAAGAGAGAATTAACTCTGTGAGTCCACGAACGATTAACATAATTTAATTATTGTTAACTTATACTCTTCTTTACTATGACCTTTTTTCACTTGACGTCATATTTTATCAATAGTAAAATATATAGAATAAAAAAAGGAGGTATGCCGGATGAGGCGCTTTATAAAAGGCGACAGAAAATATCTGAACTGGGGAATTACGGCTTTTGTTGTGATTGCCTTCAGTATTCTCTTCTACATGGCGCTTGCATATTTGCCATCTCTCGGCAAAGCTCTGTCTGATTTGGTTTCTATCCTGGCTCCCTTTATATGGGGTCTTGTTATTTCATATATTCTGCTCCCAATGATGCATGCCATGGAAAAACATGCATTTATCCCTCTTTCCAGAAAACTTTATGCAAAAAATAAAAAGAATGACGGAAGCGGTTTAGCAAGAGGTATGTCTGTATTGGCCGCCGAGATCATCTTCCTGGTGATTCTTGCAGCTTTGGTCTGGCTTATTATTCCGCAGCTTTATTCCAGCATTGAGACTATGGTTAAAAACAGCGGGGAGTATATGGATAAAGCTGAGAAATGGGTTTTAAATATTTTTAATAATAATCCGACTGTTGAAACATATGCCCTTCAGGCCATAGACAGCCTCGAAGACGGGGCGCTGAGCTGGCTCCAGACAAAACTCCTTCCCCAGTTCGGAAATGTCATCTCCAATGTATATGCCGGTGTATACAGCGTTTTCAGAGTTCTTTACAACCTGATAATAGGCATAATAGTTTCGGTATATATCATGGCCAGATCGGATGCTTTTACTGCCGGATGCAGAAGGCTTCTCTATTGCATATTTACTATAGAAGCAGCAGAAAAAATAAGGTATGCTGTCCGTGAAATAGACCGCACATTCATGACCTTTATTTCCAGCAACCTCTATGATGCTGCCATAGTAGGAGTGCTCTGCTATATATTCTGTGTGATAGTAAAGATGCCGTATGCTCTGCTTGTTTCGGCAATTGTCGGAATCACAAACATGATTCCGTTTTTCGGCCCGCTAATAGGTGCTGTCCCGAGTGGCCTGATCATTCTGTTTGTAAGTCCTATAAAATGTCTTGTCTTTATTATTTTTATTGTTGTACTGCAGCAGTTTGACGGCAATCTGATAAAACCGAAGATCCTTGGAAGCTCGCTGGGAATCGGCGGATTCTGGGTTATGTTTGCCATAATTCTTGGCGGCGGGCTTTTCGGATTCTGGGGAATGCTTCTCGGCGTTCCGGTATTTACGGTTATCTACACATGGATAAACAACTCCGTGAACAAAAAGCTTAAAAGAAGCGCTTTGCCCACGGATATGGAAGAGTATAAAGATCTGGACAGGATAGACCCAGTTACAAGGGAACCTGTAAAAAAACAGGAAGAAGGAGAAGACTAACGGTGTGCAAGCGAAACTGAGGCTTCAATAACAGCATCAGCAAAAGCTTCGGTATCCGCTTCAGATGTAAATCTCGAAAGGCCGACTCTCAGAGCTCCGTCAATTATACGACTGTCAAGGCCGATTGATTCCAGCACATGGCTCCGCCCTCCCTTTTTGCAGGCGGAGCTTTTTGAAACATAGATATCCCTTGCCTCAAGATAGTTCATGAGAACTTCACTCCTGAATCCTGGAAGTGAAAGACTTAAGATATGCGGCGCGTCCCCGCCGATAAATACTGCCCATGGGATTGCAGATGCAATACGATCCTTAAGCTCTTCTTTGAGCGTTCTCATACGATTTGTATATTCCGGCATTTTCGGATACGCTGCCTTTACTGCGGCAGCAAAAGCAGCTATCTGGGGCATAGCTTCTGTTCCTGCTCTTAATCCGTATTCCTGGCCACCTCCGAGAATAAATGGCTTGAGTTTAAGCCCTTTTCTGATATAGAGTGCACCGATACCTTTGGGAGCATGCACTTTATGGCCGGAGATGCTTATCATGTCCGCGCCCAGCTTATTGGCAGAAAAGGGAATCTTTAAGAAAGCCTGCACTGCATCGGTATGCAGAAGCGCTTTTGATCCTGCTGCTTTCAAAACATCGGACACAGCTTTTATATCTGTGACAGCGCCTGTTTCGTTGTTTACAAGCATTAATGAGACCAATACCGTGTCGTCTCTGAGCACGGAAGCAACATCTTCCGCTCGAATGGCTCCTTTACTGTCGGGTTTTAAGTATGTTACTTCAAAGCCTTTTTCTTCCATGAGGCTGAGAGAGCGCCTCACGGCATCATGTTCGACGCTTGAGCTGATTATGTGTTTTCCCGTGCGCTGCCGGGATTCCGC
>JAEEGI010021461.1_pt1 | contig 12832 bp, 4 predicted proteins | sample 8958751 | NCBI WGS metagenome assembly JAEEGI01 (sample SAMN16246545, study PRJNA631951) | gut metagenome | biome: gut microbiome; feature: rumen; material: KS-attached | host: Bos | place: Iran: Karaj | collected 2018-10 | reverse complement strand
CAGCTCCTGCAGATTGCTCAGGCCGCTGACGCTGAGGCTGGAGAGCTGGTTGAAGGCGCAGTTGAGCTGGGTGAGCTCCGTGCATTGGGCCACGTCCATGACCGTGATGTCGTTGCACATGCAGCTGAGGTTCGACAGCTCCCGGCAGCCGGTGATCCCCAGGGTGGTGATGCGGTTGCCGTCCAGCAGGGCCTCCCGGAGCCCGGTGAGGGGGGAGAGGTTCAGCCAGCCGCTGAAATCCATGTAGCGCAGGTCCAGGCTGAGGATATGCCCCTCGTGGTCCCAGGTCACTCCGATCCAGGTGGAGGGATCCTCCGCGTCCCAGCCGGCGTTCGCCAGAGCGAAGCGGTTCTCCTCCGTGGCGGTGAAGAACTCCTGCAGGGCCGCGGCTTCCGCCTCCAGGGGGGCGGGGGCCGGGTCCTCCGGCTCCTCGAACAGGTTCGCGCCCCGGGTATTATAGCATTTCGCCAGCATGGCGGCATGGTAGGTCATGGCGATATGGGAATCCGCGAAGGCGCCCATGCCCAGGCCGCCCAGCTTCTCCACGCCGTTGCGGACAAAGAATACGGAGACCGGGGTGAAGTCGCAGGTCCTGGTTCCGGCAAAGGCCAGCTTGGAGGAGCAGCTGACGTGCTTCAGCAGCAGCTTGTATCCGTCCGTGTCCCCCTCTGCGGATGCGGCCAGGCCGTTGTACATATAGTGGTAGGCCTGGGTGCCGTCGCAGGTCCAGGCGTGGGCGTTGTCCTTCGTGTAGTATTCCTGCACGGTGGGGAATTTGCCTGCCAGGTATTCGGCAAGGTCATCCGGCTCCATGATCTGGTAGTTGTAGTCCGGCTTGGAGTGGGAGGAGCCGCCATTCTTGTCGGACTTTGCCAACATGGTGTTGATGTAATAGGCAAAGCTGCCGCCCCTGGCGTACTCATCATGGGAGGAGAACTGATACGTGGTGCCGTTTTTCTGGAAGCCCCAGCTGTTCCGCAGGGGGATATAGGTGACAAAGTCGTCCGAATTGCAGATATTGAAGATATACTTGCAGGAGGCGGGGGATTTGGTGGCGTTGGGGGTGGCGAAAGTATAGGCGTATACCTTCTGGAATTTGCCGGACTCCCCGGCGGTGCGGGCCAGGAGGTTCCCCACCGCAGCGCCCCGGCTGTGGCCGGTGATCACCACCAGGGGCTTCACGGCAAAGCCGGAGGAATAGTCCTGCAGCGCCTTCATGATCTTGCTCGCGGCGCTGGCGAAGGTGGCGTGCTCCGTATACCCCGCGGAATAGGTATCGCCGGTCATCATCATGTTCCCCTCCCAGCCGGGGTAGCCGCCGGTGCCCATGATGACCACAAAGACGACGGGGGTGATGACGCCGTTATAGTTATACTCCTTCACCGCCAGGGTATAGGGGGAGCTCCAGCGGGTCCGGTCGGTATAGCTGTCCGCTATCCGGCAGGTCCATTTCCGGGAGCGCATGAGCTCCACCAGGTTGTCCGGGGTGCGGGACTTCCGGTCCGTGTCATAGATGAGCAGCGTATCGCCGCTATAGTAGTAATCGCAGCTGGGGTAGGCCAGGCACATATATTCGGAGCATTCCAGGGCCAGGTCGTAGTTGAAGACCTGGTTGTCATAGGTCCATTGCGGCAGATCCTTCAGGTAGGGCAGGTTCACCTCGCAGGTGCAGGTCTTGACGGCGCCCTCCGCCGAGGTCACCGTGGCGGTGATGGTGGCGGTGCCCGGGCCCACCGAGGTGACGACGCCGTTGGCGTCCACCGTGGCCACGCCCTCATTGGAGCTGGTATAGGCCGCGCTGGCGATCACCGCCGTGGAGGGGTAGGGCTTCAGCTTTGTGCTGACGGTCTCGCCCCGGTGGGAGAAAACCACCTTGTCGCCGCCGAAGACCACGCCCTGCATGCTGGAATCCTCCACGCCGTAGATCCACCAGCCCTCGCTGGTCCGGTACCAGGTGTTGCGGTGGGCGTTTTTGGCGTAGCCGGTGATATCCAGCTTCGTCCCCTCTTTGGGATAGGTGTGCATCACCTTGCCCTCGCGGTAGGGAATATCCCGGGCCACCACATTGTCGTCGTTGGTGGTATAGGTGCCGTAGGCCTTGTAGACGGTGAGCTTCCATTTCGCGCCGCAGACCGTGCAGACGCCCTTTGACCAGCTGTGGGTGGTGAAGCAGGCGAGCCCTTCGACGGCGCTGTAGTCGATGTTCGGGTTCGGGCCGGCCACCACAGGGTTGTAGCCGCCGCCCGTGCCGCCGGTGCCGCCGGAGCTGCCCGTGCCGCCGGAGCCCCCGGCGGCGTTGACCGAATCCGGATCGAAGGCGTGGATGATGAGAGCAGCCGCGGTCTCGACCAGGGTGGGCTTGCGCAGATTCTCACTGTAGATATATTTGCCGTCCGCCGTGGTGTACCAATAGTGCCCCGACAGGGCCTCCACCATTCCGGTGGTCTCCACCAGCTTGTCCTTCCCCAGGGTGCGGACCTCCGCGCCCCCTATGTAGGGCGCGTCCCGCACGGGGACGTTGGCCTTTGCGGTATAGAGCGTCCGGGCCGTGTTGTCCACCTCACGGATCCTTTGGGTATAGCCGCAGCCGGTGACGACGCAGCGGCCCACCTCCAGGTCATGCTCGTGGCCCCGCAGGTTCTCCTCCCAGATCCAGTACTCCCGGATATAGTCCGCGGAGCCGAAACCGGAAACGCCGGCGGTGACCTTGACCTTGTACCAGATATGGGGCTTTATGGTATACCAGTGGGGCTTATACTCCTTAACGTCCGTGATCTGCACCGCGGTGCCTTTTTTGCTGATATAGCCCTTGATGTCGTAATCCTGGCCGTACTTGTCCCGCAGGGGCACGCGGTCCTTTGCGGTCTCCAGCCAGTCGCCCGAAGACCAGGCGGCGGCGGCGCGCTGGGGCAGGACCGCGGGCGCGAGGGTCAGCATCACCGCGAGACACAGCAGCAGGCTGAGGAATCTTTTGCAGCGCTTCATGGCGTGTTCTCCTTTTCCTATCGTTCATCTTCCCGGGCGGGAGCCCCGCCCGGGAAGCATATGCTTCGTCTGCCGGTCCGGGCGGTCAGCCCAGGGTGCTCTCCAGGGGCTCCGCCAGGGGGATCTCCGTGCCGCTGAGCAGGAACACCTTCATGCGCGCGCTGCCTGCCTTCGGCGCGGGGACGGAGATGCCCGTGAGCTCCACGCGGCATGCGCCGTCCGCCAGCTCGCCCCGGGCGGGCAGGGCCTGCAGGAGCCTGCCGGAGCCGTCATAGAAGGCCAGGATCAGGCTGCAGGGGCCGGAGGCGTCGGCAGGGGCCTTGACCCGCAGGGTCAGGCCGCCGGTGAGGCTGCCCCCGGAGAGGGACAGGGTGGAGGACTCGGTATACACGGCGTAGTCCCGCTCGTCCGCCACCACCAGGGTGAAGGTATCCGAAAGGGAGCCGCCCGCCACACGCACGGTGATCTCCGCCATGCCCGCAGCCTTGGCGGTGAGGACGCCGTACCGGTCCACCTCCGCCACGGCGGGATCGCTGGAGGACCAGATCACCTCCGCCGAGGCGGCGGAGCTGGGGAACAGGTCGAAGCTCAGGAGCTGGGCCTCCCCGATCTCCATGTCGGTCTCGTTATCCACGATATAGATGCCCCGCAGGGGCTTGGGCTCGCTGACCGTGACGCTGCACAGGGCCTTCACCGTCTGGTCCGCGGCCAGCACGGCGGTGATCCGGGCGGTGCCGGTGCCCACGGCGGTGACCAGACCGTAGGCGGAGACCGTGGCCACGGTGGGATCGTCCGAGCGCCACAGGAATTCCGGCTGCAGGTCCACGGGGGAGAGCCTGGGCAGGAGCTGCTGTTCGCTCCCCACCACCAGGCTCACCGCCTCATCCAGCTCCAGGGAGGAGGCCAGGGGGGAGGCGCAGCTCAGACCGTCGGCGGAATGGGTGGAGGCCCCGGCGGCAGCCTTCAGCGCCGCGCTTTCCAGGGAGGCGCAGGTGGCGAAGCACCAGCAGGAGCCGATCTCCCCCTGGTCCTTCACGGGGGTGACGCAGCCCTCCTCCCGGAGGTCGTAGCGCCTGGGCAGGCTGCTGCCCTCCGCCACGCTGTAGGTGGTGTTCAGGTCCGGCAGGATGCTGGGGGCGGAGAGGCCGAAGAAGGTGTCCTCCTCTCCCTCCTCATCCTCCAGGAGCAGGGCGTCCCCGCCCGTCACGGCGGGGTTCAGCAGGTAGCCCATGGCAAGGAGCTCCTCCGGGGTATAGACCCGGTCGCTCACCCACTCCCGGGCGGAATCGTCCACCCCCTGGAGGGAGGCGGGCTCCTCGTCCCCGCAGTCCGTGAAGGCCTTGATGCACAGGTTCGCGTTGGAGGTGAGGTCGGTATAATCCGTCCAGCTCTTGCCGGTCCGGCTCAGGAAGGATTCCCCGGGGTTGGCCCGGGCGTTGGAGGAGTGGTCCACGGTCCTGTTGCCCACGGTCATGGTGGTGGGCAGCTCCACAAAGAGGGCGGCGTCTCCGCTGACGGCGGTGAACTTCACCGCAACGGCGAAGCGGGTCCCCGCCCGGAGGGCCAGGGGCGCGGGCAGATCCACGGTGAAGTACCCGGCGTAGTCCAGGGCGCCGGAGCACACCGGGGCCCCCAGGTTCGCCAGACTGGTGGCGTCCGTATACTCCGTCACCACGTAGATCTCATACAGGGTGCCGGGGGCGTAGGTATAGAAGGAGACGGCCCGCAGCTCCTCATCCTGGGCCAGGGCGGCGCCCGCCTCCGGAAATACGTTGGCGGCGTATACGCTGCGCCCGCCGGGGGTGACGGCGGTCACGGGACCCGGGTAATCGTACTGGTAGATCTTGTCGTAGTTATCCCGGCTCTGCAGGTCGCAGAACACGGCGTTGTAGTCCCCGCAGGATTCCCGGGCCAGGGTCTTGTCATAGTAGGAGACCCAGAAATAGCCGTCCTCGCCGCTTCCCGTGCCCCAGCTGTTCTTGCACAGGAAGGCGCCGTTCCCCGCGGGGGGCACGAAGAAGTTCGCCGCGGGATAGTCGTCGTCCCAGCCCACGATGACCACGGCGTGGCCGCCGTTATAGTTCTTCACGTTCTCCGGCAGGAAGTAGGCGGACTGGGCCTCGTTGAAGTAGCGGTAGTTGATCTTCAGGGCGGTGTATACGGCGCCCCACTTCACCAGGGCGTTCTTGATATCGTCGTTGTCCAGGGGGCCGGAGCGGTAGGGCAGATACAGGATGTTCTGCACGTGGTATTCCGCCTCCAGCTCATGGAAGCGCACGTCCTCGGGCTTGCCGCTGGCGGGGTAGGGGTCCGAGGTCTCCGCCACCACCCCGTCCCAGCGGGCCAGATAGGCGGAGGCCATCAGGGCGTTGCCGCCGTCGCTGGGGCCGTGGTCATAGCCGCAGGGGTCGTAGGAGGAGGAATTGGCGGCCATGTTCAGCTCGGAAAAGTCGAAGCTGCCGTTGAGGGAGGAGCTGAGCACGTCCACCCGGCAAACGGCGGTGAGCCGTCCGGAGACCGTGGTGGCGGTGATGTCCGCGTTGCCGGGACCCACGGCGGTGACCACGCCGTCCCGGTCCACGGTGGCGACGCCGGGGTCGCTGCTGGTCCAGAATACCTGGCGGGTATCCGCAGAGGAGGGCAGGACCGTGGCCACCAGGGTGGTGCGGCGGCCCACGTTCAGGGCCGTATAGGCGGTGTTCAGGGTGATGGACTGGGGCCGCTGGCTCTCGGCGGCGTCGGTCCGGAAGGAGAGGATGGCGCCGCTGCCCCAGCCCGCGTCGTTGGCGGCCTTGGCCATGTACCAGTATTCCGTATCCGGCAGCAGGCCGCTGAGGGCGGCGCTCATGCCGGCTCCGGCGGTGACGGTGTATTTCAGCGCGCTGTTGTTCTTCTCATAGTAGACGAACTGCACAAGGCTCGCCTCGCTCCCCTCCTCCAGGGAGGCGTGGAGGGAGGCGCCGGTATCCGTGATCTCCGTGGCGGCCAGGGTGTTCACCAGGGGCACGTCCGTCTGGTCGGAGACCGTGTAGCTCAGGGTGGAGAGGGGGCTGGAGATCATGCCGTCCTTCACGGCCATGGCGTAGACCACGGTGGACTCCGTCAGGACGAAGGGATCGGTATACAGGTCGGCGGCGGTGGGCAGGTCCCCGTTGGTGGTGTAGAGGATCCTGGCGTCCGGGGTATCGCAGCTCAGGGCGACGCTGGTGCCGGGAGCCAGGACGCTGCCGGAGGGGAAGCTGCCCCGGGGGGCGGCCGCCCGCTGCAAAGCCGTCTCATACACGGCGACGGGGCTCTCCGTCCAGCCCTCGGCAAAGGCCCGGGCCCGGATCGATCCGTTCTTCCGGAACTCCAGGGGGCTCTCGTACAGGGGGGACTCCGCCGTGGGCTCGGAGCCGTCCAGGGTATACCGGATCTGGCCCCGGGGGGCGGTGATGGTCACCGACACGCCGCCGGAAACGGGGGCCGCGGTGAATACGGGGGCGTCCAGCACGCCCCAGGGCAGGAGCTGGAAGGCGATATCGTTATCCTTGCAGTAGTTGTGGATGGGGGTATCCAGCCAGCACTTCACGGTCACCAGGTCCTGCACATAGGCAAAGAGGCCCGCGCCCAGGTCCGTGACCGTGTCCGGAATGGTGATCTCCCGCAGGCCGGCGCAGGAGTGGAAGGCCCCGGCGCCGATGGCGGTCACCCCGGCGGGGACCGTCAGGGCGGGAAGGGAGGCGCAGCCGGAGAAGGCCCCGGCCCCGATCTGCTCCAGACCGGCGGGCAGGATGACCTCGCCCAGCTGGGTATCGGAATCGAACACGTGGGCCGGCAGGACCTTGAGCCCGGCGGGGAGGGTCACGGTGCGGAGGGTGCTGCAGCGCTCAAAGGCGGCCTCGCCGATGGTCTCCGTGCCCGTCAGACTCACGCTGCGGATGCCGGTGCAGCCGGAGAAGGCCCCCGCCCCCAGGCTCACGCAGGTGAGCTCCAGAGCGTCGAAGGCCAGGGCGGCGCAGTCGAAGAAGGCGTGGTCCCCGATCCGGGCGACCCCCTCCAGGCCCGTCACCGCCGTCAGGGCGGCGCAGCCGGAGAAGGCGCTGCTGCCGATGCGCTCCAGGTTTTCCGGCAGCGCGGCGGAGGGGAGCAGGGTGAGGGCCAGGAAGGCGCAGTCCCCGATGCCCGTCACCTCGGGGCCGACGACCAGGGCGGTGATCTTTTCCGCGTAGGGCGTCCAGGGAGCGGGAGCGTCGGGGGTGTAATCCGCCATGTCCCCGCTGCCGGAGATGGTGAGGGTATTGCCGGAGACCGTCCAGCGCAGGTTTTCCCCGCATTCCCCGGCGGGATCGGACCACACGGCGTACAGGGTCGCGTCCGCGTCCGCCGTATAGGCGTCGCCGGGAACGTATTCCGCCTCAACAGCTTCCGGGTCGACGGCCCAGCCGGAGAACGCCAGGGCAACCTCCGCCTCCCCGGGGGAGGGGATGAAGTCCGGAATGACCGCCTCCTCCCCGTGGAGCTTGGTGAAGCTCTCCGGGGCCCCCTCGCCGCCGTTGGGATCGAAGCTCACGGTGTACTGCCGCCGCATGCGCACGGTCAGGGCGCCGGAGACGGAGGCGGAGACGTAGCTGCCCCGGAGGTAGTAGGTCTGGCCCGCCGTCATGGGGGCGGAGACCAGGAAGTTGGAGTCATCGCCGCTGTTGTCGTCCGTGGCCAGGAGGGAGCCGCCCGCGGTGTACAGGCTGCCCAGGGTGTCCCGGGCGGACTGGGAGTCGAAGGCATAGACCGCGTCCTCATCCGGGACGAAGCTCCAGTAGCCCACGCTGTTCTTATAGGGGATGCTGCCGGAGACCTGGCCCTCGTCCGCCCCGGCGGGGAAGACGGCGGCGGTTTTCCAGGCGGCATAGAGACTGATCGTCTGCTTCGCGCTGATGGAATAGGAGCTGCCGGGGCTGTAGCTGCCGGAGCTGGAGCCGCTGGAGGTGGACCATCCGTTGAACACCTTGGGGAACATGGCCGGGATGGCGGCGGGCACCGTCCAGGTGGAGGAGGTCAGGTTGGTGAGATTGGAGGGGCAGTTCGTGGCCCCGGAGGCGTAAAACTTCACGGTCCCGGGATAGCACTGGAGACAGCTGGAGCTGGTGGTGTACTCGGAATACCCGCAATCGCAGCTGCGCGCATGGGGATGGGCGCCGGCGGCGGAGCCGAAGGTATGATAGATGTCGGTCACGGTGACGAAGGTATAGGAGGGCATGTAATACGTATACATCGTGTCGTCCGAATCATGGCGCGCCGTGAAGAAATACCGCAGGCTGCGGTCCGACAGGGTGACGTACCCGTCCACCGTGATATCCACGGCGGTATTGTAGCAGTGGCCGCTCTTGTTGGTGGTGGTGGCGCTGAAGTACAGCTCCGCCGGATTGGATTTGGTGGCGGCAACGTGCAGCCTCTGCCGGCAGTTAACCGTGCGGGTGACGCTGGCCATCAGCTCCGCCTCCTCCTCCGGGACCGCTGACCCCGCCGTGGGCGGGTTGACCGGCAGCTCCGGCGCGGCTTCCCCCTCCGCCCCCGCAGCGGGGACCGTGAGGGACAGAAGAAGGATCAGGGCAAGAAGAATGCTGACGTATCTTTTCATCAAAAACACCTCCGGTGACGATACTCACCCATATTATACCTTGTTATAATATAGCACCCTGGCTGCGGGAAAGCAAGGGCGGATGGGGCGGGGCCTGGCAAAAAAAGGACCCGCCCCTGCCCGAAGGGGCAGAGGCGGGTCTCTGCGGACGGCAGTATACCGTTCCGAAGCCCGGCGGGGTCACACCATGAGGCCGCTGATCAGGTCGGCAAAGGCGGCGGGATCCGGGATCTCCGCCCCCGCATAGAGCAGGGCCTGGAAGTACAGGAGCCTGACGTACTTCTTCGCCTTTTCCTGGTCCCCGGCGTAGGCCCGGACCAGGGCCTCGAACACCGGGTGCTCCGGGTTCAGCTCCAGCACCCGCTGGGCCTTGATCTTGTCCCCGCTGCCGGGAATGGCGGCGAAGTATTTTTCCATCTCCAGGGTGATCTCCCCCTGGGTGCCCAGGCAGGCGGGGGCGGAGCGGAGCCGGCCGGAGAGGGTCACGTTCTCCACGGCCCCATCCAGGGTCTCCCTGGCGAAGGTGAGCAGGGCCTCGTTTGCCTGCTGCAGCTTTTCCAGCTTCTCCTTGTCCTCCGAGGCCTCCAGCTCCGGGTCCCCGGAGGTGACGTTTTTCAGGGGCTTTTCCTCATATTCCCCGATCATGTTCATCACGAACTCGTCCACCTCGTCCGTGAGATAGAGGATGCTCCAGCCCTTTTCCCGCACGGGCTCCGCCTGGGGCAGCTTTTCCAGCCGGGCCACGGTATCGCCGCAGGCATAATAGATGCTCTTCTGCTCCTCCGGCATGGCGGAAACGTAGCTTTTCAGGGGGATGAGCTTCTTCGCCCCGGAGTCATAGAACAGCAGCAGGTCCTTCAGCAGCTCCCGCTTGGCTCCGAAGTCCGCCAGGATGCCGTATTTCAGCTGCAGGCCGAACTGGCCGTAGAAGGCCTCGTACTGCTCCGGGTCCTCCTCCAGCAGGTCCGCCAGGTCGCCCTTGACCTTCTTCTCCAGGCTGGAGGCGATGACCTTCAGCTGCCGGTCGTGCTGCAGCAGCTCCCGGGAGATGTTCAGGCTCAGGTCCGGGGAGTCCACGATGCCCCGGACAAAGCGGAAGCACTCCGGCAGCAGGTCCTTGCAGTGCTCCATGATGAGCACGCCGTTGGAATAGAGCTGCAGACCCGCCTCATAGTCCCGGGAATAGTAGTTGAAAGGAGCTTTGGCGGGGATGAACAGCAGGGCCTTGTAGCTCACCGTGCCCTCCGCGCTCACCCGGATGATCCGCCGGGGGTCCTCCGCGTCATAGAACTTTTCCTTGTAGAAGGCGGCGCAGTCCTCGTCCGAGGCCTCGCTCTTCGTGCGCTGCCAGATGGGGACCATGCTGTTCACGGTCTCCTCCCCCAGGAGGATGGGGTAGCGCACATAGTCGGAATATTTCTTGATGAGCTCCCGCAGCTTCCAGTCCTCCAGGTAGTCGGAGTACCGCTCCTCCTCCCCGTCCGGCTTCAGATGCAGCACGATCTCCGTGCCCTGGGTCTCCTTCTCCGCAGGGGTGACGGTGTAGCCGTCCGTGCCCGCGCTCTCCCAGCGCCAGGCGGTCTCCCCGCCGAACTTCCGGGAGGTGACCGTGACCCGTTCCGCCACCATGAAGGCGCTGTAAAAGCCCACGCCGAACTGGCCGATGATGTCGATATTCTCCTCCCCGGCCTTGTCCTTGTCCATTTCGGTCTTGAACTGCCGGGAGCCGGAGCGGGCGATGACGCCCAGGTTCTGGTCCAGCTCCGTCTCATCCATGCCGATGCCGTTATCGGCAATGGTGAGCGTCCGGGCCTCCTTGTCCGGCGTCACCCGGATGGAGAAGTCGCTCCGGTCCAGACCGGCGCCCCCCTCCTCCAGGGAGCGGTAGCACAGCTTGTCGATGGCGTCGCTTGCGTTGCTGATGAGCTCCCGCAGGAAGATCTCCCTGTGGGTGTAAATGGAATTGATCATCAGGTCCAGCAGCCGTTTGGATTCCGCCTTGAATTGTCTCTTTGCCATGATGGATCCCTCCAATCCTCAACATCTTAGTATAGCACTCCTGTCAAGGGATGCGTCAAAAAATCCTTCCCCGGAGACCGGGGAAGGATCGGAAGGGCGCAGGAACGGGCTTACTCCCGGCTGCTCATATAGGCCATCAGGTCCAGGCAGCGCTCGGTATAGGCGGCCTCGTTGTCGTACCAGGCCAGGAGCTTCACCATGCCGCTGGGCAGGCTCAGGCCGCCCTTGGCGTCGAAGCAGCAGGAGTGGAGGTCGCCCACGAAGTCCGTGCTGGTCACGGGATCGTCCACATACTCCAGGATGCCCGCCAGCTCCTCCTTGGAGGCCCGGAGCATTTCGGCGCAGATCTCCTCATAGGTGGCGGGGGTCTCCAGGGTGCAGGTCAGGTCCACCAGGGACACGTCCGCGCTGGGCACCCGCACGGCGATGCCGGTGAGCTTGCCCATGAGCTCGGGGATGACCTTGCCCACGGCCTTGGCCGCGCCGGTGGAGGCGGGGATGATGTTTTCAAACACGCTGCGGCCCGCCCGCCAGTCCTTCTTGGATACGCCGTCCACGGTGAGCTGGGTGGCGGTGGCGGCGTGGACCGTGGTCATCAGGCCTTCCCGGATGCCGAAGCGCTTGTTCACCACGTAGGCCAGGGGGGCCAGGCAGTTGGTGGTGCAGGAGGCGTTGGACACCACGCGCATATCCGGGCTGTACTTATCCAGGTTGACGCCCACCACGAACATGGGGGCGTCCGAGCTGGGGGCGGAGATCACCACCCGCTTCGCGCCGCCCTGCAGATGGGCTTCCGCCTTGTCCGCGGCGGTGAACTTGCCGGTGCATTCCAGCACGTACTCCGCGCCGGTCTCGGCCCAGGGGATCTGGGCGGGGTCCATGACGGCGAAGCAGCGGACCTTCCTGCCGTTCACCAGCAGGTCGTCCCCATCCGCCTCCGCCGTTCCGGCGAAGCGGCCGTGCACGGTGTCATACTTCAGCAGGTAGGCCATATACGCGGGATCCAGGAAGGGATCGTTTACCGCCACGACCTCCAGATCCTCCCTGGCCTCCGCCAGGCGCAGGGCGAGACGCCCGATCCGGCCAAAGCCGTTGATGCCGATTTTCCGTTTCATTCCCATTCACTCCTTTTTGGAACATACCACTTGTCACATACGTTTGAATCAAATATACCAAGGAGGGGCATACATGTCAACATAATCTTCCCGATTTTGTCATATTTGATACCCATTTCCCCTTCCTGCGGAAAAATTCTCCCCAGGGAATTGAAAATACAGGCAAATGACGGTATAATCTTTTCTCAACCCAAAGCTTTTCCCGCGTCGGAACGGAGGATCCACATGGATAACCGGGAGTCGAACCCCATCCTCAGCGCGAACCTGTCCACGGACAACAGCATACCCCTGTATTTTCAGCTGGAGAGCCTCATCAAGCGCTGCATCTCCGCGGGCCTGGTGCGCCCGGGGGACATGCTCCCCAGCGAGGCGGAGCTGTGCCGCAGCCTGGGCATCAGCCGGAGCACCGTGCGCCAGGCCATCGGCGAGCTGGAGGAGGAGGGGCTGGTGCTGCGGCACCAGGGAAAGGGCACCTTTATCGCGGAGCCCAAGCTGCACAGACGCAGCGAGAACATCTATTCCTTCACGGCGGAGGCCACCTCCATGGGGCTCAGCCCCAGCTCCACCCTGGTGGATTTCACGGTCATCACCCCCACGGAGGATCTGCGCCGGATGCTGGAGCTCCAGTCCCGGGATATCCCCGTGTACCGGGTCTCCCGGATCCGCCGGGTCAACGGCGTGCCCCTGATGCTGGAGACCTCCTATTACCCCGCCTATATCTACCCCGGCCTCACGGAGGAGCTGGTGCGGACCCACTCCCTCTACTCCCTTCTCTATGACCGGGGCATCGTGCCCGTGAGCGCCGTGGATACCTATGAGGCGGTGCGCCTGGAGGCGGGGGAGGCGGGACTGTTGGAGACGAAGCCGGGCAGCGCGGGCTTCAGCCACCAGCGCATCACCCGCAGCGAGAACGGGGAGGTGTTCGAGCTGACCCAGTCCGTCATGCGGGGGGACCGCACCAAGCTGGAGATCAGCATGCACCGGGACGGGGTGACCTTCACCCGGAGCTTTGAGAGATAAACGGGAATATACTTTTCTCCCGCCGTCCCAGGGGACGGCGGGAGAATTTTCATGCCCGGAAGGGGCGGGGATTCAG
>JAEEGI010021459.1_pt1 | contig 12833 bp, 6 predicted proteins | sample 8958751 | NCBI WGS metagenome assembly JAEEGI01 (sample SAMN16246545, study PRJNA631951) | gut metagenome | biome: gut microbiome; feature: rumen; material: KS-attached | host: Bos | place: Iran: Karaj | collected 2018-10 | reverse complement strand
CAACTCTTCCGCATACATCGAGAGCGGTACGAAGATGAACTATAGCTTTATGCAAGACTTTAAACTGCAGGCTGGTATTGGTCTGGATATAGGATTGAGTTCGGGCAATACCAATTCATTTACCGGAGTTTGGACCGGTACGGGTGCCGGTGCTGAGTATGGCTCAAACCTCAGTGTCAACCAAATGCCGGTTGCCTCAACTCAGTTAGTGGTGAACTGGTACAACCAGTGGCAGTACAGTTATACGTTCGAGACAACAGAGCGCATCAGCACAGCCGCATCAGGCCTCTACTCCGTGGGCGCCGATGCCGACGTGTTCATCGGCATGACCCAGGAGGCGGTGATGGGCGAGGCTGTGGCAGTACGCGCTGTAGGTGAGGAGACTTATCAGCGGCTGACCGCGCACGCAGGTGGCTCATTTAAGGTCGACAATTCCATATTCAATGTTCCACAGGGCACGATGAAGTTGCTGGCCACGGGTAAGAACAGCAAGGGTGAGAATGTGTATATCGTGCGCGACGAGGTGCTGACGGTCAACACACGCCTGAAGAGCACTTTCGTGCATTCTGCCTTCTACATTGAGAATGAACTGATACCAGAACTGATTAACGTGCGTAACGGCTTGATACTGGGTAAGGGCACAGAACCGGATTCTGCCCAGTTAATAGCCGACAACAAGGGATATGCCGTATATATCAGTAAGGTGGATGTGACTGATCCGTATTTTGCTACTTCCGCGGATTATTACACACAGGTGAACCCGAAGGGCAAGGCTTGTAATGACTCCATCGCCAACATCAACCAAAAAATCATCACTTGGGTCGGTTTCCTCGCACAGAACGAGAAAGAGAAGTTGATAGCCAACGATTTAGTGAAACGTTATGCTGTTGACGGCCGCAACAGCGTGAGTTACAGTGAGAGTTACGGAACGACTGAGAACCAGACGGCATATCTCGCTCTGCCTATTATGAGTGGAGCCAACTTTACCTTTGGTGGAAAAGGTTTCGGTGGAGGTCAAGTAGGAAGTGTAGACTATGTCTATGAGGGTAATGGCAAATATTACTCTACATCAATCTCTGTGTTCTCAACAGGCCTCACCTTAAAACTGACGCCTATTGCCAATATCAACTATAACTACAATTTCGGCAGCTCTGAGGGCTATACGAAGCGAGCCGGCTTCACGCTTTCCCCATCCTTAAACTCAAATCTTCTGGTAGATGTATATCGCTCTAACCTGAACAACAATGATCTTGAGCAGAAGATTGATGAAATGAAGGCTGCCGGTTACACAGACGACGAACTTAACTCGCTGTACTTCCAGAAGAGTTCCAAGGAATACATTGATATCGTGAAATATGGTGAGGGCTACGGCAGGTCAGCCTCCGCAGGTGGCTATTCCAGTTTTGCGCGAGGAAAGGATTTGAATGAATACCGCAGTTTTGTGTATCGTACTCGTGGTGGTGCCACCGCTTCACCATGGGAGGACGAGCACCGCACGAAATACTACCAACCTGGCACCCTGCTTGACGATAAGACGGTGGCAATCGACAACCTGAAAATCTGGACAGACCAGGCTTCCGTGTCGAATGTGCCGTTCGATGAGCCGGCGCGCTTTACCATTCACTTTGCCAACGATACGGAGTTCCCGACTCTTGCCACCCCGGTGTTCGCTGTCAGGATAAAAGACGGGACGAATCCGAAGGGAGCAAAGATAAATATAGAGGGTGATCCGCTCAGTGGCACGAATGAGACCGTTACTCTTGCGGGCTTGCCCGAAGTGACGAAAGTGGTGGAACTCTATCCAAGTTCAGACTTCGACTATGAGAACATCGGTATCTCCATCATGGACACAGGTGACCCTCAGCGGGGACAGATCTGCTATATATCGGCTCATTTCGTGCCTACGGCAGGCAAGGTGAACATAGCCGCCCCTGGCGACAAGTGGGTTGTGAACACAGAATCTAGTTACGACTCCAATAAGCAGCAGTACTACATGCCAGTTACCATTGACGGCTTCGACGTGAACTACCGCAACTTCGACCACATCGAACTGCAGTACAAACTGTCGAACAAGGGCGACAACGACTGGGTGAACGTATGTTCATTCTACAAAGATCCTGACCTGATGGCTAAGGCCACAGGCGAGTGCAAACTCATAGAGGATGACGGCAAGATTATTGCCACCTTCTGGGGTGAGGCCGACCCGATAGAGCAGGAGTACGACCTGCGTGCCGTGAACTTCTGCCGATATGAGAACGGCTACCTGACGCGCTCGTCGAATATCCTGTCGGGTATTAAGGACACACGCAGGCCGACGCTCTTCGGCACGCCAAAGCCGGAAAACGGCATTCTGGGTATCGGCGACGACATCATGCTCCGGTTCTCAGAGGAGATCGCAGGCAACAACCTGCGCGATTTGAACAACTTCCAGGTATTAGGTGTTACCAACTCAGGCAATGTCTCTCTCTCCACCGATCTTCGCTTCAATGGTCAGGACGAAGCCATCACCCAGGCATCACGTAACCTCAGCGATAAGTCGTTCACCGTAGATGTGATGGTGAACCCAGATAAGACTGGTAAGGATATGACACTGTTCAGCCACGGCACCGACGATGATTTCATAGAACTGGGTCTGACTTCCGACTGGAAGATGATGGCCTTGTTCAAGGATACGGTGTTCACTTCAACCGAAGCTATTCCGTTCGACGGACTTCGCGAGATATTATACGTCATTGAACCAGATATGAAGACGGAGACCACCCGGGTGACTTTCTATGACGGGACGAAGTCAATAGGCACCTTTACCTACAAAAATCTCTATCTGGGCATGGGCAACTACAGTCTGGGATGTCATAAGGAAAACCACGGCAACAGCAACAACTACGAGGGCGAGATGGTGGAATTCCGACTGTGGAACCATGCCTTGACCATGAACGAGATTGGCGACTACGGCAAGAAACGCCTGACGGGCTATGAGCTGGGACTCTTGGACAACTTCCCGCTGAATGAGGGACAGGGCGAATACAGTTACAACCGTGTGAGCAGTGGCGGTGACCTGTACGTTAAGGAGGGAGCATGGAAAGTTCCAAACGGTATCTCTATGACCTTGGACGGCTCACAGGGTTTTGCCATAGATGGCCAGAAGTTCTCACGCAAGGACTATGAGAACTACACCATGATGTTCTGGTTCCGCACCACCGACGCAAACGGCACGCTGATCTCTAACGGTCCTGCTTTTGACGAGTCAGGCAGCAAGAGACACTTCAACATCGGAGTCGAAGACGGTCAGATTTACTTCCGCAGTGGCAACCGACAGGTGAAGGCTGACGTAGAGGTTAACGACGGACAATGGCATCACTTTGCCGTGAACGTGAACCGTTCACGCAACACAGGTCATCTCTATTTAGACATGTCACAGAAAGGCACATTCGCGACAGACACCCTTGGAGGTATTTCTGCCGAAACTATAATAGCCGGTGCAACCCCATTAGGCGGCGGAAACGTTGAGAACGCGATTAAGGGAAACATCGATGAACTGTGTATGTTTGAGCCTGCACTGACCGCCGGCCTCATCCGTTCGATAGCCAGCACTGCGCCGACAGGCGAAGAAATGGGTCTGCTGGTATATCTGAACTTCGCAGAGAACGAGTTGCAGTTAGATAACTCTCAGCAACTGATGCCTTCGGGTGTCAGCCTGAAATGCTACTGGGACAGCACAATCGGTAAATTCACGAATGAACGTGACACGCTGGTGGAAAAAAGTGTTGTGGAAAAGTTTGCCGACCGCAACAACCATGCACCAATGCGTGGCATTGCCAAACTCGAGAATATCCCTTATACGTTTGTTGCTGACGGCAAGGATCTGCTCATCAACCTCGACGTGCCAGACTATCAGATTGAGAAGACCAATGTCTATATCACTGTCAAGGAAATAGCCGACTTGAACGGCAATACATTGGCATCACCAGTGACCATGGACCTCTATGTCTATCGTAACTCACTCCGATGGAACACAAAGAAAGTTTCTTTAGATGTGGACTATGGCGAGGAACAAACGTTTGAGGCCACCATCCAGAACCTGAGCGGACGAAGCCGTGACTTCAAGATTGAGGGCTTGCCTGTATGGATTACGGCATCGAAGACCAGCGGCTCCATTGGCACGCTGGGTGAAGAGACCATTACCTTCACCGTTTCACCTTATATCAATGTGGGTAATTTCGATGAGGTGATTTATCTCGTCAGCAGCAACAACATGAGTGAGCCACTGCCTATCAGCATCAAGGTTCGCCGACAAAACCCTGGCTGGCAGTTAGACGACGAACTCATCAAGGAGAACTACACGATGCACGTCATCGGAAGAGTGAATATTCAAAACGAAATCATGTATGATCCAGCCGACCGTATCGCTGTCTTCGGTGGCGAAAACCTGCGGTTGCTCGGATTAGCGAACCTGGCTTCATCCGATGGTCTGGCTTATCTCACGGTTTATAACACAAGCACCAAGAGCATACCGCTTAACTATGTGTTCTATGATGCTTCAACAGGTACTGTCCACCAGATAGTTCCTGAAAACAGTGATGCACTGAACTTCCAATTTGATACTGTCGTGGGAACACCAACAAATCCTGTTGAGTTCACAACTGGCGATATTGTGGTACAGTGTATTCCTCTGAAGAAAGGCTGGAACTGGATTTCGCTGAACGTTCAGCCAAGCGATACCATAACGTTCGGAAATCTGTTTGGCAATTCCACGTTCCTTTGGGATGTCGGTGATGGTCTGGAATACCCGATGGGTGAAAACAAATATACTACGCTTAGTTTCAAATCCGTGCGTAGCGACCTTGACCCGAGTAATCCAATCAAGACCTGGGACTGGGCAGACCAAGTTCTGAAATTCGATCCCCACATCATGTACCGGTTCTTCTCAAAGACTGAAAAGACCGCATTCCTGAGAGGTACTTCTGATGTGGAAGAAACCATGACCATACATCATGGGTGGAACCGCATTGGATACCTCTCGAAAATCAACCTGCCGCTCGGTACTGCGCTTGCTGATTATACCGACAAGGCTTCTGAGGGCGACATCATCAAGAGCCAGAACGAGTTTGCCATGCTCACCGTAGATGCCTTAGGAAACAAGGCTTGGAGAGGCACACTCGAGAGTATGCGCACCGGCGAGGGTTACATGCTCAAGCGTAATGCTAAAGACGATGCTGAGTTCACTTATCCCACCTACTACAGCGTGACGCGCTATGAAGGCAACGGATCAGCAAAACAACGAATTCCGCTCTTTGAGAACCGCAGTTCATCGAGCATGACCGTGGTGGCAATTGCTGAAGGCATCGAAACGCAGGAGGGCGACGTGCTCACAGCCTGGAGAGGTCCTGAACTCTGCGGAAAGGCAGTGGCAGACGAAAACGGAACGTTCTATCTGAACGTGGGTGATGTGGCGACAGAAAGCAGTGATCCTGCCGTTTCTGCCAGCGATGAACTGACCTTCACCTTAGAACGTGACGATGAGTTGGTGGCAACGGCCCCGGGACACCAGATGCGCTACAAGGCAAATGCTTCTCACGGCACACCTTCAGAGCCGACACCTATCCGGTTCACCGAATGCGATGTGTTCGGCGGTGAAGGCTGGTACTCTATTGACGGTATCAAACTTCAGGACAAACCGACCAGGCGCGGTGTCTATATCCACAACAACGAAAAGGTAATTATTAAATAAAATAGTATGAAACACAAAATATTATCAATTGCGATGCTCGCAGCCCTCACCCTTGTGGTGGGGGCATGCAGCGATGACAAAGACGATGAGAAGGAGCCCGTGAATATTGAACCTGCAGTGCCTGAATACCTGACCCCCGGAACTGATGAACGTCCCGACTGGACTGCACCCGACTACACGCAGTTTGAGTTCAACATGTCGCTGCAGGTGCAGTTGGGCGACACGCTCGTCAACTTCCAGAGCGAAAACGACCTGGTCGCAGCCTTCATCAGCGAGGATGTGCGTGCCGTCACAGGGCCGGAAGTTACAGCAGGTGAGATTTACTATCCGCTGAGTATCGCAGCGAACGGGACCGATGACACAGTCATTCTGAAATACTACTGCGACAAGCTGCACCGCATCTACACCATCTCCAACTGGGCTACATTCGACTCTTCCGCACCACCTACGGGCGACAGCGGAATTTACCGGCCGAGGTTCACCGGACGGTAAAACACGGTGTTTTTTCAGCAAAAAGTGATTAATTGGCTGCTTTGAGTGAAGCGACCTTCTTTTCCATAAGAAAAACTAATAGTATAAAACAACGGATAATGAAAAGAACAATTGGATTAATACTTGCCTTGGCCGTCGGTCTGACGGTCAGGGCAGTTGTCATTACTTCGATTGACAATAAGACCGATTTCGATAATTTTGCCGCAAGTGTGAATGACGGCGATGATTACACCGGCGTGACCGTCACTCTCAACGCAGACATCAACCTCAACAACGAAGACTGGATACCAATCGGAACACCACAACGCTCGTTTAAAGGTACGTTCGACGGACAAAACCATAAGGTTTCTAACCTGAGAGTGAACATTGAAGCCCAACCGGATTACAATGTGGCGGGACTGTTCGGCGAAATCGGTTATGGAGGTGTTGTGAAAGACCTGCTTGTCGAAAGTGGGATGGTCAACATCTATAAATATATAAATCCCAATTTTACCAACAATCCCGAATTGTATCCCGACTACAATCCCGACTACAGTCCTGACGGCGATCCTGATTATATACAATATTATGGTTACTATACAATGGACTGCTACGTGGGAGCCATCGCGGGAGCAAATAGGGGCGGTACGATTGTTGGCTGTGCCAACCGGGGGGTGACAGTATATGCTACTTGTTGTTATGTGAAGTTGGGAGGCATTGTGGGCATAAATACGGGCAACGTGGAGAATTGCTATAATCTGGGTAATGTCCAGACAAGTGGCCTGCAGACATTCAGGCCCGACTATCCGCCTCTCACTCATGATGACTACATCCGTTACAAAGAAATCTACATTGGAGGCATTGTAGGCAATAACCACTTTAATGGCGCCATCAGAAACTGTTTTGTGCGTGCAATGATGGACTATTATGATATTGTTGCTGCCGATCATCCTATCATCAGTGAAAACGAAGGGGGAGCTTTCACAGGCTGCTTCTATATTCCTCAAGGACCGGACGATAAAATTTTTTGGAGCAATTTACCTATTAAGTGTCTGAGCAACAGTGCGGACAACAACGAAACCATCTCGGATTTGGCTTTATCAGGTCTTGAACAGTTAGTTCTCATTAATGGTCGCACATTATACACCGACCACACATGGAACACCATCTGTTTACCCTTCGATATCCCGTCGCCCGGCAATGGCAGATCGCCTATAGCCCGTGCCCGTGTGATGGAAATAGACACAGAAGAATTATATAACTACAATGGAACCGGCCACAGGTATGGTGATTTCGATGAAAACAATATACTTTATATCAATTTCAAGGATGCGGAAAGCATAGAGGCAGGAAAGCCTTATATCGTGAAATGGGACGATGAGATTGCAAATAACCTCTCCAGCCCCTTGTTTCTGGGAGTCAAGGTGAACGACAATCCCGTAGAGCGTATTCTCAGTTATAATGGTACGATTGACTTTGTAGGCTGTTATGCTCCCGTCAACATCAGTGGTGAGGACAAGCATATCCTCTACCTGCAAGGCAACAACAAGCTCTATTATCCGAATGCGCCTATGGACATTAACCCTTTCAGGGCATACTTCAACCTGCACGGACTCATTGCCGGTGACACTTCGGACCCCAACGATACCGACAACTTGGATGCTCCTGACGGATCGTCTGCCAATTTGCGTGCGTTTGTGCTGAAAGAAAACGATGAGGGTGACCCGACAGGCATTGTGGAAATGGTAAATGGTCAGTGGTCAAATGGTCAAATGGTAAATGGTAAATGGTCAAATGGTAAATTTTCTGATGGTTGGTACGACCTCAGCGGCCGCCGGCTGAACGGAAAGCCTTCCACCCCTGGATTGTATATTAATAATGGGAAAAAAATCATCATCAAATAAAGAAAAGAGGATAAATCCAATGAAGAAGAAAAAATATTTGATGCCCACTTCGAATCCGACTGAAATTCATCTGCCTGCATTCTTGGAACAAGTAGTATCTCATATAAATACAAATATAGATATCGGTTATGGTGGAGGTGGCAACGAGGAACCACACGGCAAAGAACGCGACATATTGGAAGAAGAGATGTTTGATGAGGAAACGAAAAAAAACACTTATAGCCTGTGGTAAGTAGATAATTTAAGAAGACGAGAATACGTGAATACAAGACGATGGCTGTTGCATCAGGCACTATGCCAAGTTCTTTCAATATTCATACAATTACAATGAAAAATACATTATTGTTCATTATTGCCTTTACATGTGCAGTTGCACAAGTTTCTGCCGACAACAAGCTGACTGGAACAGTCATCGGTGCATCGAACGACACGGAAAGCTGTCAGCTTGCTTTCGACGGTGACTTGAGCACGTTTTTTGCCGCGGCTGACAGCAGCTACGCCTGGGTCGGCCTCGACCTTGGAGAGCCGCATGTTATCACCCGGATAGGTTGGTCGCCCCGCAACGACGATAAAGGCGGTGAACGCATGGTGCTGGGGGTGTTCGAGGGTGCCAACAAGGAAGATTTTATGGATGCTCTGCCGCTCTACATCATCACAGACCAGGGAATTACAGGTACGATGTCGCATGCCGACGTCAGTTGCTCCCGCGGATTCCGGTATGTGCGCTATGTGGGCCCTTCGGCAGCCTATTGCAACGTGGCAGAACTGGAGTTCTACGGTCATCCAGGCAAGGGTGACAACACCGGACTGTACCGCCTGACCAACCAGCCTACGCTGACCATCCATACCGCAGACGGCGTGATTCCTTACGACAAGGAGACCTATATCATGGCGATGTTCACTCTCATTGACGAAGACGGTGCGACGGTGCTTTCTGAACCTGGCAAGATACGTGAGCGCGGAAACAGTTCCCGTACCTTTCCCAAACGTCCCTACAACATTAAGTTCGACAAGACACAAAAGATATGCGGTGCTACCGCCAAGGCCAAGAACTGGTATCTGGTTGCAAACTACACTGACAAGACGTTGCTGCGCAATCTGCTGGCAATGGAGATGAGTCGGCGATTTCAGATGGCGTTCACGCCCTATGCCCAGACGGTGGATGTGCTTTTGAACGGTGAGTATAAAGGCACTTACCAGATTACCGATGCACTCAAGGTGGAAAACGGCCGCATAGAGCTGGAGAAGATAACCTCAGACGACAACAGCGGCGAGGCGTTGACCGGCGGTTATCTCCTGGAGGTTGACGCCCACGCCAACGAGGAAATCAGCTGGTTCACATCTTCTTCGGGCATCCCCGTGACCATCCATTATCCTGCCGACGATGAAATCACGTCCCAACAGCATGCATACATCGAGGAGGCTTTCAACAAGATGGAGAGTGATTGGGAGACGTACCTGGACATGAACACCTTCCTCCGCCATTTCCTCATCAACGAACTGGCAGGCAACATCGACATCTACTGGAGCGTCTATATGTATAAGCACCGAAATGACGACAAATTCTATACCGGGCCAGTCTGGGACTTCGATTTCGCCTTCGAGAACAGCAAATTTATCTATCCCACCAATGCCTCGAGCGACTTCCTCTACCGCAGCGGCGGACACAGCGCCGGCACCATGAAGGACTTTGCCGATAAGATAATCATCGAAAACGAGTCCACCCGTGAACAACTGCTCCAGATATGGTCGGAACTGCGCCAGACGACCATCACCGAGCAGCAGTTAATGGATTACATTGACAGCCAGGTGGCAGACCTTGCCCAGACCAAGGACCTCAATTTCATGCGGTGGCCCATCTTGAACAAAGCTATAGACATTGGTTCATTAGTATGGGGCAGCTACGAGGCGGAGGTGGAGAATGTCCGCCGGTACCTGCGTGAGCGCATCGCCTGGCTGGACCGCAAGCTGGGCTACAGCGAGAACACGGGGATAGACAGCCTCTATTTAACGGACAGCACGGCCAAGACCGGCACATGGTACAGTCTCAGTGGCCTCCGGTTGAACGGAAAGCCTTCCGCTCCTGGCATTTACATCAATAACGGCAGGAAGATTGTGATTAAGTGAGCATAATTCGCCTTCAGATAACCGTTTCTGAATACTTACACTAATTACTATACTCCAGCAATAATATTGATGACTGCCACCACATCGCTGATGTTGATATCGCCGTCGCCGTTCACATCAGAAGTGGAACGGAAGGTGTTGTTGCCGGCTATGGTGTTGATAAGCGCCACCACATCGCTGATGTTGACCTCCTTGTCGCAGTTCACATCACCTTTCTTGTGTGCCTCTTCAGGATATTGGGTATAGACCGACTTGCTGGCAAATGTTGTCTCCGTTTCTTTCATACGGGTATGCACGTAAGTGTGAATGGATCCTATCTCCGAGGTGAGCACAGTCAAAGTGCCGTCGGCAGTTGGCGTCAGGGCATTCTCCCATACGGATTCGTCAGTGATTTCAGGTTGAGAATAACACACATATTCCTGATCTGTTCGTGCATTTATAACTAAAAGATAATAATGTCTGGACCGTCTGAAAAGCTCAACTACCGCTTTCTCCGGTGTCTTCAAACAAGCAGATTTCGTAATATAGACCTGAGGGCTGGTCAGCGTTTGATGATATCCGTCGGCGGAAAGAACCACTCTCAGATATTTACCCACGTCGTTCGCTGTAGCGACATAGACTCCTTTCTCATAGGGGGTCACTGTTGTCCATTCGCTGCCGTCATGGACTTCCCATCGTTCTTTGAGAACACTTGTCAGACTTGCTGCATCGCCTGTCACTTTATAACGTACCCACTGGCCCGGCACTATCGTTGAGGCATCCAGTTTGACCGCACCGCTGAGATTCGGCAGCCCGATGACCGCTTCCTTGGCAACTTTGCTTGAGGAATCCAAAATCGTGCGGAAAGACATGGAGTTATAGCTGTAGTTCCCACTGGAGACCTTTCCGTTTACCGGTGTCATGATTTTCTGGTTGGTGTAGGTCAGTGAATAGAACCCCATCGCATAGTTGTCGCTCTTTGCCGTCACTGTCTGTGCGTTGCTGGTGATGTTAATTGCTCTGGCGGCATATATACCGAATTTTTTGCCGTATGCGTCAACTGTCCCGCCCTTAATCGTGATGTTGCCGTCGCTTCGGATGCCAAAGCCTTTGTAAGCGTCGCCATAACGTGTTACATTACCACCAGCATCCGTTACATACCAGTCCTCGCATTTACCATCGCTGGAAGCATTCACAGAATAAGAGCTTTCAATGTTGATGTCACCTGTCGCGTAGATACCGGCAGCTCTGCCGTTAGAGGTGATTCTGCCGGCGATATAGATGTCGCCGTGAGAATATGTGCCATAGGTGTCGGCATTAATCGTCACAGTTGGATAAAGAAATTCGATATAATTCGCTTCTATTCCCATATATCCGGTAGTAATATCGGCTTTCCATGTGATTTTGACATTACCGTTTGGAGCATGCACACCGGTACTGTTGTCTGTTGTGACTGTTAAAGTGCCATTCACAGTCACATCTCCCAGTTCACATTTTACAGCACCATTAGAAATAAGGGTACCGCCTTTATAAACTGTGATGTCATTGTAAAGGCATTTTAATGCCGTACCCCATTTCTCTTTTGAGTTGACTGTGAGTTTACCTGATACCGACACATTGAAATAAGCTAAGACAGCTTCTTTGTTGTAAGATGTGCAGGATACCTCCATCTCACCGGAATCAACGTTCAGATTTGTCACTTCAACCGGCGTGTTGGAAGCACTCACAGTCAGTTTTTTAGGACCGGCAACATAAAGAGAATAATCGCCCTTTATCGATTTCAATGTACGATCGACATCAAGATAGATATGGGTCTCCTCGGTCAATGTGAGTTCTTCATTTGGAGCAATGGAACTGAGGTTTATATAAGTGGCAGCACTGGCGTTTTCTGCCGTAAACATCCCGACTATCGATAAAAAGACAGTCAGCAACAAGTTTTGTAAATTGTGTTTCATAACATTGTAGTTTTTTTGTCAGACAGCTTGATTTCACACTGCGTCCGGCATGGTTTGTAATTATTAATTCTATTGTGTGGACTTGCAAAATGCTCCATTTCCAACAATTCAATGCAAATATAAGGATTTTTTTCGGGGAATTAATTTTTTTTGCTTATTTTTTTTATGAAGGAGTGAAAAAACCATGGCTTGAAAAAGGCAATATGCCGTTTTTGACAACGCAAAATCTTCAAGGTGTTTCTTGATTGTCTGTTTTTTTGTATTGTGCTCGCTTAATCGTATCTTTGGCTTCGCCGAAGATACTCTCGCTCGACAAACCCAAATTTTTGAGCAGCGAATGCATAGATAAGTTTACTTAATCTTTGCTGAGTCGCGAGAAAATTCGGCGTAGCCAAATTAAAACTGCGTTTTATTTGTTTTTGTGCTCGCTTAATCGTATCTTTGGCTTCGCCGAAGATACTCTCGCTCGACAATAAAAATAAAAATCAATTTTTATTTTGTATTGTGCTCGCTTAATCGTATCTTTGCAAAAAGAAGTTATACAGGTTGGAGCTGATGATTTTAACCAGCCTGATAACAAATCACTGAAAACGATTTAAGGGTGGTTCTATAAATTAGCTTCAGACGATTTACAGTTTATTAGCGAGTAGATTTGTTCTTGCAGCCGCA
>JAEEGI010021458.1_pt1 | contig 12833 bp, 5 predicted proteins | sample 8958751 | NCBI WGS metagenome assembly JAEEGI01 (sample SAMN16246545, study PRJNA631951) | gut metagenome | biome: gut microbiome; feature: rumen; material: KS-attached | host: Bos | place: Iran: Karaj | collected 2018-10 | reverse complement strand
ATAGGTTGAGTTATTCTTTGAGAAATGTCCGCTCCAGGAAACATAGAACGCGCTTGAATCAACTGTGCCGTCCTCAACAAGTGAGAGCAACAGCGTTCTGGGCTCAAGCGGCTTGGGCTGACCGTTACCGGTAACGCCGAAAGTCTTTGCCCATTTACCGGTAAGCATCGAGCTCCAGCCCGGTGCGGTAGAGGTATCCTGAATATTCTTCTCGGGATAGTTAACACCGCCGCAAAAGCTGAACACGGCATGTCCGCCGTCGTTAAGCAGTGCATTTATACCGCTCTTTTCACTCTGTCCGAGCAATCTGAAGGTATCGACTCTGCAACCGTCGTAACCGATAACAATCGCCTTTTTAACAGTTTTGCCCTCAGCAAGCGGCGAACTGAAATGCTCGCTTAAAAGATTATAAATCTCAGTCTGCGGCAACGCCTGCTGCCAGGTGTTTTCCATCATGCTCAGTCCCTCGATGGAAGTCCGAAAATCCATCTTCGCAGGTAAATCGACATTCGGGTCAAAGTTCGCAGGCGCGAAAGCTATTGAAAGCGCGAGTGACGCAACCGTTGCGATAACAAGACAGGCAATTATTATTTTTCCTAAAGGTTTCATAGTTATTTCCCCCTTTGTATTTTCATTAGTATTTTATCAAACAATAATCATTATTTCAATATGAGTTATACTCAAAAACACAAAAAGGACGGCAAACCGTCCTTTTTGTGTTATATTATTTAAATTTGATATCAAAGCTCGGGTTAAAGGCATAGAAGTTTTTACTGTTAAGCTTGTCGGTCGCAAGTCTCAGTCCCTCTCCGAAGCGCTGATAATGCACGACCTCACGCTCACGCAGGAATTTAATCGGCTCTCTTACGTCGGGATCGTCAACCAGACGAAGGATATTGTCGTAGGTCGTTCTTGCCTTCTGTTCTGCTGCAAGGTCCTCGTGCAAGTCGGTAATCATATCGCCCTTTGACGCGATTGCAGTCGCATTAAACGGAACGCCGGATGCGCTGACGGGATATACGCCCGTCGTATGGTCAACGAAGTAGTCATAGAAGCCCGTCTTTTTGATTTCCTCGTCGGAAAGACCGCGTGTTAGCTGATACATAATCGCGCCGACCATTTCAAGATGTCCGAGCTCTTCCGTGCCTACTGAGGACACTTTGTTGGACACCTTGATGATACAGCACAGGTATTTTACAAGATGCGGACACACTACAAAAAAGATATTAAAAGAAACAACTGAGCCGGACAAGCAGTACGCTATAAACTACGATGTAAGAGTATATGCGGCGTAAAATTAACTCCCTACCCCCTGCTAAGCAATCTGACACTAACATTAAAAAATAATTAGTTTTTTTATAAAGACCGAAAAAGGGCTGTTTTAACAGCCCTTTTATTGTATAACGAAAACAGAGCGGGGAAAACTCCACGCTCTGTCTCTCTGTTTATTAATAAATATTACTCAACATTGGTTGCATCACCGATACCGTTTAATGTAACAGACTTAATAACAAGAGGCTTTATCGCTTCCTCTTCATCAAATTCATCACTGTTTTCAAGCTGACCGTCAAAGACAACCGTATATTCAAAAGCTCCCTTGTTAAGCCAGAATTCCATTGTATCAAGATTATAGCCCATTCCTGAACTCCAACCGTCATTAAGAAGATCCTCGCCCGTCTTGCCGACAAGCTTATCCAGCTCCTCCTGAGGAATAACAGTGTCGTTTAAGTTTTCAAGCTTATCAATCGTCAAAGGCGAAATAATATCGTTGAGCTTTTTGTCATAATTTTCATCATCAAAATCAAGGTCAAACAAAGACTGAGAAAGCTCGGGAGTTAAATTTGCGATTGCACGGTAATACACCTGATCAATCTGAAAAACATAGATGTAGTATTTGTCCGTATTTGCAGACTGAATTGACTCAATACCGCTGTTAATAATATCTCCTATGGTCTTAAACGAGCTAACGTCCGCAGAAGAATTATCAGAAGGATTAGTTACGTTATCTGTTTTTTGTGAACAGCCTGCAAATACCGCAAGAACAAGCGCAAATGTAAGAATTAAAATAATTGTTTTTTTCATAGTAAATTCTCCTTTAAAATATTAACAAAAACATTACTGTTTATTGCTCAATTGTGCCAACTAAAGCAAAGCATTGTCATATCGTCAAACTGACTGTTACCGTTAATAAAATCATCAATCGAATGCTTAACATTATCAATTATTTCAGTCGGAGTACTGCCGCTTTTATTCTCAAAGCAACCGAGCAATCTCTCGTCGCCAAAAAGATTATGGTTTTCATCCTCAGCCTCGGTTACGCCGAAATAACAAGTATAACAGCAAGTGTACCTATCATCCTCGAAAACATTTCGCTCATATTACCAATCATAGCCGAAGTCCATTCATTATAAGATATTAACTTTTTTTAAACAAATTATATTATACATTTAAGACGACTTGTTTTCAAGCTATTTATTTATAATGTAACCGGATATAGTAGGCAAATCTTTACTGCTATTTTATACTTTATGAAAACGAGCTAATCAGCTTATCAAGATAAAACAGATCAAAAGCGTCAACCGCCCTGTCCCTGTTGATGTCCGCCGTGTAATACTGCGGCGTTATAATAACGCCGACGGAGTAATTATCCTTAAACGAAGCATAGTCGTTACCGAGATATGCTTTATCAAGAAGATTGGCGGGATGATTTTCATCAGAGTCAACGCCCGAAATATGAGCCTTTACCATTGCATAGTCAGCAAGATCAATATTGCCGTCCTGATTTACGTCACCGTCATCGGTATCGGGTTCGTAGAAAATCCTGTCAAGCTCTGCTGCATCAAATACGTCAACAGCACCGTCAAGGTTGAGGTCGGCTTTGGCGGCTTGCGTTTCAGTCATTGTTGCCTCACCCTCCGAGGCGGCAATAATAAACGCAATATCGTTTATGTCCTCAACGTCATCCTCATTTATATCATACTTAAGCACGCCGGCAACAAGAGTTTTATTCGAAAGCTTTGAGTTGTCGGATACAGTACCTCTGTATGCCCGTTTTCCGTCTATCAGTGTTTGACCGTCAACGATTTTAACCGTGCCGGAATAACTGCCGACAGTAATACTGCTGTCAGCGGTATTACAGCCCAGAGTGATTTCACCGTCGTTAATAGCCATTATGCCCGTTGCGGTAAACCTACCGCCAAGGATGCTTGTATTCATAGCCATAATGCTTTTAAAGTTCACGTTACCGCCGCAAACCTTAAGGCTGTAAAAAATACTTACGTCGTTTATATTAAGAGTTCCGACCTGTCCGCTCTGCCCGCTCTGAGCATAAACATTCAGATGCCAGGGCGAACCGGAGTGTGCGTATGTCATTCCCTTAGCAGTACTCATTACGGCATTGTCGCCGAGGATAAGATTTACAGAATCCAAAAGCTTTAGATCGTTGCTGTAAGAAATATTGCCGCCAGCGTAGTACCATCCCTCATAAAGAGTTGTTTCATTACCCGTCAGGATATTCGCTATAACCGTTTGGGTGTTTTGGTTTTCATCAAGGTAGTTAACCCTGATTCTTCCGCTTAAAGCATAGGCTGCAGTATATGTAATATCATCATATACTTCCGAAGGCTCGGGAGTCCAACCCGCAAACCTGTATTCCATACCGTTTTCATCAAAATACGTTTCGGGTATTACGCCGTTAAATATCGGCAAATCACCGTAAGGCACATTTTCATCCGTTTCAACGATTACGCCGTCTATTACAAAGTTGACTGTGTAGGTGTAGATTTCAAAATCTGCCGTAACCGTAACGGCGGAGTCTGGCATTTCAAACCTGCCGTCAGTTACGGTAATTTCATTGTTATTGCCGTCCTTAACAGTTAAGCTATCAAGATAGCATCCTGTATTTGGCGAAACGGTAAGCGTAACCTCTTCGCCGAAATTCGCTCCGCTAACTCCTGTTACAGTTCCGTATTCATCAGAAGCATACGTAATCGTATTATATGAGTACGGAACAAGAGTTTTTTCTTTAACAGAATCCAAATCAACCGTTCCTGTGAATATATCGGTCGCATCATCGGCATTTTTGAAAGATTGACCGTCGGCAATAGTGATAGCCTGCGTACCTGTTGACGATATTCTATATTCTTTTGAATAGATACTGTCCGTGGGATTTTTATATCCTATCGTAATAGCATTTTTAACGGAGATGTAAGTGCCTACGCTTATGTTACCGCCGTAAATATTCATATTGCCGCCCATAGACCAGATAATAGAGCCGACATCAACCCTGCCGCCGTATATATCGACATCATAGGCAGTCATAATCGTATTCGCTATATTAACGTTGCCGCCGCAAATTTTAACGTAATTAGCGACTATTCCGTCAGAGACTAAAGTACCCGTCCGTCTCTCCTGACAGTATATGGAAAGACCCGCTTCGGAAAGGACCGAATAATTTGTTGTGCCCAACATATTCATTGTTGCGCCGTCAGCCAAAATGATACGGACATCGCCTTTGAAGCTGAGATTATTGTTATAGGTAATATTACCGTAAACCACATACCAGCCGCCGGGAAGCTCGGTCTCGGTGCCGGTAAGGGTGCGAGTGCCGGCATACTGCGTGACACCGTTTTCGTCAATATATGCCGTTCTGTCAACGGTATCAAATACAGCGGTGTATGACATATCGCCCATAACCGCAAAAGGCTCGGGAGTCCATCCGCTGAAAACATAACCGTTGTTTTCATCAATAGGTCTTTCGGGAGTTGCGCCGTCATAAGTGGGTATCTCACCCTGAGCGGCATCGGTATCGGTTTCAAGAACAGTGCCATCATAGTTTTTCCACTTGATTGTGGCGTTACTGTTTACGCAGTAGACGGTATTGCCGTTTTTATTAAAAAGTTCCTCTGCTTTTTCATAACCCGTAACATTTGTCGAGGCACCCGACAGACTTTCGTTAACAGTAATCGGAAGCGGAATGTAAACAGAAGCATTCTCAACCGGGCTGAGCAAACTGTTAAACGAAAAACCGTTTTCATTTTCATATAATTGAAAACAATTAATCGTATTTGCATGAAAAGTTATTTTTTTAAGCGAGGAGCAATGATAAAAAACGCCTATACCGAAGGTTTTGGTAGCACTTTGAAGCTCAATTTCCTCTAAGTATTCACAACCGCCAAATACAAACATTCCAAGCTCACGAAGAGATGTCGGGAGACTGACCTCCGTCACATCGCATCTTTCGAAAATATAGTCGCCGAGCTTTGTAACGCCTTCATCTACGATGATTTTATTTATGTAACCGATTTCTACAAACGGGCTCTGATTAGTTCCCGAATAATTAGGCGTTGCTCCGCTGCCGTAAAGGCGCAGAGTTCCGTCGTCATTCAGCTCATAATAAACATTAGAACTGCCCAAACGGCCCGTCTCCGTTTCAGCCGACGCTGTTATCGGAACGGTGGCAAGCAACATCAATGCCGCCATAAAAACCGATGTTAATTGTTTAAACAATTTCATAAATTACTCCTTAGTCCATTTGCGATATCGTATACTTTTGCTTATATAATATATCATAAAGTTCAGAAAGCTTCAAACATTATTTTAAGAAGGATTGGTTTTTCCTGACAATAGACTTCTCCCGAATCACGCGTCTAACGCGTGGTTTTACTATACAGGCTCGGATAAATCCGAGCCTTAAATCTTATTCTTAACTCTATTCTATGCAAGACCGTTTATGCGTTTATCAAAATAGAACAGGTCAAACGCATCAACTGCTTTGTCCTTATTGATGTCGGCATTGTAATAAACCGGAGTGATGATAACACCGTTGTCATAGCTATCCTTTATACTGTCATATTCTGCAGAGAGATAACTCTTGTCAAGCAGATTTGCAGGATGATTTTCATCAGAGTCAACGCCCGAAATATGAGCTTTTACCATTGCATAGTCGACAAGGTCAATATCGCCGTCAAGATCAACATCGCCCTTGTCAGAGCCATTGGCGAAGAGTATTCCGTCAAGTTCTGCTGCGTCGAAGGCGTCGACAATGCCGTCACCGTTGAGGTCAGCTTTGGCGGACTGTGCTTCGGTCATAGTTACCTCGTCTGCAGAGGCAGAAATAATAAATGCTATATCGTTTATATCCTCAACGCCGTCCTCGTTGATGTCGTAAATTCCTGCTTCTCTGAACACTGCTGTTACGGTAACATCTGATGCCGGCATTATGAAGGTGTCACCGTTTACCGTAACCTTTTCACCGTTTTTGTCGGTAACAGTATAGTAAGCCAAAGCCATCCCCGTTTCGGGAGAGGCGGTAAGCGCTACGGTTTCGCCCTTAGCGGCTGTAGTTTTGTCTGCCTGTGCCGTACCGTCTGTGCTGTCTGCAACAGTGACATTGTAGGTCTTTGCCGTAAAGTAACCGTCCTGAACCTTAGCCATTGAGATATCTGTGTTTGAGGAATTATACGCTGTGCCGGTGCCGCCTACAAGCTGAGTACAGCCGCTGAACATAAGGAACCATTTATACTCTTCGGGTTCTTTTGCTGTCCATTGTGTATCAATTCCGTCAACATAAATTGTTTTCAGCCATGAATCATCTTGAAACATACGGCCTGATTCAACAAGGCTCGTCACATCAAAGCTGCTTAAATCTATACTCGTGATGTGTTTACAGGAGGCAAACATACTGTTCATATCCGTTACTTTAGAGGTGTCAAAGCTGCTTACATCAATATCCCAAAGAGAAGCGCAATTGTAAAACATATTATTCATATCAGTTACCTTTGAGGTATTAAAATGACTAAGGTCAACTGACTGCAGTTTTGAACATGAGGCAAACATACTCCTCATATTTGTAACCTCTGATGTATTTAAGTACTCCAAGCCTGTAATTGATGTTAAATTTGACGCACCGTGGAACCAGTATGCCGTCGTTGTCGGTCTGTAATCTGCAAATGACGGGTCAATAACAATTGACTCAACAGCGTGACTTATGGAGTTCCACGGAATACTATTACTGTTCGGGATTTCCCATTTCTGATAAGGGCATGAGGACATATTTATGTCATATTTGAATACAAGTGTGGAATTCACTATATAAACATAGGCGTGCAGCTGCTCAAATTCTGCCGTAATATTTACATCACTTGCAGGCATTATAAACGAATTGTCTGGTTCAAGTGCAATTTCGTTGTTTTCGGAATCAGTTACCGACAGAGTTGTTAATACACAGCCTGTATCCGGTGTAACATCAAGATGAATAATATCGCCTTCATCAGCGCTTGACGCTCCGCTGACAGTACCGTTAGTCATATCCGAATAACTAATTCTGTAATAAGCCCTTACAAACTCTGCGCTGACTGTAACATCGGAAGAAGGCATATTGAACTTATAATCTTCAGTAACACTCACTTCGTTTCCTTCGCTGTCCGTAACAGTCAGCGATTTAAGCTTATAAGCCTCATCAGGCGTAACGGTAAGCTCAATCAAATCGCCGAGGTGAGCTGTCGCAACACCTGTTACAGAGCCGTTCTGAGCGTCGGCATAGCTAATGCTGTAATCTATAAGTCCGAATTCAGCCGTAACGGTAATATCGGAAGCAGGCATTACAAACTGATTACCTGTAATTTCGGTAACCTCGCCGTTAGCAGCTGTATAATACATTCTTTTCAATTCGTTATTTGTATACGGATTAACCGTAACGCTGACGGTTGCTCCTGCGGGTGCATCGGCAGGCACCTCAATAGTACCCTCGCCCGAAGCCACCTCATAAGCGATTGAATAAATTCTGCTGAATTCAGCGGTTACTATAACATCTCTGTCAGGCATAACAAAGGTACCGTCTGTAACGGAAATGTTATTCTTCTTTGTATCTCTTACAACATAGTTTTTAAGTCCGTAGCCAGAATCAGCAGTATTTGTAAGCTTAACTACTGCGCCCGTATGAACTGTTTCATAATTAGCGGTAACAGTGCCGTGAGCTGACTGAATAACTGTAATATCGTGTATTTTCGAGTCAAGGTCGCCTACAAAGGTTGCATTGACAGAGCTGCCGAATTTTTCCTGATAGCGTGAAAGGTAATGACTGTAAACATGTACGACGGTCTGCTTTGAGGGAAGAAGCTCATCGGCAGTATTGCTCCATGTCAGGCTGTCGGGGTCGGCAAAGCTGTATATCTCAGTCGGCTGAGTGCCATAGAAAGCACCGCCTGAAATGCTTGTAACCGAAGCGGGAATATCAATGTAATCTATTGTACCGATATAAGCAAAAGCGTTATTTCCGATTTCATTAAGGGATTCGGACATTTTGATATTATTTACAGAAATATCATTAAGGAAAGCACATCTGCCGACGGATGTTACGCTGTCGGACATTTGAACGTCTGTAACCTTGCTGAGTCCCATAAATGCAAAATCGCCTATATATGTAATACCTTCATCAATTACTATATACTCGCATTCATCCTTATAAGCATAATACTGCAAGCCGTTGTTCAGTCTTTCATCAGCTTCCTCTGCAGTAAAATCAAACATAGGTCCGCTGCCGAAAACCGTAAGAGTTTTTGTCGGCTCATCATATCTCCAGTAAGCGTCGGCACCGCACTGATTGGGTGCAATCGTGCCGAATACCGCATTAAGAGTTACATTGCCCTGCGGCATAATAAAGGAATCTCCGTTTAATGCTATATCTGTGTCGCCCTGCTTAACGGTCAGTTTATTAAGATAGCAGCCGTCATTAACGGAATACTCAAAATTAACTGTTTCACCCGGCAAAGCTATGGTATGGTCGGCAGTCAAAGTACCGCCCTCGTTACAGGAAGCAGTAACGGTGAAAATATCCTTACCTTTTTCAAGGAATTTTGATACAGGCAGGTCATCAAGTACGGCGCTCGCAAGGAAACCGCCATCCTCCTCGGTAACAGTAGCCTCGGAAATACAGATGTGGTCCGAATCGTTTTTGCACACTACATAAACATAGCCCTCAGGCGTTCCGCTTTCGGTAGTTAAATCCCATGTAATATTCTTGAAATTATAATTGTGTCCGAGAGCAGGAATCACGGCTCCTCTCTCAAGAACCTCGCCGCAGGCGTTACAAACAGTAGCATCCTCAACGCCGTCCGATTCACAGGTTGCAGGTATGCTGTCAACATGAACTACATCCTGGTGGAATGCGGTAACGGTTTCACTTTTTTCGTAGCCGCACTCAGTACAAAGCTGTGCTTCAACACCGTCCGTCGTACAGGTAGGTGCGACAGTATAAAACGCTTCGCCGTAGGTGTGCGCCGTTTTTTCGTAAGTGAGGTTTATTACACCCTCCTGCTGTATATTGTCAAGACTTCTGTCAGCGCTGACAAAATGATAATGTCCTTCAGCGTCGCCTGTGTTAATATCACTCTCAACAGGAATGCTGCCGCCTCGGTTAACATGTATTACCTTGTCAGCAATACCCATTTCCTGCGGATATTTCAGCGTAACATCAACGGTAGCGCTGCCCCACTGAGCATAAAGAGTAACTGTACCGTCTCTTTCGCTCGTAAGATTCTTTGCATAACCCATATCGGTAATAGCAGTGCCGCTGCCGTCAGCCTTGGTATTCCAGCCGACAAAGCCCCAGCCGTTTCTCGTAAAGCCGCAGCTTCTGAGCTGTACATCCTTATCATAGGTTGCAGCTGTACTTTCCATCTCTCCCGTTGCATCCGATGCATTTGCATTATACTCAATTGTATAGTTATTAGGCGCAGTTGTTGCGGTTATTACCGCATTTCCGTCACCTAAAGTATAAAAATACTCACCGTAATAGCCGTAGTGCTCCAACTCACCTGCGCCGGTGGAGGTAACGCTGTTCAGGTAGTACCCTTCGGGTATATCGTCCTCTTTAAAGAAAACTGCAATAGAATCACCGACATTGCCTCTGAAGGATTTATATAAGTCTGCATTGAGATAAACATTAAGACCTCTTCTGAACTTTAATTCAACATTTCCCGGATTAAACTGCTGAGTTCCGGTATATCTCCGTATTCCGGAAGTATCTACAAAACTAGTAAAAGGATCGCCGTTCTTCACCCATTTGCTATAATTACCGCAATATAAGTTCAGACCGACATTATGATCTGCACCGGCTGTACTTGTCAGTTTGAAAACTCCGTATTTTCCTGCCTGATGCGAAAACTCAATCTTATCCATACCCGAATAGTCAGGTGATATTGCACTAAGCCAGACATCCTTGCCCGAGGCTATAGCCCCTGAATGATTGACAGACTTTATCCAATTGTCGAAAGGCACATTGTATTGATTCAAAGCTAAAACATAGATATTGCCTGACATAGTATTACCGGTTTCATCTCCCTTTTGCATTAAACGCAAATCGGAAGTGAGCGACACAGGATATGTATTGTTGTAAGGATCCTTTGTATATAGCTTTAATTTTTCAATTCTGGGAGGTTCGGGATAAATATAAATATCCTTATTATAATCCCTGGTATGAATAGTAAAAGCTTTGCTGCAAACTGTATAACCGTTAATTCTGATACGAACATTTCCGGTCCATTCACGAGGCATGACCAAGCCGAAATCTGTTTCGAGCTTCATAACAGGAAACAATGTATCGGAAGTATATGTTTTTGAAAAAGTATCTCCATAGTCGTCAATGTCTGACATTATATCCCATTTAACGGCATCATTGCTTCCGTCGCCAATAGAGAAGTACGCCGAATTCCATAAGTCAGCGTCATCAACCGTTTGAATATAAATATCATAAGTATATGTTTCGTTAAAGCTTATATCCGACGGAACAGACGGCACACCTTCGTCCGTTTCAGCCGCCGTAACGGGCAGTACAGAAACCGGCACAATACCGATAATCATAATTACAGACAGTAAAACCGCCAAAGCCTTTTTCAATGTTTTCATAAAATACCTCCTGTGACATAAAACTGAAAACAAAAATTCTAATAAATCCATAAATTAATTGCTATTAGGCATCACCGCAACAAGCAGCAGAGAAATCGTGCGTGTAACAGTTCTTGTCATATATTTACCTCTCTTTTTATGACAGTACATAACTATAATATTATACTATGATGTCCAACAAATGTCCATAAGGAACAAAACATTTTGATAATAAAAAGATAGTTATGCTGAACACTATTTTCGTTTTCGTTGTTAAGTATATCATCCGATGTGTAACAAATAGGTGACAAAAAAACAACAACCTGAACGGTGTGCAATTCAGGTCAGTTTTGGATGATACACATAAAAGGCTCGGAGAAATCCGAGCCTTAAATCTTATTCTTAACTTAATTCTATACAAGACCGTTTATGCGTTTATCAAGATAGAACAGATCAAATGCATCTACTGCTTTGTCCTTATTGATGTCGGCATTGTAATAAACCGGAGTGATGATAACACCGTCGTCATAGCTATCCTTGAAATAAGAATACTCAGTGCCGAGATACGATTTATCAAGCAGGTCTGCGGGATGGTCTTCATCACTGTCAACTCCGCTGATATGGGCCTTAACCAATGCATAGTCAACAAGATCAAAGGTGCCGTCCTGATTTACATCGCCGTCCTGTGCTTCGGGAGAGTAAAAATATCTGTCAAGCCAAGCCGCATCAAAGGCATCGACAATGCCGTCACCGTTGAGGTCTGCTTTGGCTGACTGTGAAGCAGTCATTTCAACCTCGCCGACTGAAGCGGATATGATAAACGCTATATCGTTTATATCCTCAACGCCGTCCTCATTGATGTCCAGCAATTCCCTGAAAGCCAGGGTTACCGTAACATTTTTCATCGGCATAATGAATTTATTGTTGCTGACGGTAATTTTATTGCCGTCGGCATCCACAGCAGTAACATAATCGAGCGTATAACCGCTTTCCAAGTTTACCGAAAAGCTAACGGTTTCCCCGTAATAATACAGATTGTTTCTAAAAACATTAACCGTTCCGTGTCCGAGAGAATTGTATGTAACCTTACCGCAAGAGGGCGGACACAGCGTGTTTGTAAATCGGGAATCGGTATAATCAAATGAACCCGACTGATAAATATTACCGTCATCGTCCTTAAAGGTGTTGCCCAGCGTTACCTTACCGTGATAGCTACCCTCAATATAAGCATATTCGGTATATGTCAGATAAACATTTGAATCCGACTCATCGCTGCTGCTGCTTCCTCCGATACCGATTCTTTCGGGTATGCCCTGATTGAGATCTTCATACTTGTATTCGGTACGCACAATGCCTCCGTTTACGGTTACATCAGCCGATGAATCGCAACCGGCACCGATTGACGCGGTATAATTTCCGCCGAAAGCATATATATTACCGTCATTTATTTCAACTGTTGTCTGAGCATTCGCTTCAGCACCGCCGCCTATGCCTGCACCGCAGCCGTGATTGTTATCGAATCCGCCTCCGTACGCCTTGACTGCGCCGCCGTTGATAATAACATCTCCCGCAGCCTTAAAGCCGCCGCCTATACCTGCGGCAAATAACGAAGCGGTTGCCGTGATACTGCCGCCGTTGACGGTTACCTTACCTGCCGCTTGAGTTCCGCCGCCTATACCTGCGCCGCCGCCGTTGGAGGAGGAGGCGGTGTCTTCGGATGTCGCTGTTATTTTTCCGTCATTAACGGTAACCTCGGCTGATGACATATAGCCGCCGCCAATTGCCGCTGCACCGCCTGAAGCACCTGCAGTCACCGTACCGCCGTTTATGACAACGGTTGTTTTATCGCTCGCCTGAGGACCGCCGCCTATACCTGCACCGTACTGACCGCCGATTGCGTTAATTACGCCGCCGTTAACTGTTACATTACCCGATGACATCCAGCCGCC
>JAEEGI010021457.1_pt1 | contig 12833 bp, 5 predicted proteins | sample 8958751 | NCBI WGS metagenome assembly JAEEGI01 (sample SAMN16246545, study PRJNA631951) | gut metagenome | biome: gut microbiome; feature: rumen; material: KS-attached | host: Bos | place: Iran: Karaj | collected 2018-10 | reverse complement strand
GGAGTCATTCACAAGAAAAGACTGTGCGCCTGCCACGAGGGCATAAACGCACAGCGACATAATGGTTAGGTAACGGGTGTTCATATTGTTGGCTTAGTAAGTAATTGTCAGACGTTTCAGATCCTTGTCGCATGAGCTGGTGCCGTAGAGAATCTCATACTGGCCCGGCTTTGTGCGCATGGTGTTCGTGGCGGCATCCCAGAACTCGAAGCTCTTGGCGTCGAGCGTGATGGTAGCAGTGGCGGTCTGTCCAGCCTTCAGTTCCACCCGCTGGAAACCGCGGAGTGACTTCAGCGGACCTTCCTTGTCGGAGAGGTCGCGGATGTAGAGCTGAACGATCTCCGTACCGTTGCGCTTGCCGGTGTTGGTGACTGGGATGGATACCTGATAGTCGGTGCCCTTGCCGTCGAGCTTGGCCTCACCGATCTCGAAGGTGGTGTAGCTCTGACCATAACCGAAGGGGAAGAGGGCATCGTTAAAGTAACGATAGGTGCGACCCTTCATCGAGTAGTCCTCGTAGTCGGGCAGCTGTTCGGAGTTCTTATAGAAGGTGACAGAGAGCTTACCGCTGGGGTTGTAGTCGCCGAAGAGCACGTCGGCAACGGCTGTACCGCCTTCCTGACCGGGATACCAGGCCTGCAAGATGGCGTCGCAGCTCTCGGTCTCAGGCTGCAGGGCAATGGCAGAGCCGGAGCAGTTCACGTAGATCACCTGCTTGCCGGCAGCCTTCAGGGCCTTTAGGAACTCACGCTGCACCTTCGGTAGTTCGATGTTCGTTCGGTCGCCACCCTTGAAGCCTTCGATGTTCACCGGCATCTCCTCGCCCTCGAGGCTCGGGGCGATACCACCGCAGAAGATCACCTTGTCAATCCCCTTCAGCTTGGCAATCGTCTCCTGATAGTCGATAGGCAGCTCACGGGCTATGTCGATCTTCATTGAGGCACCCCAGGTCTTCACGGTCTGGAAACGGACCTCGATCTGGAACTTCTGTCCCTTCTCAGCCTTCAGCACGGTGCTGGTGGGGGTAGCGCGCCAGGTGTGATGGATGAACTTCTTCTCACCGTTGATATAGAGCTCGAAGTGACCGGTGCTCTCCACGTTGACCACATATTCGCCAGCCTCCTTCGGGGTGAAGGTGGTCTCGTATTTGGCAGAGAAGTCTTCGATGGGCAGGTTGGGTGCAAAGACATGCATACCTGCGGTGGTGACATTCACGGGTTTCGTGTAGTATTCAGTGGTGAAAGCCTTGCCATTCATCTCGGTGTTGTTCCAGAACGTGCCCTTCAGACCCTTCTTGCCGTCGGGTGCCACGCACTCTGTGGCCAGATGACTCTCCATCACCTTGTCGTAGGTCAGGTCGCAACCGGGGAGATAAACGAGATCTTTCTGCTTGGCCTTGATACCCTTCAGGATGGTGACGGTCTGGTTGGGCGTACCGTTGTAGTTACCCCACATCATCGGTTCGTTGTCGGCGTTAGGACCGATTACCGCGATCTTCTCCTTACCTTTCTGCAAGGGGAGGATGCTGTTCTTGTTCTGCAGCAGGACGATAGCCTGACGGGCCATCTCGAGGGCCACCTGTGCAGAAGCCTTGGTGGACATGGCTGAATAAGGGATCTTAGACCATTCTACCAGTGAAGGATCGTCCATCTCACCGAGGTCAAAACGACCTTCGAGCAGACGGATGACATGCTTATCGACCTCAGCCTCGGAGATCAATCCACGGCGTACAGCCTCTGGCAGACTCTTATAGGCATAATTGAAGCCGCATTCCACATCGGTACCAGCCAGGACAGCCTTCGCTGTACCGTGTACGGCGCTCGATGATGATTTATGGTTCTCGTAGAAGTCGCTGACAGCACCGCAGTCGCTGACGACGAGATACTGGAAACCCCAGTCATCGCGGAGAATCTGCTGAAGCAGACGGGTAGAACCGCAGCAGGGGTCATCGTCCAGACGCTGATAGGCGCACATCACTTCACGAACCTTGGCATCCTGTACCAACGTCTTGAAGGCAGGCATGTAGGTCTCCCAGAAGTCACGCACGGGGACATCCGTCAGGTTGGCTGTATGGCGGGTATATTCAGGACCACTGTGGACGGCATAGTGCTTGGCACAGGCCCAGAGTTTACGATACTTGGCATCCTCAGGCCCCTGCAAGCCTTTTACCACCTGTACACCCATGACACTCGTCAGGTAGGGGTCTTCGCCGTAGGTCTCCTGACCGCGTCCCCAACGGGGGTCACGGAAGATGTTGACGTTAGGTGTCCAGACAGAGAGACTGCGCATCTTCATGTCCTCACCCTTCAGGTCGTACATACGGTGGTTGTACTGGGCACGGAACTCGGTGCTGGCGATGTCGAAGACCTTAAATAAGAGGTCGGGGTTGAACGACGCAGCCATACCTACCGGCTCGGGGAAGTTAGTCACATTACCCATGTTGGCAGCGCCATGCAGGGCCTCGCTCCACCAGAAGAACTTCTTGATACCCAGACGGGGGATGGCCGGGCTCTCATCGAGCATCAGCATCGCTTTCTCTTCAAGTGTAAGCCGGCTGCACAAGTCAATGGCACGCTCTTTGGCACTCAGATTGGGATCTTGATACCTAAAAGTCTGTGCCGACACCGGAGTGCCGACACAGAGGATGAATAAGGTTGATAATAGGTAATGATGTTGCTTAAGTAATTGAGTTAGCATATAACTTATTGTTTAAATTGGTTTCTGGTGCAAAGATAAGAAAATTGTGAGATGTACACTTATACGTACGTCTCACAAACTTTCAAATTTGTAACATTTGGGCCTAAATGGCCTATTTTGTCAGCTCATATGTCCCTCCTGGGACGGTATCGAGGTCGTATTCGTAGATTTTCCGGAGGGGCAGCAATTTGAAGTCTTTTAACGCCGGTGAGTGCAAAGGCTCACGGATTCGGGCGGGTGCCAGCAACGGATTCGGACAGTCACCTGTGGCAGGTTTCAAACCTTTACCCTTCAGGGGGACATAAGAACGCACGCGCAGGGTGCCGCCGATGGCAGACTGGATCGTGGCGGTCTGGAGGGCGCCGTCCTGCCAGCAGATGTCAACGGTGAAACCGCCACGTGCACGCAGTCCCTTCACCTCGCCGCTTGACCAGGCATCGGGTAGGGCAGGCAACAGATGGACTGCCCCGTCGTGACTCTGTACGAGCATCTCACAGACACCAGCTGTACAACCGAAGTTACCGTCGATCTGGAAAGGTGGATGGGCATCGAAAAGGTTGGGGTAGGTACCGCCGCGCGGTCCCCATTCTATCGAGTCGGGAATGAGTGTCAGCATGTTCTTGATGATCTGATAAGCGTGGTTGCCGTCGAGCATACGGGCCCAGAAGTTGGTCTTCCATCCGAGACTCCAGCCTGTCGCCATGTCACCACGCTGTTTCAGAGTGTTCGAGGCAGCGGTGAACAGGTCGGGATGGGTGTAGGGGGAGATCTGGTTAGAGGGGTAGAGACCATAGAGGTGGGAGATATGCCGGTGCTCATCCTTCGGGTCGTCGGCATCGATGAGCCATTCCTGCAGCTGTCCGTAACGGCCGATCTGCATGGGAGGCAATTTTGAGAGGTGAGTGGCAAGCGGTGAGAGGTGAGCTGTGCCTTTGCCGAGAATCTTGGCGGCGGCCAGGACTTGTGTGAGGACATCAAACACGATCTGATTGTCCATGGTCGAACCAGCAGTGACGGTGGTACCTTTACCCGCTGGTCCGTGCTCGGGAGAGACCGTGGGAACAGTCACCATCCAGTCGGCAGCCTCTTTGACCTCACCATCCTTCGGGTAGGGCTGCATATAGTCCACGAGGAACTTGGCGGCACCTTCCATCACCGGATAATAGGTGCGCAGGAAGTCCTTGTCACCTGTGAAGAGGTAGTGTTGCCAGAGATGGGTGGTGAGCCAGGCGCCACCCGTGGGGAACATGCCCCAGGTGGTACCATCGACCGGACCGGCGATGCGCCAGAGGTCGGTGTTGTGGTGAGCCATCCATCCGTCGCAGCCGTACATCTCACGGGCTGTGACCTGCCCCGTCTGACTGAGGTCTCTGATCATGTCGAAGAACGGTTGCTGGGTCTCGGCCAGGTTGCCGACAAGGGCGGGCCAGTAGTTCATCTCTGCATTGATGTTAATCGTGTATTTCGAATCCCAGGGAGCGTTCAGCTTATCGTTCCAGACACCTTGCAGGTTGGCGGGCTGGCCACCGGGCTGCGAGGAAGAGATCAGCAGGTATCGGCCGTATTGCATCATCAGTGACACCATGTCGGGGTCATGGCTGTCGGCGAAGGCCACGAGGCGCTTGTCAGTGGGGAGGCTGGCCTGAGCAGCTGAACCGGCAATCTTTAGGCTCACGCGGTTATATTGTGCCTGATAGCGACGGATATGGTCGTCAAGCAGTTGGGTATAGGTCTTGCCTTTCAAGGCTGCCGTCTTTTGGTCGTTTTTCTGTCTGGGATCGCCACTGATATCCTGATAGTTCACGAAGTTGGTGGCTGCTATTATATATAAGGTAGCGGTGGTGGCATTCACGATGGTGATGCTTTCTGTACCATCCACGATCTCACCATCGGCCTCGGCCATGACACGACATTCGGCTGTGAGACGTCCGGGGATGCCCTCCTGTTCCACGTTCTGGATGGTGGCAGAGAGCTGGTGCCGGGCCACGTTACGCCTGGTCTGCAGCTGACTGTCGTAAGCGATGTTAAAGGTCAGTGCCCTTGGCTTGTCGGCCTGTAGGCGGACAACGATGACAGGATCGGCCTGAGAAGCGAACACCGTACGCTGGTAGTTGACGCCTCCGATCTGATAGGTAGTGGTATTCAAGGCATTCCCAAGTGCCAGTTCACGTTTGTAGTTGGTAGGGTTCAGTGGCTCGGAAATACCGTAGTCGAAAGACAACTTGACGCTGCCCATCGGCAGGAACCGCATGCCGTGAGGACCTTTGAAGAAGTATTTGTCAATGATGGCATGTGCTTCCTGTTCACGTCCTTGGAAGATGAGCTGTCTCACCTCCTGCAGATGGGCCTTGGCTTCAGAGCTGTTGTTATGATGGGGTGAACCGCTCCAGAAGGTCTCTTCGTTTAACTGGATCTCCTCTGTGGCGACGCCGCCATAGACCATGGCACCCAACTGTGAGTTTCCTATGGGCAAGGCCTGTAGCCAGTGAGTGGCGGGCTGGTTGTACCATAAACGATGATCCTGTGCCTGACCGGTTAAAAAGGTCGCGCAACAGATGAGGAGGGCTGTCATTGTCTGTTTCATACGATGATGATATTTAAAAAAGACTCCGGAGTTCTGAAACGCCTTTCATTAACTCCGGAGAAGGAAAAACTACTAACTACTAATATAACTAAAACAATTTTTTAAATTCTGCTGCAAAGATATGACTTTTATCTGAAAGATACTTGATTATTTGTCACAATTGCTTATATTTTTGTTTCATCTATTAAAAAAGTTCGTTTTTTCGCTTAAAAAGTTCATTTAAACAGATGCGGGATGAACTTTTTCAGACCTCTACGCCAGGTGAGCCACTCATGGTCTGTACCCGTTGATTCGTAGTACTCTGCTTTGATACCCAGTGCATTGAGGTCGTCAACCATCTTCTTTGTACCGAACATCTTATCCATACCCTCGGTGCCACTCATCATGAAGAGGTAGTAAATCTGTTTGTTGAACGCATCGGCACGGGTGAACACACCATTGTAGGCAGTCTGCAGGTCGAGTCCGAAGATGGCACCGCTGAAGGTTCCCATATACGAGAACTTATCCATGTTGTTCAAAACGATATCGAAGGTCTGGTGTCCGCCCCATGACAGACCGGCCATCGCACGGTGGTCTCTGTCGGTGAGTGTACGGAACTTCTGGTCGATGGTGGGAATCAGGTCGTTGATCATCACCTCATAGAACGAGTTGCCGTAGGTGCTCATACCCTGACGGTTGTCGCCACCACGGAACGGAGCCTTAATATCGCCGCTTTCCATAACTACAATCATCGGCACGGCCTCACCAGAGGCAATGGCATTGTCCATGATATGCTGCATGTGTCCCTGTTTGCTCCAGCCCGTCTCGTCCTCACCCATGCCATGCTGCAGGTAGAGCACGGGATAGCGCTTCATGGCATTATTCTTCAGGTCGTACTCTGCTGGTGTATAGACCATCGCATGACGCCACTCCTTGGTGGATGCTGCGTAATAGTAGAAGGAGCGTACTTCACCAGTGGGAACGCCAGCCTGTGGACGGTAGTAGTCGCCCTCGGCACCCTCTGGGATCTCGATACCGCCAGCCTCACGGTTACAGCCGAAGAAGGTCTCTGTGGCAGGATCGATGAAGTTTACGCCACCGATGTTCATGAAGTAATAGTGGAAGCCCGGTACCAAAGGATCGGTCATACCCATCCAACCGCCCTTGCCGTCGGACTGCATGTCGTACTTCTTGCCGCAGATATCCACGATCACCTTACGGGCCTCGGGTGCCTGGAGATAGAAGTAAGCACGGTTCTCCTTGTCAACCTTCGGGAACTCGTTGCCAGGAATGGTGGTCTCGGCGAGGAAGGCATCGGCAGGTACCTCAATCTTCTTGGGCATCTCGATGTAGGGACGCTTAGGCTCAAAACCCAGGTGACGGGCTACGGCCTCACCATAACGACAACCTAGTTCACGGTAGCCCGCAGCGTCGAAGTGGAGTCTGTCGGGACCGTTGGAGCAGTCGTCGGAAGAGATGACCTGAGCGGTATGCAAGGTGTTCGGCAGTTCGTCGATCTGCTTCTTACAGCCGATGCAGACACCCTGACCACCAGCCTGTACGATGTTACCGGCATAGAGGTTCACCTCCTCAGGCTTCAGCTTCAGGTCGCTGCAGAGGTTGTCATAGACCTGCTTCACCATACCAGCCCACTTGGGATCGCCGGTGTTCGTCTCGCCCTGGTGCATCAGGATACCTTTGATCACACCGTCCTTCTGCGCCTTCTTGGCGAGCGTCACTAAGCGCTCATAAGGATTATTGTTGTAAGCTTCGAGCATCGGAATCATCCAACCCGGTGCTTTCTTGATATAATCCTTGATGCTGTCGGGCAGGAATCCTTTGATGTCGATACCGCCGATAGCCACATGGATGACACCGATCTTGATGTTCTCCGGCAAGGAGGTGACAAGGGTACGTCCGAACCAGTCGGCAGGTGTCAGACCCGTGTTAGGACGACAGAGTGGGGGGATGGCCTCGCACCACTCACCCATTTTCCGGGCCGGCTGTGTCTCTGTGGCGGGGTAGTCAACTGCGGGCATCCACAGGAATCGTGGTCCCGGACTTTTCAGATCCTGTGCTTCAGGCTTTGCTGCCCCTTCCATGTTAGACTGTCCGAAACAGAGGAAGATGTAGAAGTTAGGATCTGGTTTCTGAGCGTTTGCCGTCAAACTCACTAAGCCCATGACGGCACAAATCAACAATTTTTTCATCATCTTTATTTATTTCTTATAGGATTTTGGCGATTCTTTACCGAAGAGATACTGTGGATAGTAGCCACCCAGGTCGATAACGATCTTCTCGAACACGATACCCGGATCCTGCGGATGGATGGTCAACGTGTGGATGTCACCCTTGCCGACGGGCAGTTCGACGACCTGCTCCACCACGCGACGGGCGATGGTGGGGTAGTAGATCGAATAGATGTTCTGGGGTTTCTCATTCAGGTTGCTGTTGAAGTTCACGCTGACGGGCTGTCCATCGTCGATGCAGACATCATAGATGAGTCCGCCCTTATCGAGGAAGTCGAGGGTTGACTTCGTTACGACATGTACCTTGACGGTAGCAGGTGTCTCTCCCTCCCAACGGTATGTCAGTTTACCGCCATCGGTGCCTACGGTATAGGGCATCAGGGCGATGCCGCTCAACGTGCGCCCCATATAGGGGATCACCGTCCACTTGGCCTGACTGGCATCCGTGCGGTTGTAGGTGTGCTCAGCCTCGATGCTGATATACCCGTGAAGGGGACTGAAGGTGGGACCTGTGGTGGGCTGAGCGACCTCTTTCAGCTCTGGGCAGACATCGGCGGGGAACCAGTCATTCCAGTCCTTGTAGCTGATATGCTTCTGGGTCATCATACCGTCCCACTTACCACCAGCGATCTCCTTGTTATACTGCAGGTTCAGCAGTGAGTCGCGCTTGAAGGCCTGGCGGCAGCGCTCTGCCCAGCAGTTGGCCTCTGGGTCACCCTGTGCTGCCAGCTTCAGGTTCATGGCCTGTGCGTAGTACATCTCGTAGATGTTACCCATGGCCTGCACGGGGAAGAGGATGATCTGACGATAGGCATCCTGGTACTCGGGCTTCAGGGTGATGAACTGACGCAGGGCACGGGCCTCCAGGGCCTGGTATTCTGCCACCACACGGGCAAACTCGTCGGTGGTATAGGTTCTGGCGTCGAGCATCTCTGAAGTGATGCGTCCGTTGTATTTGCTCACGAGGTTCAGGATGGAGGCCGCCTCACAGGCCTGATCCTCACCGAAGCTCTCCGCACAGAAGTCGCGGGTGTGGCTGAGCAGATTCCCGACATTGTATTTCTGTGGATTCCAGGCCATGTCCATGAACAGCTGGATGGGATACTCCATCGGTTTCAGGTCGCCTACGTTCAGGATCCAGAGTTTCTGGATGCCACCGTTATAGGCCAGTTGCAGCTGTTCCCACATGTTCTGTGTTGGGGTGACGTTGATCCATTTCGTGTTACGGGGGGCCCCCACATAATCCACGTGGTAGTAGAGACCCCAGCCGCCCTTACGTTTCTGTTCCTCAGCAGTCGGCAGTCGGCGCACGTTACCCCAGTTGTCGTCGCAGAGCAGCACTGTCACGTCGTCGGGCACGCGCAGACCGGCGTCATAGTAATCCTGTACTTCCTTATAGAGGGCCCATATCTGTGGTGTCTCCTTGGCGGGACGCTTCGTCACCTCCTTGATGATACGGCGCTGGTTGTCGATGATGTTCTCCAGCAGTTTCGTGTCCGTGCTGTTGCCCATGGCCTCGTCGCCGTCACCGCGCATACCAATGGTCACGATATCATCGGTGCCGTTCATGCGCTCGATACCCTCACGGAAGAAACGGTCGAGGTTCTCCTTGTTGGTGGAATAGTTCCAGGCCCCCCAACCCTTTCGGTCGCGGGCATACTCCTGGTGGTTACGTGCCATCGGCTCATGGTGGGAGGTGCCCATCATGATACCCATCGCATCGGCGGTCTTCAGGTTCTCCGGGTCATCGGCATAGAAGGCCCAACCCCACATGGCCGGCCACAGGTAGTTGCCTTTCAGACGCAGGATCAGTTCAAATACCTTGGCGTAGAAATGATGATCGCCGTAGTCCGTACCGAAGGTGTTCTTCACCCAGGAAGTCAGACAGGGTGCCTCATCGTTGAGGAACAGACCACGATAGCGCACGGCAGGCTCGCCGTCGGTGAACTCACCTTTCTGGATATAGAGGTCGGCATGCTTCTCCACGGGAACGTCGGCCCAGTAGTACCATGGTGACACACCGATCTGGCGTGACAACTCGTAGATGCCATATACCGTACCGCGCTTGTCGCTACCGGCAATCACAAGCTGGTTGCCGATGGTCTTGATGATGTATTTCTCTGTCTTCCCCTTCAGATTAGGGAGTACCCCCTGCTTTACCCAGGCATCTATCTGTTTGTTGATGCCTACCGTACCGATGAGGATGGTTGGTGTGCGCTCGTCGAGTGTGGGTTTCTGACCTGTCACCTGCTGGAAGTCATTTTGCAGGTTTGCTGCTGCTAGTTGCACACAGGAGTGCTCTCCATCGACATAGCCGATGGTGGGTTGTTGCAACTGCCATGTCTCAGCCTTGGGCTGGAAGGTCACAAATTGGTCTGCTGCCTGAGCAGTCAGAGGGGCGATGAGACATAGGCTCATCCCTAACGCCATACTAGTCTGGCGGATCGTTTTTCTGTTCATGGGTCCGTTTTAAGTTTGATTTGTCGGCAAAGGTACAATAAAAAATCGAAAGTATATGTACACGGATGTATCATATACTTTCGAAAATGTTTCAGGCCTTCAGGCAGGATGCCTAGTATTCGAGGATGAGACTCTGACGAGGCTTGAGTTCGACGTTCTTGGAGAGGTCGTAGTATCGGCCTGTGAGGATATCTTTGGCCTTCACAGTGTTGCCGATGACCTCTGCATAGCGCTCCACATCCATCGTGGCGGTGTTGCTGGTGCCGTTGAGGATGGTGAGAACAGTCTTACCTTGGTACTGGCGGGCGATGACATAGATGCCATTGTTGGGCATAAACTGTGTCTGTGAACCCTTTGTGATCACCTCATTGCCCTGGCGCCAGTGCAGCAGTCGGCTGGTCCACTGGAACATACTTTGCTCTGCCTTCGTGCGGTTCTCTTTGGTGAAGGCATTATGCGTATCGCCAGGGAATCCGCCGGGGAAGTCCTTGCGTACGTTTCCGTCGGTCTCCTCCTTGGTGCCGTTCATCAGGACCTCCGTACCGTAATAGAGCTGGGGGATGCGGTTCACGGTGAGCAGCAGGGCGAGGGCCTGTTTCAGCGCCAGGGTGTCGCAGCCATTACCCAGGAAACGGTCGGTGTCATGGTTCTCGATGAAAGCCATCACACTCGACGGGTTCGGATAGAGGTAGTCATAGACGAATGAGTAATAGAGGCGGTTCAGACCCTGCCAGAAACCGTCGGTCTCCTCGTTCTTGGCCTGAGTCAGTTTATCGAAGAAGCTGAAGTCCATGACGGTCTTCAGGTAAGAGTTGGTCTTAGCGAGCTTCGAGTCCTTCTGCCAGGTGGCGGTATAGGCGGGCTCGGTCACCCAGGTCTCACCCACGGTGTTGAAGTTGGGGTATTCGTCGTTGAGCTCTTTCATCCACTGGGCCATGGCATCGTCATAAGCATAAGGATAGGTGTCCATGCGGATGCCGTCGATGCCTACAGTCTCAATCCACCAGATGCTGTTCTGGATGAGATAGCGCATGAGGTGGGGGTTATGCTGGTTGAGGTCGGGCATGGAAGGTACGAACCAACCCTCGGTCGTCTCCTTGAGATCGATCTTTGAGGCATAGGGATCCACGACAGGGGTGAGCTTGTAACTGGTCTGCAAGTACTTACTCTTTGCGGGTTCAGAACCGTCGGCATTGGCGGTAAAGCCTGTCATAGGATCACGGCCGCTGGCATCCTCATTCAGCCAGTCGGGGGTATTCAACCAATCCTTGGAAGGCATGTCCTTCGTCCAGGGATGCTCAAAACCGCTATGGTTGAAGATCATGTCCATGACAATCTTCAAACCTTTTGCATGAGCCTCGTCGCAGAGACGCTTGTAGTCCTCGTTGGTACCGAAGCGGGGATCCACCTTGTAATAATCGGTGGTGGCATAGCCATGATAGGTGGAGAAGCCGTTGTCTGTGTCGGGGGAGTCGTTCTCAAGTACGGGGGTAAACCAGAGGGCGGTCACACCGAGTTCCTTGAAGTAGTCGAGGTGCTCGCGGATACCGTTGAGGTCACCACCATGACGGAGTGAGGGCTTCGAACGGTCCTCGACATAGTTACGCATGCCCTTGATCTGCTTGGGATGGTTGGCACCCTGTGCAAAACGGTCTGGCATGAGCATGTAGAGCACATCGGCATTGGTGAAGCCCATCCGCTCCTCGCCCTTTTTCTCTCGGGCTTTGAGTTGATAAGGCACCTTTGTCTTGCCGAAGTTGAGGGTCATGGTACCGGGCTGTGCATCGCGGAGGTTCAGATAGACGAGCAGGTAATTGGGGGAGTCAAGTCGTACCAGACTGTCGATGGTGACGCCCGGGTAATCGGTGGTGACACTGGCCACGTCGCGGATCCCCTGACCATAGACCATCAACTGCACCTGTGGATTCTTCATACCCACGTACCAGTCGGTCGGTTCGATCTTGTTGACCACATTCTTCTTTGCTGCACTCATTGATAATACATTTGCCATCAGGATGGCAGTTACAAATAGAATCCGTCGCATAATGTTCTTAGTTTATTCTTCCGATGCAAAGATAAGAAATTTTTCCGCAGGTTGTATGCTTTGGGACCGTTTTTCTTTCAGTTACAAGGATAAACGTTTGCACAACTGGTGAAACGGGATGGGCAATAGAAAAGTTTAGGCGTTTTTTATCCTATATCAGAAAATAGTTGTATCTTTGCAGCGATTACATATTATAAAATGTGAAACTGATAACTAACATGATGATGAAACTTAAGACAATGATGGTGGCAGCGATGGGTTGCCTGTTGATGACAGTCGCCAATGCACAGAATGTTCGTGAGACGATCCCGTTGGATAAGGGTTGGAAGTTCAAACTGGGTCATGCTGCTGATCCGCAGAAGGATTTTGGCTGTGGAACGGAGTATTTTAACTATCTGACAAAGGCGAACTCGATTCATAACGAGGGACCGTATGTGCAGAAATTTGATGATGCAAACTGGGAGGAGGTACAGGTGCCTCACGACTGGGTGGCTACTCTGCCTTATGCCCCTGAGGCCAGTCATTCTCATGGTTATAAGGTTGTAGGCTGGAAGTATCCAGAGACGAGTGTGGGTTGGTATCGTAAGTTGGTGAAGATCGGCGAAGAGGATCTTGGCAAGCAGATAGAGCTGCGCTTTGACGGTATCTTCAGGAATGCCCAGGTGTGGTTCAATGGTTTCTATATGGGTACGGAACCGAGCGGTTATGCGACTCAGATCTACGATATCACACCTTATATTAAATATGGTGAGGACAATCTGATCTGTGTCCGTGCTGATGCCTCGCTTGAAGAAGGATGGTTCTATGAGGGAGCTGGCAT
>JAEEGI010021455.1_pt1 | contig 12834 bp, 10 predicted proteins | sample 8958751 | NCBI WGS metagenome assembly JAEEGI01 (sample SAMN16246545, study PRJNA631951) | gut metagenome | biome: gut microbiome; feature: rumen; material: KS-attached | host: Bos | place: Iran: Karaj | collected 2018-10 | reverse complement strand
CACTCATGACCTCTTCGAGCCCGAGCGAGACGAGAAGAACCGCCTTGCCTGCGTCGCGCTGCGCGACGAGCTGCTTATGCACGCCCTCGATCGCGCCGACGTCCAGGCCGCGGGTCGGCTGCACCGCAACGAGCAGCTCGGGTCCCTTGTCGATCTCACGCGCAACGATCGCCTTCTGCTGGTTGCCGCCGGACATGGAACGCGCCGCTGTAATGGGGCCCTGACCGGAACGGATGTCGTAATCGGCGATCAGCTTTTCGGCGTACTTGCGGACTTCCTTGCTGCGGATAAAGCCGTATTTCTGGAATTCCGGCTGCCAGTAGCGCTGCAGCACGAGGTTCTGCTCGAGCGAGAAGTCCAGCACCAGACCGTGCTTATGACGGTCCTCGGGGATGTGGCTCATACCGAGCTTGGAGCGCTGGCGGATCTTCGCCTTGGTGATATCGTGTCCGAGCATCGTGATTCTGCCGTGGGACATCTTGTCAAGGCCGGTCAGCGCGTATACGAACTGCGTCTGGCCGTTGCCCTCGATACCGGCAAGACAGACGATCTCGCCCGCGCGGACCTGGAAGCTGACGTCCTTGACCGCGTTGTTCGAATGGAGCTTCGAGGGAACGGTGACGTGCTGTACATCGAGAACGACGTCGCCGAGCTTCTGTTCTTCCTTGTCGACCTCAAACTTGACGTCGCGGCCGACCATCATGCGGGAAAGCTCCTCCTTGGTCGTGTTCTTGATGTCCACGGTGCCCATGTACTTGCCCTTGCGGAGAACCGTGCAGCGATCGGCGACCGCCATGATCTCGTTGAGCTTATGGGTGATGAACAGGATCGATTTGCCCTCCTTGGTGAAGTTGCGCATGATCTGCATCAGCTCGTCGATCTCCTGCGGCGTCAGAACAGCCGTCGGCTCGTCGAAGATCAGGATATCGTTGTCGCGGTACAGCATCTTGAGGATCTCAACGCGCTGCTGCATGCCGACGGAAATATCTTCGATCTTGGCGTCCGGGTCAACCTGGAGACCGTAGCGTTCGGACAGCTCTAAAACTTTCTTGCGGGCTTCCGCTTTCTGCAGAAATCCCATTTTGTTCGGCTCTGCGCCGAGAATGATGTTGTCCAGCACCGTAAAGATCTCGACCAGCTTGAAGTGCTGGTGGACCATGCCGATGTGCAGTGCGTTCGCATCATTCGGGTTGTTGATCTTGACTTCCTTGCCGTCCTTCTTGATGATACCGGCTTCCGGCTGATACAGGCCGAACAGTACGCTCATCAGTGTCGACTTTCCGGCGCCGTTTTCGCCCAGAAGCGCGTGGACTTCGCCGTGTTTCAGCTGCAGCGTGATATTGTCGTTCGCCTTGATGCCGGGGAACTCTTTGGTGATGTTCAGCATCTCAATGACGTATTCGCTCATTTTTGTCCCCCATTCCCTGTTAGTCTTGTTCAAATTAGAAGAAGGGCCGGGCTTATCGCCCAGCCCTTCAAGGTTTCGATCAGTTGTAATCGAAAGGCTTATGCGTTGTAGTCAACCGCGATGGTGACTGCCGGTGCATTCTCGGTGTCGTTGGAGATTGCGATCGAACCATTCTTAACCTTCTCGAAGAGTGCATTGTACTCATCAACGGTGAAGGTGTTCAGTCTCCAGGAACCTTCTGCGGTGGGCAGACCGACGCAATCGTCAGCCGCGCCGAGGACAGCGGTCTTGCCCGCATAGTCTGCGGTCCACTTGCCGTTGTTGCCCTTGAGGTTGTTCAGCGCGATCACGACGGAGTTGGTGAGGCCCTTCATCGCGGAGGTGATGATGCACTCGCCCTCTGCGCTCTGGTCGACGTCAACGCCGATGACCTTGCCGTTCGCTTCGGTCGCCGCTGCAACTGCGCTCAGATAGATGCCGCCGCCGCAGGAGAAGACGACCTCGGTGCCGTCGGTGAACCAACCAGCCATCTTGATCTTGATATCATCGGTCGGAGCGAAGCCGCCGGCATACCAGTACTTGATGGAAACCTGATCCGCAATGCCCATCTCTTCGGCTGCAAAGTTTGCACCCTGGACGAAGCCGTAGCCGTAACGAACGACTGCCGGAACCGCCATGCCGCCGAGGAAGCCGAGCTTCTTGTAGCCATCCTTAACCGCTGCATAGCCCGCGAGGAAGCCGGCCTGCTCTTCCTGATAAAGGATGTTGTGCGTGTTCTCTGCGGTCTTGTAGTTGTAATCCGCATCATGCGGCTCACCGTCGAGCAGCAGGAACATGACTTCGGGATTTGCATCCTGGACGTTGAAGATCGCATCCTCGAACAGGTAGCCCGGGCATACGATGACGTTCGCACCGTTCTTGATCGCGGTGTTGATGGTTTCAACGCGCGCTTCGGTGGAGTCCTCGGACGGACGATAGTAGTTGTAGCCTTCGCCCTGCTTCATGCCGTTTGCCTGGCCGAATGCGACAACGCCTTCCCATGCGCCCTGGTTGAAGGACTTGTCGTCGATGTTGCCGACGTCGGTGACCAGCGCAACGTTCAGGTTCAGCTCAGCCACGGGCTCGGTGCCTTCTTCGGGCTTCTGCTCTTCGGGCTTCTGCTCTTCCTTCTTCGCGCCGCAAGCGACGAGTGCAAGTACCATTGCGAGAACCATCAGCAATGCAATGATTTTCTTCATAGTGTGTTTTTTCCTCCTGATTAGATTGTCCTGTATGAATGCAGGAATATTTTGCATGCCATACATGCAACTGTATTATAACAGATTCTTTTGCGGAATGGAAGAGAAATCTTTCACTTTTTTCAAAATTTTTTCACAAATCTCATTTCGATTCGTGCCGGCGGGACTTTTTTCGTGACATTCTAAGAGAAACATGATACAATATCTTCGCATTTATACATGAAAGAAGGAACCATCTTGAAACGAATTCTCTCTCTCCTTGCGGCGCTGCTGCTTGCGCTCTGTCTCGCCTGCTCCGGCAATCGCGATGCGCAGGATCCGTCGACCGCTTCGCCGGCCGATCCGGCGACAGCCGCTCCCGCCTCGCCGTCGTCCCCGCAGCCGGAGGCACGCGTTTTATCGGGCCTTGAACAGTCGGACGTCTGGTCGCTGCCCGATCGCTATGACTCATCGTACACCACGATCCACTATACGGTGACGTATGAACACGACGGCACGCAGTTTATGCTCACGATCAGCCGCAGCAAAAAGGACCTTACCGGTTCGCGTTTCGGCACCCGTAACTCGAAGGAGCTTGACGGCGTCGCTTATACGCTTTATGAAAACAAGGATGAGCAAAGCGGTACCGTGACCGGCACCTTTTATGAAGCGTTCACCGGCGCGTTCCGGTACCGGATCGGCAGCGAAGCCTACGGGATCTTTATGGAGGATCACCTCAGCATGGACGATGTGATCGCGCTCTTTGCCTCTCCCCTTGCGCCGCGCGACGGCATAACGCTGATCGATACGGAATGGGACGTGTACCTGCGCCCGGAGGGCTGCAATCTGGAGATCGTCATCCTGCCCTCCGACGGCGGCCGTACGATCCGGAAGCTCGACTCAGACTTCACCGCACGCGAGGAGGACGGCGAAACGGTCTATGTGTCCGGTGAAGGCAATGAGATCGCATACACCGACGGCACAAGCAGCGTCCGCATTCGTCAGACGAACCGTTCCGGCGGCGGCGCCGCAAATTATCTGACGCTTACCGAGTGCAAGGCACTCCTTGCCGTGCTCGGCATACAGTAAATTATCATAGGAGGGTATACACATGATACTGATGGAATCCGCTGCGGCGGAGACGGCGCTTTCCCCGTTCTTCGCGTGGATGATGGACATGCTCCGCGCGATCGCGGGCATGCGCTCGCCGTTCTTGGACGGGGTGTTTTCCGTGGTGACGAAGCTCGGCGAGGAGACCGTATTCCTTGTGGTGCTGATGATCGTCATCTGGTGCGTGAACAAGAAATTCGGCTATCGCTTTCTGGCGATGTTCCTGGTCGGCACGTTCCTGCATCTTTTATTGAAGGGCATCTTCGCCGTTCCGCGTCCGTGGGAGATCGATCCGGGCTTTCAGCCCGTTGAATCGGCAATCGCGGCCGCAAGCGGCTATTCGTTCCCGAGCGGCCACACGCTGACCGCCTGCCTCGTCTGCTTCGGGCTTGCGCAGCTCTCGAAGAAAAAATGGGCGTATGCGATCGCGGCGGTGCTGACGGTTCTGGTCGGCTTCTCCCGCCTCTATCTCGGCGTACACACGATCCTTGACGTCGGCGTCGGACTGGCGCTCGGCCTTCTGATCTTCTTCGCCTTCGTCCTCATCTTCAGAAAGCACGAGGACAGCAACCGCGTTCTGAACACGGTCCTGATCGTCAGCACGGCGCTGTGCATCGGCCTGCTTGTGTACATCATTCTCAAGAAGGACGCCGACGAAAATGCGCTCGAGGGCCTGAAGAGCGCCGCAACGCTGGTCGGCTCCGCGGTCGGCATGCTGCTTGCAAAGATCCTCGACGATACCGTTGTGCGCTTCGACGTGCGCTGCGCCTGGTGGAAGCAGTGCCTGAAGATCCTGCTCGGCTTTGCGATCGTGCTCGGGATCCGTTTCGGACTCAAGGCGCTGTTCGGCGGCAGCAACGAGCCGGTTGCGCTGTCCGGCGTCCGCTACTTCGCGATGGCATTTGTCGGCGGCGGGCTCTATCCGATGCTGTTCAGGCCGCTGTTCAAGGCAGAAACGAAAGAATAAGAATCGTCCTTATAAAACAAACTCTCCGTCAATGTCGGCGGAGAGTTTTTCATTACGATACTTTACTTGGTCCAGTACCGGATCCCCCAGTTTTCGAAGCTCCATTCGTCCATATAGTCGTTGCACTCATAGTCCACATACCATAGCAGACCGTCGGATATGACGAAGTTGGTCGGATAATAGTCGATGTTCAGCCCTGCCGCAAACGCTTTTGCAGCCATCTCCCGTACCTGCGGCAGAAACGCTTCGACGTCCTGTCCGGCCGAAAGCCGTTCCATGACGGTGTCGCCCTCGATGTATTCCTTGACGATGCGCTCCGCTTCCGAATCGATCGCAAGCATCGCGGGGATCCGGATGCCGGCGTCGCAAAGACTCGCATAATCCCTGCGCTCGGCCTCGATCTTGTTGCCGAAGGTATAATAATCGCACGGCTCGTGATGGATCTGTTTGAGTACAACCGGTCCTCCGTCACCTTCGGCAAGGTAGGAATAGCCGCCCTTTCCGTGTCCCAACAGCTTTATGATGCGATAATTCTTTCCGTTGACCGAAACCCTTTCTTCCATACGTCCTCCCGGATCTGCACCCGCATTGTAGAGAAAACGGCGCCCTTTGTCAAGTCTGTCCGGAGCGTTCGTTATATCGTCATTTCGATAGTTTTATAGCCGGTATTTCGTTATTATTTGTATTTGGACATAAAATATCCCATTATACTTTACACCTTGTTCACAATTTATTCAAGTCTCGTTCATATTTTTATTGCCGTTTCTTGTCGTTTCCTTCATATTTTCCTGACAATTTTGACATATTTCGGGTTTATACTCGTGTCAGATACAAGAAAGGAGAGATTGAGATGAACAACAGAGAGATGAAGAAATTGTATCGCAGGATCGAACGGGCGTCGCGCCTTCGTTCGCACGTTTTCTATCGCAGACTGGCTTCCATTCTTTGCAACTTATTTTGATCGGACACGCTGAGGCCCCACCCCCGGCTTTCGCGCAGGATTTCTGCGCACAAAAAAAGAAGCGGTGCAATCCCGCTTCTTTCTGTTTCTCTTCCGTATTTCAGTGTTCGATGCGCCAGGGCAGCGGCAGCGTAAACTCCTCGTTCTTTTCGTCGAACGGATAATAGTCCTCGCGGTTTGCCGGATCGTCGAACCGGTTGAAATCTCCCAGCAGCGGCGAATAGGTCAGATGCCGCATCGTGCCGTTTGCGTCGTCGATCTGGATCAGCCGCACATATCCCCCGCCGCCGTCGTGCAGCGACGCCTGATAGTTGAACAGCAGCTGATACACCGTGCGGTCCTCCCTGCCGTCGCGGTCGTCGTCGAACGACTCCGGGAAGCAGTATGATCCGTATTTGTGTCCGCACATGACCAGATACAGATTCGGGCATTTTTTCACGACCTTGTCGTGCCATTTCTTTCCGTCCTCGGACAGGGTGAGCTGCTTCGTATAATAATCGTGCAGACACAGCACGCCGATGCGGTCCGGATATGCATCGAGCGTTTTTTTCACCCATTTGAACGATTCCTTGTCCGGTCCGAAGCCCATATATACAAAGATATAATTCGTTTCACCGATCGTGATCAGGTCGAAGTGACCGCGATTGTCGCGGAAGCTGCCGCCGTACCACGGCTTGTCCTTGTACCGCTTCTCGCCGAAATACCTGCAGAACGCCGTATAGCCCACCGGCTCGAGCACATCGTGGTTGCCCGCAAGCACGCCGTTCGGGATCGCGTCGACCGCTTCCTGCGCCTTGTCGGCGACCGCCCATTCCGCATCGGCGTCCGGATGATTCACGAAATCGCCGGTATGAACGATGTACGCAATGTGCATTTCCTCCGCATGATCGCGCAGAAACGACGTCATGGCGTAATAGGTATCCGGAAACTTCTCGGAATAATGCTGCGGATCGCTGATCCATGCGACCGTCGCAACGCCGTCCGGCGCAAGGTAACGGGCCGGCTCGGGCGTGGGTTCGGGCGTGGTCGCTGTCGTCGGCTCGGGCATCGGGCTTTGCGGCTGTTCCGAAGGCGCCTGCGTCGGCAGCGGCTCGTCCGGGGCTTCGGTCGAAACCGTGATCGTATCCGTTTCGATCTGCCGCGCATCCGCAGTCTCCGTCGGCTGTTCCGTTGCGGATATGCCGCCGTCTGGCGCATCCGAATGACGGCAGCCGAAGCAGCCGAACACGCAAAGCAGGATCAGAAGACCGCTCAGGATCCGTTTCAAGCCCATCCCTCCGTTCGTTCGTTTCCGATATCGTATCACGATTGGAAAAGTCTGTCAAATCCGGCGCGCGCGTTTGCGCGTGCGTTCCGGCGGACAGACTATTGCGCGGAGGTGATTTCGTTGCAAAAAGTGGAGATCACAAGCATCGACACGTCTCGCCTGCCGCGTCTGAAGCCCTGTGAGATGCGTGCGCTGCTGGAAAAAGCAAAGTCCGGCGACGCCGACGCGCGCGAGCGGTTCATCTATTCGAATCTGCGGCTTGTGCTGTCGGTGGTCCAGCGCTTTGCGGGGCGCGGCGAGCTCATGGACGACCTGTTTCAGGTCGGGTGCATCGGGCTCATTAAATCGGTCGACGGGTTCGATCTGAAACAGGACGTTCGCTTTTCGACCTATGCGGTTCCGATGATCGCGGGCGAGATCCGGAGGCATCTTCGCGATTACAGCGCCGTGCGCGTGCCGCGTTCGATGCGCGACACCGCTTACCGCGCGATGCAGGCAAAGCTAAGGCTGACCGATGCGCTTTCGCGCGAACCGACCGTCGGCGAGATCGCAAAGGAACTCGGCATTGCGGAGACGGACGTCGTCTTTGCACTCGATGCGATCTCGGACCCCGTTTCACTGTACGATCCCGTGTTCAGCACCGACGACGATACGCTCTGCGTGCTCGACCAGATCAGCGATCCGATGGACAGCGAAGCGCGGCGCGTCGATTCGATCGTGCTGCGCGACGGCATCAAAAAGCTGTCCGAGCGCGACCAGAAGATCCTGAATCTGCGCTATTTTGCCTGCAAAACGCAGGTCGAGGTCTCCAAGGAGATCGGCATCTCGCAGGCGCAGGTCTCGCGGTTGGAGAAGAGTGCCTTAAAGCAGCTTGAAAAGCATGTGCGTTCATGACTGCATCCGTACGATCTCACGCTTCAGCCGCTTCATGATCCGCTTTTCAAGGCGGCTGATGTAGCTTTGCGAGATCCCCATCGCATCGGCGACCTGCTTCTGCGTCTGCGCCTCGCCGTTTTTGAGACCGAACCGGCGGTCGATGATGTCGCGTTCGCGTTCGGAGAGCTTGCTGAGTGCGTTCATCAAAAGCTCGCGCTCGACCTCGTCCTCCATGTCGCGGCTGACGACGTCCGGATCGGTGCCGAGCACGTCGGAGAGCAGCAGCTCGTTGCCGTCCCAGTCGACGTTCAGCGGCTCGTCGAAGCTGACCTCCAGCTTCAGCCGCGTCGTGCGGCGCAGGTGCATCAGAATTTCATTTTCGATGCAGCGCGCGGCGTAGGTCGCAAGCTTGATCTTCTTCTCCGGCTTGAACGTCTCGACCGCCTTGATGAGCCCGATCGTGCCGATGCTGATCAGATCCTCCGTCTGCACGCCGGTGTTCTCGAACTTGCGCGCAAGATAGACGACCAGTCTGAGATTGTGCACGATCAGCTTATCCTTTGCCTCCTTGTCCGTGGCTGCGCGCGCGATGCAGTCCGCCTCCTCCTCGGGATCGAGCGGCGGCGGCAGGCCTTCGCCTGTGTGAACGTACCATAAGGTACTGCGTCTGCCAATGTGCAGCCACGCGAGCAGGCGTGCCCGCATACGGCGAAACCATGCGATCATTGCTACTCCTCCATTCATACGGCAGCAGGACCTCCGGCAGGATCGCCTGCGCCGTTCCGATCGGTTCCGGTGCCTGTGCCGCAATACAATCGACGCCGGCGTTCCCGTACTGCACAAGCGTCACCGAACGCGGCCGCTCGCCGTACAGCATCCCGCCGCCGGACAGCTTGTGAAACGGGACCGGAACCTCCGGCCGGTCGACCGGACGGTCAAGCAGGATCACCGGCAGTCCCGTAACCGGCTCCGTCAAAAGGTTCCCGCTGTCGATCAGCGCGTCGAGCCGGTACGTGCGCTCCCTGAGCCGAACGACGATCTCCGTGTGCAACGCCCGTTTTCTGCGTGTGTAAAGCAGTCCTCTCAACGCCCGCGGCAGGCAGGACGCCGCCGCCAAAGACAGCAGCGCCGCCCGCATCGGCACCGTTCCGACCATCGTTCCGTCCGCGTATACGGTCCCGCCGAACGCGAGCGTCAAAAGCATCGCCGTTCCGCCCGCAAGCGCAGCCGACAGCAGCAGATACGGAAGCGCGCGCAGCATCGTTCCCGCGCGCCGGTACAGCGGCAGCGACAGCAGCAGAAAGCACGGCAGCTTCAAAACCGGCTCCCGCAACGTCGGCACAATGAACAGCGAAACCAGCGCGTACACAGCGCCGCAAAGCGACACGCAGGCCGCCGGCACGGTGCGAAGCCGTACGCCCATCCACGCCGCAGCCAGCCGATAGACGCAAAAGTTCATCAGCGCGTTGTCAAACAGAAAGAGCTCGACCCGGATCTTCATGCGACGCGGATCACCATGACGGTCATGTCGTCCTCGCCGCCGCGCGCCTTTGCCATGCGTAAAAGCTGCTCCCCGGTCCGCAATCCCTCGTTTTCGATGCTTTGGATCGCTGCTTCGGTCTCCTGCCCGAACGCATCCTGCACGCCGTCCGAGCACAGCACGATGCGATCGTTCTTCCGCAGCGTCAGCCGGATCACGCTCGGCGACGCCTCTGCAAGGATCCCGCACGGCAGTGCTTCGCCCGCGATCGTGCTCACGCGTCCTTCGCGCACCAGGAAGCTGGGCGGCGCGCCGTATTTCAGCACCTCCGCCTCGCCCGTATTGAGATCGATCGAAACCGCGTCGAGCGTCGCGTACATGTCGGTCTCGTTTTGTGCGAGCAGCATCCGGTTCACATTTTCATAGACCATTTCCCGCGCGACGCCCGCATGCCACAGCCGGAACAGAAGCCGGATCGCCGCCTCGCTCTCGCGCCGCGCCGCCCTGCCTCTTCCCATGCCGTCGGACAATGCGAAGCAGACGCGTCCGCCCGGGATCCGGCATTCCCCGGTCGCGTCGCCGCTGACCGCGCCGCCCGCGGGATTGCGCGAGACCCGCACGCCGACGTGCAGCGCGGCGTCCTGCTCGAACCGGAAGGAAACGAACCGCTCGCTCTGCGCGACCCGCAGGCATCGGAGCGGACAGCCGTACGCCTGTTCGAGCGCGCGGCGGACCGCGGAATGCTTGGTGTGCAGCGGCCGGCGCAGGCTCAGCGCGATCGTGTCCATGCCGTCCGCTTCATACAGATCGAGCGCCTCGATCGTATATCCCGCCTGCGCAAGCCGCGCCGCGATCCGCGCTTCTCTCTGCGCCGCAGCGGGCGAACGGGTCTGTATGCGCCGCGCAAAGCTGCACAGCGCCGCGCCCGCGCCGGAAAACTGGCGTTCGACGAAGCCGGACTGGGCCTGCGCCTGTCTGCTGACCGCATTGCGGTTTTGCGCCTGCTGATACGACAGCAGCACGGATGCGCAAAAATCGGAGAAATGGCGGCAGCACGCGTCGATCGGTCCGACCGGCGTGACGCGCATGCCGCTTTTTGCCTGTTCGGCAAGCGTCAGGATCGCGTCGCGCATGGCGTCCGCATCCTTCCAGCACAGCCGCCGCAGCTCGCATCCGCGGCAGATGACAAGCGCGCCTTGCACCGTCCAGCGTTCGACTGTGTCCTCCTCCCGTTCCGCGACATGAAACATGCCGGAGAATCCGCCCAACAGCTTTCCCATCCGCGCAAGCTCCAGTGACGCGCGCTGTTCGGTTCGTTTGACGGCGTTTCGCATCATGCGCTCGCGGAACGGTCCCGGATCGGCGTACTGCCGGAGCGTGTTCAGCCACGTTTTCGGCAGAAGCGAGAACAGCAGCGATCCGGCGATCAGATTCGGCGCGGAAAGCGCATATGCCTGCGGATCGCGGTACGTCTGAAACAGCAGGCCGGAAGCGAAAAACGCGCCGATGATGAACGGTTTTCCCCGTTCTCTGAGCGCTGCCGCAAGCAGCATGCCGAGCGCCGCGCTGCCTGAAAGGCCTGCGTCCGGCCCCTTGTACAGCGTCAGCATGACCGTCCAGAGGATCCCGGCCGCAGCGCCGCTCACGCCGCGTACATACACCGCGGCGGCGCCGAGCAGCAGGATCAGCGTCACCGGCAGCGACCATGCCGCAAACGCCATGTCCGAGACGGAGAGCAGCAGCAGTCCGATCCCGATCACGATCGCCGCCTGCTCCGCATCCGCGAGGATCCGCGCGCGGTTCATTGTGCCGATCGTTCGGAAAACCGACTGCCAGCAAAGCGCGGATACGGTCGCCGTCACAAGCGAGAGCGCCGCATACGGAAGCGTCTGCCATCCGCCGATCGCCGAAAGCGGCATCGTCAGTATGCCGGAGAGAAGCCAGATCAGAAGGCAGTGCTTTTTGCTCCCCTCTTTTCGGATCTTCGGTATCAGCTGCGTGATCGTCCAGAACAGCAGCGCCGTCGCCGCGTCCTGCCATGCGGGTTTGAAGCCTGCAAACGCGCCGAGCAGGATCCCGCCCGCGATTGCCGCAGGATCGCCTCCCGCAAGTCTGCAGCCGAGCAGCAGTCCCATTGACAGCGGCATATACACGCCTTGTATCCGGATCCGCGACAGCAGAAGTGCGCAAAGAAAGCCGCCGATCAGCACGGCTGTCTCAAAAAGAGTTGCGCGTTCGTGTGCGGTTTTCGGTTTTTCCGGCTTTTGCATACCGGTATTGTACCGGTTTAACCCTGTATAAGTCTCTCGGTTTTTGCCGCCGTATCCGTCTTTTTCCCGCGACGATCCGCAAGGATCCGATCCGTTCTTTCCGAATCGAAAACGATTCGGATGTTTCCGTCAGAATCATCTTGCCCGATCGTGTCGGATATGCTATAATACCATATACTATTTTGGAGGAATCAAATGTTTACTGCGAACGGAGATTATGCAAATCTGCAGGGCAATTACCTGTTCTTTGAGGTCGGCAAGCGTGCGCGCGCCTACGCGGCGGCACATCCGGACGCCGACATCATCCGCATGGGCATCGGCGACGTCACGCAGCCGCTCGTTCCGGCCGTCATCGCGGCCATGCACCGCGCGGTCGATGAAATGAGCCGCGCCGAGACCTTTCACGGCTACGCGCCGGATTTCGGCTACGAATTCCTGCGCGAGGCGATCCACCGGCGCGACTACGCGTCCCGCGGCATCCCCGTCGATCAGGACGAGATCTTTGTGTCCGACGGCGCAAAATGCGACGTGGGCAACTTCCAGGAGCTGTTTTCCAGAGATTGCCGCATCGCGGTGCTCGATCCGGTCTACCCCGTCTATGTCGACACGAACGTCATGGGCGGACGCAGCGGCGCGTTCGACCCGGTCAAGGGCGGCTATGCGAACATCACCTACCTGCCCGCGACCGCCGAGAACGGCTTTGTGCCGGAGCTTCCGAAGGAGCCGGTCGACGCGATCTACCTTTGCTATCCGAACAATCCGACCGGCGCGACGCTGACCAAGGAACAGCTCAAGCCCTTTGTCGACTACTGCAACCGCAACGGCGCGCTGCTGCTGTACGATTCGGCGTACGAGGCGTACATCCGCGATCCCGCGCTTCCGCATTCGATCTACGAGATCGACGGCGCAAGGAGCTGCGCGGTCGAGTTCCGCTCCATGAGCAAGACGGCGGGCTTCACCGGCACGCGCTGCGCCTATACCGTCGTGCCGAAGGACCTTATACGCAAGGATGAGAACGGCAACCCCGTGCATCTGCGCGATCTGTGGGCGCGGCGCATCTCGACCAAGTTCAACGGCGTCGCCTATGTGACACAGGTCGGCGCGGCAGCCGCATACAACGAGGGCTACGGCGAGATCATGGACACCGTGAACTACTACATGGAAAACGCGCGCATCATCCGCACGTCGCTCGAGGCTGCGGGCTACACCGTCTACGGCGGACAGAACGCGCCGTACGTCTGGATCAAGGTTCCCGGCGGCGACAGCTGGGCGTTCTAT
>JAEEGI010021452.1_pt1 | contig 12835 bp, 11 predicted proteins | sample 8958751 | NCBI WGS metagenome assembly JAEEGI01 (sample SAMN16246545, study PRJNA631951) | gut metagenome | biome: gut microbiome; feature: rumen; material: KS-attached | host: Bos | place: Iran: Karaj | collected 2018-10 | reverse complement strand
CGGAGCTGCTCAGAAAGCGCCTCGAGATGCGGGAGCGGCAGGGCGAGCAGAAGGCGGTCATCGCCCTGAGCGCCGCGATGTTCACGGCCATGTTCGTCTGCGCGGGCCTGAGCTTCCGCTTCGGCGTGCTGACGCTGCCGCGCGCGGCGCAGATCGCCGCCGCGTTCGTATTTCTCCTGGGCTACGCGCTCTTCGCCGAGGTCCTGCGGGAGAACGCCTATCTCTCCAGGACGGTCGAGGTGCAGGAGGATCAGAAGCTCGTCGACACGGGGCTCTACGGCGCCGTCAGGCACCCGATGTACAGCTCCACGCTGCTGCTGTTCCTCTCCATGCCTCTGATACTCGGCTCGCTGATATCCTTCCTGATCTCGCTGTGCTACCTGCCCATCATCAGGAAGCGCATCTTAAACGAAGAGAAGGTCCTCGAAGAGGGCCTTCCCGGTTATGTCGATTATGAAAAGAGGGTAAGGTGGAGGCTGCTGCCCGGGGTGTGGTAGGGCCTATTCCACCCTCACTCCCCCTGTGTAGGAGCTGGCGCAGCAGACGAAGCTGTTTCCTGCCGCGAGCTCGAGGGGGCTGCCGTCCGCTTCCTTGAAGAAGAGGCCGTTTGCCGAGCATTCCCAGCTGATGTCCCTCATCTCCCCCTCGCAGATGTAGGCTCCTTCTCCGCCGGCCATGTTGGCCCTGAGGCGTCCGTAGGTGTCGCCGGGGACGTTGGAGTAGGCGACGTACATGACGATGACGTTCTTCACGGAGAGCTGCTCGCCGGTGTTGCCGTCGAGGTACTTCTCGCCGTACTCGCTGACGAGGTATCTTTCGGTCTCGTGATCGTACTCGAAGGAGGTCGTCTTCTGCGGGTTGAGTATGACGGTGATGTTCTCCGCTGTGCTCTCAGAGGCGTTTTCAGGGGTGTTTTCCACGGGAAGAGGAGTTACGACGGAGCCGGGCTTTGCGGCCGCGTCCGGGGCTCCTGCGGCCTCAGAGGAGGCTTCCGCGGGCTCTGCCTGTGCCTCGGCGACCTTCGCCGCCTTCGCTTCGGCTGCCGCCTTCTCGTCCCTGAAGCTGAGGGAGCAGGTATAGCCGTCCTTGTGCTCCTTCCTGAAGTTCAGGCCGGATACGTAGTCCTCGATCAGCTCGCTCGAGGTGAAGAGGCTGTGCTCATAGCCGACGTTGTTTCTCCTGTAGCTGTCGCGGTAGAACATGTGGTCGCCCGCGGCGCCGTTGACGCCGTCGAGGTTCATTATGCCGAGCCTGTCTATGTCGGTGTAGGCCTGGTCGCTGCCGCCGGCGTGGATGTAGACCGCGTCGAAGGCCTGCACGAGGTTGAGATAGTAGGGCCTGGAGCTCCTGACGGTTCCTATCGGGCCTATATCGCTGATATCCTGGAAGAGGCCCATCATCCTGGTGATGTTGCCCTCGACGACCATCTCGAAGATCATGTCGGCCTTTGAGACGCCGCACTGCGGTAGCGCCTTGTAGAGATTGTTGAGCATGATGGCGTAGGGACGCCTCGCGCTTATGTCCTCCTCGAGCATCTCGCCGCTAAGGGGGCTCATATAGAGCACGGGCTCGGGCTCCGGTTCGGGCTCAGGTTCGACTATTGGTTCGGGCTCGGGCTCAGGCTCGGGCTCCTTCTTCTCCCCGCACGAGGCGAGGCTCAGCGCCATGACCAGCGCCAGAAGCAGAGCTAATATCCTTTTCACTTTTTCGTTCCTCCGAAACTATATCCGCAGGATATATGTTTCGGATATTATATCATGTTTTCGATATACTGTTCAACGGTGAGGCGAATAATGCCGTGGCCGGAGGCGTCGGGGTGCAGCCCGTCGGGGCTTATATGGCCGTCCCAGCCCGCGCTGACCGCGGCTTTCCTGAGGTCTATGAGCCCGCAGCCGCAGCGCCGGGCTATCCTCGCGGCGGCGTCGCTGTAGTCCTTCTGCCACGCGGCGAGGCGGTCGGTGTCCCTGAGCCACTGCATGATGCGGCTCTTGGAGAGCCCGTCCGAGAGGAACTCGAAGAACTTCGGGGAGGATATAGGGGGCAGGGTGCAGAGCACGACCGTGGCGCCGGCCTTCTGCAGCTCCCTTACCGCCTTCTCGTAGAGCTTCTCGAAGATCTCCATGGGTGTCGCGCAGCTGTGCTCGCCCTCGGGGCGCTCCGCGACCTCAGCCCAGTTGAAGTTGCAGTCGTTGCCGCCGAACTCGAGTATCGCTACGGTCCCCGGGCTGATCTCGGGGAGCGCGGCCTCTATGGCCTTCAGCCCCTGGCTTATGGTCGCGCCCATCTTTGAGCGGTTCCTGATGCTGGCGTCCTCAGCCTCGAGCTTCTCCCTGCACAGGCGGTAACGCGAGCCGTCGTAATAGATGCCCTTCATGATCGAGTCTCCGAAGATCTCCACGTTCTTCATGTCAGCCTCCAAACAAGATTATCTAATATCTAATACTAAATACAAGATAATACGATAATTAGTATTTGTCAACAGCTTGCGCGCTGTTAATCTTGTCGTCCGGGTTATCGTGTGATAGATTATACCTGTATAACGCCTGCCGTGGAGGACGGCTGGCAGAATCAGGAGACATGATATGAATACCAACGACGTCAACATGCAGAAGGTCTGCGCCCAACTCGAGAACGTGAGGCTCCCCAGATGGAGGGAGCTCCCCGACCTGGAGCTCTACATGGACCAGCTGATCTCCCTCATGGGAAGGTATCTGAAGGACTATCCCGGCTCGGGAGACAAGGGCCTCACCGCGGCCATGGTCAACAACTACGTCAAGCAGAAGGTCATACCCGCGCCGGACAAGAAGAAGTACGACAGGGAGCACCTCGCGTACCTCATAATGATCTGCGTGCTCAAGCCGGTCGTTCCCATCCCGCAGGTCGCGGCGATGATAGAGGGCGAGATCGGCGAGCTCAGCTTCGGCAGCGACCTCTACCGCATGGAGGACGGGACTCCGGTGGAGATAGAGCCGCTCGAGTACGTCTACGACCGCTTCTGCGACCGCTTCGAGGAGACCTGCAGGGAGATCGCGGCCAGGGAGGCTGAGCTTCCTGAGGACAGCGATTCCAAGTACACCCGCATAATGATGACCGCGCTCAAGGCTCAGGCGGAGCTCGCGCTCGCTCTCAGCCTCATGGGAGGGGACAGATGAAGGCTCTGAACGAACTGAGCGTGCAGGACATCCAGGTCGCGCTGGCGAAGAAGAAGCTCAGCGCCCTGGAGCTCGCGCGCTTCTATATAGGGAAGATCGCTGAGCTCGACAGCGCCGGTCCGAAGCTCAACACCCTGCTCGAGCTCAACCCGGACGCGCTGGACATAGCCGAGTCGCTTGACCGCGAGTACGCCCAGCAGGGGCCGCGCGGGCCGCTTCACGGCGTGCCCGTGCTTATCAAGGGCAACATCGACACCGGCGACAAGATGAGGACCTCCGCCGGGAGCAGGGCTCTTGAGAACAACTTCGCGCCCTCCGACGCCTTCCTCGTGAAGATGCTCAGGGAGAGCGGCGCCGTGATACTGGGCAAGGCCAACCTCACGGAGCTCGCCAACTTCCTCGCGAACGGCATGAGGGGCGGCTACAGCTCTCTCGGAGGTCAGGTCGTGAATCCTCTCGGCGCGGGGCTCGAGGTCGGAGGCTCCAGCAGCGGGAGCGCCGCGGCGGTCTCCGCCGGCTTCTGCACCGCGGCAGTCGGTACCGAGACCAACGGCTCCATACTGCATCCCGCGAGGCGCTGCGGCGTCATCGGGATCAAGCCGACCAAGGGACTCGTAAGCCGCACGGGCATAGTCCCCATCAGCTCATCATTCGACACCGCCGGGCCTCTCGCGCGCTGCGTGCAGGACGCCGCGATGCTGCTCTGGTCCATGATAGGCGACGACCCCGCAGATCCCGCGACCCGCTTCACGGGGGACATCCCCATGCCCGCGCCGTCGTATTTCTGGGACGCCTCGCTTCAGGGAAAGAGAATAGCCGTGGACACGCTCGCGGCGGAGAACGCATCTCCCGAGGACGCGAAGCTCTTCGAGGAGCTGCTCGCGGCCATGAGGGACGAGGGCGCCGAGCTCTATGACGTGAAGCTCCCCGCCGCTGACAGGGAGGCCGTCACCGCGGTCGAGGTCTACGAGATCAAGCGCACCATGGAAGCCTATCTCGCCGGGCATCCCGCCGCGGGGATCAGGACGGTCTCCGATATACTCCGCTTCAACGAGGAACACGAGGGCTGTCTCAAGTACGGACAGGAGAGGCTCGCCGAGGCTGACCGCGTCAGCTCCGGCAGGCTGAACGAGGCGGAGTATCTGCGCGCTCTGGACGTGATCAGGACGAGCAGGGCGCAGATCGACGACGCCCTTGCAGGCGGAGCCATAGCCATAGCTATGTGCGGCCACAACAACGTCCCGCCTGCCTCCGGCTATCCCGCCATATCCCTGCCCTCGGGCAGGCTCCCGGACGGACAGGCCGCCGCGCTCAACCTCATAGGCACGGGCTTCTCGGACTTCGAGCTCTGCAGGGCTGCCTACGTGCTCGAAAGGGCGGGGGCGCTTTACAAGCCGCCCATCGCATATTAAAATAAACTGTTAACGGCCCGCGGGCTGAGCGTGAAAGCCCCCGAATCCGGGCCGCCGGAGGACAGATTTGAGAAAGACCATCAGAAGGCTCGCCGCTGCTGCGCTCGCGCTGGTCCTGGCGCTCAGCCTGAGCGGCTGCGGTATATACTTCGCCGATTACGACAACGGGAAGACCAAGATCGAGCGCGACGAGAACGGAGCGCACGAGATCGAGATCATGAAGGACTACATCAGGGTCCTCGAGAACGACTACGTCATAATCGGCGTGAGCCACATCACCGAGACCTATGTCTCCGACACCGAGAAGGGCTTCTCCTTCGATTTCCAGATGATCCCCAAGACCAAGAACCTGGTCGGCGTCAATGACTTCGAGTGGAAGCTTTTCGTCACGGAGAACTTCGCCGGCGATACTGCCGAATACAGCGGCAGCGTCGAGCAGCTCTTCGAGCCCGCCGTGACCGACCAGAGCTACCACGTCGATGTCGACGGGATCAAGATCGGCAAGGGCTGCGAGGACATGATCTGGGCGGACAGGCTGGAGCTAAGCTTCGGCCTCGGCTGCACCCTCGTCGGGGAGCTCCACATGGAGAACGGCGTGATGATCGCCGACTACGAGGAGCTCGAGCTCGACGGCATAGACGGCCTGTCTATAAGCTTCACGCGCGACGGAAGCATAGACGAGGTCAACGGGGACGCTATCCCCGAGGAGTACATACGCACGGAGACCGTGGCCGAGCAGCTCGGCTTCAGGTCGCCCGGCATCATGGGCTTCTTCCAGGACATGATAGAGTTCATAAGGCACAGAAACATGGGGACCGACTAAAGGGACCCGGCATTCCGCAGAGTTTTCAGACAGTTTAAGCGTACAGTCATTTTCAGCGCCAAGCGCGCGGAAAGGGAGAGACTATGACACAGCTCGATGAGATCAGAGGATACGTTGCGGCCAACACCGCCAAGACCGAGGAGATAGCCCGGAAGGTATGGGAATACGCGGAGCTTCCCTTCGAGGAGACCAAGTCCGCGGAGCTCTTCAAGAAGGAGCTCGTCGCCGAGGGATTTGAGATCGAGGATAATCTCGCGGGCATACCGACGGCCTTCCTCGCCAAGTGGAGCAACGGCAGCGGCAAGCCGGTCTTCGGCCTGCTCGCCGAGTACGACGCGCTCTGGGGACTCAGCCAGAAGGCCTCCGTCCCGCATAAGGATCCCGTCGCCGAGGGCGCTCCGGGACACGGCTGCGGACACAATCTTCTCGGCGCCGGCTGCTTCAGCGCCGCGCTCGCTGTCCGCGACTACATGAAGGCCCACGACATGGACGGCACCGTGATCTTCTTCGGCTGCCCGGCCGAGGAGGGCGCGGGCTCCAAGCAGTTCATCGCCAGAGAGGGCTACTTCGACGACGTCGACTTCTGCTACACCTGGCATCCCTCGACCTACAACGAGGTCGGAAACACCGGAAGCGTTGCCATCATGGGCGCGAACTTCATCTTCGACGGCATAGCCTCCCACGCGGGCGGAGCCCCGCATCTGGGCCGCTCCGCGCTCGACGCCGCCGAGCTCATGAACATCGGCGTGCAGTACCTCAGGGAGCACATGATAGACCAGGCCAGGGTCCACTACGCCTACTCCAACTCCGGCGGCACCGCGCCCAACGTCGTGCAGGACCACACCGTCATCAAGTACGAGGTCAGGGCTCCCAAGGTCTCCCAGATGAAGGAGCTCTTCGAGAGGGTGGTGCACATCGCCCACGGCGCGGCCGAGATGACCGAGACGAAGATGCGCTACGAGATCACCATGGCCTTCTCCGACTATATCGCCAACGCAGCGCTCGCCGAGTGCATCTCCGACTGCCTGCTTGAGGCCGGAGCGCCCAAGTGGAGCGAGGCCGATTACGAGCTCGCCCGCGAGGTGCTGGCGACCTATAACGAGACCACGCAGACCGCCATCCGCTCGACCCTCGCGCAGAAGTTCGACACCGCGGACGTGGACGCCCTGCTCGAGAAGCCGCTCCACGGTGGAGTCTTCCCCTACGAGAGGGTAAAGAACCCGATCTACATGTCCGGCTCCACCGACGTCGGCGACGTAGCCTGCGCCACCCCGACCGTCATGCTGAACACCGCGACCCAGTGCCTCGGAAACGTCGGGCACAGCTGGCAGAACACCTGCTTCTCCGGCTCCGAGATTGGAAACAAGGGCATGATGCTCGCCGCCGAGGTCATGGCGCTCGCCTGCGTCAGGACCGCAGCCGATCCCGAGCTCATCGCGAAGGCCAAGGCTGAGCTCGTCGCGCGCAACGGCGGACGCTACGTCTGCCCGCTTCCGGACGACGTCGAGCCGCCCGTAGGAAGATATTAGAACTTTCGAGGCAGGCCGTGCGCCTGCCTCTTTTTAAGACCCGCGCAGCGCGGCGCGCACGCGGAGCCGCGGACCGCGCCTTTGCACGGCCGGTCTTCATGAAAACAGCGAAGGAAAGATGATGAGAAACAAGTTTACAAGGGCGGATTCGCGCCTGTTCTCCAAGGGTCTTCACACGGCCCTCTACGAAAAGCTGGGGGCCCATCCCTGCAGATCCGGCGGAAAGGACGGCGTGCGCTTCGCCGTCTGGGCTCCGAACGCTCAGCAGGTCAGCCTGATCAGCTCACGCAACGGCTGGGATCCCCTGGTCGAGCCCATGACGAGGGGCAGCTACGGCGTGTGGGAGCACTTCTCCCCGGGCATGGTTCAGGGCGACTCCTACAAGTACGTCGTGGTCGGAGCCGACGGGGTGTCCCGCTACAAGGCCGATCCCGTGGGCTTCTGGTCTGAGCTGAGGCCGTCGAGCGCCTCCATAGTCTGGCCCCTTGAGGGCTACGAGTGGCACGACGCCGAATACCTCGCGAAAGTCCGCTCCGAGGATCCCGTGGCTAAGCCCATGGCGATCTACGAGGTCCATCCCGGCTCCTGGAAGAAGGACTACCGCCTCGGACCCGACGGCTTCCTGAACTACAGGCAGCTCGCCGACGAGCTCAGCGACTACGTGCTCTACATGGGCTTCACCCACGTCGAGCTCATAGGCATCTGCGAGCATCCCTTCGACGGCTCCTGGGGCTATCAGGTCACCGGCTACTACTCGCCGACGAGCCGCTACGGCACCCCGGACGACTTCCGCTACTTCGTCGACACCATGCACTCGCGCGGGATCGGGGTCATACTCGACTGGGTCCCCGCGCACTATCCCAAGGACAACTTCGGCCTGGAGCACTTCGACGGGACCCCGCTCTACGAGTCGGCCGATCCGCTGCTCGCCGAGTATCCGCAGTGGGGGACCCTCGCGTTCGACCACGCCAAGCCCGAGGTCAGGAGCTTCCTCATATCCGACGCCTTCTACTGGGTGAAGGAGTTCCACGTCGACGCGATCAGGGTCGACGCTGTCGCTGCCATGCTGCACACCAACTTCAGCCGCGATCCCTGGAGGCCCAACAAGTACGGCGGGAGCGAGAACCTCGAGAGCATAGCCTTCCTGAGGCAGCTCAACCAGTCGCTCACCGAGGGCACCGGGGCCTACATGATAGCGGAGGACTCCTCTATCATGCAGGGCATCACCGCACCGGTCTCCGAGGGCGGCTTCGGCTTCAAGTTCAAGTGGAACCTCGGCTGGATGAACGACACCCTCGAGTACCTCAAGCTCGAGCCCATATACCGCGGCTTCCATCACTGGCAGCTCACCCACACCGCGGAGTACGCCTTCACCGAGAACTTCATACTCGTGCTCTCGCACGACGAGGTGGTGCACCTGAAGCACTCGATGGTCGAGAAGCTCCCCGGCAGCGCGGGCGACAAGCTCGCCGGACTCAAGACGCTCTACGCCTACCAGTTCTGCTGCCCCGGCAAGAAGCTGCTCTTCATGGGCCAGGAGTTCGCCGAGGAGAGGGAGTGGAGCGAGGACCGCGCCATCGACTGGGGCTTCCCGAACGACCCCTGGCACAGGGACGTCATGGAGTCGCTGCGCCGCATGATAGGCATCTACAGGAGCTGGCCCTGCCTCTACAGCGACAGCTCCAACCCGGTCACCTTCGAGTGGGTCAACTCCACCGACAGCATGAGGAACACCGTGAGCTTCATACGCCGCAATCCCTGGAACTGGGAGGGCGCCGTGCTCTGCGTGTTCAACTTCTCCGGGCAGGCCTACGAGAACTACGACATAGGCGTCCCCGTCGAGGGCTGGTACAAGAGGATATTCAGCAGCTACGATACCATGCCGGGCGAGACCAAGGGCGACGAGGCGAGCATCCCGCCCCTCGTCAGCAGCCCCGAGCCCTGCGACCACTACGAGAACAGGATCACTTATTCTCTGAGGCCCTACGAGGCGGTGCTCTTCGCGCTGCCCCAGATCGAGGGACAGAGGAAGTAAGCCCGTCAGCCTTCCCTGGCCTCTCCTATCTCCGCGAGCAGCAGCTTGGAGGCTCTGGAGAATATGTGCTCCTTCTTCCACACAAGGTAGAGCTCGCACTCGAGGCGCGGTTCCAGCGGTCTGAAGCAGAGCATCCCTTCGGGGCCGGTATCGATAAGCCTGTCGAGTGTGAGGGCGCAGCCCACGCAGGTCTCGACGAGCAGCGACGCGTTGTATATGAGGTTGTAGGTCGCGGCGATGTTCATCTCGGACGCGCCGCTTCCGAGCCAGTCCTCCAGCTCCCCGGTCTCCAGCGACTGCTGCGAGAGTATGAGGGGTATGCCATCCAGGTCCTCCCTGCGGATGCTGTCCTTTGCGGCGAGGGAGCTGTCCTTTCTCATGAGAACGCCCCAGGTGTCCTGTACCGGCAGCGGCTCGTACTCATATCTGGACAGGTCCGTCTCGCCGATAACTATCCCGAGGTCCAGAAGCCCGCTGTCCAGGCGCCTGTAGACCTCGTCCGCGTTCCCGCTGTAGATGTGGAAGCGCACGCCGCTGTGCTGAGCGCGTATCCTCTCCGCGGCCTCGGCGATGATCCTCATTGCCCTGGTCTCGCCGGCGCCTATGAAGATGTCCCCGCTGATCTGCGCGGAGGCGGGGCTCAGCTCGGACTCTGTCCGCTCGGCGAGCTCGACTATCTCGCCCGCCCTCAGCCTGAGGAGCCTTCCCTCCTCGGTGAGGGTGAGGCTCCTGTTTTTTCTGCCCCTTTCGAAGAGGCTCACGCCAAGATCCTCCTCGAGCTCCCTCAGCTGCCTCGAGAGGGTGGGCTGCGTCACATTGAGCTTCTCAGCTGCCCTCGAGATGCTTCCCTCGGAAGCGGCAGTCAGGAAGTATCTCAGCACTCTTATCTCCATCGCTTTCCTCCGCCGGTCTGCGTTCTAACCATCTTCGCCAAACTATGCCTTATGGGCATATGATAACATGCAATATAGGCATTTGAACAGGTAAATTAAAGGGATTATAATCGATGCGAAGGGGGACGCTCTCATGAAAAAGCTTGCAACTTTCATCATCTGCGCCGCGTTAGCGCTCTCGTCGGCCTCGCTTTTCGGCTCCGCTCAGGCGGGAACAGACGGAGGTGCTGCGGGCTCGGTCTACGGCGACATTCCCGCGGGCGCGTGGTACGGAGACGCGGTCCGCGACGTAACGGAGCGCGGGATAATGAACGGAACGGGCGGTAGCGCCTTCGATCCAAGCGGAACATTTACTCGGGCACAGCTCGCCGCGGTCCTGTACAGGATGGCCGGGAGCCCCGCCGTGAGCGGAAGCGACGCCTTCACGGATACGGAGGACGGACAGTGGTACTCGGACGCGGTGCTCTGGTGCTCGGAGACCGGTCTGGTGAAAGGCTTCGGAAACGGCTTGTTCGCTCCGGGCGATCCTGTCACCCAGGAGCAGGCGGCCGTCATGCTCTGGAGGGCCGCGGGATCTCCCGGACCCGGCGGAGCAGCGGATGAGCTGCTCGGAGAGGCCGCGGGAAGCGTCTCCGAATACGCGAGGGAAGCCTTCGCGTGGGCGCTTAAGGGCGGCATAGCGGACAGAGAAGGCTGGCCTGCGCCGGAGCCTGGCTCTCCCGCGGAAAGGGCCCGCGCCGCCTGCATGCTCTCGGCGTACTGCGCTTATATCGAGGAGAACTGTCCCTGGGCAGACGGAGAAGAGCCCCGTTACATCCGCGCTCTGGAGGAGGATGGAGAGATGATCCTGAAGATAGACGGAAAACAACTTGAAGTATCCTGGGAGGATAACGCGTCGGTGCGCGCGCTCAGGGATATGCTGAAGGAGGGAGGCGCCATAGAGGCCGGGCTCTCGGGCTACGGGGGTTTCGAGCAGGTCGGCGCCCTGGGACAGAGGCTGCCGAGCAGCGACGTCAGAATCACCACCGCGCCCGGAGACATAGTCCTCTATCAGAGCTCGAGGATAGTCGTCTTTTACGGCTCCAACACCTGGGAGTACACGAGGCTGGGGCACATAGAAAACATGAGCGCGGCCCAGCTCAGGGAACTGCTCGGCGGGGACAAGGTCAGGCTGACCATAGAGCGAAAGGAGCAGAGATGAGATACAGAAAGAATCAGAGGACGGGGGACCTTATCAGCGAGATCGGTCTCGGCTCGTCCTATCTCTTCAACGCTGGTATGGACGAGGGCGTAAACGCCCTCAGGACCGCAGCTGAGGGAGGCATCAACTACTTCGACCTCGCGGCCGGCGACGGGACCAGCTTCCCGATCTACGGCGCGGCGCTCAGCGACGTCAGAAAGGACATCTTCTACCAGATCCACTTCGGCGCCGACTACACGAAGGTCACCTACGGCTGGACCCTGAACCTTGATACCGTCAAGCGCTCCGTTGCTAGGCAGCTCGAGGAGCTGAAGACCGACTACATCGACTACGGCTTCATTCACTGCCTCGACGAGTCATCCGACTGGAGGGCATACAGAGATCACGGCATACTCGACTACATACTGGAGCTGAAGAGCGCCGGAGTCGTCAGGCATATAGGCCTCTCATCTCACACTCCCTCTGTCATTCAGGAGGTTCTCGACGAGGGCGTGGTGGACATGCTGATGTTCTCCGTGAACCCCGCCTACGACTACCACAAGGGCTCCTACGGGCTCGGCAGCGTGGACGAGCGCAACGCCGTCTACCGCCGCTGCCAGGCCGAGGGCATCGGCATAGTCTGCATGAAGCCCTTCAGCGCCGGCCAGCTCCTGGACGCGAAGACCTCTCCGTTCGGAAGGGCGCTCACCGAGTATCAGTGCATCAAGTACGCCCTCGACAGGCCGGGCGTGCTCGCGGTGCTCCCAGGCGCCAGGAACTCCGAAGACGTGAAAAAACTGCTCGCGTACGAGGAGCAGGACGCTGAGGCTCTCGATTACTCGGTCATCAGCAGCTTCGCTCCCTCCGACGCGGCGGGAAAATGCGTTTACTGCAATCACTGCGCGCCCTGTCCTATGGGGCTCGACGTGGGCCTGATCAACAAGTACTACGACCTCAGCCTCGCGGGCGACGGCATGGCGGCCGAGCACTACAGGACGCTCGAAAAGACCGCTTCGGACTGCATAGGCTGCGGACACTGCGACAGCCGCTGCCCGTTCGGGGTGGCGCAGAGCGCGAGGATGAAGGAGATAGCGGAGCGCATGGGCCGCTGACGCGGGCCGCGGCACCGCCGCTGATATGAGCACAGACAGCTGAAAAGCGGAAAGGAAGACAGAATGAAGATACTTGTACTCAACGGAAGCCCCCACAGGGACGGCGCCACCGCCGACATGGTAAAGGCATTCACCCGCGGCGCCGAGGAGGCCGGCCACAGCGTGGTCAGGTTCGACGTAGCGTTCATGAACATCAGGGGCTGCATGGCCTGCGACAGCTGCAGGAACATCGAGAAGGGCGTCTGCGTCCAGCAGGACGACATGCAGGAGATCTATCCCGAGATACTGAGCAGCGACATGATAGTCTTCGCCTCGCCGATCTACTATTTCACCCTGTCCGCCCAGCTACAGGCGGCGATCCACAGGACTTATTCCGTCGACATACCGGCGAACGTGAAGAAGGTCGCGCTGATCATGAGCTCGGGCAGCAAGTACGTCTACGGCGCCGCGATCACCGAGTATTTCCAGTCCATCGTGGAGTACTGGGGCGTCGAGAACGCCGGCATCTTCACGGCGAACGGAAAGCAGAACAAGTCCGAGGAGAAGCGCCGCGAGCTCTATGAGTTTGGAAAGTCGCTGAGATAAGCTGATATAGCCTCCGGGAGACCTGAGATCGAAAAAGCCGCGCTTGTGCGCGGCTTTTGCTTTATGTCTTCCCCAGCTCCTGCCCGTCCTCGAGTCCCACCGCGCGGTCGTGGA
>JAEEGI010021451.1_pt1 | contig 12836 bp, 11 predicted proteins | sample 8958751 | NCBI WGS metagenome assembly JAEEGI01 (sample SAMN16246545, study PRJNA631951) | gut metagenome | biome: gut microbiome; feature: rumen; material: KS-attached | host: Bos | place: Iran: Karaj | collected 2018-10 | reverse complement strand
ATCTTCTGGCTCATGGTCTCAGAAAGAGAACCGGCATGAACGGTAAAGTCCTGTGCGAAGATAAATACCAGACGACCATCAATAGTACCAGATCCTGCTACGACACCATCACCCAGGAACTGCTTCTTCTCCATACCGAAGTTATGGCAGCGATGCTCCTTAAACATGTCGTACTCTTCGAACGAACCTTCGTCGAGCAACATCTCAATGCGCTCACGAGCTGTATATTTACCACGATCGTGCTGCTTCTGAATAGCTTTCTCACCACCACCGAGACGAGCCTGCTCGCGCTTCTCGATGAGTTGCTTGATTTTTTCTAATTGCTTGCTCATTGTTTTATTTCACTATTTGACAATTTTACTATTTGACGATTTTTTTATTCTGGATGTTCGCAAAGTTCGGTTAATACACCTGCGGTTGATTTCGGATGGAGGAATGCGATATTCAGTCCCTCAGCACCCTTACGGGGAGCCTGGTCGATAAGACGTACACCCTTCTCACTTACTTCTGCCAAAGCGTTGGCTACACCATCCTCAATGCAGAATGCCACATGGTGAACACCCTTGTTGCCCTTGTCGAGCCACTTCTGGATAGTGCTCTCAGGTGATGTCGGCTCCAAAAGCTCCAGCTTCACTTCACCACAGCGCAGGAAAGCGGTCTTTACCTTCTGGTCTTCAACTACTTCTGTTGCATAACACTCCAAGCCCAGCACGTTTGTGAAATACGGCAGGCTTTCCTCAATGCTCTGGACGGCAATGCCCAGATGCTCAATATGGGAAATCTTCATAATTGGATGAAATTTAATAATATATTATTGTAATGAGTGCAAAGATAATCATTTCATTCCATATAAAGAAGAAAACCCAATGATTTTTAGTATTTCTTATACAATTACAGCTAAAAAAGAGGAGGTTGCTGTCCTTATAAAACAGCAACCTCCAAATCTTTTTTAGATGACATATCGATTATCTGACGATATCCGACATCTTAATGGTCTTCGTTTCATCTTCGGCATTATACCACTGCTTGAATTCTTCATCAGTACTATTGCATGCCCATGATTGGAAGAGTTCATAGACGTTGGTGATACGCTGACCTTCCATCGGGTAATCGAAGTCACCGGGAATGATAATGCCACAGGGCGACTCACCACGTTTGGCCACAGAGATGGTTTGGCCAGTAGAGTGGTTCTCAATATAAATCATACTCAGGAACTGCGGAATACTCATGCCCTGCTTCAACTTGTAAAAGCCCTTGCAGACAGCATACTTCTTCTTGGCATCTTTGACGGTGTTGACAAAACGACGGCCCAGATCATCGGCTTTAACCATGAAATGGTTGTGAACCTCTCTGGACTCCAGATCAAAGCCGTAATCGAATGTGGCATTCTCATTAATACCGCGGATATATACATCATCATTACCACCGGCAGCAACCAGTGAGAGTTCAACGTATTCTGGATCATCGGCACGCAAGCAGCGAAGTACGACATCGTTCATGTCATAGTCGGCAGTGAGAGGACGGTCCTCGAAACACAACGTATAGGAATAGCCGGGCTTTTCAGTAAAGTCGTATAAAATGTCTGCCATGACACCGCTACTCTTGTTCTCAACAGTTGCTACAGGAGGCTCAGCGTATGTCTCCTGATCGTAGCCGCTGACCTCAAGAATCATGTCATTGAACTGGCAGTCGGCACCATCCTCAAAGCCGATGTATGTCACACCGTTGGCAGCGATATAGCATGCACGGGGATCGTCTGCCTGCATGGTGTACTTGGTGGTGCTGGTGGCAAAGTGACCGGTCAGCGTGTTGATTTCCTTGTTCAGGTTGCCGTAGGCGAAGCAGCAGCCATGACCACAGTCGGTGATGTCGCGGTAGCCTTGAACATATTTGCCTACGTCCTTGAGCTTTCTCAGCATGAAGCCGATGCGGTAGCCCTTGGGAATGGCGAGGGCTGGCGATGTGATGGTGGTCTGCTGGAATTGCTCAAACTCAAAGTTGCTGACGGCGGACAGGTTAGAGCTGCCGGTATATTCCTCGAAGACCCACTCGAAGTTCTCACCGTCATTGGCAGTCTTGTTTGTGGCAATACGGAAGTTGTTGGCCTTTTTCGTCAAGTCGGTACCAAGACCCTTCGAATTGTCGTTGTAGCGGAAGATGCGGTATTTGTTGTCACCAATTTCCTCAAAACGGTATAGGCAACTCTTCATCTTGTTCAGATCGGTGGAGTAGGTGGTAGCCCAGTCGCCATCCCATACCAGGAACTTCCTGGTGCCCAGGTTGAACAGGGCCTTGGAGCCGGTAGTAGTGGTGAATACCTGCCACAGCTGCGTATTGATTTTCTCATCGTTGTCAGCATATTTGACGGCCAGCTTTTTGTTGTCGTCACCGGTGTTTACCATGTAGTAGTCCTTACCATCCAACTGGCGTACGTTACGGATGCGATAAATCTTCTGGTCGAAAGTTCCCTCAGTAGCAGAGCTGATAATCTGAGGCATGAAGGTCTCGGGGTCACCATAGTAAGGAAGCAGGTATTCATGAATCTTGAACAAATCTTCCTCACCCTTGCCTGCATCGTTGGCTGCTTTGCGCGTGTTCCAGCATTGGATGGCCTTGAACTTAGGCAGTGTCTTGATGTATTCGGCTTCATCCATTCCGTTCAGGGCACTGGGGTTATAATAATAATAGTACAGGTGACACGAGCCAATCTCAGAAGAAGCCATAAAGATGGGACTGACGGTGATGGGTGTTGTACCGTCACTAGTCAGATGATTGTTATACAGCTTCACGATGTCTGAGTTGCGGATGTATTCACGGTTGTCCACACGCTCTTTACCTATCTTGCGGGTCAGGAAATCGCCGAAAAGGTCTTTCAGTGAGGTCTCCTCTTCTTCGGTCATGGCATCAATGTTACGCATGATGGTGCCGCTGGAAATCTTCCAGCTGCTGCCGGTATTGTTGTTGTCAGTAGGCTTCCATAGACGTTCGCTCTCCCAGCCGGCATTCTTCCATGCTCCTATATTACCTTGGCTAATGATTTGCTTCATATAGGTGTTGCCGGTTTGGTCGGCTTCATTGTTGAAGCGTGTACGCAAGGCATTGTATGACAACTCAGCATTGGCTGTTGTCAGCTTCAGAACCTGACTGCCGGGATAGTCACTGGCTCTGCGGGCAGCACGGGTGGTGGTGCCACGGAAATTGAGCGTACTCTGGTTGATGTCAAAGCCCTTGGCATGATAGTGGCCCTTGCTGTCTATACAAGCTGCAATCAGACGCTGATGGGAATTGGGGGCATCAAACGAAAGCTGGACTGTTTGGCCTTTCGAGACTTTTGCCTCGGCCAATACCTTGGCATCGTTGTTAATGAAAGGCGATTCGGTTAGAATCTGTACTTTTTCAATGTCTTTCAAGGGGGCATCGGCAGTGACACTTATAGTTCCGCTAACCACCGAGCTCCAGTCCTGATTCGGGTCAATGTTTCCAAAAATTTCAGTGGCATTCTGCTTGACAGCGGTAGCATTTTCTGCATCGACATCAAGCTTTTGGCAACTGGTAAAAACAAAGGCTCCTAAAACCAAAAGAAGTGATAATTTTTTCATAACGCGTTAGTTAATGTATGTAATAAGCTTATTTTCGATGCAAATATACACATTGTTCTGCTATTCCCACTATATTTTCGAGATAAATAGCAAATCTTTAACAATATTTATAATAAAAACTGCCAAGTGGCATCATTATAGCGATGCACTTGGCAGTTTTTTTAGGTCTTATTGTTTCAAATCAGAACTTAGCCATCTTGATGGCAACAACAGCACACTCATCACCCTTGTTGCCTAAGCGGCCACCGGCACGGTCTTGGGCTTGCTGCATGTTGTCTGTGGTGAGCAAACCGAAGACGACGGGAATGTTGTTGGTGGCATTCAGACGGGCAATGCCCTGAGTGACGCCTTGGCAGATATAGTCGAAGTGAGGGGTCTCACCACGGATGACACACCCCAGGATAATGATGGCATCATAACCATCGTTGAGGGTCATCTGACGGGCACCGTAGATGAGCTCAAAAGAACCGGGAACAGTCTTGACATGGATATTCTCAGGAAGAGCACCATGCTTCTCTAATGTCGACTTACAACCTTCCAACAGGGCTCCTGTGATATCTGGATTCCACTCAGAGACAACGATGCCGAAAATCATGTTCGAGGCATCGGGGACTGTCTCAATATTATACTCCGACAGATTCTTTGTTGCCATTACTTGCAGCGCTCAATATAAGCATCGATGTTCTGATACTGCATCGAGTTGAAGTACTTCTCCTTCACCTCCTGATACAGCTTCAGGGCTTCGTCCTTCTTACCCTGACTCTCCAGAATCTCACCGGCCTGAATCAGGAACGTAGGCGACAAAGAGTTGTTGTCAGCCATGCTGGCAGCCTTCTTCAGGTGCTCAACAGCCTTGTCCAACTGCTTGATGTTGGCATAGGCATTACCCAGGGCACCCTCTGCTGCGGGGGTGATCATCTGGTCCTTCATGCCGCTGAACGACTCCAGGGCATTGACAGCCTCCTGCCACTTGCCGAGGTTGGCCTGGCAAAGACCGATGTAGAGCTGAGCCAGATTACCGGCATCGGTAGAAGCATACTCATCGAGCACCTTCTGGAAAAGAGGGAGAGCTTTGTCATACTGGTCTTGAACGAAAAGCTCCTGAGCCTTGGCCAACTCGGTGCTGGCTTTCTCCTGACGGGGCTGGAAATAGTAGTTGTTAAGAAGAATAGCACATACAATGACTGCGATGATTGCAATCACTGTAATCATGATGGCCTTCTTGTTCTTCTCGAAGAAGGCTTCGGTCTTACTGACCTGCTGCTCCATAGCGGCAGCTTGCTGTTGTGTTTTGTTTGCCATTATTGTATTGTTTTTTTGTCCTTTTCGTAAATATATTCACAAATCGGCTGCAAAGGTACATAAAATAAATGAGAAAAGAGGAATGAGAATTGAGAAATTTTACGGATAATGCTAATTTTTTCTTAATTCTTAACTCTTAACTCTTATTTTTTCGTTACCTTTGCACTCGAAATGGTGTTAAAGAGTCTGTCCATACTCAACTACAAGAATATTCAGGAGGCGACACTGGACCTGTCTCCGAAGATGAACTGCTTCATAGGTCGCAATGGGGCAGGAAAGACGAATGTCCTCGATGCAGTGTATTATCTTTCATTCTGCCGGTCGGCCTCCAACCCCCTGGACTCACAGGTGATCCGGCACGATGAACCGTTCTGCATGATAGAAGGTGTGTACGACGATGTCACTATTTCCGTAGGTATGAAACGGGGACAGAAAAAGCATTTCAAACGCGATAAAAAGGAATATAAGCGCCTGTCGGAACATATCGGACTGATTCCCCTGGTGATGGTGGCGCCTTCGGATACGTTCCTGATCGAGGGGAGCAGTGAGGAGCGCCGCAAACTCATGGACATGGTCATCTCTCAGTATGACCGGTCATATATCGACCATCTGACACGCTATAACAATGCTCTGCAACAGCGGAATACATTGCTGAAGATGGAGGACCGAGAACCGGACCCCATGCTGATGGACCTGTGGGAAGAACAGATGGCAGAGGCGGGTGAACAGCTGTTCCAGAAACGTACGGCATTTGTCACGGAACTGACACCAGTATTCCAAGAGTATTACCAGCAGATATCAGAAGATCGCGAACAGGTGGAGCTGGCGTATGTGTCTCACGGTCAACGGGGTGCACTGTTGGAGGTTATCCGACGTGACCGGGCGAAAGACCTGGCGGTAGGCTATTCACTCCATGGGGTACACCGTGATGACCTGCTGTTTACTCTGGGAGGACATCCGATGAAGCGGGAGGGCTCGCAGGGACAGAATAAGACGTATGTCATAGCACTGAAACTGGCGCAGTTCGACTTCCTGAAACGGACAGCATCCCAGACCACGCCATTGCTGCTGTTGGACGATATCTTCGATAAACTCGATGCCGACAGGGTAGAGAAAATTGTGCGCCTGGTGTCGGGCGATAGTTTCGGACAGATTTTCATCACGGATACCAACAGGGATCACCTGGATCAGATTCTCCGCACCTCATCTCTCGACTATAAGATATTCCGTGTCGATAATGGTGTCATAAAGTAAATAGCCAAATCTCAAAATAAATAGTCAAATCGTAAATAGTCAAATAGTAAATCCCATCGGTGTTCAAACGTAACGTACAACCACTAAAAGACCTGTTGCTGCAGGTATTGCGCGAACAGGGACTGGAGACGCCGCTCAACCAGAAGCGACTGGTAGATGCATGGCCGGAAATTGCCGGACCTGTGGTGGCGCGCTATACCCTGAATACCTTTATATATAATCAGACTCTCCATGTTCGCCTGTCAGCGCCTGCCCTGCGCTCAGAACTGAGCATGCAGAAACAAGAGCTGATACGAAAACTGAATGCCGCAGTAGGCGAACAGCTTATCACAGACATCCGCTTTGCCTGACGGTTCCCCATGGTGCCTGACGGTTTCCCATGGTGCCTGACGGTTCCCCATGGTGCCTGACGGTTCCCCATGGTGCCTGACGGTTCCCCCGTCAGGTCACTAGTCCGCAATACTTGGGAACGCAGTCTTCTGTTGAAACACCCTCAGCGTTTCCGTAATGGCGGGGTCATCACTGTTCAGATATTTCAGCCATGCCTCCTCACTCATCATGTTATAAATGATACGGCTGTTGATATACCGCTCCAGCATCTTGTGTGACTTCTGGATCATGAGGTTCCTACGCTTCAGTCCCAGCCCCTCGGCATAGGTGGCAAACTTTTCTACTATGTTCTGTTTGATAAGGTATTTCGATAGTTCATCGAAAGAGCTGAACTCACTGAGTTTCTGACGGTTATTGTCTGTATACTCAAAAGCATACTGGATGATGAGACCACTCATGGCAGCCTGCTTATAATAGGATGTCACATTCGTGGTGTCCTCGGCAACGAAGATGTCTGGGGTGATGCCGCCACCACCATATACCGGACGACCCAGACCGGTCTTATACGCCGGACCATCATGCTTGATGCTGTCCTGCGAGAAGAACTCACCATGCTCATAGCGCGTCAGCAGGTCTTCTTCGTAGTTCTTGTTGTCACCACTGGTATAGGGCTTCTGGATACAACGTCCGGAAGGAGAGTAGTAACGGGCAATGGTCAACCGGATCATTGACTGGTCGTTGAAGGCCATCGGTTCCTGGACCAGGCCCTTGCCGAAAGACCTGCGACCGATAATGGTACCGCGGTCGTTGTCCTGGATAGCTCCGGCCAGAATCTCTGATGCTGACGCAGAACCCTCGTCGATGAGAATCACCAGCGGTATCTGCTGGTAGCTGCCACGGCCATCGCTGCGGTATTCCTGGCGGGGTGACTTGCGCCCCTGGGTATACACGATAAGACGGTTCTTCGGCAGGAATTCGTTGGCAATCTGTACGGCCGACTGCAGATAGCCGCCGGTATTGCCGCGCAGGTCGATGGTCAGGTTCCTGAAGTTCTGCTGCGACAACTTTGCCAGGGCGATGAGCAGCTCGGGATAGGTGTTCTCACCGAAGTTCTTCACACGGATATAACCGGTCTCACGGTCCAGCATATACACCGCAGTGACACTCTTCGTGGGTATCTCACCACGGGTGACGATAAACTCGCGCAGCTTCTTCTCACCAAAGCGCATCACACCAAGCTTCACCTTCGTGTCCTTGGGACCCTTCAGACGGTGCATGGCCTCTTCGTTGGTCAGCGTCTTACCGGTAAAGGGCTTGTCATCCACCGTGATGATTTTGTCTCCCGCAATCAGTCCGGCACGCTCGGCAGGACCATTGCTGATTACCTGTTGCACGTGCAGGGTGTCGTGGCGGATGGTAAACTCAATGCCTACACCTGAGAACGAGCCTTTCAGGTCATCAGTGGCCATCTGCACGTCTTTGGCGGAGATATACACGGAGTGGGGGTCCAGCTCAGCCAGGATCTGCGGCATGGCCTTCTCCACCAGATCATCCACATTCACGGTGTCCACATACTTGTCATCAATGATGTGCAACAGGTTGTTCAACTTATTGCTGCTCGAATTGATGATACTCAACCGGTTGCCTGAAAAGTGGTTGGCGTAGAATGTACCAATCAAAATACCAACGACCACACACAGTGCCATCACCAGCGGCATATACCTGTTATTTCTCTTCTGTGTCATCTATCTAATGTTCATTATTCAATGTTCAATGTTCAATGTTGACCTTCGGTCGAGTCTGCTCACGCTCGGCATAACTCAAGCAAGCTTGGTTCTGCTCTCGCTCAATTGCAGCCTTCAATGTTCAATGTTCAATGTTCAATGTTCCAAGTACTCCACTTCAATCCCTGCTCGCTCCAGCAAATCTATACCATCTGTCAGACGGTATTTCTCACCATATACCACGCGCTTGATGCCCGACTGGATGATGAGCTTGGCACACTCTATACACGGTGAGGCGGTAATATAGATGGTGGCACCATCAGAGTTATTGCTTGAGCGGGCAAGCTTAGTGATGGCATTAGCTTCTGCATGCAACACATAGGGCTTGGTGACGCCGTTGTCATCCTCGCAGATGTTCTCAAAGCCACTGGGCGTACCGTTATAGCCATCACTGATAATCATGCCGTTCTTGACGACCAGTGCTCCCACCTGCCTTCTCTGACAATATGAGTTCTTGGCCCATATCCTGGCCATCTCCAAGTACCTCTGGTCAAACTTCTTTTGCTTCTCCGTATCCATTATCTCTTCAATGTTCAATGTTCAATGTTCAATGTTCAATGTTCAATGCTCAATGTTCAATGTTCAACGTTCAATGTTCAATGTTCAATGTTCAATGTTCAATGTTCAATTCTCAAATCTCAAATCTCAAATCTCAAATCTTCCTGATTCCATTTCTCTTAAGCAAAGCCTCAATAGTCGGTTCACAACCACGGAAACGCTTATAGAGTGTCATGGGATGTTCTGTTCCCCCTTTACTCAGAATCTCATCGCGGAAACGCTGGGCAGTCTTCTGGTCGAAGATACCGTGGCGCTTGAATACGCTGAAGGCATCGGCATCCAGTACCTCAGCCCATTTATAGGAATAATAGCCTGCAGCATAACCGCCGGCCATGATGTGCGAGAACTGTACGGTCATACACGTATCCTCTAACTGTTCACCCAGGATGGCTTTCTTCCAGGCCTGTTTCTCGAACGCAATGATGTCATCGGTAAAAGCATCCTTTTGGGTGTAGTAGGCCATGTCGAGAAGTCCAAAGCTGACCTGTCTGAGACAGGCCGTGGCAGCCATGAAGTTACGGCTCTTCACAATGCGCTGTATCAGCTCATCAGGCAGAGGCTCGCCAGTCTGGTAATGGAAGGCGAAGGTACGCAGGAAGCCCTTCTCGATGGCGTAGTTCTCCATAAACTGCGAGGGCAGCTCCACGAAGTCCCACCACACATTAGTGCCGCTCAAACTCTCAAAGCGTGTGTTGGCAAACATGCCATGCAGCGAGTGGCCGAACTCATGCAGGAAGGTTTCCACTTCACCTAGTGTCAGCAGTGCCGGCTTGTCCTCTGTGGGCTTCGTGAGGTTCATCACCACACTCACATGCGGCCGCACATTCCTCATTCCTCGTTCCTCGTTCCTCGTTCCTCGTTCCTCATTTCTCATTTCGAAGTATTGTCCCTGATATTCTGTCATCCAGGCACCGCCCTGCTTGCCTTTGCGGGGATAGAAGTCTGCATAGAATACAGCCAGGTACGAGCCATCCTTGTCAAACACCTCGTAAGCCTTCACATCCGGGTGGTACACCGGGATGTCCTTGTTCTCCTTGAACGTGATGCCATACAACTTATTGGCTAGACCGAAGACACCCTCAATGACCTTGTCCAACTGGAAGTAAGGACGTAGCATCTCCTGGTCCAGATTGTATTTCTTCATCTGCAGCTTATGCGTATAGAAGCCGATATCCCACGGTTTCAAGCCCCCCTCCTGTCGGAGGGGCTGGGGGAGGCTTCCCTTCAGCGCCTTGCGCTCTTGAACAGCCGTAGGCCTGTATGCATCAATGAGGTCGTTCAGAAGCTTATAGACGTGGCGCGAATTAGAGGCCATGCGACGCTTTAATATATAGTCGGCATATGTCTTATAACCAAGCAGTTGTGCTATCTCGCGGCGCAGGTTGATCAGGCGCTTGCAGATCTCAAGGTTGTTCTCGCTGTTGTCATGGGTACACACCGTATTCCGTGCCATATACATCTGCTTTCTCAGCTCCCTTTGTGTGGAATAGGTCATAAAGGGTGAATAGCTCGGCATGTCCAGTGTAAACAGCCATCCCTGTTTCCCCTTCTTATCTGCACTTGCTTGGTAATCATAATTCCTAATTTCTAATTCCTCATTCCTAATTTCAAATTTCTCTTTCCATGCAAGCGCAGCTGCCTCCCTGGCACTCTCGGGCAGACCATCCAGCTGTGCCTCATCAGTGATCACCAGCTCAAAGGCCTTGTTCTCTTTCAGCAGGTTCTGCGAGAACTGTAGTGTGAGCATCGAGGCTTCCTCAGTCAACTGGCGCAGCTTCTCCTTGCCGGCATCATCCAGCAGGGCTCCTGAGCGTACAAAACCCTCATAGCAGTTGTCCAGCAGCATCTTCTCTTCAGGAGTCAGCCTGCGGTGGTGCAGGTGTACATATCTGATGCGCTCAAACAGTCGGGGATTCAGTCTCACGTCATTGGCATGCTGGGTCAGTATGGGTTGTATCTTCTGTGCCAAGGCATCCATCTCATCATTGGTCTCGGCACTCAGCAGGTTAAAGAATACGGTGCTTACGCGCGATAGCAAATCATAGTAGCCCTCATCCTCCTCCGTATTGATAATGGTATTGTCGAAGGTGGGCTTCTCCGGATTGTTGATGATCTTTTCTATCTGTTCGTTGTCACGGCGTATGCCTTCCATGAAGGCCTCTTCATAGTCCTCCAGCCGGATACGGTCAAAGGGCACCGTGTCATGCGGTGTACCGTATGCCTCGAAAAAAGGATTCACATGTCCATCCATACTAACTGCATTCTCTATTTTAACCTGCAAAGGTAATCATTTTCTTCCAATAATCCTACTGTCCTCCCCATCTTATAATATTCTTTAACGCTTTTATGGGTATAATTCGCGTCATCCGTGTCATCCGTGTTATCCGTGTTCAAAAAAATGAATTCGTGGTTAATTAATGGCAATTCTCTGACCTGAAGGTCTGAGTGTGGCGAAGCGAACGAGAGATGATTGTTCAGAAATGAAATCCGTGTAATCCGAGCAATCCGTGTTCTTTAAAAAATTAAATCAGTTTATCTGCGCGCGAAATTTGGTTATGTCAAATACTTTTTGTACCTTTGCACCCAATTTAGCACCTTACCATAACCCAAGGTGTGGTTTTTGGTGCACTAAAAATGACAGGTGCCAGGCAGCTGGATAGAAAGACCGAACAGGGGCTATTCGAGATTCCGGTCAACAACCTTATGAGGTTGTATTGCCTGTAACCAATTGATAATTATATACTTAACACGGGAGTATCATGCATCCTGCGGAAGACAAGATATACACTTATGGCAACAACGCCACACGATATAGAAGCAACAGAATGGAGCAGCTGGTACGTGCTGACCACGAGTAATCCCAAACATCTGGAGGAGCTCATCGCACAGGCAAATGCCCTGACGCCTGGTCAGTACGACAGTTATTGCCCGTACACCCGACTCCCCGAAGAGTCTGGCAGCACGACTGTTGACAGTCAGTTCTCGCTTCGGGCTGCCCTTCGTCGCTATGATTTCGTGCGTATTCCCAAGAGCGTTAGCGAACAGCAGTTCATGGCCACAGTGGCGGAATGGAGCCGCTCTTCGGTCAATGCCATTCTCTTTCTTCGCAATGGCGACAAGACCAATGCGCGTGTTTCCAATGCTCAACTAAACCGCATGAGGGCTTGCTGCGATGCGGAGCTCATCCGCCCCGAGAACCTCTCGTTGAGCGACCTGAAGAAGGGCGATGAGATTAGTCTTGTCGGTACCCCCTTCGATGCCGAGGGTGACGAACATCGTAAGTGCATCATCCAGTCAGTCACCCGCAAGAAGGGCGGACTGGTGGAGCTGCGCGTGGAGACAACGCTCTTCAACATCCGTTTCCCCAATCTCACCATCACCCTGGAGGATGGTGGTGCCAGCAAGAAAGCTTCCGATATGGTGTACGATGCTCAGCAGAAACTGCTCGCTATCTTCCGTCGCAAGACCAACTTCAAGGAGACGGATGCCACGCGACAGCAGGACGAGAAGACGCTCCAGGCCATCTTCGACAACCGTTCGTTAGTTCTCCCCGAGGGTGCCATGAGTCGCCATTATCTGGCGTTGATGCTTATCTGTGCCCGCATGATAAACGAAGAGAAACCCCTGCACCAGTATATCGCTCTGGTCAATGCCGAACTCAATGACCTCTCTCGTATCCGCGAGAGCAAGGCGGCTACCGACTCCCGTGCCTGGCTGCATATCGCCATGTTCATCGCCACGGGCAAGTCCCATTGGCGCAATCTGGCAAAAGCCTATATCAAAAACTACAACCCCAAGTCCACCTACCTCCAGCAGTTTGTCAAGCAGAGTTGTAAGACCGCTGGCGAGCGCTGGATAGGACTGAGGAAGAGAAGCGGCAGTTTATGATTCCCAACCCGAACTATCGCAAGAAGCGCAAGCATGGCATTGCCGCTGTGTTTTGATTGAGGGAATAAAAAACGAACACGGATCTAACAGATTCACACAAAAAAATCCGTTCAATCCGAGT
>JAEEGI010021449.1_pt1 | contig 12836 bp, 5 predicted proteins | sample 8958751 | NCBI WGS metagenome assembly JAEEGI01 (sample SAMN16246545, study PRJNA631951) | gut metagenome | biome: gut microbiome; feature: rumen; material: KS-attached | host: Bos | place: Iran: Karaj | collected 2018-10 | reverse complement strand
TCGTACAGGTCGCCACCCACCTCGCGCGCCGGCGCCAGGAAGCCCTCTATCGCCACGTCGTCGCGCTGCATGTGGCTCGCAGGCAGCATGCTCTGCTGTATCTGGCTCGCGGCATGCAGCTCGCCGCCTATGCGCTCTTTCTCGGCGTTGGTCTTGCGCAGCCGCTCCAGGTTGCGTGTTGTGCGCCACACGATGAAGCCCATCAGCATCAGACCCGCCAGCGACAGCAGCAGCAGCGCCAAGTGCGTCTTGCGCAACGGGGCGAAGATCTCGCGGTCGCTACACACGCAGATAAGCGTCCAGCCCGTGATGCCACCCACGGGATAGTAGAACACATGCTGTTTCCTGTGTTTTCCCTCTGTGAGGGTCAGGTAGCCCGTCAGCGAATCGTCGCTCCTCACCAGCGCCAACGCCTGATGGTATACGGGGTCGTCGTCGCCCGAGATGAGCTTGTATTCTCGCGACACAAGGAAGCGTCTGATCGAATTGTAGCTGTTGGGCGTGTCCATGATGTCGCTCAGCCACTCAAGGGATATGTCGGCAGCCACAACGGCTACGATATTGCCTTTGTCGTCGTGGGCGGGCGACGAATAGGTCATCACCACCGACTGTGCCCCGTCGGGGTCATAGTAGGGCTCGCTCCAGTGGTCGCTGTCGTGCTCCACCGTGTAGCTGTAGGCCTCGAGCTTCGTGTAGTCGTGGTTTTTCGAGCCAAGCTGCATCGACTTCACCGACCCGTCGGGACGACGGCCGGCATAGGGCTCGAACCAGTAGCCCTTCTCGGGATAGTAGTTGGGGACAAAAGCTACCCCGCACCCATGCAGGAACGGGTTGTGCTCCACAAGCCTGCGCGTCGACTCGAACATCCAGGCGGGTTGCTCGATGTCGCCGGTTACAACCCACGTGTAGTTGTTTATCACCACCTCGGCCTTCGACAGCTGCTTGCGTATGTTCATGGCTATGCCTTTCATCTCCTGCCGCACCAGCCGCCCCATCATCTCGTGGATGATGTTCTGGGCGTTGTAGTACAGCACCCCCGTCGTCAGCTCCACCAGCAACGCGGCAGCAAGGATGACAGTCAGGTTGCTGTGGGTCTTGAAGAAGTCTCCAATCCTCTTCCACCAGTTCTCTGGGGCTTTACCTTTGTTCGGCATAGTTGTCGTGTCGAGTGTTTATTTCGGGGTGCAAAATTATGCATTTATTTTTATTTACGCAAGTCTGTCTTGCGCAGAAATTTTCACTTCATGGTTATCTCGTTAATCCTTAAGATTATAGATGTTGCTCCGCAACAACTCCCGCCCCCATCCCCGCAAGCGCACAACCAAATTTACTTGAGTTTCGCCTTGCAAGGAAGAGGCAAACGAAGTTAACGGAGCTTGCTCCGGTTATGCCGAGTCGTGACGGAAGTGGACGAACTCAACAACACCGCTGAATAAATATTAATCAAGCGAAAAACACATTCTTTATGCCTTCTTCGTGGCTTCTTCGATCCTTGCCTCATCGAGCTCGGCAGCCATAGCACTTCGTGGGCTATTTATTGGGGTTCATCTCTTCTACCGCTTTGTGGTGGCATAAGGGAACCGGAAATACTATCCTCAGTACAGAAAGCCGAAAGCCCAAAGAGGGTGTATTTTGCAAAATACAAAAAATTATTTTATTTGTATATTGCAAAATACACATTCCATAAAATCATTCTGCTTTTTTTCTTAAACAACCGATCTGTAGCGATGCCTCGGTAGCGTTTCGAGAAGATACTAACGCATTCACGCATTAACACATTCTTAAAGTGCATTAGCACATTCACACATTATTGTATTCTGGTCTTTAAGGCTCTGCAGCTGCCGCATATATTGTTTGCGATATATTAGGTCTTATTGTTGCATTTTATTCCTTATTGAACTTATCGTATAGGTTGCTTGGTGCTCATATCTTGTTTGGTTCTGTTTTCATATTGTCCACAGCTTGCATACAGATGGCTGTACTCCAAGTTTCCATCTACGTAGGCTATCCTTGGTGTAAATATTCGTTGGCGTTCAAATATTTGTAAATCATATTGTCCGGGGGGCATTGTAAAGAAAGAACCCTAATAATGTAGAATTCTATTTCAATGGTAATTGGATTATATCCTGTAAGATGTTTATTATATGAATGAAGTTGTTGAAATTAAAATCGTTGGTGTATTCATTGTTTGTTTCAATCAAGGTTACAAATGCGTCTTTTGACAATGCTATTGAATGTAATTGCTCTAAATCCGTTGAGCGATAAACTTTCTCATCAATAACCCCATTTATTTCAACTTTATGCTTTATGTTTGATGTTTTTGTTTGGAATTCACCGTCTTTACTATTGCCACTAGGATGAAATTCATCACCTAAGAATAATCTACGATGGTTAATTGGATCTTCTTTTAGTAAGTTGTTTCTATTGTAATAGTGCTCAATAGATATATAATTCCCATATATTTTTTCATTAACTAACGGAATTGCAAAGGCATATACATTACTGTCACCATAAGTTTTGTATTGCTGATGCTCTGTATTCAAGTATGATAAAATGCTTGGCTCATCTCTGTCAAATATCCCAATAATAATTCTATGCTGTTTAATCCTTGACAAAGATTCCAACATCCCTTTCAAATCAGAAGACCCCCATTTTTCAGGCACTTGGTAAAAGTCGACATCAATATCTTTTTTTTCAAGAATTTCAATTGCTTTTTTTATGTGTTTATAATCCGTCTTACCTTCCGTTATTATTATGGGTTTTGAATTATTCTTTATTTGTTCAATTAGATTGTTATATTTATCCGCGAAACGTTGATTCTCATTAATCATAATTTCGTAAACTTCTTTAAATAAATCATTGTTGGTTGGCTCACAAACAAGCCCCATATTATCTAAATCTATTATTTGAGTTCTTTCCATTGATTCATCTGCGAGACCCATATTTAAAAATGGAGAATGTGAACTCACGATAAATTGAATGTTTGGAAATAATTTGAATAATTTAGGCAAAACTTCTCTCTGCAATTTAATATGAAGATGTTTGTCTATTTCATCAATTAAAACTATTCCTGATACTTTTTTATCCTTACCTATACAATCACTCTGGCGTAATAATTCTCCAAAAACACAAAGCAATGCGGCCTCTCCTGAGGAGATATTAAATATTGATGGGTAAAGTGTTTCTTTATTTGGTCCAAGAATAGAAAGTCTTGTGGCACCAGAATTTCTTTCTCCGAGGCCCAAATTAATGTTATATCCAAGTTTTGAACTCATAATACTCTTAACAACAGAATTAATATTTCGGTCAAGTTCTCCTGCTTTTTGATTATTAGGATTCATCTTTTCATCAAGAACAACATCTAATAACCAATTAGCAATTTCTGGTAGTGATGTTATTACCTCTATTGGGTTTTTCAGGTAACCACTATACCTACTTTCAATGTCAAACTTTAACTTGACTTGATATGGTTTATTTAAGTATCCTGGTTGCTCATATCTATATGCAGGGAAATATGTTAAGATGGTGTTGTTAAAAATATCTTTAGAAACTTTGTTATCTAAATTCTTAGACAACATTCTACAAAAATTCTGGTTGTCTAAGTTGTTAAAAATTGTTTGATATGGTATGTTTTTATGAGAAATTGGAAGTTCATTGTATTGCGCTTCAGACAAGTTTCCCCGTATGTCTAAATAGTCAATGGTTTTGTCCTGATAAGTGAATTTCAATAAAACCAATGAATATGTTTGTTTGTCCATATTAAAGTTTGAAGATGACACTCGATATAGTTGATCTTCTATGTTTTTATAAGAATTTTCAAACCCGATTTTTGCAATTTCGTGGAATGCATCAACAATATATGACAGTATGGTGGTTTTCCCTTTCCCGTTAATTGCAGACAGAATATTAATCCCATTCTCCTTAAAATCAAGTTCAAGATGTTCGAATGGAGCACGATTAACAAATAATGCTTTTTCTAGATAGAATGCCATGTTATTCTCTGTTTTATATCCCACTCCGATACAGAAGTAAGGATGGTGATTTCGTTATTTTTTTATTGTGTTTTTTGTCATCACCTTTTTAGTACCCTTCCCAGAAACGTATCTGTGAATGCGTGTTGGAATCGCAATGTTATCATCTGATATTCGGGAAGGCTTTCGAGGTATTCCAACTCGAAGACGAAACGGGGTGCTTTGAGGTCTTTTTTTGTTTCGGGATGCACTTCTTTCTTGCTCCCGACTCGTAAGAGTTTGATGAGGTAGATATCCTTTACTCCTTTACCTTTGATATAGGGCATGAAGTAGTACAATTTGTTGAGCGCAATGGTGGAGGGAAACTTGCGTATCGAGTCGGTATAGTAAAGCTTTGTTGGCTCCTCGGTAAGGAAATACTCTTGATTGTCTTTCTTCACAAAGCCTATCAGTAATCGCTTCGAAGTGTCAAGTTGATAGATTTTCTTGGGTTTGTTGTAAACGAGGTCTTTCTCTTCGGTTGAGAAGAGGTCCAATGTCAATACAGGACGAGGGTTGCGCTGCATGTGAATGGGACGGGTCGACACAGGGGCTTCGTCGTAAATGAAACGATATAGGCTTTGCCCAATTTCCTGAACGATACCGCACACCAATGCATTGCCCATCAAAAATGCCCTTCGACCATCCGACACATCGGGATGATAGGTGTGGTTGTCGGGGAACATATTCAGTCTTTCCATCTCGATTGGAATCAGTCGACGATAGCGGCCAGACGGGGTTTGTACCACATGCTTGAATCTCGACGGAGAAGGACCTCCCTCTCCAGTAATCATCGTGCGAGATGGTTTGTCCAAATAATCGGGAAACGCCATCCCACCCTCGGAAAACACATATTCAAACCCTTCTTTCGAGACGCGGTTAATCTTCTTGGCTCCCTTCTCATATTGCCATCTCGGCAAATCCTCTTCTGAGATAAAAAACTCTTCTGGAACGAAGTCCTCATCGACAAGGATGTCACCCAACATTTGGCTGGTGCCCTCATGGACAGGAATCGCATCAACAGAATAGACGTGACGGTCAATCATAATACCGGCATTTCCGAAGGGAGTCTCTTTCTCTCCTTTATTGAACTTGGAAGAAACCTCTTGGATAGTGCCTTTGATGTCGAACTCTGACTGTGTTCCCTCGCTTACTTTGAAGGGAAATGCCTCTGCCATTACACCGTCGTATTCCACCCAGTTTTCCATCGTCTCAATTTTGTTAGCGACAACAGAACCCTTTCGGTAGCCGACAATGTAGGTTCTGCGGCGACGTTGGGGCATCCCATAGTCAGCCGCGTTGATGATACGCCACTCAACAACATATCCTAAATCGGCAAGAGAGGCCAGTATGATGGCGAAATCGCGACCACGCTGTGTGGCGGGTGAGTTCAGCAGGCGGTCAACATTCTCGAAAAATATGTATTGCGGACGTTTATCGCCTTTCTCGTCAAGAATGCGGTATATCTGCCACCAAAGCACACCTTTTTTCCCTTCAATACCGCCAGAACGGCTGAGTGTTGCAGCTACGGAATAATCTTGACAGGGGAATCCGCCTACCAGCAAATCGTGGTCAGGAATTTCCTCGGTTTTCACAAGATTAATATCCTTGTTCACATGTCCTTTGCATCCAAATCTAGCCTTATAAACCAGCGATGCATCTTGATGCAACGTCGAAGGTTCCCATTGGTTGTTCCAAATGGTATCATAGGCATCCGATGCTCCTTCAAGTCCAATGCGGAATCCTCCCACACCGGCAAAGAGTTCCACTACCTTTATTTTATGCTTAGCCATTCAGTTTCTCCCTTCTTCTACTTTCCACAATCTCACGCACATAATCATTATTGAACCAGTAACAGAACTTCTTCGCTCCTTTGCCGTCAGGAGTTGGTGCCAAATCTACAGCCTTTTGAGCTTTGGGACGAACGTGAAATTTCTTTCCATCCGCACCTTTCCACCAATACTCCTCAGAAATATGATTGGCTAACACATTGTCTTTGATATGGTTCCAGTACACTTCCGCCCACTCCAAATCTTTTTGAGGCATTGTCCAGAAGAACACATCGTCCAGCACATAATCCTCTTTACCTGCGTTTTGTTCTCTAAATATCACAAACATAAACCGACTGGAATATAGTTCGTATAGGCGCGACTCAAACCACTCCTCACACTCAGCTACCTCGATGTAGTCAATGTTCTCAAAAGACATTGCCTCCTTGATGATGCCATTAGCTTGCACTCGAATGGTTTTCATTGTGAGTCCCGCTTTGAGGAATTCTTCCGAGCGATTCACATTGGCGCACTTTGTAGAAGCTGCAATAGCATTTGCAACCATTGCGAACTTATTTTTCGGATTGTTTGAGATGTCAACTTTCTTCCGCTTTGCAATCTTCGCAAACGGCATGTTCAAGTATGGTTTGAAGCGACTGAGCAAAATGTCGTCAAAGGATTTCTTCAAAAGAGCATCCGCGCTGACCAGCTCCGATTTCGCTCCCGCGACATTTGAAACGGCGTTTTTCCCACTCTTCACAACATACTCCAAGACGGTGCGCATATAGGCCATTTTAAGGCTGAATGCTCTTCGGGGAGCGTCAATATCGGGATTGTTGGGCTGCTTCATCAAACTGTCACCCTTTTGCCCCTTGCGACAGGCTCCAAGGTACATCGTGTCACCTTCAGAGAGTTCGTGAGCCTTCCCTTGCTTTATCTTATCGATGATAACCTCGTAATCGTGACGAATAATCAGTAAATCTTTCTTGGGCAGTTTCCACAAAACGGAGAAGACGAATTCCAAATCGAGATTGTTGCAGTTTTTCTGGTGCAGATAAAAGAGCAACAGCATCAACTGGCATTTCAGATAGAAATGGGAGTGCTCAAAGTCATCTTTTACAACCTCACAATAGTTAATCATGTTGCACACAAGGCGCTCTTTGATAAGATAATCGTCCTGTTTGCTTTTCTTCAGCGGGGTGCACTTCAATTCCATCCCAGCTTCCGAGAAATCGGCACCGGCATAGTTGTTGGTCTCGAGGAGGAAAAAGATATTTTCCACCATTTGGCCTAGACTACCTTTGCCTCTCTTAGGCTCATAGTCATCCCATGCAAAGTCACGCAAGGTCTTTCCCAGCAAACCTTTGCTGTATTCAAAGATGCTTAAAGAATCTTTGATGTTGTATGGTAATGTGGGGGTAGTGTCCATATTCTTGATGTAATTTCAAACTGCAAAGATACGAAAGTTGAGCGATGTTTACGCTTTTTTGATGTTTGAGTTTAAGGCTAAAACGTGCCAGCTGCCGTCGTCGCGGCGGTCGAGATAGCCTTTCTTGCGGAAAGTCTCTACCTGCTTCTGTACAGCAGAACGGTTGACCGACAGATAGTCCGCCATCTCGGAGAAGGTGACGATGGGCTTGTCGCGCAGGAGAGCAAGCAGGCGACTGCCATTCCCACTCCTGAAGTGGATCCGCTGACCGTCGTACCACCAGGTGTCCTTGTCGGCATTCCTCACGATGTCTATCTCACATTTCATCTCCTCGCACACCGTCTGGCGGAAGAAGGCAAGGAAGGAAGCAATCTTGCCTATGGTGGCGTGAGCACCGTCGGAGGGCATATTGCCGATTTTCTGGTCAGCACGATGCAGGGCCTCAAGGTATTCAGCCTTCTTGCGGTTGCGGATGACTATCATGGGCCACCCGTGACGGGCCATGATGTAGTTCACCATCAGGCGGGCGATGCGTCCGTTGCCGTCTTCGAAGGGGTGGATGCGGATGTAGCGGTAATGGAACAATGCAGCCAACTCCACAGGCGACAGCTTGCCCTCCTGCTCGGCAGTGTTGTACCAATCCACAAGGTCGCTCATCAGCGAGGCCGTTTCTTCGGGCGACGCATATTCGAAACGGTCGCCATATCGGGTAATGACGCTGTTGGGACGCGTCTTATACTGCCCGGCATGGACGGTATAACTCGTCTGTCCACCTCCAGGGAGGTCACGATAGACGGTGTAGTCCTCGCGCAGTAGCACCTTGTGCAGTTGGCGGATGAAGTTCTGCGTCAGCGGTATGCCTTTGTCGCGTACGGCTTCCATCACCATCTCAACGCCCACCTGACTGGCTTTCATATCAACAAAGTCCTTCAGGTCTCCTTCGCCGCTCACCTTGCCAAACAGCAGGAGCAACTCCGTCTGCCCGTAGGTCAGCGTGTTGCCCTCGATGTGGTTGCTGTTGTAGTTGTATTCGGTCGTGAACTTGTTACGCAACAGCTCCACATGCTTCTCCGACAGCGGGAAAAGAGCCTTCCAGTCGTTATATATTTCTTCTATCTTCATAAGCGTACCACTATATTATATGGGTTTCATACCACCTTACTAACGCATTTCTTTCGTTTTTATTGTACGTACTACCTATTTAAGTGGTGTTTGTACCACCTTTGAGGTAAATATCGCAGTTTCTCCGTTGATTACTTCGTGATATTCCGTAGATTTATCGACTGCAAAGATATAAAATTTTGCAATATTATTCTATTTCTTTTATTTCAGCGTCTTCCGTCGGCAGCTGGCAATTTCAACTGCTTACAATTTGTAAGCAACTCATCGGCGCCTTTTTATGTTATTTCGACTGCAAAGATACACATTTTTTATTGAATGGCAAAATCCAATTAAATGCGTCAATGCGTTATTGTAATCCGCGAAAGCATCATCTTCCAGTTCCGGTTCCATAAGCTATTCGGCAAAATCCTCATAGTGAGCATGCTCCGCAACGAACACCTCTCCGTCAGTCTCAAATCTCAGTTGCAAAAAAAGTCACCATTCAACTCACAACCCCCTTCTTATAACTATTATAACTAATTAATAATAAGATATATATATAAGAAAAGAAGAGTACAGGATGGATGTGCGGGATGACTTTAAAAACAACTGAGACTCTGAGACTGAGACTGTCGGACGGCCTTAGTCGGCATCATACATTCCATAACAGCTTGTGCCTCATAGGAAAAAAAACTCGAAAAAAAATAGAGTAAACGAATCCATGCGTTACAGTTACAGTTGTTACAATTAAAAAATGAGTGGTACAATCCCCTTCTTATAATATATAACTAATTAATAATCAATAATATAAGTATAGAATAGGGGAGTTGGTACCCCTCAAAAAACAACTGGAACAACTGGAACGGAAAGCCAAAATTTTCACAATCACTTTCTTGTCTAAAAATCAATAAATCAATGAAATACGACATCGGTAAAACCTCGGCACCCAAGATGCCAACCCTCGGAAACGGGACAAAAAGCATCCAAATCCTCCTCTAAAAGGCCACAAAACACCCTCTGCACTCCTCCTTCCAGCACCCTTCACCCTCCTCAGCACTCACCTTCGCACTCCCGAAACTCCCCCCTAATCCCTCATTCCTGAGCCTTTTTTGTGCCAATCCGACCACTCTCCCCGCCGAAATTAAGGTGTCCCCATCCTAAACCTTGACCCATTATCACTATTAACTCTTAACTCTCATCCCACTGTCCCACCCCTCGTCCACCAAGCCCTCGCCATAGCACAAAAAGTCTCCTCTATGCTCCTCAACAAAAAACACAAACGCCTCATAGAGAAAAAAACTCTAAAAAGTAAGTCACCAAACATGTATGTTCTGCGTTCCAACGTTCCAACGTTCCAACTAAAAAAAGAGGACAAACATCCCTTCTTAATATTACATAATTAATTAATATATAGATATATATATAAGAATATGGGAAGTGGAACCTCCCCAAAAAACAACTGGAACGTTGGAACGTTGGAACGCAACTGTAGTAAATCAACATCTCAATTTTGCCTAAAAGGCAAACAGACAATGAAATACGACATCACCAAACCCTCTGCTTCCCAGATGCCAACCCTCAAAAACGGGACAAAAAGCATCCAAATCCTCCTCTCGCAGACCTCAAAAGACATGCACGAACCCCTCGTTCCGATGCTTTTCCCCCCACTTGGAGCACATTTGAGCGGTTCTGAATTTTTGTATCCGGACCTCACTTGGAAGGATACTTGTGGCCAAATGGCCAACCTCGTGGCCGAAAAATGGGTTGACAAGGGCCATTTTCACTCCTTGTCGAGGCCGTCTTGTGGCCGTTTTGTAGCCGTTTAGGTGGGGTTAAGGGTTCAAGGTTCAAGGTTAGTGGTCAGTGGCTAGTGGCTAGTGGATAGTGGATAGAGGTCAGTGGCTAGTGACTAGTGGCTAGTGGCTAGTGGGCGGTGGCCGTCTTCAGTAGGTCTACTAGCCGTCTACTAGCCGTCTAGTAGCCGTTTAGTAGCCGTCTAGTAGCCGCTAGAAGAGGAGTGAGAGTTATGAATTATGAGTTATGAATTATGAGTTATGAATTATGAGTTATGAATTATGAGTTATGAATTAAGGATTAAGTTCTATGAATCATCCGGCCGACCATTCGAGTAATTCGGCTTAAAATTGACCTGCGCAAGCTTTAGCTCCACAAGGTCGCTGACCATAGTTCGTTTAATTCGCTGTTAAAATGCACCCCTTCACCGCCAATTCGAGTAATTCGCCAGCAATTGACCTGCGCAGCTTAGCTCCACAAGGTCGCTGACCATAGTTCGCAAAATTATTCGCTGGATTTGATTTATTTCAGCGGTGCTCATCACCCCTTGGCTCCACAAGGTCGCCGACCTTTGGTTCGGGGGTCGCCTAATTCGCCGTTCTCTTCCAATTGTCAATTGTCAATTCTCACTTTTCAATTTCCTAAGTTCGCCGTTCCCTTCCAACTTTCAATTTTCAATTTTCACTTTTCACTTTTCAATTTTCAATTTTCACTTTTCAATTTTCAATTCTCCACTCTCCACTAGCCACTGTCCACTAGTCACTATCCACTTTTCACTTTTCAATTCTCACTTTTCAATTTTTTTCGTATCTTTGCACTTTCTTTTTGCCGGTCTTTTGATGCCCGACGATGGAGATAGTAATTTGAATATTAACACTTTTATGGGTCTCGGGGACGGTCCCCGAGGCTGCGGTAAAGTAATAGAAAACAATAAAAACAACATGAACGAACACATCATCACTAAGCGTTTCGACCTCGGCGACGGCCGCATGATCGAAATCGAGACCGGCAAGCTGGCCAAACAGGCCGACGGCGCTGCCGTTGTCCGCATGAACGACACGATGCTCCTGGCCACCGTCTGCTCTAAGAAAGAGGTGGGCGAGAACGTCGACTTCATGCCCCTCACCGTTGACTATCAGGAAAAATACGCCGCCATGGGCCGCTTCCCCGGCGGTTTCTTCAAGCGCGAGGCCCGTCCCTCGGAGCATGAGATCCTCATCGCCCGCCTGGTCGACCGAGCCCTCCGTCCCCTCTTCCCCGACAATTTCCACGCCGAGGTGCAGGTGAACATCACCCTCATCAGCGGTGACAAAGACACCATGCCCGACCAGCTGGCCGCTCTGGCTGCCGCTTCGGCCCTCGCCGTCAGCGACATCCCCTTCAACGGCCCCGTCAGCGAGGTGCGCGTGAGCTACCTCGACGGCAAGTACGTTATCAACACCCCCATGGAGGACATCGAGCGCGCCGACCTCGACCTCATCGTGGCCGCCACCGCCGACAACATCATGATGGTGGAAGGCGAGATGAAGGAAGTTGGCGAAGAGGTCATGCTCAACGCCCTCAAGGCCGCCCACGAGGCCATCAAGATCCAGTGCCGCGTGCTCGACGAGCTGACCGTGGAGGCCGGCAAGACCGAGAAACGCGAATACTGCCACGAGGTGAACGACGAGGAGCTGCGCCAGCGCCTCCACGACGCCGTCTACCAGAAGTGCTACGACTTCAGCAAGCAGGGCATCGCCAACAAGCACATGCGCGAAGAGGGCTTCGAGGCCATCAAGCAGGAGTTCATCGACGCCAACTATACCGAAGAGACCCTCACCGACGAGATCAAATTCATGATCGACCGCTACTACCACGACACAGAACGCGAAGCTATGCGCGATATGGTTTTGGCAGAACGCACTCGTCTCGATGGCCGCCAGCTTGACGAAATTCGTCCTCTTTGGAGCGAAGTCAACTACCTGCCCTCTGCTCACGGCAGCGCCATCTTCACCCGTGGAGAAACTCAGTCGCTCTCTACCGTAACTCTCGGCACCAAACTCGACGAGCAAATGATCGACGGCGCCGTAGTAGAAGGTACACGCAAATTCTTGCTGCACTACAACTTCCCAGGCTTCGCCACCGGCGAAGTTAAAGGCAACCGCGGCCTCAGCCGCCGCGAAATAGGACACGGCCACCTCGCTTGGCGCGCACTCAAAGAGGTTCTGCCCACCGAACAAGACTGTCCCTACACCATCCGCGTTGTCAGCGACATTCTCGAAAGCAATGGATCTTCATCTATGGCAACAGTTTGCGCCGGATGCCTCGCCCTTATGGACGCCGGCGTAAAAATCCGCAAGCCGGTCGCTGGTATCGCCATGGGCCTCATTTCCAAAGGCGACAAATGGGCTGTCCTTAGCGACATCCTCGGCGACGAGGACCACCTCGGCGACATGGACTTCAAAGTCTGCGGCACACGCGACGGCATCACAGCTTGCCAAATGGATATCAAAGTCGACGGCCTCAGCTATGACGTTCTCGCCAAAGCTCTGGAACAGGCTCGCCAAGGTCGTCTCCACATCCTCGACCACATCCAGGAAACAATAGCTGAACCTCGCGAAGACTACAAACCCTTCGTGCCTCGCATCGTCCAGATTCGCATACCTAAAGACTTTATCGGCGCCGTTATCGGCAAGGGCGGTGAAGTTATCCAGAAGATACAAGCCGAAACCAACACCATCATCAACATCGAGG
>JAEEGI010021439.1_pt1 | contig 12843 bp, 11 predicted proteins | sample 8958751 | NCBI WGS metagenome assembly JAEEGI01 (sample SAMN16246545, study PRJNA631951) | gut metagenome | biome: gut microbiome; feature: rumen; material: KS-attached | host: Bos | place: Iran: Karaj | collected 2018-10 | reverse complement strand
AGCTTATCCAAGCGCCTGCTCTCATCCCAAAAACTAAGTTGACCCATACCCTCGCCCCCTTACTCCCATTATACCATATTTTGAGCTCTTAGGCGAGAGTTTTTAGAGGCCCCCTATTGCCTGTTGCCTGTTTCATCCTTCCCCCGCCGGGGCTTCCTCGCTTCGGGCGGAGGAGAGGCCGGACAGGAGGGAGAAGTAGCGCTCGTGGACGCGGTCGCAGGCCGCGTCAAAGGCTTCGTCTCCGCCGGCGTGGAGGCGGTCGTAGTAGAGATGCTCATGGTCGCCCAGCTCGGGATAGACGCGGACCATCGTGGCAATGCCCACGTTGGAGCAGACGCTGCCGATGCGCTGGAATTCGATCATCAGGTCGGTATAGGCGGCGTTGGCATAGACGTTGCACTCGCCGGTGCTCATGCGCTTGAGATGGTTGCGCTTGAGGACGGAGATCAGGTCCGCGATCACCTGCACCAGCGGCTCGATCCGCTGGGCGGCGTCCACGTCGCGCTTGCGGAAGGTCTGGTCCGTTTCGTCCAGAATGTTGAGGATCGCGCTCTCGAGCACGGCCAGCTCCCCGAGGGCAGCCTCGGAGAGAACCGTGTGGTTCTTATGCAGGTTCGCCGCGTATTCGGCGATATTGACCGCGTGGTCGCCCAGACGCTCGAATTCCGAGGTGACCTTGTAATACTGGTCCATGATGGCGACGTGATCCTGATTTTGCAGATGGGGCAGGAACTGCACCAGATAGACGCTGACGCGGTCGGTCATGCGGTCGATCTCGTTTTCGTCGTCGTTCAGCTCGGCATGCAGGCGGGGGTCATAGTGCTTGAGCAGTTGGAAGGAGCGCTCGATATTGGTCCGGGCGGCCTCCAGGACCGCGAGCAGGAGGTGGTAGCAGCTCTGGAAGGCGAGCGCCGGCGTATGGAAGAAGACGGGGTTCAGCTCGTCGGTGATCGCCTTGTATTTGCTCTCCTTGACCGGCTTGTCCTTGATCACGCGCAGGCTGATCTTCTCATAGACCGTAAGCAGGGGCAGGAGCAGCAGGGCGCAGGAGAGGTTGAAGATCGAGTTGGTATTGGCGATGATGCCGGAATTGACCGTCCGGTTCCAGAGTCCGTCCAGCAGCCCGATCCGGTGAATCACCGTCACGGCGACCAGGATCAGGACCGTCTTGCTCAGGTTGAAGAGAATGTTGATCAGGCCGACGCGCTTGGCGTCCGGCTTCGCGCCGATGGAGCAGACGATGGCGGTGGTCACGCAGTCGCCGAGATAGATGCCCACGATGACCGCGTAGATGGCATTGAACTGCAGCAGGCCCGTGGCTGAGAAGGCCTGCAGAATGCCGACGGCCGCCGAGGAGCTCTGCAGCACGAAGGCAACGCCCGCGCCGGTGAGGTAGCCCAGGACCGGGCTGACGCCGAGGCGGGAAAAGAGGCTCTCGATGACGCCGGATTCCTGAAGGCTGTTGACCGCTCCGGTCATATTCAGCAGGCCGGAAAAGAGGATGCCGAAGCCGATGGCGATGTTGCCGATGGACTTGGAATTCTTGAAGAAATTGCCCATGATGAGCAGGATCCCGACGATCAGCGCGATCGGGGCCAGGGTGGAGGGCTGGAGGAAGCGGAGGAAGGAGGTGCCGGAGGCGTCGATATCCAGCAGACGGATGATCTGACCCGTGACCGTCGTGCCGACGTTTGCGCCGACGATGATGCCGAGGGACTGGTGGAGCGTCAGGATCCCGGCGCTGACCAGACCGGCGGTGATGACGATGGTGGCGGTGGAGGACTGGATCAGCGCCGTGACGAGGACGCCCAGAAGGAAGGCCTTGACGGGGTTGTCCGTTACCTTGCCCATCACGCGCTTGAGCGTGCCGGAGGAATTCTCCTTCAGCGCGTCGCCCATGAGGCGCATGCCGTATAAAAACATGGCCAGACCGCCGAGCAGGGAGATTACACCAAAAATATCCATAAGCGATGCCTTTCCGATTGTGGGATGGCTGAACGGGCAAGGGCCCGCCGGTTCGCGTTATTTTATCACATTGCGCCGAAAATATCAATCCTTAACGCAAAAAAAGGGACTAGGGACTAAGGACTAGGGACTAGGGACCAGGGATCAGGGATCAGGGATCAGGGATCAGGGTAGGGCGGCCAGACTCTGGCCGCCGTCCGCAGGCTGGTTGGTATGGATGCGGCGGCCTGGAGTCAGGCCGCCCTACGGCTCCGATTGCCTGATTGAAGAATCCCGACTTGCCGCGCGTCAAGCCTTCCCCCCCAAGGGGGGAAGGTGTCATCCGGCGTCTCACGGAAGCCGGATGACGGATGAGGGGGAGCGTATCGATGACCGATTCGCAGATTCCAACGGTCTGCTTGTCGGAACGCCCCCTCATCCGCCTCGCTGTGCTCGGCACCTTCCCCCCGAGGGGGGAAGGCTCTGTCGGAGTCCCGGCAAGCTGGCCGCACCGCCGCTTCGTCGATCTCCTATTGCCTAATCCCTATTCCCTATTCCCTAATCCCTGATCCCTGGTCCCTAATCCCTGGTCCCCTGCCCGTAGTAGGCGTTCGGGCCGTGCTTGCGGGTATAGTGCTTATCCTGAATGCGCTGCGGGGCGGGGGCGGCGTCGGGATTCACCTGGCGGGTGAGGATCGCCATTTTTGCGACCTCCTCCAGAACGACCGCGTGGTAGACGGCCTGGGCCGCGTCCTTGCCCCAGGTGAAGGGGCCGTGGCTGTGGCAGATCACGGCGGGGACCGCCATGGGATCGATGCCGCGGTCGCGGAAGCACTCCACGATGGTATGCCCGGTGTTGCGCTCGTAGCCCGCGTCCAGCTCCGCCTGCGTCAGATGGCGGGCGCAGGGGATCGGCCCGTAGAAGTAGTCGGCGTGGGTGGTCCCGTAGCAGGGGATCTCCTCGCCGGCCTGGGCCCAGGCGACCGCGTACGGGCTGTGGGTATGGACGATGCCGCCGATCTCCGGGAAGGCGTTATACAGGACCATGTGGGTCAGCATATCGGAGGAGGGGTTCAGCGTCCCCTCGACCCGGTTGCCCTCAAGGTCCACGACCACCAGGTCCTCGGGCCTGAGCGTTTCGTAGTCCACGCCGGAGGGCTTGATGACGAACAGGCCCCGCTCGCGGTCGATGCCGGAGACGTTGCCCCAGGTGTAGGTGACGAGACCCCTGCGCGGCAGCTCCAGATTGGCCTCATAGACCTTTTGCTTGAGTTCTTCTAACATAAATTTTCCTCCTGGTTGGCTCGCGCCGCCTCATCCAGAAGCGCGCGGAAGCGGCGGCACACGCCCTCCGGCGTTTCGCCGCCGGGGCGGTACCAGAACTCGGTGACGAAGCGGCGCACCCCGCAGTCCCACGCGGCGGCAATGGCAGCCGGGAAATCCACGTGTCCCTGACCGTAGGGGACCTCCCGGAACCGGCCCGGCAGCGTCTCCTTCAGGTGCAGCGAGGTCATCTGACCCCGGCCCAGCCGGAGGTCCGCGATCGGGTCGGTCCCGTATCGGACGCAGGCGTTCGTGACGTTGCCGATATCGGGGTAGAGCTTGAGATAGTTCGAGCCGACGCGCTGCACCCAGCGCAGACCCTTTTCCACGGTGTTCATGAAGTCGTTTTCCATCGTTTCAAAGCCGAGCTGCACGCCCGCGGCGGCAGCCCGCTCGGTCAGCGCCAGAACGGCCTCCAGAAACAGGGCCTCCGTCTGCTCCGAATGGGGCTTGTAGTACACGTCGTAGCCCGGGAGCATCACGACCCGCGCGCCGAGATCGTCCGCGAGGGCAATGCAGCCCTCCGCGATTTCGATCCCCCGTCCGCGAACGGCGGGATCGGGGTCGCCCAGGGCGTATTTGGTCAGGGCGGAGGCGTTGAGCGTGCGAATGGGCATCTCATGGCGGAAGGTCAGCTCCGCCAGGCGCCGCCGTTCTTCCCGGCTGCTGAACACGCGGGAGATCCGCGCCTCGCTGGCGTCGATGCTGAGCTCCACGAAGTCGTAGCCCGCGTTTTTGGCCATTTGCAGCTTCTCCGGCCAGCCGCAGTCCGGCATGGCCTTTTCATACAGTCCGATCCGATACGCAGGATTCATCGCTTCACCCTTGCGCTGCCGCCGGCGGCAAGGGCCTCCGCCTCCTCGCGGGTGCAGAGATCCCAGTCGTTGCGGATCGTGTGGCAGAGGGCGGAGAAGGCAACGGCAAAGTCCACGGAGGCCTGGTCGTCGCGGCCCGTCAGCTTGCTCCAGATCAGACCGGAGGCAAAGCTGTCGCCGCCGCCGACGCGGTCGTTGATCTCCAGATTCTCGTACTTGCGGGAGACGAAGAAGCCGTTTTTGGTCATGATGCAGCCCTGCCAGTTATTGAGCAGCGCCGTCCGGACCTCGCGCAGGGAGGTGCCGACGATCTGAACGTGGGGATACTTCTCCATCACCTTCTCGGCCACCTTGCGGTAATTCATCGGGTCGATGGCGGAGAAGCTCTCGTCCGTGCCCTCGGCGTGGATGCCGAGCATCGTATCGAAGTCCTCCTCGTTGCCGAGGATCACGTCGATATAGGGCATGAGCTGCTCGGCGGCGGCGCGGGCCTCCTCCCTGCTCCAGAGCGTGGCGCGGTAGTTGAGATCGTAGCTGGTGGTCGCGCCGTTCTTTTTGGCTGCCTTCAGCGCGGCAAGGACCTCCCCGGCGGTATGCTCGCCCAGGGCGGTGACGATGCCGGTGGTGTGGAACCAGCGCGTATCGAGGGTCTTTTCCCAATCGACGTCGCCGGGTTGGATTTTGGAGAGGGCGGTGTGGCCCCGGTCGTAGATCTGGTAGCTGGCGCGGGGGCCGATGCCGACCTCCACGAAGGCCAGGCCGTTGCGGGTCCGGCCGATCTTGTCAAAGGGCTCGACGACCACGTTGCTCATATCGACGCCGTGCATCTGCGCGTGCTTGACGATGTAGGAGCCGGTCCAGTTGTCCACCAGCTTCGTGACGTAGGCGGTTTTCAGCGTCGGCATCAGCCGCTCGACGCTGAGGTTGGAGATATTGACGCAGCAGTTGAGCTCTGCGGCGGCAATGCCCAGGCGCAGCTCCTCCGCCTGACCCAGACGGTCGTGCTCGGGGGGCGTGAGGCGGATGTTGGGCTCGCCGAAGCTCATGAAATCGTATTTTGCCATCACTTGTTCACCACCAGCATGCCGACGCCCGGCGCCAGCTCGATTTCAGCCGTCGGCTCGACGGAGGCGAAGTCGTCGGAGTTGACGACGCAGGTGATCACGACGTCGGAATGCCCGGCCTTGGCGATGGCGTCCAGATCCATCGTCAGCAGCAGGCTGCCCTTTTCGACCCGGTCTCCCTGCCGGACCTTCGTCCGGAAGCCTTCGCCGTTCATCGCCACGGTGTCCACGCCGACGTGGATCAGCACCTCCAGCCCGCCGTCGGCCTCGATGCCGATGGCGTGACCGGTTTCGGCAAGCTGCGTGACCTTGCCGCCGATCGGCGCGTAGACCTCACCGACCGCAGGCTTGACGCCGCGGGCCTCGCCCATTGCGCCGCCGGAAAAAACGGGGTCCGGAATGTCGGCCATTTCGACCGCCGTTCCCCTTGCGGAGGCGTCCAGCGTCAGGGGGAAGGTGACGACGGGCTCGGTCTTCTTCTTGAACTTATCAAATAATCCCATAGTGATTCTCCTTTCAGACGTTACAGGGTCGCGCCGTTGGTGCGGATGACCTCCTGATACCAGTAGAAGCTGTCCTTGCGGATGCGGGCCAGATCCTTGAGATCCATGTCGGTGCGGTTGACATAGACCAGACCGTAGCGCTTGCGGAAGCCCTGATGGGAGCTGAGCAGGTCGATGACCGACCAGGGGCAGTAGCCCATCATCTCCACGCCGTCCTCGATGGCCTGTCCGATGGCCTCCACGTGGCGGCGCATGTAGTCGATGCGGTAGTCGTCGTGGATCCTGCCGTCCTCGGTCAGCGTGTCAGCCGTGCCGAGGCCGTTTTCCGTGATGATGAGCGGCAGACGGTAGCGGTTCCAATACTCGTTGAGGACGATGCGCAGGCCCACCGGGTCGATCTGTGCGCCGTACTCGCTGGCGGCGAGGTTGGTGTTCTTTTCGATCTTCCAGTAGCCGTACATATCGTAGTCCACCTCGTTGAAGCCCTCGACGCGCATGCCCTTGGGATGGTCGGCGTCGGCGGGGAAGGCGCGGGCGGTCAGCGTGCGGTAATAATTCAGGGCGATGAAGTCCATTTTGGCGGATTTCAGCAGGGCGGCGTCCTCGGGCTGCATCTCGGGGACCATGTCCTGCTCGCGCAGATAGGCCATATAGTAGCCGGGATACTCGCCGCTGCAGTGCATATCCAGGCAGTAGTCCGTCTTGAACTGGTTGTTCATCCGGGCGGCCCAGACGTCCTCCGGCTTGTTGGTCAGCGGGTAGGTAACGGTGGAGCTGACGGCGCAGCCGATCCTGCCCTCCGGGATCATCTCGTGGCAGGCGTTCACCGTCAGGGCGTGCGCCAGGAACATATGATAATCCATCTGGGCGCGGAGCTTTTCCTTTTTGACCGAGTCCGGCTCGGTGATGTTCATGCGCTCGTCCACGCGCATCATCAGATTCTGCTCGTTGTGGACCTGCCAATACTTGACGCGGTCGCCGAAGGCCCGGAAGCAGACCCGCGCATAGCGCTCAAAGGCAAGGGCGCAGTCGCGGGACGCCCATCCGTTGTACTTTTCCACCAGCGCCCAGGGCAGGTCAAAGTGGTACAGGGTGACGAAGGGGATGATATCGCAGGCCAGCAGCTTGTCGATGACCTTATTATAAAATGCGATGCCCTCGGGATTCACCGCGCCGTCGCCGTCGGGGATGATCCTGGCCCAGGAGATCGAGAAGCGGTAGGCCTTGAGTCCGAGCTCCTTCATCAGGTCGATGTCCTCGGACCAGTGGTGATAGAAGTCGCTGGCGACCTTGGAGTCCGCCTGCCTGTCGGAGCGCTTGAAGGAGTTGAAGTCCGCGACGGTCATACCCTTGCCGCCCTCGTTCCAGCCGCCCTCGATCTGGAAGGCGGAGGAGGCTGCGCCCCACCAGAAGTTTTCGGGGAATTTGATAGACATGAGATGGCTCCTTTCCGGTTTTGTAAAATGGCCCTTCGGAGGGGAACCCGCCGAAGGGCCGAGGGGAGAGAGAAAAGAGAGAGAGAAAGAAACGGTTGAATTCGTTGAATTATGCGTCGACCCGGAGCTCCTCGTCCTTATCGTCCTCGAAGCCGACGATGTAGGTCAGAACGGCAGCGCCGAAGAAGGCGACCGCGATGCCGATCAGGAAGGCGACGAACTGGCCGCTGGTGTTATCCGCGCAGGAGTAGGTCGGGATGGTCAGGATGCCGTTGTTGGCGAAGCCGTGGTTGGAGGCGCCGCCGATGCCCATGATGGCACCGCCGACCGCACCGGCGATAATCGCGCAGATCATCGGGCGCTTCTTGCGGAGGTTACAGCCGTAGATGGCGGGCTCGGTGATGCCGACCAGGAAGGCGGAGATGGTAGCCGCACCGGCGACCTGGCGGAGCTTCTTGCTCCTGGTCTTGAGCATGACGCCCAGAGCAGCGCCGGCCTGGGAGAAGTTGGCCGCGCCGGCATAGCACATCAGGGTGTTGTGGCCTGCGCCGCACTTGTGGGCGGCAGCGGAGACGGATACGTCATTCAGACCGACAGGCAGCAGGGCACGGTGCGCGCCGAAGATGACGAACACGCCCCACAGAGCGCCGACCAGAGCGCCGCCGACCAGCGGGCTGAAGCCCATGACCTGGCTGTAGACCCACTGCATGCCGTAGCCGATGTAGGCGCCGACGGGGCCGACGACCGTCAGGATCACGGGAACCATGATGATCAGGGACAGGCCGGGAACCAGGATGATCTGAAGCATCTCGGGGATGATCTTCACCAGGCCCTTTTCCAGCCATTTCAGAACGATAACTGCCAGAATGATGGGGATGACAGACTCGGTATACTCAAAGAACTTGACCGATTCGCCGATTTTGAAGGCCATCTTGACCACGGGCAAGCCGAAAATGGTGTTCTTGAGCAGCTCGCCGGTTTCCGGATTCACGGCGGTCATCATGGAGCCGATGGCGGGCATGCAGAGGAATGCGCCAAGCATCATGGCGATGACCCGGTTGCGCTTCAGGGCCTTGGCGGTGGTGTAGGCCAGGAAGATGGGCATGAAGTAGAAGATCGCGTTGGAGGCAGCGTTCAGAATGACGTAGGTGCTGTTATCCGCCGCAAGCCATTCCAGCTTGACCGCCGCGGAGAGCAGGCCCTTGATCAGGCCGGAGGCCGCGATGGCCGGAACGATGGGCGTGAAGATGTTGGAGATGGTCTGGAGGATGTAGTTCCAGACGGAGCCCTTGTCGCCCTTGACCTCCTCGATGGGTTTGCCGTCGGCGTCCACGACGCCGCCCTTGACGTTGACCATGGGCAGGAACTCGTCATAGATCTTGTTGACCTTGCCGCCCAGAACGACCTGGAACTGACCGCCGGCCTCCACGACCTGGATGACGCCTTCAAGCTTGCTCACCGCGTCCTTGCTGGCCTTGGCGGGGTCCCGCAGAACCAGACGCAGACGGGTAAAGCAGTGGGTTGCATCCTTGACGTTGTCAGCGCCGCCGACGTTGTCGAGGATACTCTTGGCTACTTGCTTGTAATCCATTGATGCTTCTCCTTTTCTTGTTTTTTGGATTCTATTGTTACCTGACCGCGCCAGGTGGGTGCATGGATTCAGTCGAGGACGTAGCGGGCGATCTGGTTGATCTCCCGGTTCGCCGCGAGGATGCAGGTCTTGCCCGCCAGCTCGTAGCTGAGCGCGTTCGCCGGGCCGACGTCGTGATCCAGAAGCTCGACCCGGTAGCCGCCGTCATAGCGGATCGCCAGCAGGTCCCGGTCGCCCTTGCGGTGACCGACGATCGCCATCGGTCTGCCGCCGAAGACCGCGGCGCAGATGGCATGGGCAAATTCGATCTTCTTTTCATAGGTGAAGACCGGCTGCCAGCCGTCCGGCGTGCGCTTGAAGACGGTGAGGGTATCGCCGTGGAAGGGCGAGAGGGTCAGCAGCTCCTCCGCGCCGTCGCCGTCGAAGTCCAGAAGCAGGGCGTCGCTGGTCGGCTGATCGAGCAGCTTTTCGCAGGTCCACTCCCCTGCCGGAGTCTCGGGCGGTGTGAAGCGGAAGACGCCCTCCTCCGCCGTGACGATGCCGGAGCCGCCGTGGCGGGAATAGCCGTGGTTCTTGGTCAGTCCCTCCGCGATCACCCTGGCCTCCAGACGGAAGTCCTCCGGCCGGTCGGTCAGGTCGTCGGGCAGGACAGCGGCCCAGACCTTGCCGGGGAAGCGCCAGTCGTCCTTGTATGCATAGTCAGACTTGATCGTGCAGGCGATCAGATACCGCACGCCGCCGCGCTCCAGCAGATCGAAGCGGTGGACGCCGGGCAGGTCGAGGAGCGTCCGGACCTGCCACGTTCCCTCCGCCCAGCGGCAAAGGACGATGGAGGCCTGCTTGTTATCGTTGGGCGAATAGAAGCGGTGGGTCGCCAGGAACGCGCCGTCCGCGCCGGGGAGCTGCACCATCGTCATCGTGCCGCCCGGCCCGTCCCAGACCTGATCCACGCAGAAGCCCTGCTCGTCAAAGAGCAGGCAGGGGTGCTGCTTTTCCGACGCCACGAGAAAATGGCGCTTTCCCCGGAATTCCAGCGGCGCGACGCAGTAGCAGAGCGTCAGCTCGCCCAAAACCTTCTTTTCCGCTCTCATCACAGGCAGCTCCTGTACGGGATGTTCTGCGGATGCTCGAAGCAGTCCTCAAAGCCCCGGCGATGGTGGAAATAGAGCTTGTCCTTGTCAAGCGGGTAGGTGTAGTGCCCGCCCACCTGCCAGAAGAAGGGATGGAACCTGTATTCGTTGCGGTCCTTCTTGAAATCGTAGAGCAGCCGGATCTCCTCGCAGTCGGCCTGGAAGTTGGTCCAGACGTCCCAGTGAATGGGGATCACGACCTTGCAGCGCAGATTCTCCGCCATGCGCAGCACGTCGACGGAGGTCATCTTGTCCTGCATGCCGATGGGGTTTTCGCCGAAGGAGGCGAAGGCCACGTCCACGTCGTAGTCCTTGCCGTGCTTGGCAAAGTAGATGGAGAAGTGGGAGTCGCCGGAGTGGTAGATATTGCCGCCGGGCGTCCGGAGCAGATAGTTGACGGCCTTTTCGTCCATATCGGTCGGGCACTTGCCGGTCAGCTCCTCCCGGTCGGGGCCGGTGGAATCGGTGGTGACGATGCAGGTGCGGTCAAAGCTGTCGAGCACGACGATCTCAACGTCCCCGATCCGGATGACGTCGCCGGGCCTGACCACGCGGCAGCGGTCCGCGGGAACGCCCCAGTTGATCCAGGTGTCCACGCTCTTCTGCGGGCCGATGAAGGGAACCGGGATCTCCTTCCCGTCTTCCACGGTGGTCATACCGCTGTGGATCACGTGCGCCGCCCATTCGGCGGACATGTGATCCTGATGGTAGTGGGTCGCCAGAACGGCGTCCACGTGCTTGAAGGCGAAGGGGTCGCAGACGAAGGGCACGTTGCGGAGGTTGGGCTGCATCAGACGGCCGCCGCACATGTTGGCCATCTGGTGGCCGACCTTCATCTTGTTGTCGCCGTGGGTGCGCTTGCCGTTGCCGTTCCAGAAGTCGATGGTCAGGTTGGTGTTGCCGGGGGTCTTCATCCAGATCCCGGTGCAGCCAAGCCACCACATCGAGACGTTGCCCTCCGGCACGACGGCGTTTTCAATGTCCTCAACCAGCCAGGTGCCCCATTCGGGGAAGGTGGACATGATCCACTTTTCACGGGTCATTTCGGATACTTTACTCATAAGGCCTCCAGAAGCACGATCATTTATTGAACATTCGGTCGTGTTATTTGATGGTGGTATATTTATACATGATTGATTTTTCATTGTCAAATCGTTTATTTGATTATTTTATCAAATAAACGATAATTGTCTTCAGCATTTCTCACAAAGAATTTTCCCCATTTTTGTAAAATCAACCAGAAACGGCGGTGTAAAAATCCATCGTGACTTTTATGCGAATATGTAGTATAATAACTACAGAGCGCCGGCTGACGCGCGCGCCGCCGGGCCGTCCGAATGAGCAGGAGGAATGGAAGATGAATCGAAAAAAGGGGGATATCGGGCAGCGCCGGTCCGGGCTGCTGGAGATGATCCGCCACGCAGGAGGCTCGCCGCTTGATATTCCTCAAACCGCAAAGCTGCTGAAGATCTCCCAGGTGACGCTGCGGCGGGATCTGGCTGCGCTGGCTGCCGAGGGTCTGGTGGAGCGGAGCTACGGCAGAGTGACCGCCGTAGAGGAGAGCGACCGCAGCCGCGTGACGAACATCCCGGAGCCGATCCAGCGCATCTCGCGCAAGGCCGCCCAGTTCGTAGAGGCGGGAGACACCATTTTTATCAACACCAGCCGCACGGCCCTGCACGTCCTGCGGTTTATCGACGCGCCGAACGTCACCGTGATCACCAACAACGTCCTTGCCACCAGCATCCCGCACCGGAGCGACATGACGCTGATCCTGACCGGCGGCGAGGTCCGCTATCCGAAATACGCGATGGTCGGAGACGTGGCGCAGCGGACGATCCAGTCCATCCGGGCAAACAAGGCCTTTCTCGGGTGCAGCGGCCTCTCGGTGGACAAGGGCATGACGACGGAGTATTTTTCAGAGGTCGGCGTAAACAACCAGATGCTGCAAAACGTCAGCGGGCCGGTCTTTCTGCTGGCGAGCCACGTCAAGCTGAACTGGGATTCCAACTTTGTCAGCGGCCCGATCGACTACGTCAGCAAGCTGATTACCGACAAGGGCGCTCCCTCCGAGCTGATCGCCCCGTTTGAGGCGCTGGATATCGAGGTTTTTCAGGTGTAAACGAAGCGGACGCCGGAGACTGCAAATGCAGTCTCCGGCGTCCGCTGCCGGTTCGGGATCAGGGATCAGGGATCAGGGATCAGGGATCAGGGATCAGGGATTAGGGATCAGGGATTAGGGATCAGTCACCTCTGCGGCGCGGCGCAGGATGGGCAGCTCCCGGTTGGCGATCAGGCGGCCCAGGGGGGTGGACGCCCGGGTCTCGTATTCCCGGACGGCCTCGTCATAGGTCAGGCGCAGGGTGGACAGGTGAAAGCACGCGAGCTCGTCCGCCGTCAGATGCGTTTCCCCGAAGGAAACGACGCGGCAGAGGTAATAGTGGTTGAGGTTATGGCGGCGGATCAGATTGTAATAGTCGCTCACAACGCCGAGCTTGCAGCAGATCTCGACCTCCGCCCCAAGCTCCTCCCGCAGCTCGCGCCGGAGGGCGGTTTGCAGGTCCTCCCCCGCCTCCACGCCGCCGCCGGAGGTCTCGATCAGCGTCGCCCGTCCGAACTCGTCGTCCCGCTCGGCGCGGACGAAATAATAGTACCCCTCCGCGTCCGTGACGATCGCCCGGACGATCAGCCGGTCGTGATCGACGCTCGTGCGCGGCCACTGGGTATCCTCCAGCTCCAGCCGGAGCTCAGGCTCCTGTTTCATGGGACGATCCTCCTTTTTTGCTTTTTGATCCCTGATGCGACGGAAAACGCAACCGGGTTTTGCCCCGGTTGCGTTTTCCTGTTTGATTGTAACAGTTCGGCCCATCGGAGACAGTGGACAGCGAGCAGGCACCAGGGATCAGGGATTAGGGACTAGGGATCAGGGACTAGGGACTAATTCCTATTGCCTGACCGACAAATCCCGATTCTGGTTATCGGTTTTAATCAGCAAAATACAAGATATAGGTTAATGTGCCTTTTATGGGACATCGGC
>JAEEGI010021438.1_pt1 | contig 12843 bp, 11 predicted proteins | sample 8958751 | NCBI WGS metagenome assembly JAEEGI01 (sample SAMN16246545, study PRJNA631951) | gut metagenome | biome: gut microbiome; feature: rumen; material: KS-attached | host: Bos | place: Iran: Karaj | collected 2018-10 | reverse complement strand
TTCTTAGAATCGTTGACAGCTATTCTATAGGTTCAATTTTATAGGCAAAAAAAGGATAATGTTTAGCAGAAGGAGTCTTGTTTACATCTTTCCCTATTATTCTAACCATTTTTCCCAACCATCCACGTTGTTCAATTGTTTTTCCGTTTAGCAAATACTTGTTTCCTATATGATATATACCATTATGGACTTCAACGACACCTATACTTTCATCTTTATCTTCAAGAGTATTTTCTGTTCCATCCAATTTCACCCACTTTTTTCGGTTTTCTTCTTTATCCGGATGGTTTTTAATATAGTTGTTCATCCACTGAAGAATCTCGCAGAACTGAAGTGCAATGCTAAAAACCAAAAGTCTCGAATTGCCGCCTGTGTTTCTAATTTGATTATCGTAGTTTTGGATCTCATCATCACTCAATTCGGTTGGATGAGAAGACTCAAAAGAATGGGAACTCGCATTCCCCAAATTATAAATCAATGACATCATATCCCGTATGTGTCCTGGAGTAATGCCACCTCCACCATGTTTATATCTTAGCTTTTCTGCCGGATTGCCAATTACAAACATGAAGCATTGATTTAAATTGACATTTCCATTTTGGAAAAAAGTATTAGGAATGATGCCGACTATCCCTAAAGACCTGAAGATTTGCTCCAAAGCCTTTCGAAGTGGGTTGTAGAAATATTTTGGGTTAAAATCCGGATGGAAACCAGGGAAGTGAATAGCCTCTAAAATGGTCAAAATGTCTTCACAAACATCGGCATTGAATTTTAACAACTGCTCATAAACATCTCGATACATCTCCTGTATCTGAATCCTACACGATTTTTGAGCATGGGCTTTAATTCGTTCATATAATGCTTTGTTGTCAACATTCTTGGAATAGTACTTCTTGTGTTGTTCGTCTGTCCAGTCAGAATCCCATTTCAAGCGTTTATCGTTAATTGAATCAGAGACCTCTGTTTCGGAGCCGCCAGTTAAGACGTACCATGGGATAATTCGCCCTTTTTTCTCGCAAATAGTAGAAATGTCATCCAGCGCTTCACGCAAAAACTCAACTGCATTGTCTGCGCTATCCCGATGATATTTGCATTTAGCATCAAGTATAATAGCAGACCAGCTATTAAAATCACTTTCCAAGGCTGCTTTGGCATCGTCCCAGCATGAGTATGGATCTAAATGCAGACCAAAGGTCTCGGCTTTAATAGGAAATGTTTTTGTCACATTCGGGTCATCTTCTACCCAAAGGACCTGTATTAAATCATTATTCTCCATATCTTTTAAAGTAATCTAAATACATTTGCATTGTTAAACGTCAACACATATTTGACGGTATAATCTTCTGTTGGAGTAGAGACTATCTCCACCCTTCCATCGTATCGTGTTATGATATCATTAATTTCGTTACAGCCAATACCATTATGTCCGTCTTGGTGAAGAGCGGTTGATACGCCGTATTCAAGCAGCGAGGAGGTGTCCCGATCTTCAGGTATAGGTGTTCCATTATTTTCAATATTGATGATCAACGAAGTACCATCAGTGCTCCACGAAAACTTCAATTGATAGTCTTTTCGCAAATCATCCGTAAAAGCATAAGCCTTAGCATTGGAAAGAATGTTGTCGAATATTTTTTCCAATGCGTCTTTGGGGAAAATGAATGTGTTTATTGATTTTCCTTCCTCAATAACAACAAGACCTTCTTCATTTTTGATTTCTTGTTTGGCCGTATTATTGCCTTTCTCCCATGATACTACAGGCTTGAAGTTCAGCCAGCCTTTTTCCTCTTTTTCAATGTAATTTTCAATGAATTCTTCAGGGTCAATAGACTCCGGCTTTGAAAAAGAGTATTCAACATCTGCAATATGCTCCAACACAGGCATCATGTTCTTTATTTCAGTTGATAAAAATTCGAAAGCCTCTTTTACGGTAGTTCCCTGAACTCGAGAAATAACGTTATCATCTGACAAATTTCCGTTTTGGCGAATTCGATATTCGTTCAAAGCATAGAACATTGCTTCTAAAGAGGATAACGACTGTGTTAGGGCATGTTTGCGCATTCGAACAGCTTTGGTGTAATTCTCATGATCTCGTTTCAATTCTTCTTGAGAAGATTGCAATGCCTCATAGTTTGCTTCAGCCATAAAAGACAGCCGTTCTTTATCACTATGGTTTGGAACGATTATTTTATCCATAACCAAGGACAACACGTGGTTGGTGAAAATCCCGTCACAAATTGTCAAAATCTGTTCTTTGACAGAAGGTTCAAATAGCAAAGCTGCAATGTAGCGCACATCAATTCCGTCCAGCGGAACCATGCAACAACCTTTCATATAGGCGAAGCCCCCATCAGGTACTTTTGTTGTATAGCCAACTCTCAAATACTCTGTACTGCCATTCAGAAGAACAAACGGTTCTTTTGCTATACCGAACCTCATAGAGTCTTCTTCAAAAGCAGGGTCGCTAACTTTACCAACAGCTTTGTGTAAAAGATTCGCATCTTTGTAACTATCACTGAGCAAGGTCGGTATGATCAATGGCATGCCCTTTGCTTTTTCGAGAAGATGCCATCCTTCACCCTTGACGAACTCTGCAAGTTCTTCTTCTTCATGGAGTCTTACAGCCACTATTTTCACAATAGAAGATAATGGAATGCCTTCCGTTGGATGAACACCCAAATAGTAACTAGGCCACAATAACTCAGGATCTAGTTCATCTGCATTGATGTATTTAGTCCTCCCCTTCACTTCGTCTTTAATGCACACCTTGCTATTTTCTCCTTTGCACAAAGCAAGCATAAAGTATTTGGACTTACCACCATAAAATAAATCCTTGTCCTCGTAGGCCACAATTGAAGAAATAGCTTTTTCTTTAGTTCTGCGAATACGAAAATCAAAGACAGGGACCTCGTACTTATCGGCTTTATTGCCAGCCATGTCTGAAGTAAACTCAGAGAAAAACAACATTTTCCCGTTTGGCTTAAGAAGGTCATACAAAGCTTCTATATCCTTGCATTCTGTTCCAAAAATTGTTTGAGCAAAATAATGGTTCTCATTGACACGGAAAATAACCGCATCTACAGTGCCCTTAGGAGGCAACGAATATGAATATTCATCATTAACTTCCTCACCTGAAACAATTTCAGACTGGATGCCTGCGGCGAACAGACGGATTTGTCCCAGTGCCCATACTTCTTTTTGATTATAGTTCATGCCAGTGAATCCAGATATGATACAATCTGGGAAAAGAACTGCGAGATCACAATACTCGGTATCTGCAATGAATATTCTTGCACCTTTCTCAGGCTTCACATACTCCTTGACAAGCCTAATGCGTTCCTCAGAAATGTGTTGACCGGAACTCCAGCACCATTCTTGTCGATGGGTGAACTCATAGGAAACTACTTCTGAGAAATGCTCACACAGAAACGACATTTCCTCTTCCGTCAATGCTTCACTATAAAACTTTTCCGCATATTGAGACAATGCTTCTGCGATTTGCATATCAGCATTGTTCCCAGTCACCTTTTTATACAAGGTTGCTATCAATTGCTCGTCTGCATTACCACCGGGTGATGTTGGTTCTTCAACTTCAAACGGTTTTCCATCTTCATCAAAGATGAGTTCGCATGATTTCGGACAATGTTCAATTACATAGTTGCGATATTTGGCAACAAGTGTTTCAACAGTGAAGTTGCTCTGTGTATTCTGCATGTTTTTTGGTTTTTGGGGTTAATACTTTATGTTTTAAATAAGGGAGCTGTTTTTTTTCGTTTGCAAAAATACCACCGTGCTGCGCAACCTATTTTCGCTCGTTTCCCGTTATTTGCTCTTCTGCTCCAAAAAGATCTGCTTTTGCAGTTCTATCTCTTGGCGTAGTTGTTCCTCGGAGGGCAGATAGGTGAGATACTTGGCTTGGTTTCAGTAATTCCAAAGTTCCAAAATGTGGCCTCGATGCGGCCACATTTTCGAATTGTTGACTCACTGCGCCAACAATCCCAGAAATGCAACGATGTTGCCAGTTGCGCAACGTCAACGCAACATTGACGGCACGATAAGCATAGTCACGAGCCTCCTCAATGATTTTACAAGTATCGAAATATAACAAGTCGTAACTATGGGTTGAGTCTATTTCTGTCATGTTTCTATCCTTTTTATGAATCGCAAAAATACAAAAAATCACAACGACTGATATGCTTGAAGCTGGGCGGTTAGACGGTCGCGCACTTTCTGCTGAATTTCAGTGGGGGAAAGGACTAACAGCTCTTTGCCGAAAGACGATAATTCCCGGATTAGCTCGTAGTTCTCGATGCAGTCAATGGAGAAGAATGCGCCCCCGTCAAGCGTCGGGTATTGCTGGCGCAATTCCTTTTCCTTCTCTCCTTTATGATGCCGCTGGGACTCGTGCAAGGGTTTTGTGGCGACATAATCTTTGGAATAGTCGCTGACCCAGAAGAGGATGGTCTGCAATGGATTGCCTTCGATGAGCGTCACCCCGATGATGTCCTCGAAACATTCGTTGAGATCGCCATCATATTCCTTGTAAGGACGTGCGGGCAACGGAACGAACTTGTCCAGACGGTCGAGGGCGAAGCTAAGCAGCTTGCCCGTGTCTTCGGCAGCAGCGATGAGATACCAACGACGGTTATACTCCTTGAGCAAATAGGGGAAAACCACCGCCGAACGGTCTGTTTCAGGCGTGTCGAACTTGTGGACATGCAACTCCACCACCTGTTTCTGCGTGATGGCAGTGAACAACTCACCCAACAGACTCTTTCCTTCCAAAGGATTCTTGGTGAACGACACAATCTGGCGGTCGGTTTTCACCTTGAGACTTTCCCTGAGCCTTTCCAAGCCCTCAAGATTCGGGAGGCCGTCAAATTGTCCAAGGAGGGTGAAGGCTTCGCCAAGCAGATGTTTCTCGTCATCCGTAAGCTTCTGCGTAAAGATGGAGAACGATGGATCCGCATAACGATGGCAACTTTTCTTGACTGTCTTGAGGGTTCGTGGACTTACATCATCAATCTGATAATGCTCTATTTCAGCGACAAAAGGGCTTTCGTGTTCCAAATAATGAAGGTCAAGCTCAATGGTGCGGCGGCTTACATGCTGTTCCCGTTCCTCCAACTCCTCGTTGACCAGACGGCACAAATCCTCAGTCGAGTAGTTGTGGTAACGGTTCGCCAACAACTTGTCGAGAATGTAGTAGCGTGTGACGGCATTTTTGTTTGCGGGCATAATGTTTCGATTTTTCCGGCTGCAAAAATACGAATAAATCGCGAAACCTATTTGCGCAGCAACAACCCTTCAATCCTATTTGTCAAGTTTTGGATTTGTCATGTATGTTTGACCTTTGGTATGACGAGGCTTGGTAGGTAGAAGTGTCCCGTCAGCCACCAAATTAGGGATAAATCTGTTTCGCAAATGTGCAGGTGTTTTGTTTAGAAGCAAGGCTAATTCTTCAATGGAGTGTTCTACAATACAGGCTTCAATAATACATTCTCTTATTTGAGCAGGCGACATCTTTGAATGAATTTTCTTCTTTACTATTTCATCAACGATGCGTTTGTTCTTTGCCAGATGATCAGTTGCAACATTCAAATTTCCAGTTGCAACATTTGTGCTTCCAGTTGCAACATTTGCTATGTCGTTTGGATTGTCAACCAGAGGGTTATCAATATAATTGGTCGCATCATCAGTTCCAATATTAGTTGCAACATTTGAACTTTCAGTTGCATCATTATCGCGCCAGATTGTGGTAATGAACTCGGCGCTCAAATTAATCTCCGGATTTTTTTCTCATTATCATCACTAATTAAATACAGCTGCCATATTACGGGTGCGTTTCTTTATGCTAAAGAAATTGGAAAATGGACTTCGCGTGCCGGAGGCACGATATTCGAATAACCCCACATAAGCGTAACGAAGTGGAGCGCAGTGTGGGGTGACGGCGGCGGCAGCACGTCGATGGCGTGTTGAAAACACGCTACTATCAGAGAGTCGAGTAGTGGCGTGCCTCTGGCACGCAGACTTCCGCCGCGCATTCCACCCCACACTGCGGCCTGTCGGCCTTAGTATGGGGTTATTAGAATTGCGTGCTTTCCGCACGCTCAGCACCCCCTGATTCTCTCTTCTTCTGCTCCAACTCCCTCACCGTGCGCTCGACCACCTGCTCAAGCTGGTAAGTGGATATGCCAAGAGGTTTGTTGATGTCCTTCAACGACCATTCCACCACGGTCTTGTCCGTCGATTTGCAGATGATCAGTCCCACGGTGGGGTTGTCGCCCTCCGCACGCAGCAACTCGTCAACGGCGGTGACGTAGAAGTTCAGCTTGCCAGCAAACTCGGGGATGAACTTCACCACCTTCAACTCGACGACGACATAGCGGTGCTGCGGAATGTGATAAAACAGCAAATCCGGGAAAAAGGTCTGCCCACCCGGCATTTGCAGCTCCATCTGACGCCCCACATACGAGAAACCCTTGCCCAACTCCAATAGGAACTGCGTGACCTTTGACACAAGCGCATCTTCCAAATCGTGCTCATCATATTTCTCGTTCATCGAAAGGAATTCGAAATGGTAGGGGTCTTTCAGCAGTTCTTTGGCCAACTGGCTCTCCGTTGCGGGCAAAGTGTTTGCAAAGTTGGTGATCGCCACACCTTGGGATTGATACAGATGTTTGTCAATATTAGCATTAAGTGCCGGACGAGACCAACCTCTATCCACAACCTGCTGAACATAGAATAATGCTTCTTCTAATGTCTCGCATCTGGAAACAACATCAATATGTTGTCCCCAAGGCACTTGGCCAAAAAACTCAGGCATTTCTAATTGGCCAACGACTCGTTGGCCTTTTTTATCGCCTTCTAATTGGTCAGCGGCTTGCTGGCCTTTTTCAAAGGCTTCAAATTCGTCACCAGCTTGGTGACTAATTTGGCCAACGGGTCGTTGGCCTTTTGTAACTCTTTCATAATAAAACGAATACCATTGCTTCATATATTTCACATTGGAATATGAGAAGCCTGTTTCATCGGGGAATGCTTGTCGCATATCGAGGGAAAATTGCTTAACCACGCCAGATCCCCAACGCTCTTCAGCACGCAGTGCCACCAAATCTCGGCCTACGCTCCAGTAAAACTCAAGCATGGCGGTGTTTACTCGAACTGCGGCTTTCAATTGGCTTTGGCGGAAACGCTGCTTGATGTCGGCCATCCATTGCATATAGCCCTCGTCGGAAGTCATCATGTCACGGGATACGAATGTCGGTTTTTTATTCATTTTGTTAAAGGTTTAGTGAGCTGCAAAAATACATTTTTTTTGCAAACATACAGATAGTTTATTTACAATTCACACCGACCTCGTCCTTATGAAATGTCCCTCCTGAACGGCGGCAAAGGTCGCGACAACGGCTATCATGACCATTGGCACGACAGATTCCAGAAACACGGTCAATGGAACTCCAATGAAAAGCAGAAGACCGGCCGCCTTGTTGGCGATGGTGTGCAGGAAGAGACATTTCTTGTACATCACTATGGCGGAAATCTGGTTGATGACTTTGATGACGACGATTGCCGCGCCCCAGAACCAAAGCCAATGGGGAAGGGCCAAGACAGGGATCAGCTTTATACAACAGCCGACCACAAACGCCAAATCTGCAAGACTGTCTAACAGCGCTCCTTTTTTGCTTTCGCAGTGGAACTTCCTTGCCAAAAAACCATCTGCCATATCGCTCAGTCCGCAGGCGAAATATATTACCCAAAAGGCGACACTTCCCACATCGGAAAAGAGGAGACCGAGAGCGCCAAGGAACCGGAAGGCTGTTATGAAGTTTGGGAGGTGCTTCATTTGACTATAAAATTCGCGACCGCAAACACCAGATGACACGCGGCAAACGCCGTGGCGAAGAGAATTGCCGGGAGGTTCTTCCGGTCGATGGAAAAGAGGATGAATGCCAAGCAGGGTTCATACTGTTTCGATGGTTTTCTGCAGCGCCTCAAGGAACCGTGCCCCATCGCCGCCGTCCATCTGCACGTGGTGGAACTGGAACGAGACGGGCAGTTTGGTCTTGAACCATTCTTTGCGGTATTTGCCCCACATCACCAGCGGGTTAAGAAATTTTTCGGTGTACTGGTTGACGAAACTGTCGAGCTCCGTTTGTATCATCGCCGATGTCCCAACAATGATATAATCTTCAAGGAAACTGCTCCTGCATTCCGACGCCGCTTTGGAGGTCAACTCCAAGTAGTCGCGGTTGAACTGCTGCAGGTCATCGGAGAAGGGGATGTCGCACGAGTTGATGCCGCCGTCTTTGTTGTCCACAATGACGTTAAGAGCCAGACGGTCGTAGCGATACAGCTTACCCTGTTCGGGCAACAGGTAGAATTCTTCCATCCCGCAGGCCGCTTTGCCGATGCACCAGCAAAGCAACATATTGAATTTCTGTTTTTTTCGCTTTGAGATTTTATAGATACTGCTCACGTCAAAGGTTTTGGTGAGCGTCACCATAGGCATTGGCGACTTCATCCACATCTCGAAGGCGAAGGCGCGTTTGGTTTCCTGGGGTTGTACTTCGGTTTTCATACTTATCTCTTTTTGAAAACTACTATTTCAGCATCCGCACCATCCTTCCCGTACTCACTCACGAGGATGTAGTGTTCGTCGCAGGCAATCCCGAAACAACGGCCATCGCCTTTTTCCACTTGGTTACCCCAATAGGTGGCATTGTCGTCAAGGAGTTTCACCTTGTTGCCGTTGATGGTGTACTCCATGTTGACAAACGACCCCTGCAGCACGAAGAGGTTGTCAATGTGCGGCATACCCTTGATGCCCAACGCATTGACCTCATCAATAAGCTGCTTTTTGATGGGGGAGGTGGCGTGCGGCAGCTGGTCGGCGGGTAGTTGCCAACGCTTCAGATTAGGGTAATACTGACGAAGCACGCCCTTGTACTCTTCGCGGGTGAGGTTTTGGCCGGTGTTTTTGTTATACTCCTCCACAAACTGTGCGCAAAACTCCACCATCTCCTCCATGGTAAAGTCACCGGTGAAGGCACCGTCTTTGTAGCAGTAGATGCAATATTCTTCGTTTTTGCTGCCGTCGGCATTGGTGCCGAGGATCTCTGGGGTTAGCGGCATTCCGCAGCTCTGACAAAATTTTTGTTCTGTATCCATATTGATTTCGTTTTTTGTTCTGTACTGCTCCACACTGCGCTTCGGCATCGCTCTCGCGCCACAGACGCAGCAGGATTCTGTCGGTTTCCATTATCCAAGAAATTTTGAGGCCGCAAAAATACAATGTTTTTGTGTGATGGGAGTTATATTTGGCGGAAAAATGTGTTTGGGATTTGCCCTCAGACCTATAGCCTGCGGGGATTGAGACTTTTTTTGACAGCATCCAAAAATGTTGTATTTTTGCACGATTTTTTTATTCAGAAAATTATGAAAAACACCATCATCATTCTGCCGTTACTCCTTAGTTTAGTGGCTTGCGGGCAAAACAGATCCATTTCAGACTTATACGAAACTGACTCATTCACCACAAAAAGTGGGAAAACGCTCAAGATTCACGCTCTAATCCACTCCAGCATCCGCATTGAATTTGACGGAAAAGAAATCGAAATCGACCCTGTTCACAAACTCGGCGACTTCACTATTGACTATGCTGCTTTCCCAAAAGCGGATTACATTTTCGTGACGCACGAACATTTCGATCACTTAGACTCCATCGCCATCCAAGCCCTTAGCCAAAAGACCACGCAACTGGTCACCAACCGCCGCAGTGCAGATCAGTTAGGCTACGGCACTGTCATGGCCAATGGCGACCGCCTCGTGCTCAACGACTGGTTGACCGTGGAGGCTGTTCCTGCCTACAACACCACCGCCGGGCACTTGCAATTCCATCCCAAAGGTCGCGACAACGGCTTTATCCTCACCATCGACGGGCTGCGTATTTATATCGCCGGCGACACGGAAGACATTCCTGAAATGGCTGACATTAAGGATATTGATGTGGCTTTCCTACCTTGCAACCAGCCCTACACCATGACGGTTGAGCAGTTGGTACGCGCAGCTAAGATTATCCGTCCTAAAGTGCTATTCCCGTACCATTATAACAAAACGAAGGTTAGCGTCATCCCCGAACTGCTGAAAGAAGCAGGGATTGACGTTCGCATTCGACACTACGAATAACGGAGCATCGAATTTTGCAACCCAAGCACCATCAAGGCAGAACCGAAACTCACACTTTCAGTTTCAGCTATTCTTGTAGCCTCGCCATTTCTCCACCACCGCCGCAAAATCTTCTGGCAGTTCCGACTCGAACTGAATCATCTTGCCCGTTATGGGATGCTTAAATCCCAGTGATTTAGCGTGCAACGCCTGACGCGGCATAAGGTTGAAGCAGTTGCGGATAAACTGCTGGTATTTCGTAAACGTGGTACCCTTGAGGATACGATTGCCGCCGTATGCCTCATCGTTGAAGAGCGGATGTCCAATGTACTGCATGTGGACACGGATCTGGTGTGTACGGCCAGTCTCCAACTGACATTCCACCAGCGTCACATAGCCGAAACGCTCCACCACACGCCAATGCGTAACCGCGTGTTTGCCTTGGTCACTGCCTTCGGGAAACACCGTCATCACCATGCGGTCTTTGGGGTTGCGCCCCACGTTGCCGACAATCGTGCCGGAGTCCTCCTCCATGTCGCCCCACACCAACGCCCAATACTTGCGTTCCAGATCGTGGTCAAAGAAAGTCTTGGCCAAGCGCATCTGCGCCAACTCATTTTTTGTCACCGCAAGCAAACCCGAAGTGTTCTTGTCGATGCGGTGCACCAGCAACGGTTTCATCGGGGAACCATCTTCCAGCTTCTGGTCGCGAAGATAGTAGTAGAGCGCATTGACCAGCGTACCGGTGTAATTGCCGTATGCCGGATGCACCACCATGCCCGCCTCCTTGTTGACAATCAGCAAGTCATTGTCTTCATAAACGATATTCAAGGGGATATTTTCGGGCAGAATCTCTGTGTCATTGGGCGGATTGGGCATCAACACGGAGATTGTGTCTCCAGGGCGCACCTTGTAATTTTGCTTCACGGGTTTGCCGTTCACCAGGATACAATCCGCCTTCGCCGCCTGCTGCACTTTGTTGCGCGACGTGTTGGCTATCAGATTGAACAAGTACTTGTCAATGCGGAGCATTTCCGTCCCGGCCGTGACCTCGAAACGGAAATGTTCGTATAATTCGTCTCTCTCGTCTGGATTCTTTCCAGTATCCACCATAATCCTTGAACTTTGAACCCTACCTATTGCATGTCTTGCAAATGATCTTTTTCGCCTCTTCGTTCTCCAAAATGCAAGTCGGCAGTTTATCCACTAAACCGCAAAGGCGAGCAGAATTCCTATCGACTGCCAACTGCACCGCTTTAGTAAAAAGACCGCTTAAGTAGGTTTCCTCGCGGTGCGCCGCTAGAGAGACGTATGAGAAGATGAAATCCTCGGAAATGGTCTGGTCATCGAGAAATGGGGTCATCAGCGATAGGGAATACATATAGTCATGCCGTTTGTTAAAATAAGAGGCCAGCTTGAAAGCGTTTTTCCAGCTATCCATTTTCTCATTTCGGATTTCTTTGATTTTAGCATAGGTACTGTTAATCAAAGCAGTAGTTTCGGCATTGGATGGTAGCGTATCCAAATAATTGATGACTTTGAACTGATATTCGAGATTCAGACTATTCGCACGGTCTTTCGGAATAGCGGGGATTGTGTAAAGCTTGTCAATAGCGGCTTGTGTTTTGGCAATATCGGCCGTGGTTTTGATGGTAGCGGCAAGCACATCGGCAACCGTGGTATTATACATCAACAACAGATTGGCTGTATTGAGATTATAAATCTTCGCCATCTGCTCAGCCATTGCCGGAGTCAACTTAGGGCTCTTGTAATATTGTGCATACAGTTTGTTGTTCAACAATGTCTGATACTCTTTTTTGAAAGGAATTTCCATCTTCTCCAATGAAGACGAGGAAAATTTTCCGCTTTCCACCTGTTTTAAGATATAATCTTCTACAGACATGGCAAAACCGAGTTTTTTCGGATCCTTGACGGCGTTATTGAACTTCCACAAGGCGAAAGCCTCTTCACTGGACGGGGAATCGGCGTAATAGGTCACCGACTGACGGAGTTCCATCGTACGCAGCGGAGCCAGATAATTGGTATCCAATATTTTGGCTGCATAACGATTATACAGACGCAACTCTTTTGCTGCCTCCTCCAACGTCTTGAAACTCAAGTCATAATACTCTTCATGTTGCGTGATTTTCTCCTTAAACTCGTCCCAACAATAATCATACACCAACTTGATGTCCATGCCTGGGAAATAGCGTTGTAGATCCTTCTTGATGGCAGCGGCGCGTTTCTCTTGGATGGCTTTGTATGATGCATCTTGGTAATAGTCAGGAGATATGTGGGAGATAAGCTCCACGCTGTTCACCTTATAAGGTGGCAGATTTGGGTCTTTTTTGTCAAGGCCGAATCCGGCAGCAGTGTAATCCACTTTTTTGACCTCGTAAGGGAACGAAAGAGTGACCGTGCCATCTTCAGGGGAAATCGTCCATTCTCCAGTGCTCTTGACACCTTCTTCGTCTTTCACGAAGTTTATTTTCTCCGTGTAATCCGCACCTTTGCTCTCAATGTGCTTTGCAATGACGGATCGACACACGCGGTTGCCCTCTTTCAACACCAGCACAGCGAGTTCCAGATTTTTGCTATCGTCCACATTATCGGGCAATGTGCCGATTTTCGCGATGAGCTTGCCGGATTTGAGATTGGCATTCTCGTTGGCGGCCATCA
>JAEEGI010021435.1_pt1 | contig 12844 bp, 8 predicted proteins | sample 8958751 | NCBI WGS metagenome assembly JAEEGI01 (sample SAMN16246545, study PRJNA631951) | gut metagenome | biome: gut microbiome; feature: rumen; material: KS-attached | host: Bos | place: Iran: Karaj | collected 2018-10 | reverse complement strand
TATGAGCACGAACTGCTCACGGCTGCCGTCGATGGCTTGAAGACGATTGACGGCATTCGTCTGTTCGGCACCGCACCCGGCAAGAGTGGGGTGGTGTCATTCCTGGTAGGAAATATCAGCAGCTATGACATGGGTCTGCTGCTTGACAAGTTGGGCATCGCCGTTCGTACGGGTCACCACTGTGCTCAACCGCTGATGGCGCGCTATGGCGTGACCGGCATGGTAAGAGCATCGTTTGCGGTCTATAACACGCTCGACGAGGTTGCCGCCTTTGTCGCTGCCACTCGTCGTGTCGCCACCATGCTGCAATAGATCGCGCAGGACATATATCATAACAAAACGAAAAGACAGGGTTCACATCCTGTCTTTTCCTGTCTAAGTGTTCTGAAGCCTATAGAAACTTTTAACTAAACCCAAATGCTCATGGTATAGATTGATGAAATCCTATCATAATTATTAACTATAAAACCTTGATTCATTTTGTGTGAAGGCAAAGTTAAATCAATATACCGAACAATCCAATTATTTTCTACTAATCGGCATTATTTATCGGTAAAACAGAAAAACGATGAAGGAATTCAACTAAGGGCGGTAGGGGTGTGTTGGATTACGGTCGTGGTTGGTAATTACGGCCGATAACAGAACAGAGGACATTGCGCCCCATGAATGACGCGATGATGCCATATTTGTTCTTGCGTCTGACGTTCTTGTCTATCAGGCAACCCCAGCGCAGTCGTTTGATGCCCCGCCAGCACCGGTCTTGTAATTGCTGGTGGTCGCTCGCCTTGTCTTGGCTGCTCAACAGCAGGATGTTGAAGTAGGCGCTCAACAGGCGACTGCGTACGGCCTTGAGGTACTTCGGGTCGCGCTGTTCCATGGTTTTTTCCAAGTCTTCACAGATGTCAAGCACATCGGCTCTCTTGGGTGAGAACGCACCCAGGATACTGCTCTGGCGCTGGCGGTAACCATAGAGTGTGTAGTTGATTTTAGCCACCCGTCCGCACTTGAGCATTAACGGGTAGATGATGGCAAGGTCTTCATAATTCTGTCCGACAGGATAGCGGATTTCCTCGAACAAAGATGCCTCATAGAGGCGCCCCCATGCCGAGTGGGTGAGCCCTTGCTGATAAAAGATCCTGAACAATGCATGATGCTGTGGAATGCGTATTGGCGATGGCTGATCCGATTGTTGGGGCCATGCCGGTTCCCCGTCCTCGTCAAATGGGGTGTAATTGCCCACAACAATGCTGGCTTGGCTCTTGCCTATGGCTTCTTTCATTACCTTGATGGCCGAGGGGTGCAGCACGTCGTCGCTGTCCACCATCGTCACCATTTCGCCCTGCATCACGTCAAGTGCAGCGTTGCGGGCTGCAGAAAGGCCACCGTTGGGCTGATGGATGACGCGGATGCGTTTATCACGTTCAGCCCAACGGTCGCACATCTCGCCACTGCCGTCGGTGCTGCCGTCGTCCACAACGAGGATTTCAAGATTGCGGTAACTCTGGCCCACAATGCTATCCAAGCATTGGTCCAGATACCTCTCCACGTTATAGACAGGCACGATGACCGATATCAGCGGCTCAGTAATCATTCTCTCATATAGAAGCGATAGCAACTATAGTATCTATAGTGTCTATAGTATCTATAGTTGCTATATCTCAGATTATTTCACTTTCCACTCAAAGCCGTCCTTGGTGTCCTTGACTTCGAAGCCGAATTCGGCGAGTTTGTCGCGGATCAGGTCGCTGGTGGCCCAGTCCTTGGCAGCCTTGGCGTTACGGCGCATCTCCAGTAGCAGGTCAACGGCCTGGCGGTAGGGCTCCAAGTTCACGCTGTCGCCACCGGCAGCGTCGTCGCGGATGCCCAGCACGTCGAACAGGTAGGTCTGGAAGACACCCTTCATCTCGTCGATGTCAGCCTGACTGAGGGTGGCATTGCCGTCGTTGGCCTGGTTGATGACTTTGCAGGCATCGAACAGGGTGGCGATGACGGTCGGCGTATTCAGGTCGTCGTTCATCGCGTCGGCGCAACGCTGGCGGTAATTGTCGAGCGTTACCGACGATTGCGGTGCTGCAGTGAGGGCGTTCAGGCGATGCCAGCCGTCGAGAATGCGCTCCAGGGCTTTCTCGGCAGCCTGTAGTGCCTCGTTGCTGAAATCGACGGTGCCGCGGTAGTGGGCCTGCAGGATGAAGAAGCGGATGGTCATCGGTGAATAGGCCTGGGTGAGGGCAGGGTGGTCACCCGTGAAGAACTGCTCCAGGGTGATGAAGTTGCCCAGGGACTTACCCATCTTCTGACCATTGATGGTGATCATGTTGTTGTGCATCCAGTAGTGCACCATCTCGTCACCCTGGCTGGCGACAGCCTGGGCAATCTCGCACTCGTGGTGCGGGAACACGAGGTCCATGCCACCACCGTGGATGTCGAAGTGCTTGCCCAGGTACTTGCGTCCCATGGCGGTGCACTCGCAGTGCCAACCGGGGAAACCATCGCTCCAGGGCGAGGGCCAACGCATGATGTGCTCGGGCAGAGCCTTCTTCCACAGGGCAAAGTCGGCTTGGTTGTGCTTTTCGCCGATGCCTTCCAGCTCACGGCTGGCATTGAGGATGTCGTCGAGGTTGCGTCCCGAGAGGATGCCGTAGCGATGGTCACGGTTATAGGCCTCGATGTCAAAATAGACGCTGCCATTGCTCTCGTAGGCATAGCCGTTCTCCATAATCTGTTTGACCAGCTCTTCCTGCTCGATGATGTGCCCCGTGGCATGGGGCTCGATGCTGGGAGGCAGCACGTTGAGCGCCTGCATGGCAGCATGGTAGCGATTGGTGTAATACTGCGCCACCTCCATGGGCTCCAACTGTTCGAGGCGTGCCTTCTTGGCAATCTTGTCCTCACCCTCATCGGCATCATGCTCCAGGTGGCCCACATCGGTGATGTTACGCACATAGCGCACCTTGTAGCCCAGCTGTTGCAGGTAGCGGAACAGTACGTCAAAGGTGATAGCAGGCCTGGTGTGTCCCAGGTGGGGGTCACCATAGACTGTCGGTCCGCAGACGTACATGCCCACCATCGGCTCATTGAGGGGCACGAAGTGCTCCTTGCGCCTGGTCAGGGTATTGTAAATGAACAAGGGATGTTCCATATTGGTTCTCAGTTTTTGGTTTTTAGTTGTCAGTTGTCAGACGTCAACTTCTAACTCCTAACTTCTAACTCCTAACTATATCAAGCCTGTCCCTTGGGCAGGGGGAAGTCCATGATGTTGCTGTTGCCGCTGGTGGGACGCATAACCTTGATCTCACCGAAGTTCTGCTCATAGCGGCGGATGTTGTCCTGCAGGGCGAGCATCAGTTCCTTGGCGTGCTGGGGAGCCATGATGATGCGGCTCTGTACACGAGCTTGGGGCATATTGGGACCACGCAGGATCATATCAATGAAGAAATCGTTGGGACCATGGGCAATCATTGCCATGTTAGCGTAGCGGCCCTGCAACTCTTCCTTGGGAAGTTCAATCTTAATTTGGTTCTGGTTTTGATTTTCGTTTGCCATAATGTTTTTTTAGTTCTGTTTTAATAAATGATTTATTTGATGAAATCGTAATACTCGGTTTCGGGAAATGTCAAGTCATTGAGGTGGATGCGCAGGCAGTGGAACGAGTCCTTGCGCCACAAGGCTCCCACGTTGAACGAGGCATAGCAGTCGCGCCAGAAGGTAGCGCGCTCACCTCTGAGGTCATGAACCAGATAGCAATGCACGGTGTCATCCTTGAGGGTATTGCCGTCAGCCACTAGCATGAAGGTGCGAGCCTTGCCGGTGTATTCCACCTGGCAGTGCAGGTTGATGAACTCCCCGGTCCGCCACAGGCTACGCAGCTTGATTTCTTGACAGGGCAGGCTGTCGGGCGAGGCTTGTGTCTGGCGCAGCGAGTCGCTGAAGATGCCGTTGCAACCATAGACGTTGATATCGCGCTCGGCACCTGTGGCTTTGTCGGCGAAATCATAGCGCAACAGGACGCGTTGGTGGGTCTTCACATCGCTCACACTGACGCGGGACTGTAGCTTGACGGTTGCCGAATCGCCATGCCCCAGGTATTCAAACACTGCACCCGTGCCGTTCTCGCCAAGATAGGTGACGATGTCGTAGCGGTAGTCGGTATAAGCACGGTCAATGTCCTCTTGCTTGTCGCATGAGGTCAGAGCCAGTATGGCTGTAATCAGCAATATGGGCAGGTGGCGCAGGTGTTTCATCGGGCAGTGCGGATGGTTTGGTCAACAATCATGCCGTCGCGCATGTGCAGTGTGCGGTCGGCTTGGACGGCGAGGCCCTCGTCGTGAGTGACAATGATGAACGTCTGGCCCAACTCGTCGCGCAGGTCAAAGAACAGCTGGTGCAGTTCCTGTTTGTTCTGGGTATCGAGGCTACCCGACGGTTCGTCGGCCAGGATGACCTTTGGGCTGTTGATCAGGGCACGGGCGACGGCCACACGCTGGCATTCGCCACCGCTGAGCTGAGAAGGCTTGTGGTTCAGACGGTCGGCCAGGTGCATACGCTCCAGCAGTTGTCGTGCACGCCCCATGGCATCGTTGCGGCTGTCTCCTCCCAGCAGGGCCGGGATGGCGACATTCTCGAGCATGGTGAACTCGGGCAATAGTTGGTGGAACTGGAACACGAAGCCGATGTTGCGGTTACGGAAGTGGGCCAGCTCCTTGTCTTTCAACGTGAGCACGTTCTTGCCCTCGTAGCGCACCTCGCCCTGCTGTGGCGTGTCCAGCGTGCCGATGATCTGTAGCAAGGTCGTCTTGCCGGCTCCACTGGGCCCCACAATCGAGACAATCTCGCCCTGGGCGATGTCGAGGTCCACACCCCGCAACACCTCCAGGTCGCCATACCGCTTCACTATATTACGCGCCTCAATCATTGTCTGTGACATTTCATTTAAATTGCAAAGTTAGCAAAGATTTGTCAAATTGGGGTCAAAAGGTCGGAAAAAAGGTCTTTTTCGGGGTGTTTTATAAAAAAGATGAGGGTGAATTGGCTCAGTGTGAAAAGATTGTTGTACCTTTGCAGCCACATTTTAAAACAACATATACAAACAGTGGACAAATTTGGCTGCTTGCAACCACTTGAAAAAATGCTAAAACTGCGATAATCACCTGACTTTATCGGTTTCTTTTAGCGTTCATGTTCCACAAAGATTTAATTATTGGTACAATGAACAGTAAGAATTATCTTTTCACGTCGGAGAGCGTGTCCGAAGGACATCCCGACAAAGTCGCTGACCAGATCAGCGATGCTATCCTTGACAAATTCCTTGCCTTTGACCCGCAGGCCCATGTGGCATGTGAGACGCTTGTCACTACTGGTCAAGTTATTATTTCGGGCGAGGTGACCACCAATGTTTACATTGACTTGCAGAGAACGGCTCGTGACGTGATCAGGCAGATCGGTTACACCAAGAGCGAATATCAGTTTGATGCCAACTCGTGTGGTATCCTCAATAGCGTGCATGAGCAGAGCGGCGACATCAAACAGGGTGTGGACAACGCCGAGGACAACAATGCTGACCAGGGTGCTGGAGACCAGGGTATGATGTTCGGCTACGCCTGCAACGAGACGCCCAACTACATGCCGTTGACCCTTGACCTGGCTCATGCCTTGATGCGTGAGCTGGCCGACATCCGCCACAATCACCTTGAACTAATGCCTTACCTGCGCCCTGATAGCAAGGCTCAGGTGACCGTCGAGTATGACGGTGAGACCAATCGCCCTGTGCGCGTCCATACTATCGTGGTGAGCACACAGCATGACGATGACGTGGATCAGCCGCGTATCCTGAAGGACGTGCGCAACATCCTTATCCCCAGGACGCTAGAGCACTTTAACGATGAAATCCGTGCGATGGTTGATGAAAAGACCGAACTGTTTGTCAACCCGACGGGCAAGTTCGTCATCGGTGGCCCTCACGGTGACACCGGTCTCACTGGCCGCAAGATCATCGTCGATACCTACGGCGGTCGCGGTGCCCACGGTGGTGGCGCCTTCAGCGGCAAGGATCCCAGCAAGGTGGACCGCAGTGCTGCCTATGCCTGCCGACACATTGCTAAGAACGTTGTTGCTGCTGGCATCGCCGACGAGGTTCTGGTACAGGTGGCTTACGCCATCGGCCGTGCTGAACCCGTGAGCTTCTACATCAACACCTATGGAACCAGTCATGTCAATAAGACTGATGCCGAAATCGCTGACATCCTCAAGACGCTGTTTGACATGAGGCCCGCTGCCATCATCGAGCGCCTGAAGTTGCTGCAACCCATCTATGTGGAGACGGCAGCCTACGGCCACATGGGCCGCAAATATGAGCTGAAGGTCAAGAAGTTTGAGTCGCTCTACAATGAGACCAAAGAGGTTGAGGTTGAACTCTTCACTTGGGAAAAACTCAACATGACCGAGACGCTGCGTGCCGCCTTCGGCCTCTTGTAAAGGATGTCCTGTTTCTGGATTTTCTGGAATATCTAGATGATCTAGGGTTACACAATGCGGGCCGCTCCATTTGGAGCGGCCCGCATTGTTGTTAATTGTTTGGCTAAGGGTTACTTGGCCTTCATGGCTTCCTTGATCTTGGTTTCAAGCTCTTCGGCCAGTTCGGGATTGTCGGCTACCATCTGCTTGGCGGCGTCGCGGCCCTGGCCCAGCTTAGTGCCCTCGTAGGAGAACCATGCTCCGCTCTTCTTGACGATGCCGAACTCAACACCCAGGTCGATGATTTCACCCACCTTGCTGATGCCCTCGCCGAAGCGGATTTCAAACTCGGTCTTGCGGAAGGGAGGAGCCACCTTGTTTTTCACAACTTTCACGCGTGTGAGGTTACCCACAACCTGGTCACCGTCCTTGATTTGGCCTGTGCGGCGGATGTCAAGGCGTACGCTGCTGTAGAACTTCAGGGCATTGCCACCGGTTGTGGTCTCGGGATTGCCGAACATCACGCCCAGCTTCTCGCGCAACTGGTTGATGAAGATGCAGCAGGTGTTGGTGCGGCTGATGGTGGCGGTCAGTTTCCTCAGGGCTTGGCTCATCAGGCGAGCTTGCAGACCCATCTTGCTCTCGCCCATTTCGCCCTCAATCTCGGCCTTGGGGGTCAAGGCGGCGACACTGTCGATGACGATGATGTCGATGGCGCTGCTGCGGATGAGCTGGTCGGCAATCTCCAGCGCCTGCTCGCCGTTGTCGGGCTGTGAGATCCACAGGTTGTTCACGTCAACGCCCAGCGACTCGGCATAGAAGCGGTCAAAGGCATGCTCGGCATCGATGATGGCGGCTATGCCACCCATTTTCTGAGCCTCGGCGATGGCATGTATTGCCAGCGTGGTTTTACCTGATGATTCGGGTCCATAGATCTCGATGATGCGGCCGCGGGGATAACCGCCCACGCCCAGGGCATTGTCCAGGCCGATGGAGCCCGTGGGGATGACCTCGATGTCCTCGATGTGGTCGTCGCCCAGCTTCATGATGCTACCGCTGCCAAATGTTTTGCCGATTTTATCCATTGCTACCTGCAGGGCTTTGAGCTTCTCGGGGGAAACCTCCTTGCGCTGCGGCTGGTTAGTTCCTTCTTGGTTGATGATTTCGTCTGCCATGAATGTGTGATTGATTGTTATGATTTTATGATGTGATTTTTAATGTCGAAGCAACTGACAAAGATAATACATTTTTTTCAGTATCCAGCCCTCATTTTTTATTTTTTTGCTTAGCAAAAGAAGTTTTTTCTGCTTGGAAAAAAATGTGCTGTATATTATGTTCTATTTTGGAAAAAAGGTGTACCTTTGCCCAAATATAGAATACCGTTGAACAATTCATTATTAACCATTTAATAACTTTCATTGCAATGAGGAAACTTTTTACTTTATTAACCTTATGTCTGCTGGCAAGCGCCGCTTGGGCAACCGACATCACATTTGTGGCTGGCGTCGACAATGGCACCAGTCCCGGTACACAGGGCCCCTTCGTTATTGAGAAGGAAGGCGTCAAGATTGATGTGGAAAGTGGTTTGGCCAATGATTCACAGTATCGTTTCTACAAGAACAAGAACGTGACTATTTCCACCACTCTCGGTGTGATTACCAAGATTGTGTTTGAGTGCACAGCCAATGATGCAGCTCAGTATGGTCCTGGTTGCTTCACTGCCACTCCCGAGACTTACACTTACTCTGGCAAGATCGGTACTTGGGAAGGCTCTTCAGAGCAGGTTGTATTCACTGCCGCTACCAACCAGGTGCGTGCCACCAAGATTACGGTGTCCATCAGTGAGGCAGGTCTGGCCGCTCCTAGCATCAAGCCCGCTGCCGGCACTTACTACAACCCGATTGAGGTGACCATCACTTGCGGTACGAGCGATGCCAAGATTTATTACACCACCAACGGTAGCAATCCCACCACCAGCTCCACGCAGTACACTGCTCCCTTCACCTTGAACAGCAATACTACCGTGAAGGCCATCTCGGCCAAGGATGGTGATGTCAGTGAAGTCGTTGTTGCCGAGTATGTCTTCGGTACTGCTGTTAGTGTCAACAACATCGCTGAATATCAGGCTGCTGAGGTTGATGAAGTCTTGAACTTCAAGAACTCTGTCAACGTTCTTGCCCAGCACAATAGCTATCTGTTTGTGAAGGACAATACGGGCTATGCCTTGTTCTATGGCGACTGTGGTCAGACCTATAAGAACGGTGACGTGATTCCCGCCGGCTTCGTTGGTACCAGGGCATTCTACAATGGAGAGCCCGAGTTGAAGGACCTGAGCAACTTCAAGCCTGCTTCGAGCAACAGCCCCATCGCTCCCGAGATGATCGGTGCCAATCAGGTGACTCATGACATGTTCGGCCACTTTGTACGTCTCGAGCATGTTACCTTCAGCACTACTGACAACAAGAACTACACGCTGATCGATGAGGATGGTAACGAATGTGCCGTATACTTCGGTACGCTCAATGCCAAAGCTCCCGGCAACCTTGACATCCTCTATACTGTTGAGGCTATCGTCGGTTCCTACGGTAGGGACAATGTGGTTTACCAGTTGCTGCCCACCCTGGTGAAGCCCGAAGGCGATGGTGGTGTCGGTATCGGCACGATGAGTCTCTATGACGACAACACCCAGCTCGTGTTTGACTATGACGCTACGGTTATCTTCCATGGCAACTCACGACTGTTTGTAAAGGACCAGACCGGTTTTGGTCTCATCTACGGCAATGTAGGCAAGACCTATAAGCAGGGTGACGTATTCCCCGCTGGTTATAGCGGCAAGAAGACCACCTATGGCGGTGAGCCTGAGTTGGCTTCTCCCTTCTCGGATTTCAATGATCCCATCAAGAACGAGACCGTGAATGCTGAGGTTGCCACTCCGCTGGATGTCAAGCATGAGAATTTCGCCCATTATGTAGTGATGAGGAATGTGGATGTTACCGAGCTTAGCGGTAACAACTTCAAGGTTGTTGATGCCAATGGTAATACCTGTAACGGTTACAACCAGTTTGCTCAGGACGTGAAGGAAGGCCACTATGATGAACTGTATGGTGTTGTTGGCTCTTATGGTTCAACCAACACCGTTTATCAGCTGCTGCCCATCATCCCGTCCAAGCCGACTCCTGTTAAGAACATCAATGAGCTGTATGCACTTGACAAGGGCAAACAGGGTCAGTTCACCACTCCGCTGACCGCTATCTATCAGAACGAGAAGAGCAGCTACCTTTATGTTCAGGATGCTGAAGGCGTTCAGTCGCTGGTTTATGGTGGTGTTTCAGGCCCCTTCACCAATGGCGACCTCATCACCAATGCTATTGCAACCTGGAATGAGTATCAGGGTGCCAAGCAGATGATTCCCGTTGAGAACTTCGCGCCCAATGGCCGTGGCAACAAGATTGAGCCCGACGAGCCGATGCCCATCGAGGAGATTTCTCAGGATATGGTACACCGCTACCTAAGCTTTGAGGATGTGGACATCATCACCGAGGAGGACAAGATGTACATCGTTGACGAGACCGGTCAACTCCACATGTTCGATAAGTTCGAGGTTGGTATCAAGGGCAATGCTCCCTACTATGTTGAAGGCTTCCTGACCGTCTATAAGGGCGAGCTCGAGTTCTATCCCATCCTGGTTCAGGGTGAAGGTGGTGACGATTGCGGCACCAAGGGTGACGTGAACAACGACGGTGAGATCGGTATTGCTGATGTAAACGCACTGCTCGATATCATCCTGGGCGCCAATGTTGACGATTGCACCCGCTGGCGCGCCGACATGAACGGTGACGGCGAGATCGGCCTTGCTGATGTGAACGCTTTGACTGACTATATCTTGGGTCATTAATCATGAAATGACAAGATAGTCATCTACCGATAATGGAGTCGGGAGACACCGCAACAGCGCGTCTCCCGACTCCATTTTTTAAATAAAAAGTCGTTATTATATGCAGTTTGTCAAGGGTGAGGGTTGATGAATTAATTAATGTTAATTATTTGGCGGATTGAGAATTAAATTGTAATTTTGTGCCCAAATTTAAGCAATACGCTTATTGTAATTAGGAAATAATGTATCAGGCATGTAGCAAATACCTCAAAACTGGATGTTGGAAAAAACTATGCACTGGCTTGTTCTCTTTAGGAATAATGCCAGAGCCTTGTGAAGGAGGCTTATGGCCATCCCACGTGTGTAGCCAACTAAGCTATGGGCCCGAATTACGGATAAAAGGAGCGCAAAACCGGATATGTCAGGTTTTGCGCTCTCTTGTTTCATGCTGTTCATGTTTTGCCATCATTACCGATGCAACTTGCCGTCAAACAACTCATCCACTAAATATGAAGGCCAGGCCAGGAGGGACTAGCGGGTTCGCCCTCTTGAAATGGCCTCCCGAAAAAAGTATTATAGGGCCCGGTTTTATTTAACACAAACCATTTTTTTCAATGAAACGCTTAACATTTTTACTTTTGTTCTCGCTGTCTATCTTGGTGGTAACGGGAAGCAATGATTACAATCGGTTGTATGGTGACGTGAATGGCGACAAGAAGGCCAATATCAATGATGTCACCGACTTGATCAATTTCCTCTTGACGGGCGAAATGGCAGGCCCTGAGGCAATCCATAGTCCCAACATGACCATAGCCGAGTTCAAGGCTAAGCACTGGCAGGATGTGAGGAATTACATCGACACGGTAACCGAGAACGAGGTGATTCACGGCTGGATTACCAGCAGCGATCAGTCGGGCAACATCTACAAGGCCCTCTACATTACTGACGAGTCGGGGGCGGGACTGACTATCTCGGTGAACCAGAGCGACATGTACTTTGACTATCCCATCGGTCAAGAGATTGTATTGCCCATGCAGGGCTACTATGTGGGCAAGTACAATGGCCAACAGCTGTTGGGCTATCCTGAATGGTATGCACCCATCAGCTCCTGGGATGCCACATTCATGCCCCAAAGCCTTTGGGAGTCACTTGTCGAGTTGAACGGTTGGCCCGATCCTGAGCGTGCCGAGGTGCAGCCCGTTACCGTCAACATGAGTGACTTTGTGGAAAAGTACGATGCCGAGACGCAACTCACTTATCAATCCAAGCTGGTGCGTCTGGAGGGTGTCCAGTTTGTTGATGCCGATGGTCATACTACCTATTCCGAACAGTCGAGCGGTACCAGGCGCGTGATCAAGGATAAGGACGGCAACCTCTTGGGTGTGTACACCACCAACTTTGCCAACTTCGCTTCTCTCCCGCTGCCCACTGGGAAAGTTGATGTCGTGGGTTTACTCTCTACTCGTGGCTATGTTTGGCAGCTAATGCTGCGAGACATCAACGATGTGACACCACACGAGGGCGACCCCGACCCCGATCCTGAACCTATAACTGTTACCAGTCTTGACGAGGGCTTTGACTACGAATTGCCGGACACTTGGAAAAATGTTGCTGTCAGTGGCGACAAGAAGTGGTACCAGACTGCTTTCTATGAAAACGGCTATGCTGCCATGACAGGCTACAAAGGAACACAACCGCCGTTTGATGCCTGGTTGGTTACTCCGCGACTTGATATCCAGAATGCTGAGACCAAGACGCTGAGCTTCCGCACCCAGGTCAGAACTTACGGCAGCACTACCAGTACGTTGGAAGTCTATCTCATGGACTCTATTAACCCGACAAAGGCTACCGTCAAGGTAAAACTTGACCCGATACTGGCCGTTGCCCCTGAGATGGTCTACAGCGATTGGACGGCAAGTGGTGACATTGACCTGAGCCAGTGGGCCGACGGGGCCTACTTCATCGGTTTCCGCTATTATGCTGACCCTGATGCCAACTATGCCACTTGGTGTGTTGATGATGTGAAATTCGGTATCAAAGGAGCAGATGAAAACCGTGCCGACCTCGAGACGATGGGCAACCCCACGGGGAACTATGTCTCCCTCACGTCGGCCAATGGCTGGGTGGCAGAGAACAGCGCGCTCCTGAGTGGCGGTGATACCGATGCCAATCCCATCTTTACCTTCATCGGCTATGTGAACGGTTCCACAACCGAATATGCCAAGGCGCCGACCTTGAACGGCAAGACCACTGCCGTAGGTACCCTCGTGTCGCCCGTCCTGCATGGCGGTATGAACAGGCTGTGCTTCAACTATGGCGCTGCATTCACCGATAATGTCCTCTCTTTCCGCGTTGACGTGAAGCAGAATGGCGAGGTTGTCAAGACCTGGACCGTCACCAATGAGAATGTGACCAAGCACGAGGTTTATCCCTTTGACGAAGTCTGCTCCATTGACGGTGATTTCACCATTGAGTTCACCAACCTGTGCCCGTCAAATGCAACGACTAACAAAAATAGGG
>JAEEGI010021434.1_pt1 | contig 12844 bp, 12 predicted proteins | sample 8958751 | NCBI WGS metagenome assembly JAEEGI01 (sample SAMN16246545, study PRJNA631951) | gut metagenome | biome: gut microbiome; feature: rumen; material: KS-attached | host: Bos | place: Iran: Karaj | collected 2018-10 | reverse complement strand
ATCGTATAGTTGACTGCATCATAATCGTTAAAGTATACTATTAGTAAAATGAAATCATGGGAGGTGATCGCTTGAACAAATTGGGAAAAAGGATCCGGGAACTACGAATAAAAAATGATATGTCTCAGGAATATGTTGCCAAAATGCTTGGGGTATCTCCTCAAGCGATAAGCAAATGGGAAAATGGGAAAGCGCACCCCGAGATATTCAATTTGATTCCGCTCTCCGATCTCTTCCACGTTACCGTGGACGCTTTACTGGATAAAGAGGAACACCACAAACAGCTAGAAGATAAGTGGCTAAGCATATTAACTTCTGAGAATCGATTAGAAAGCATCAACTATATGAAAGCTGCACTGGAGGAGTATCCAGGCGACTATAAATTTCGCTATCGTTTGGCCAACGAGGAGTTCTTTATGGCTGAGGAGGCAATAGATCCGGAGGAAAAGAGGCGGTGGCTTGCCCTATCCTATGACCATTTGGACTCTATGAGAAAGGAGTTTCCTGAGTTCACCCTTGCGGTCGATCTTCAAGTGAGAGTATTGGCTGCCATGGGACACCGTGCGGAAGCGATAGTGGCCGCTAAGAGTTCTCCTAATCAGGAACGATTGCTTCTTCTGGCTTTGGAGGGTGAGGCACTTGAGGCACAAAAGAAAAAGCTGCTCACGATTGGGCTCCTGAACTTATTTGCCGATTTGATGAGGTTCGGAACTATGCAGGCTATTGAGAGAGCGGAAAAACTGCTAACTGTAGTAGCAAAGGGTGACCGGCAGTTTTCCTCAATGCTTCTGGAGTTGTACTATCGGAAAGCCCAGCTGTGTTTCGCAGCTGGCGATAAGTGCGGAACAATAGAAGCATTGAAAGCCGGACAGGATACACTCCGGACCTGCGATGGCGAGGATGGCAATAGTCAATTTGGCAAAAACACTATCTTCGGACCTCTGATTCCAGTAAAGCCATATAATGAACTTCTGGAACAGTTTCTCGCATATATAAGTGACGCCCGATTCCATGAGATTTACAATCTCCTGGAATAAACATTAAAAGCAAATACAAAAACACTATGGAAGGAGAGCCTTGAAATGGGAAAAAAGAAGGTCATGATTCTGTTGGCATGTACGGTGCTTTTGCTGAGTCTAGTTTGTCCATGCGCAGCACACGCAACAGATGAGGAAGAAGTAGAGTTGGTTAACAATAGCGTCACCGTGGGAGAGGCTACGGATGAAGCTAATGAAGTGATTCATGTTTGGGGAACGCTCGCGGAGGCTAAAGCAGTCTATGGTCTAAGTTGGACATATGTTGTCGTCGGGTTTGATTCAGCAGGAGGATACTTCCTTTGCTACTGTGAGAAGTCAGATGGGTCCCGGGTCTACTTCGGTTGCTACTCGCTGTAATCTTACGAAGCTCCCATAGTGATAAACAGGCAGGAATGTTGTTGATATAGGAAGTCAATGATTATTCTGCGTCTTCTCGGCACGTACTTGTTAGGTTGAACGAGTGTAGGTATAAGGCCACAGTTAATGCCCGTTTATCAATTCAGACAATTCCATATACAATCGCAAATTACCTATTTGAGAACCCCATGCACGGTCCTTCTTCTATCGCCTATTACTTTAAAGCAGAAGGAGTACGGCAATTCGCCCCCTCTAAACTGAAAAGGAAGAGGTGAGCCCCATGGGCTATTAATGAGAAAGCATGACAGGAATCTGCGAAATAACAGTTGAAATTAAGTTCGCAACCTTAAGACCTGCCTATTGTATTATTCATAGTTAATCATTATAGAAAAGGAGTAAATTATGAAAACTAGGACAAATTCCATCGTACGTTTTTCCGCATTGTTCCTTCTTCTGGCTCTATTCACCATGATGCTCCCCGTTGGTGCAATCGACGAGCCTAATACTGACCCGGTATCCTTCAAAGAAGCGGTTCATCCCGATATCTATTGCGATGATTCGACTACAGATGGTGATAATCAGACGAGGCAGGGAGAAGGCTATATTGTGCTGACTTCGTCGTCGTGGGGTGTTGCTGTCAACTATGGCTTTTTTACTGGAACCATTACTCTGACGAATACTCTTAATTACTCATCCTTCTCGTATCCGGTAGCAGAACAGATGAGTGGCACATTGAGTTCTGGATATAATACAGTTACTTTTGTAGGTTGGGTTAGATCATACCATTCTAAGTATGATATGATGTTCCAAACACCTTATTATACTGAGTACTACATCAATTTTACTGCAACTATCTAACCGGGTTGCGCTTTAGCGATATCATAATAGCCCAAGCTTTCACTATTACCACACTTTCATTCAAGCAAGATTAAGGCTTTTTGACATGTCAAAAAGCGACTCTAATGTTTTCGCAGGAGGGCAAGCACAAGCCTACCACGTCCAGCATTTGGAAACTGGTTTTCTGTTCTTTGTTTATGATTAATTAGAGCTGGGTTAAAAAAGGGGGAATGTATATACATTCCCTCTTCCCCACATTATCATTTCTAGGGCAACACCGCACAGAAACAAGCAAGTGCGAAAGTGCCTGAAATATGGTATAGTAACAGTATGAATAAACAGATTACGCTGTCCGCCTTCAACGATGAATTGGCTAAGGTACGGATAAAGAAAAAAGAATTTTTGAATCAGATGGATCGCATCATTCCGTGGGGCGAGTGGGAGGCACTCATACAGCCGTACTATTACAAAGGAGAGCGCGGGAATAAGCCCTACGAACTGGAACTGATGCTGCGACTGTTCATCCTGCAAAATCTCTACAACCTGTCAGATGAAGGGACGGTAGCGGAGGTCATAGATAGTCGCACTTTCTCAGAATTCTGCGGGGTTGATTCCAGCAATCAGGTCCCGGACGGGGAAACTCTGGGAAGATTTCGGAATCTACTGGTGAAGCATGGGCTGCAGGAGCAATTGTTTGCTCAGGTGCTCGGGATGCTGATGGAGCGCGGCCTCATTCTGAAGAAGGGAACCATCGTAGATTCTACGATCATCTCAGCTCCGTCCTCAACGAAGAACAAGGAAAAACAGCGCGATCCCGATGCTCATCAGACAAAAAAGGGCAACACGTGGCATTTCGGATATAAGGCACACATTGGCGTGGATAGGGACAGTGGTCTTGTTCATACAGTAAAAGCCACATCAGCAAATGTGCATGATGTGTCCATGACCGCTGAGCTCATGCACGGAGAAGAAGAAACGCTCAACGGAGACAGCGGATACCTCGGCGCGGAGAAGCGCAAGGATGCCATCGTGCGCAATAAATCCGGCAAGAAGATTCGGTATGAGATCAACCGTCGCCCCAGCCAAATAAACAAACTGAGCAAAAGCGGTCAGTACAGAGCGAAGAAACGAGAGCATGCAAAGTCGTCAGTGCGCTCCAAGGTCGAGCATGTTTTTGGAGTGGTAAAGGGTCTTTTGAAATTCAAGAAGACACGATACCGAGGTCTTCGAAAACAAGAGGCAAAATTCAACATCATGTTTGCGTTGGCAAATCTGATTCTGGCAGACAGGCCCCGCCTGGCAGTCTGATTCAGTGCGCCTCCGCAAGCAAAACTACAGGGGCACCATCAGCATTTTGCTGCTGGTACCTATCTGCACCTCGCTTTTCGCGAGTTGTGCGGTGTTGCCTTAGGACTAAGTCTTGTTCTTTTTTCATCTATATGCTTAAAAAGTTGACTTACAGCCCCGAGCCGTCTTGTGGAATGAGAAAAACCATGCACCCAACTGATGCCAATGTTCACCCTGAAGAAGTAGTCAAGTATGACGTCATCAGCTAGGCGTAATTGTCTTGGACGGGGTCCCTCTTGGCAAGGCGTGACCTGACCCAGTTCACTCAGCTGTCCAAAAAGGTTTGGAATAAAATCCGCCATTCCTCAGTTAATTTGGAGGCATCCTATGAAAAAAAGTGCTTCTTCCAGAATTCCCATCAATCGCTCGCTGGTGAAACTTTTCCTGTTCTTGTGGCTGGTATTCTCCCTGACGGTCACATGCCTGGAGGCGGGGGATCTTCAGCGGCAGGCACTCACTGTCTATACTCGCTTCCTGGAGGACGAGCTGCGTACGGCTCAGGAGCGCTTTTCCGCGGAAGGCGACGGGCTGACGGAGGGCCAAATCACAGCGGACTACCTCCTGACGGAAGTCCCGATGCTGGAGCCCGGGTTTTCTCTTCCTTTCCTCATGAATCAAGCGGCACTGCAGCCCAGATCCTTCGGGATGGTACTGGATCAGACGGGCGTTGTTCAGCGTACGGGCAGCAGTATAAACGATGACTATAGACAGGATATCTACTGCCTATGGATCCATGAGGGTTATCTCTCTTACCTGGTCAGTGGAGAAAAGATGGTCCTCTTTTCCCCGTCGACAGACGCCATCTCCTTCCACTTTTCCTTTTTCCGAAAGGGAAGCTATTGTCTGGAGGGCTATCATCGGACCGAGAGTGATCGGAATGACCCGGTGGGCAGTGAGTTCTCCCCTGCAGACCTCATCACACCCAATGCGCGTACGAATCCGGCGTTATTGGCCGGGATTGAGGACCGGACGCTGAACTTTGAAATGACCAGTCTCATGGAAACAAACCTGCTCCGTGGCGCATGGCTCTGCGACAGCACGGGAACGCCACGCTGGTATCTCCTTGCCGGGCTGGGCTGGTGTCCCCTTGTGGAGGCGATGCGGAGCCTCTGGATCACCTATCTTCTCAGTCTCCTCCTTTTCGCCTTGGTCGGCCTTCTGGGCGCCCGCTCCCTGCACCGGAAGCTCAGCCTCCCCATGGGCAGCCTGGGGAACGCAATCAACGGCAACCCTATCACCGCGTCAGAGGAAAGCTTCGACTATCGCTATTCTCTCACGGAGTTGCGGGAGATCAGTGCCGGGCATCAGTTTAACCTCCAGATCCAGGAGGCCAAACTAGCTCGGGCGGAAGCGAAGGAACTGCCGGAACCCACGACTTCCCTGGCCGCCCTGGCGGAAGGCGCTCTTGATAACCTTCACGCCCTTCTCATCGACCGGGGCGTGAAGGTAGAAACGGAATCGGCAGAGGACTATCCCGTCCTCTGCAAGGAAGAAGCTGGACGGGCGGCAATCCGGGAGATGGTGCGGGACAGTTTGATGACCACCCAGTCAGGGACGACCTGCCGTCTGCGCTGCCGAAGCTACGGCGGCTTCGCCATATTGGAGCTGGACACGATCTGCAAGCACAGCTTTCCGGAAAGTATCCTTCACGACATCTGGACCAGCGTTTACCGCATTCCGGACGACACAGATCAGCCCGGGGCGAAATTCAAATCGGCAGTGGAAGCCATTCCTGGTGCATTCTGCTCCGTTCAAACAACAAGCCGGGGTATTCTGTGGCAACTGGGCTTTCCAAAAGCATAAGGAAGCTCATTTAATACGACTCCCGTTGATAATTCCATAGTGAACAGACAGGTCTGAACAGATGATGCTAGTGGATCACTCTCAGTCCAAACCTGAAAGGAGCAGAGAAGATGAAAATGAATCGTTCGTATAGCCGAGCAAGAGCAGGCGCGGTACTTCTCGCCCTGTGCCTGATGATCACCATACTGGCAGGCTGCACCACTGAACCTGTGGTCAGCCCCGCGCCGACGGCTTCCGCCGCACCGGTGACCACCCCGGCCCCTACGTCCGGCGGGGAAACACCCGTGCACACTGAGACCCCGGAAATCTACATGTATCAGCCCCAGTATATCCCCCTCCAAAGCGAGATAGAGGGTATGGTCACCGGAATGTACTCTCCGGACAAGGACGGGAGACTCCTGGTCTGCAGCGTCGGCACTGTGGGCAGCAATACTCCCGAGGGCGTAACCCCGGAATTTGAGGGACAATATGACGTCACGGGCATCCTCTTCTATAGGATCGCCCCGGACGGCAGCGTGGAGAAACTGGAAAAGTATCAAAACCTGGAGACCGCGGACGGCGCGGCCCCCTTCTCCTATGCGGTGAGCACCACCCCGGAGGGACAGATCCTCTCTTTGGAATCCGTCTTCCGCAGTTGGTATGACGGCCCGGATGACGAGGTGCTCTACTCTGCGGAATGGTACAACAAAGGCTACCAGAAATTTCTCCACACGGAAGAGAACTATTATCTCCGGCGCTTGGCTTCTGACGGAAGTGAGGTAATGTGCGCGAACCTGACGGATCGCCTGGCGGGCCTTGCCTTCCAGGGCTTCTTTCCCCGGAGTGTGGCGATGGACGGCGAGGGGCGCTGCTATGTAAACGGCGGCGTTGGCATCCTGGTCCTGGACAGGGATGGGACGGAGCTGGGGATGGTGGAAGCCCCCGGCGCTTACTTCACCTCCGTTCTGTGTCTCAAGGACGGGCGGCCTGCCGTATTGAACCAGGGGATGAGCATGACCCTTCGGGGCATCGACCCCGAAACCCTGGAACTGGACGACAGTCTGCGCTGCGTCCTCCCCGGGCTCAGCGGCCGGACCGTCTCCACCGGCGGCGGTGACTACGACCTGTACTACACCAGCGGCACGAATTTCCTGGGCTGCCGCCTGGAGGACGGCACCACGGAGACGATCCTCAACTGGCTGAACGCCGACGTAGACTCCGCCAGTGTCTTGAACGGCGCCTGGGTCCTGGCTGACGGGCGCATCCTCACCACGGAAAACCTCTTTACCCCGCAATATGGCGTACCCGGGGAGGAGCCGGATCTGGTGATCCTGAGCCAGGTGCCCGCTTCCTCCATCCCCGAAAAGACCGTGCTGACCCTGGCCACGGTGAATATGGACTTCAATATGCAGAGCCTGGTGACGAAATTCAACCGCTCCGATCCCGACTTCCGCATCGAAGTCCGGGATTACGCCCAGTATACCTCCCAGGACGACCCGAACGCCCCATATACGAAGCTGGCTGCGGAGATCATGGCCGGGAATGTCCCGGATATCCTGGACCTGAGCGGTATGCCCCAGGGCAAGCTGGGGGCGCGGGGCCTGCTTCTGGACCTGCTGCCCTTCCTGGAGGCGGACGAGGAGCTGAACGGCGCCCTCTTTGAAAGCGTCCTGAACGCGGTGAAAACGGACGGCAAGCTCTACCGCACGGTCGGCAGCTTCCAGCTCATCAGCGCGGTTGGCGCTTCCAGCGTGGTGGGCGGCACCCCGGGCTGGACCCTGGCGGAGATGAACGCGGCCCTGAAGACCATGCCCGAGGGCTGTGAGCCCTTCAACCATGAGATGACCCGGAACCAGATATTCAACGCAGTCCTTACTATGGAACTGAACAAGCTGGTGGACTGGGAGAAGGGCGAATGTTATTTCGACAGCCCCCTGTTCCTGGAGCTGCTAGACTTCGCCGCCCAGTTCCCGGAGTCCGTGGAATTCGATCCCCTCACGATGGAGGACGAGCCCACCCGCATCGCCTCAGGCAAGCAGATGCTGGCGGTGGGCAATATCTATGATTTCAACTCCTTCCAGATGTACAACGCCTATTTCGGCGTGGATACCACCTGGATCGGCTTTCCTATGAGCGAGGGTGTGGGCAGCGAGTTTCAGATCATCGACGGGGGCTACGGCATCACCTCCGCGTGCGCCCATCCCGAGGCGGCCTGGCGATTCCTACGCAAGATCTTTACCAAGGACTATCAATTGAGTCTCAACCCCTTCCCCATCAATCGGGAGGCCTATGACGTGCTGCTGGAGAAGGCCATGACGCCGACGTATATGCGGGACGAAAATGGCAATATCCTTCTGGACGCCAGCGGGGAAAAGATCGAGATGCCCAAGAACCATTGGCCAGTGGGCAGCCAGATCGTAGACTTCTTTGCTTTGACCCAAGAGGAAGCCGATCAGCTGATGGACCTCATCCAGCGCACCGACTGCCTCAGAAGCATGGACCAAACTCTTTTGCAGAAAATCACCCAGGAGTGCCAGCCCTTTTTCGCCGGGCAGAAGGCCGCGGAGGAAGTGGCCCGGCTCCTCCAGAGCAAGATCAGCATCTATCTGAGCGAGCAGGGCTGAGCAGGGCCGCACCGACAGGGTAATTTCCTGCGGAGCACATGCGAGACTCGCTAGCGGAATTGGTTTCCATGTCTAAGTGGACACGAAACCTGGAAACGATCTCCTTAAACACCGCGGCCATAGGGGAGGGATTCATATGTCTAAAAGAAGCCAGGAAGAAAAAGAGAATATGCACCCCGGCGAGGATATGCGCAGGAAGCAGAAGGACAAGAAGATTCTTCTTGTCCTGGTGATCATCCTTCTTATTTTCTTTCTCTTCTCAGTCATCGAGTGTTTTAAACTCACCCACCTGAACTGGTGAATACGGCGCGATAGCTGCACGTCGCCGTGCTGCTTTGCCGTCAGGGTACGGAACGACCAATAATACATGTCAGAAAGGAGATGGAAGAGATGGCAGCAAATCATCAGAGCCAAAAGCCGGAAGAGGGAAAAAGAACGCAGGGCAAAGGACTGCTGGACCCGGTTTTCGACTATATCAACGAGCTGAAAAGAGACACAGAAAGCGTGAAGGACATCAAAGAGGAACTGGCTGCCCAGGAGGCCCAGGAAAAGAAGCCGAGTTCCCTGCTGAAAAAAATTCTAATCGGAATTATTGTCTTTTTGTTGCTGGGACTTCCAGAAATCCTGATACTCATCTGGCATTTCATGCCGCCGATATGAACCACCGTCATTGATAAGGCAATTTACCGGGTCATGAGCCTCATGCCTATCTGCTCCGGGTGTTGTCGTTGCTGCCGTATCTGGGCAAAAGTCCATCCAACGCAGAGCTCGATGAATTGCTCCCATGGCACCCAAGAATGCAGGCCTCGCTGAAGCGAACAGATAATCTCATTTGATCAACAGCCCAGCCACATTAATGCGGCTGGGCTGTACTTCCCTCTACCGGCCGATTATTGAGTGCTTACGCTCATGCAGTTCCGTATGATTGTATTCTATGCCTTATCATGTCTACAGAGAGATAAATATTCGGAGAATACCCCCTTGACAAATCGCATCTCAAGATGTATGAGAATAAAGCTCCGTACTATATTAACGACTGATACAAGATTCAGTTGTTTATGAGACAAAGGCTATGAAAAGCAAGCGAATTAGTATCTGCGCTTCATAGCCTTCTTTTTTCCGTTTTCATTACTCACTAATATTAGGCACGAGGGCTTACGAAGCTCTCACACCAGCAAAAAATGAGGCGGCTTTTTCGTTACCAGCACAAGCCTTATAGATAAATTGAACTATTCTATGAGTTTAGAACCGCAAATTCTCCTAAAAATCCGCATTTTCTAACTGTTTCCATGAAGATTGTATAGTGAGCTGGGTTATGACAAGATATATTCCATAGTATATTTCTTCCACCTTTAACAGCAGATATTATTTCTTTGACATATGGTAAATCGACCTTTGAAAAAGAAAAACCATAACTATATATTTCGCTAATATTTGCTTCTCTAAGTTGTGTAAAAAAAGCCTTATTCTTACTAATAATAGCATCAGTATTTTTTCGTAATAGGGCAAGAGCTTCATTTAGCCGGTCATGCGCATACTTGTAATTCCCTCCGAAAGTACTAAGTTTAATATCGCGTGTCTCATCACGAGCATAACCAATTATAAGGGTTTCTTGGTTTTTCCGGTATCCATGAATATGCAAAATATTATGGGATGAAATATTATAGTTTTGCTCCAATGTTTCAGTATAATTGAAATTAATGTAATAATCGCGGGCTACATGTTTTTTACTATTTACATATTTTTCACCAAAAGGTATTGTTTTCCGTTCCACCTTTACAGTATTAATCCACTCCGTAAACAAGACAGGTATTTGTTCGAGCGCATAATAAAGATTATCAGAGTTCTGTCTTGAGAGAGATTCAATGTATTTTGGATTAATACCATCTTCTTCGGTAATGATATCCTCTGTTTGCGCATCATGCAGGTATTCTATATCAATGTACAATAAGGCTTTTTCAAAATCATTCCACGATAGATTTCTTTCTGTAGGGAGATGATCATATAGGTGAAGAAGCATCCTAATCAGCATTCTTCGAGGATCTCTTTCTCCTAAATCTGTGTTGCCCCACGCTTTTTTGTACTCTTGGATTGGAATAAACGTAAAATGTATTTCTCCTTCTTTATCTTGTTGTAACTCAGAAATTAACCATTTATTAAAATCTGTATATCGTGTGGCATATCCATGTGCAATATCAAATCCATTTCCGATGACAAATAGTCTATCCATAGTTTTTCATTATTTAAGAATCCACATAGTACTCAGGTGGTTACGACCTACTGTATTTGCCTTATTCCATGTTCAGGCGTGAGATGCAATACGCCATTACAGCAAAAGCATTATCACACGCAAAAGCTTGAACACAATCTTTAGCAATTTCATTATCACAGTTGCCATTTACTACCGTTTCCCACCCATTTTTTTCTGAACCCCAATCACATATTCCTTTAATTACAATAAAAGGTATATGTCGATTTTTGATTCCTTGACAGGCGTAGTATATTCCGCTTGCCTCCATCTCTCCGCCTACAATGGAATATCCAAGATTTGAAGCAGCAGTACATAGTTTTCTTTTCTCGTTTGCATCGCTTAATACTGTTCCTCCTGAAAGCATTGCGCCAAAATACAATTCATTATTAAAGGATTCAATTTCCTTTGGCGGTGTTTTACGTTCCAATTGATGAAGTTGAGCTTGAAGGAAAGCGTCTAATATGTACGTTTCTTGGGGGAATAGCTTTATTTTACCGTCCGCAACTTTGTTATAATTATCGTAAAAAACTAGTTGCTTTGAAATCAGGACATCTCCTAAAGACTGTTTTTCAGGGGCAATTCCAAAGGCAACGCCTACCGATACTACATATTTGGGAGAAACCCTATCAAGTGCTGCATCTATGGCTCTGAACGAACCATACTTTGTGAAGGATGATATATTTGTTGGCCAAATATGAAGAACAGGGATAGTACCGATTGTTGCAAACTGATATAATTGCCCATCAATAGCGTACGCTTCAAGTTTGTTGTAGTTATTTTCTTTAATTAATCGATGAGAAACTATTGCACCCTCAACGCTATTCGCGCTGATAATTAGCACTTTACAAGCTTTTATTTTTTCATCAAAAGCATCTTTACTGATATTAATATGTTCTGGTGGTAATAAAAGATCTTTGTATTGGTTAACAATAATCTCACCGTTTGTATCCCAGAATTCTTTTAGTTTTTTGCGAACTAATTCCTTGTGCGCTATCTGACTAAGAAGCATTTCTGTTGTTTCTGCGTCAATAAAAATAGATGTTTCAGTTTTATCTGGATTCATGTTTCTAATCATCTCCCTCTTTAAGTGATCAATAGATATTCCATCAGCAATCACTACCGCTCATTTTTCGTTTAATCTTGTAGTCCGTAATCTCTACTGGACACGCCCTCCACGAATTCCTCCAACCCGCCATTCAATACAAGATCGGCGTATTCAATCGGTTTATTATAGATCAGATAGTCCAGCGCCGCTCGTTGGATCGTGTTGGCATCCATCGCATCCTCGATAGCCAGCGTGTTGATGAGGATCATACTGCCGTTGCTGTATTCAAGCTCCACGCAGCAGTTATCCATATTGTACTCGCATCTTTTGATTTGACCGTTCATTTTGACATACCTCCATTTTAGTGTTTTTTCTTTCGATTCCAATGTGCACGGGGTTTGCTCGTAGGAAGGATCGGAAGTCCGTTTTGGAAGTGTGTCTTCTCAAAAAGATCGAAATAAACAACAAATCCGAACCCGTCTCCCACAGGGAAGATCTGGTTCGGATTTTGTTGGTCTGGTGCCGGCGGCGGGGGTCGAACCCGCACAGTGTTGCCACCGGGGGATTTTAAGTCCCCTGCGTCTGCCTGTTCCGCCACGCCGGCGGCTTTCGGAACGGGTGAATCATACCACCGCCGCGGGCAAAAGTCAACGGCAGCCCGCCGGAGCCGTGTCTTGCCAAGCGCCGGAAAACATGCTACATTAACCATGCTGCATAAAATTCATCAACGAAAGGGGCGATCCGATATGAAAAACGATCGTGTACGGAGGGCCCACGATTCCTGACCCTCCCAATACCATATGGAGGATCGACATTGATAAAACTGATCGAGGTAAACGAAGAAAACTGGATGGCCGTCGCCGCCCTTCGGGTGAAGGAGGAGCAAAAGGGCTATCTGGACAGCGCCCTGGGCATCCTGGCCCGGGGCTATGCCTACCGCGCCAGCCGCGCCCGGGTGATCGCCCTGGCGGAAGGGGAGACCGTCGTCGGCGTCGCCCTGGTGAAAGACCTGGACGAAGAGCCCGCCTGCTATGACCTGCAGCAGTTCATGATCGGCGAGGCTTGGCAGGGGAGAGGTTGCGGCACGGAAGCGTTGAAGCTGATCCTGGCGGAGCTGGAGAAGGAACGCAAGTACCCCTGCGTGGAGGTCTGCGTGAAAAAGGGCAACGCCGCCGCCCTGCGCCTCTTTGAAAAGCTGGGGTTCCGGGACAGCGGCTATATCGATCCGGACGTGCCGGACTGCCTGAACCTGGTGTACGATTTCAAATGACCTGACAAACATCGCCCCCGTTCCTTTGAACGGGGGCGATGCTGTATCTTAGGGGAACTTACTTCACAAAGTCGTCGATGAACTCGGCGTAGACCTCGGGGAGGATGGCCGCCAGGTTCGCAAACTCCTTCATGTTGTGCTTCAGCAGGGCCTGCACGGGCTCCAGAGGCATCTTGATGCCGTCGGGGATCATCTTGAAGGGCTTGCCGTCCTTCACGCAGTAGCCCATGAAGAAGCGGGTGCGCAGCTCGCTGCCGCCGGGCACGGCGCGGCACTCATGCACCATGATGGTGG
>JAEEGI010021428.1_pt1 | contig 12847 bp, 13 predicted proteins | sample 8958751 | NCBI WGS metagenome assembly JAEEGI01 (sample SAMN16246545, study PRJNA631951) | gut metagenome | biome: gut microbiome; feature: rumen; material: KS-attached | host: Bos | place: Iran: Karaj | collected 2018-10 | reverse complement strand
ACGAAAGGATACCTGATGACGATCAGGCCGCGGAGGACGCGCGTCGTGAAGCCCATCAGCTTACGGTAGTACGTCGTGCCGATGGTTTTCGGGATGATCTCGGAGAAGATCAGAATCAGCAGGGTCGTGATGGCCGACATCCATCCGAAGAAGGTGGCACCGCCGATTTCGGTCGCCTGCATACCGACGCCCGCCGCGCCGACGGTGTTGGCGATGGTATTGAGCGCCAGGATAGCAGCCAGCGGCCGGGCGTTTTCCTCCTTGTATTGCATGAAGCGGGTGGCGGGCTTGTAGCCTTCCTCCTCCCGCATCGTGATGTAGGAGATCGGGGTGGACATCAGCACCGACTCGAGAATCGAGCAAAGGAACGAGATGGCCATCGCTCCCAGCAGGAAGAGCAAAAGAATGGTGATCGGCGACATTATCGGGTTTTTCTAGTCAAAGTTCCGTTGTCGGAGATTTCCAGGCCGTAGTTGCCCCGGAAATCGGCTTCCGAAAGGGCGCGCATGTGCTGGGCAACCTTGTTTTCCAGGTCGGGCAGCGGCCCCGTCCCCGGAGTCTGGATGAACGAGTGGATCCGGCCTTCCACGAAGCTGCCGTCGCGCGCGATGCGGGCTACGAGCACGGGCGCATAGCCTGTAAGGCCGGCGACATTGATGCCGTAGGTCGTGCAGAAATTGCCGAGGCTGTAGGCAATCAGGTGGCCTTTGTAGCATTCTACGGCCCGGACGACATGGGGGCCATGGCCGAACACGAGGTCGGCCCCCAGGTCGATGCAGCGATGGGCAAAGGCGCGCAGGTTGCCGCGGTTCTCGCCCAGATAGGTCTCAGGTCCGTCCGGAAGGTGGGAGTATTTCGTGCCTTCCGCTCCGCCGTGGAAGTTCACAATAAGAATGTCGCACCGCGGCCGTAACGCCGTAACGATGCGGGTGACGGAAGCCGTGTCGGTGTGCTTGAGCGTGTAGGAATTCTGTCCGAAGGAGCAGATGCCGTAGCGCACGCCGTTCTTCTCCACCACGACGCTTTCGCAGTCCGGCAGGCCGCTGTAGGCGATGCCCTCTTTTTCGAGGATTTCGCGGGTCCGCTGGCGGCCTTCCGGTCCGAAGTCATTGGTGTGGTTGTTGGCCAGGTTGAGGTAGTCGAAGCCCGCTTCGGTGAGCAGGTGGGCGTAGCTTTCCGGGGTGCGGAAAGCATAATTGTTGGCCTTGCTCACGTCTTTGGTGCTCTTTCCCCCGTCGGCGATGACCCCTTCCAGGTTGCCGGCCGACAAGTCGGCATCGAGGAAGAGCTGTTTCACATGGGCGAAGATCTCCGCGCCGTTGTTCTGTGGCAGCCGGACGGTGGGATAGGTGGTGCCCATCATGATATCGCCGCACATGGCGATGGTCAGCAGGGAGTCGGCAGGCTGGGAATCTGTCGTCTGGCTGTCGGTTTGCGGTTCGGTTTGGGGCTGCGCTTGGGTCTTGGCCGGCGTGCAGGCGACCAGCAGGGCGAACAGAAGAATCAGCAATGAGCGTCTCATCACTTCGTCTTTTTTTGTTTCATCTGCGCCTCGCGCTGCTCTTTCGAGAGCGGACGGTAGTTCGTCTTCTCCGGCTCGGCACGTCTTGCCGGGATTCTCTTCACGGCCGCATACACCAGGAAGAAGATGCCGACCAGGATGCAGGGGATGCTGAGCGTCTGGCCCATGTTGAGCACCATGTTCTGCTCGAAGTCCACCTGCGGCTCCTTGATGAATTCAATGAGGAAGCGCATGCCGAAGCAAACCAGAAAGAACAGGCCGAACAGGCAGCCTTTGTGGATCTTGTCGAGGCGCTTGAAGTAGAGCCAGGCGAGGACCAGGCCCAGGATGAGATAGGAGAGGGCCTCGTAGATCTGGGTGGGGTGCTTGGGTTCGGTCTCGCCGCGGCGCTCGAAGATGAAGCCCCAGGGGAGATCGGTCACGTTGCCGTAGATTTCGGAATTGAAGAGGTTGCCCAGGCGGATGAAGCAGCCGGCGAAAGCCACGGCGATGACCAGCCGGTCGAGCACCCAGAGCATGTCGAACCCGTTTTTCTTGCCGTAGCGGTGGGCATACCACCACACGGCCAGAATGACGCCGATGGCGCCGCCGTGCGAGGCCAGGCCGCCTTTCCAGGGTTTGAAGATTTCGACCCAGTGTTCTGCTGTCAGGTAGTAGGACGGTTCATAGAAGAGGCAGTGGCCGAGCCGGGCGCCCACGATGGTGCCGATCAGCAGCGCATAGAGCAGCGGCTCCAAAAGTTTGGTATCGACGCCCTCGCGTTTGTAAAACTTGTCAAAGAGCCAGTATCCCAGCGGGAAACCGGCCACGAACAGGAGCGAATACCAGCGGAGCGTGAGCGGCCCGAGCTTGAAGATGATCGGGTCGACGTTCCAGGTGACGGAAAGGAAATCTATCATAATATTGTCGTTGGCGGATAACCTATATCGCTTTCAAGACTACGGACCCTTTAAGGGTCCTATCCCTCCCAAAGCAGAGCTTTGGGCCCCTCCCACTCACGGCTGCGTGGGCGCAGACGGTCTTGAAAGCGATATAGGTTATCCTTTTCATTATTATCTTGTTAATCGTGAAAAGACACTCAATGGCAGGGCGCGGCCGGCGCGGTCACGGAGGACGAGCTCGCCGTAGTCCAGGCGCTGAGGCTGCGGGCTGCCGGCCGGACAGAAGGCATTGCGCACCAGCGTGTCGGCCAGCACGGCCGAATAGCCGTTGGAGTACAAATTCAGAACCAGGAAACTGTTTTCAGGCGCCAGAATTGCGGCGCAGGACTGCAACAGTTCGTAGAGGCATTCGTCGAGTTTCCATCGCTCGCCGTCCGGCCCGTGGCCGTAGGCCGGCGGGTCCAGGATGATGCCTTGATATTTGTTGCCCCGGCGGGCCTCCCGCTTGGCGAACTTCATGGCATCTTCGATGATCCATCGGATCCCGTCGAGCCCGCTCAGTTCCATATTGCCCCGTGCCCAGGTGACCACCTGCCGCACGGCATCAAGATGCGTCACCTGCGCCCCAGCTTTGGCTGCTGCCAAAGATGCAGCGCCGGTGTAGGCGAAAAGATTGAGCACTTTCGGGGGTTGTGCCTGACATGACGGACGGGCGTCACCCCCGACCTGATCGGGGGTCTGTACCCCGCAGGCGATTTCCCGGACGCTCCGGTAGATGAAGTCCCAGTTCGGGGCCTGCTCCGGGAATACGCCCACATGCTTGAAGGCGGTCAGACCCAGTCGGAGGTTGAAGCCTACAGCCGGATAGGCGATTGTCCACTGCTCCTGCATCTTGTGCAGCATCGTCCAGGTGCCGCTGTCTTCCTTACCGGCTTTGCCGAACCCGGCGCCCGACTTGAACTCCGTATGCGCCATCCGTCGCCACTCCGCATCGGAAAGCGCCTTCGGCCAGAGCGCTTTGGGCTCCGGCCGGATGGTCACATACGGGCCGAACCGCTCAAGCTTCGAAAAGTCGCCCGAGTCGATCAGTTCATAGTCTTTCCACGCCGCGGATGGTTGTTCGATCGTCATAATCTACAAAGTTAATTATTTTTCTGCGATATACCGAATAACTCAGAACCTATCCGGTCATGACCTGCCCGGCCTTTTTGCGTTGCAGCACCTGGCCCCATTTTGCACCCCTTTTTTCGCTGCAACGGACGCAGTTGATTGTCAGCCGATTATAAGAGTTGATCCCCCTGGAATAGAGGGGGATCAACTTGCATAAGCGTCTGGTTTACTGACGCTTCCGTTGCAGAACGCCAAAGTGGGAATCAGGAGTACATGAACCGGCGGATGCTGCCCTTCGGGGTCTTGTCGAAAGGTTCGACCAGCAAAGCGTAACTGCTGATTTCGCTGTAGGCGGGAATCTGGCTGTTGATGTCAGCCAGGTTGGCGTCCATGATTTCCTTGAGTTTTTCCTTGGAGAGCCCCTGTTCTTCCGCCAGCTTGTAGTTCGGCACGATCAGGGCGATCAGCCGGTTTTCGCGGCTGACGATCAGCGATTCCGCTACGTAGGGCAGTTGGTTGAGCACCACTTCGATCTCTTCCGGGTAGATGTTTTGACCATTGGTCGAGAGAATCATGCTTTTGCAGCGGCCGACCAGGAACACGCGTCCCATCTCATCCTGCGTACCCAGGTCCCCCGTGCGGAACCAGCCGTCGGAGGTAAAGACCGCTTTGGTTGCTGCCTCATTCTTGTAGTAGCCCATGAAGACGACGTGTCCTCGCACGAGCACTTCGCCAGCGATATGCTGCGGGTCTTCGGAGTCGATGCGGAGCTCGATGCCTTCCGGCACGGGTTCGCCGCATTCCTTCATCACGTAGGTCTCCTTGTGGCCCAGCGTGATGGTCGGGGCACATTCGGTCATGCCGTAGCCGGTGACGAACGGGACTTTGAGCTGTTCGAGCATCAGCCGCTCCAGCGATTCGGGCATTGCGGCGCCGCCGGTGATCAGCAGGCCGCAGCCACCGCCCAGGGCGCGCATGAAGATGTCGTGCAGGGCATCGCAGAAATCGGGATGATTCTGGTAGTCAGCCAGTTTAGCGGAGCCGGACTGGCTGTGGATGAATTCGCCGATGCTTTCGTCAAGCAATTTGTTGATAATCAGCGGGACCGCGAAAAATACATACGGCTTGTACTGCCGGAGGGCCGGTTTGAGGTTGGCGGGCACGGGCGGGACATAGAGAATGCAGAGCGTCATGCCATAGCAAAGCGGTGCCATCAGGTCGTAAACCAGGCCGAAGATGTGGGCGTACGGGAGCACGCTCACGTAGTTGTCTTCGCGATGATAAGGGAAGTGGTGCGGGATCAGCTGGATGTTGGAACTGAGGTTCCGTACACTGAGCATGACGCCTTTCGGGTTGCCGGTGGATCCGGAGGTGTACATGATGGCGGCCAGGTCGTCCAGTTCGCGGGCTTCATAATGCACATCTTCCTTTCGCATTCCCTGTGGATGAGCTGCGGCGTACAGAGCGTCGCGCTGCGCGTAGATTGCGGCGAAGTCGCCCCGGCTGGCGAGCAGTTCCCCGGTATGGGTGTCGATGGCGGCCAGCAGGTTCGGCATCGTCTCAAAGTCCATCTTGGCGAAAAGCATCTTTTCGGTGTAAAGCAGCCGGCTTTCGGAATGATTGACCAGGCCTTGGGCGTCGCTCGGCATAAAGCCGTTGAAAATCTGGACAGCGACATATCGGCCGATATGTGAAGAGAAATAGGTGATACCCCATGCGGCAGAACTCCGGGCATTGAGGGCTATCTTGTCACCGGGCTTCAGGCCGGCAGCTTTCCAGCAAAGGAGATTCTTTTCGATTTCGGCGGCGAGCCCGCCGTACGTAAGGCCGGGATTCTGAAACTCCACAAGTGCAGTCTTGTCCCAGCATTCCTTCATCGACTGTTCAAACACGCAGATGAAGTCATCTTTTTTGGTCAACGGATACATATTGGTTCAGGTTGGTTGATCGAAAAGCTCCTTGCAAAAATAAAAGAAACGCGGCCCCCACAAAAGGCCAGCAGGGCCCTTTGTGGCGAAAAACGGTTGAAAAGTGGTGAAATCTACAAGTTGTGTGGCGAAATGCTACGCTTCTTTCCGCTGCAACGGACGCAGTTGATTGTCAGCCGATTATAAGAGTTGATCCCCTCGTTTTTCGAGGGGATCAACTTCTGTAAGTACCTGATTGTCTGATGCGTACATTGCAGCGCATAAAAAAGCGCGCATCGTCAAGCCCGGCTCGACCACTCCGTCATGCTCGGCTTGATCGGGCATCTACAGCCGCTCGAGTTTATAACCCAGCAGAAAGAGCTCGATGGAGGCGCCGATGCGGTAGAGGACCTGGACGGTGCGGGCGAAGACGTAGTAGGCGCGGGGGCTCTGCGGCTCGATGTGCTCGTGGCGGATCATTGTGAGGGCTTCGACGGCGCAGTTGGAGAGGATGTCGGCGATGCGGCGGGCGGGCTCGCTGTCGAGTTCGTAGCCGAGCACGCGCTGCACGATCTGCTCGTCCATATCGTCGAAGCCGCGGGGGCCTTGCAGGTCGGTGTAGCGGACCTGCTGGTAGGCCTGCCAGTCGGCGTCCCAGAATTTGGCGATGGCCATCCCCAGATAACCCGCCCAGGCCACGGATGCTTCCGGATACTGCCTGTATTCCCGGATGGCTTCCGCGAGATAGGGCTCGGCCAGCGCTTCCGTAAATTTGGTTTCGATGTCGTCGTTCTCCAGCAGCACGCCGCCCATCATCTCATAGGCGGTGCAGAGGCTCACCAGCGAATCCTGGAGCCGGCGCTCGTATTGGGAAAGATACTCCTGTTCTTCCATTGTCAGCTATGCACGCATCAGCGGCTGTACACGACCCCGTGGACGGGTTCCCCAAAATATTCCCATACCGGGATCTCCCGGAACAGCCGCAGCGATCCCGTGGGAGCGTCGCGCTGGAAAATCTGGATGCAGCGCCCGTTCTTGCAGAAGACCGTCATGAATTCGCCCGGGGGCAGGCCTTCCGACAGGAAGAAGAAGTCCCGCACGTGGGCGGCGGTGCGCTGGTAGCCGACGGGTTTAAGCGAGCCGTCGGACTGCACCTCGGCGATGGCCAGGCCGTCGTCGCCGTTGCGGAGCGAGGCATAAACGTGGCGGCCATCGGGACTCAGTTGGATGTCGCCGCCCGCCTGGGTCGCAAACAGCGGGTCGCCCACGGGCAGCCGCTGCACCAGGACCGGGCGGTCACCCGCGGCGGTGTAGTCGGGCATGGCGTAAACTAGGATCTCGTTGCTCAGCTCCGTGATGACGTAGAAATGGGAGCCGTCCTGGTTGAAGACCAGGTGGCGCGGGCCGCTGCCGGCGGGGGCGGGGATGTCGAACAGACGCTCGAGTCGCAGCGCACGGTCGAGGCGCCCGTCGCAGAGCGGGCGGACTGTGCCGTCGAACAGGCGCTGGACGTGGATGCAGTCGCCGCCCAGGTCGACGGCCAGCAGCAGGTTCCCGAACGGGACCAGCTGGTGGATGTGTGAGCTCTCCTGCCGGCCGGCGACCGGGCCGCGGCCGTCAAAGTGCACGACTTGCGTCGCAGGCTCGATGCGCCCCGACCGGACCGGAAACAGGGTCACGGTCCCGCCGGAATAGTCGGCCGTCAGCAGCGCGCCGTTGTCGGGATCGCCGCACTGGTTGAAATAGCCCGGAATGTAGACCAGATGGCAGGGATCGGGCGAGGTGCCGCGAATCTCCGAGATCCGTTCGATGCGGCCTTTCGGCAGCGGCTTGAGCCGGTCGTAGGGGTGTACCTGGAAGGAGTACACGCCGGAGTCGTCGCCGCTTTCCGATGTGGCAAAAAGATACCTCTTATCGGGCGAAAGTGCCAGATAAGAGGTATTCTCCGCTTCAAATGCGCTGGTGCCCAGGACATCGAACGTGGCGACGCCCAGTTCGAGCAGCAGCAGCCGTCTGCCGTAGGTCCCGACAATCAGTTCCATACGGAGGCGTCAGGCTTCGCGGATGGCTGCGATGCCGGGGAGGTCTTTGCCTTCGATGGCCTCGAGCATGGCGCCGCCGCCGGTGGAGACGTAGCTCACCTTGTCGGCGTAGCCCATCTGGTTGACGGCCGCCACGGAGTCGCCGCCGCCCACGAGGGTGTAGGCGCCTTTGGCGGTCGCTTCAGCGAGCGCCTCGGCGATCTTCAGCGTACCCTTGGCGAAGTTCGGCATCTCGAACACGCCCACAGGGCCGTTCCAAAGGATGGTCTTGGATTCGAGAATGATCTTCGTCCAGTTCTCGATCGACTTTTCGCCGGCATCCATACCCATCCAGCCGTCGGGAATCTCGTGCGAGGGGACAACCTGCACTTTGGCTTCGTTGCTGAATTCGTCGGCCACGCGGGTCTGGACCGAGAGGGAGAGGTTCACGCCGAGTTCCTTGGCCCGGGCCATGATTTCGCGGGCGTCGGGGATCAGGTCGTCTTCGTGGAGCGAGTCGCCGATGGAGCCGCCTTCGGCTTTGATGAAGGTGTAGCCCATGCCGCCGCCGACAATCAGGTTGTCGACCTTGGTCACCAGGTTCTTGAGCACCTCGAGTTTCGAGGAGACTTTCGAACCGCCGATGATGGCCGTGAACGGATGCTTGGCGTTCTTGAGCACGTTGTCGATGGCGCGGATCTCGCCTTCCATCAGGTAGCCGAACATCTTGTCCTCAGGGAAATACTTCGCGATCAGGGCCGTGGACGCGTGGGCGCGGTGTGCCGTGCCGAAAGCGTCGTTGATGTAGCAGTCGGCGTAGGAGGCCAGCTTCTTGACGAAAGCTTTCTGGCTTTCCTTGACGGCCGCCTTCGCGGCTTTCTTCTCTTCGTCGGTGGCGTCTTCCGCCAGTCCGCGGGGTTTGCCTTCCTCTTCTGCGTAGAAGCGCAGGTTTTCGAGCACGAGCACTTCGCCCGGTTTGAGGGCGGCAGCCTGCTCATCGGCCTTCTGGCAGTCTGGAGCAAACTGCACCGGCATGCCGAGGCACTCCTCGACGCGACCCAGGATATGTTTCAGCGAGAATTTCTCCGCCGGGCCCTTCGGCCGGCCGAGGTGCGACATAATGATCAGTGAGCCGCCGCCGGCGAGCACTTTCTTGAGGGTCGGAATGGCAGCCCGGATGCGGGTGTCGTCGGTAATCTCGAACTTGTCGTTGAGGGGAACGTTGAAATCGACGCGGACAATGGCTTTCTTGCCCGTAAAATCGTAGGAATCAATCTGTTTCATATGCTTTTAAAATATCTTTCTGTCCCTGGTGGAACACAAAGATAGCAATTTATTTCTTTTTCCGTCCCGCCCGCACCAGGGCTTCGTCGATCAGCCACTGCAGTTGCCCGTTGGTGCTGCGGAACTCGTCGGCAGCCCAGCGCTCCAACGCCTCGAAAGTCTTGGCGTCGATCCGCAGTACGAAACTCTTGGTGCCTTCCTTGGCCATCGCGCGCGTTAATTATATAAGGTACCCGCGTTGACGATCGGCTGCGCGTTGTCTTCCGAGCAGAGGACGACCAGCAGGTTGCTCACCATCGCGGCCTTGCGTTCCTCGTCGAGTTCCACGACGCCTTCTTCCTTGAGGTGGTCGAGGGCCAGTTTGACCATCGACACGGCACCTTCCACGATCTTCTCGCGGGCGGCGATGATGGCGTCGGCCTGCTGGCGGCGGAGCATCACGGCGGCGATTTCAGGGGCGTAGGCCAGATAGTTGATACGGGCCTCGATGGCTTCGATGCCGGCGATAGAGAGGCGTTCGTTGAGGGTGTCGGTCAGTTCGTCGTTGATTTCATCGGCACCGGAGCGTAGGGTGACGTCGTTCTCGTTGGGGTTGCTGTTCTCGTCGTAGTTGTAGCGGCCGGCCACCTGGCGGAGCGCCGCGTCGGCCTGCACTTTGACGAAGCTCTCGAAGGCTTTCATCGTGGAGCTCAGGCTGCCCTGATTGCTCATGGTCTGCGAGTCGATCTCGAAGAGGCTCTTGTACACGTCCTTGACGCGCCAGACCAGCACCAGGCCGATGAGGATGGGGTTGCCGCTCTTGTCGTTGACTTTGATGGCCTCCGCGTCGAAGTTCCGTGCGCGCAGCGAAACCCGCTTTTTGGAGAGCAGGGGATTGATGTACCAGAAGCCGTTCTCCCGCAGCGTGCCGCGGTATTTGCCGAAGAACACCAGGGCCCGGGCTTCGTTGGGCTCGAGTTTCACCATACCGATGGCCAGGAAGATGATCAGGAGGAACGAGATGGGAATCGTGAGTCCGATCAGGAGGTCCGGACTGGACATATGGGTCGCCTTCGAGAAGAGGATGATGTCGATGGCGATAACGGCAAGAATCAGGAACAGGGCAATGAAGCCGCTGATTTTAAAGCCTTTAAATTCGAATTCCTTGGTTTCCATAATTGAAATGATATTAATTTGATATCACAAAGATATATCTATTCTTGAAGAAAAGCAAATTTTTCGGCAGATTATTGATAATTACCTTCATTTTTTTTGAAAAGCAGTTAATCTCATATCCGAGTTTTTATTTGAGGGTCGTGCAGCAGTATATTTGTCGAGGTGATAAGCTAAAAATAATAGAAAAATAGTTATTTTTGTAACCAGGTTCTTTACAGTGTATGACGAAGAAAGTGAAAGAGGTGATCAAAATGTTGGAGAAAAACGGGTGGTATTACATCGGAACCAAAGGCGATCATCATAAGTTCTACAAGAGGGGGGCTAAGAGACCTATAATAATAGCCGGAAAAGCTAATGATGACCTTGCAGAGGGAACACTGCGATCGATATTTCGCGAAGCCGGGCTTAAATGATCTGCGATGAGACATAAAGGGTTGTAATAAATAATACGAGTATGTTGAAGGCTACGATTGAATGCATTAATCATAATTATTCTGCCTATATTGATGGTATAGACGGTGTTGTGGCAACCGGTTCCTCGATTGGAGAAATCAAGCAAAATATGATTGCGGCGTTGGATGCCTATATCGAAACTTGCAAAGAATTGGGATGTGATTTACCCAAAGGACTGGAGGGAGATATCGACATCACATTCACGATGGATGTGAAGAGCTTACTTTCTTTATATAATGGTATTTTTTCTAAGTCGGGATTGGAACGCTTGACGGGGATTAATCAAAAACAGCTTTGGCACTATGCCAAAGGCAAATCTGTTCCGAGAAAGGCGCAAATCCTGAAAATTGAGAAAGCACTTCATCGTCTAGGGGAAGAGTTGCTGTCGGTGCACCTATAATGCTGTCAGTCCCGAACATTTTCACTACCTTTGCAGTCCCTATGGCAAAGAAAGACAAGAAAAGCACCGTTGAGATCCGGAACAAGAAGGCAGGGTTCGAGTATGAGTTTCTCGAACATTTCACCGCGGGTATCGTGTTGAACGGGACGGAGATCAAGTCGATCCGGGCGGGGAAGGCTTCGCTGGTCGACAGCTGGTGCTATTTCGTGAATGGCGAGTTGTATGTCAAGAATATGAACGTGGCCGAATACTGGTGGGGCTCCGCCTTCAGCCGCCAGGATCCCAAACGCGACCGAAAACTTCTGCTCAACAGGAAGGAACTTCGCAAACTGGCCCGCGCCGTCAAGGAAAAGGGCCTCACAATCGTCGCTACCCGCCTGTTCATCGCCGACAACGGCTACGCCAAACTCAACATCGCCCTGGCCCGCGGCAAGCGCGAATTCGACAAGCGCGAAACCATCAAGGAAAAAGACCTCCGCCGCGACGGAGAACGTGACTGAAAAGTTGGAAAACGGTTAAGCTTTCCTCCGAGTTTTTATTTGGGGGTTGACCGGTCGTATATTTGCCGGACGAACCAATAAAGATTTGTGCGATGGAAAACAAAAAACAAGCTGTGAGAAGTCGGCCAATCAATCCTTTCGTCGACTGGGGATTCAAGTATTTATTTGGCCGCGATGAGAGCAAAGACCTGATGATCGGATTCCTGAACCTGCTGCTGAATCCCGAGGTCCCAATTCGGGAAATCCATTATTTGAATCCGGAAATAGTTCCGGACAGGCCGGATATGAAGCGTTGTGTCCTGGATGTGGTCTGTGAGGATGAAGAAGGCGACCAATACCTCGTAGAAATGCAGAAGGCTTCTCGAAGTGATATGGCCAATCGTCTTGTTTACTATGCCTGTCGACTCATCGATCGGATGGGAAGGCACTCCCGGGAATGGGATTATTCGATGATCAAACGAGTATATGCCATCTGCCTGATGAATTTTACTTATGAGGAGAATCCGCATTTACGCAGCGATATCAAATTATGCAACACACGTGATGGAGGTGTTTACTCTGAATTAATGAATATTATCACATTGCAGATTCCTTGTATTCACGCAAAAAACCTAGATGGATGTCGGGAAACCTACGAAAAGTTATTATATTTGCTCAAATCAATGAGTAAAAAGATGAAAACGACGGAAGAACTTCTGGCCGAAATCGATGCCTTGAAACATATCCCCGAAGAAACGAAAGCGATGTTTCGCCGCGTTGTTACGACGGTCGAAGACGACTTGACGGAGGATCAATGGCGTGACTACGAACTGGATCTCGACAAATATCAGAATATGATGATTGAGATAGAAACGGGTAAAGCAGAAGGCCGTGCAGAAGGCCTCGCGGAAGGCCTTGCGGAGGGCCGGAAGGAGACGCGGATCGAAATCGCCCGGGCAATGAAAGCACAAGGCCTGGCCACGGAAGTGATTGCCAAGTGCACGGGAATGGAGGCGGAAACGATAGAGAATCTTTAAGATTCCCGGTTCATCCGGGGATGACGGAATAGCAAAGCGCCCAAACCGTAAATGGTTCGGGCGCTGCTGCTATATAAGAACTTGTGGGTTACTCCTTGACGCAGCGGACCGGCGAAGCGCTAGCCTTGCCATTGCCGTCATACAGTTTTGCTGTGTTTATATAACCGGACATAGTCGAAGCGGGAGGAGCCCAAAGTACCATATTTCCCATTTTATCGGTCCCTGGGGTAGACAACAACAACTTACCATAACCGCCGGAATAGTTGCCATAGCCGGTAACCTTCTGGCCGCCCTCGTTGACATCTGGCATAAGAGGATTGTCCTCCTTTGTCAGCAGCAGTCGACATCCGACGACCGGCCAGTGCATATCTTCTGCCGTATACCAGTTGTTGGTCGCATTGTATGTACCAAGGCTAAGTCCGGCATCGGTTTCTTTCGGAATGCCTCCGGCCGGCGGTACGAGATATCCCGGAGGGCAGGGATCATACACGGTCTTTCCTTTTACGGTAACGTCACTGCCGGTTTCCGCTGACTTGGAGTTCCAGAGATCGTTGTAATGAGTGTTCCTGAGCCAGTCATCGTATTCGTGATTAGTACC
>JAEEGI010021424.1_pt1 | contig 12848 bp, 10 predicted proteins | sample 8958751 | NCBI WGS metagenome assembly JAEEGI01 (sample SAMN16246545, study PRJNA631951) | gut metagenome | biome: gut microbiome; feature: rumen; material: KS-attached | host: Bos | place: Iran: Karaj | collected 2018-10 | reverse complement strand
GGGGTTGGCGATATATTGGTACTGCAGGCAGTTGGAATTGCCGATAGCACTCACTAACCACACATTGGGGATTCGTCCGGTGAAAAGACCTGAACCGCCGCGAAGAACGACTTTACGGTCATGGGTGATGTCCCAGTTGAAGCCGATACGGGGCGCAAAGTGCATGTTGAATTGTGGGTAGTCAGCAGTGCTGAGGCCTGCAAAGGAACTGTTCGGATGCGCGGAAACTATCTGGTCGAAATCCACGTTGCGGTTGTCATAGCGGAAACGGATGAACGGCATCTCCAGACGCAGCCCCACCGTCAGCTTGAAGAACTTGCTGAAGACCATCTCGTCCTGCCCATACAGAGAAAGCTGGCTATGATTGAAAGTGGGGAATACCTGTTCTGTGGGGTTGTCACTATTAGCGTGGGTAATCATGAACAGCGCCGGGCCTGCCCCTTCCACACCGTTGACATCGTCAACAAACGATTGCCAGGAATCATAGACATACCATCCGGCACCACCCTGCATGAATCCGTTCACGATGTGGTTCCACTCGATCTGCGCTCCTGCAAGAATGTCGTGGATGCCCGTTTTATAGCTGAACTCATCGGTGGCGGTAAAGGAGTTCACCCGACGTATGTTGCCGTAGGTGAACGGATCCGGACCGAATGTGGTGAACATACCCAACTGCTGGTTTCCGTTCATGTCAATATAAGGCGCCATAATATCCACGGTCGGAAAGATGTCGCCCACGAAGGAACGTGGCTCGTTTTGCCGCGACCAGGTAAGACGCAGCATGTTGCCGCCCTGTTCATTCATCAGGCGGGTGTTCAGCTCGGCAGCCATCGTGGTGAAATTCAAGATCTGGTTATACCGCGCCGACTCAAACGGCAGCGCGTATTGAGACCGACGACCGGCATCATCACTATTCACTATGAAAATGGTGTCTCCATAGGGAACCCGGGTGTCTTTGCCTCCCAACGGACTCATAGAGGTGGAAGGAGGATTGGACACGGCAACATGCGTGTGGCTCACCCTGATATGGAACATGTTGTTTTCGTTGATGCGCCAGTCTATGCGTGCGAAAAGCTTGTAGTCAGGGGTTTTGATGGAGTAGTCCTGATAATTGCCGGGGTTGTAACCGAACCTGTCGCTCAGGAATTGCCGGATATCCTCCATCTGCGTCACTGTAGGACGGCTGTAGCCAGAGCTGCCGCCATAACTGTAGTTTGAGTTAGGACGGGCTTGGATAGGGGAGCCTGATTCGTAGTCCAATGTATATTCTCCATTGAGGAAAAAGAAGAGCTTGTTTTTGACAATGGGTCCCCCCACCGTGAATCCCATCATGTTTTTCGATGTCAACGAACTGGTGAGGCGGGAGTCGCCCACTTTATGGCCTTGCAGCGCACTGCCTTCCATGTAGTCATAGACGGAGCCGTGCCAGACGTTGGTGCCGTGCTTGGTGACCATGTTGATGGAGCTGCCTAAGAATCCGCTGTGGCGGACGTTGAAGGGGGTGATGTTGACATCAAGGCGGTCAATAGCGTCGATGGAGATGGGGGTGCCGCCGGCCGGCAGGCTCGAGCCGATGCCGAAGGCGTTGTTGAAACTGGCACCATCCACAGAGACCACCGAGCTGCGGTAATTGCCGCCGCCGATGGAGACGCCATCGTCGGTGCCGATGCTTTGCGGCGTGAGCTTAAGCACATCATAGAGGCTGCGGTTGACAGAGGGAACGATTCCAATCTCTTTGGCGCCGAAATGCATACTCGCTCCGGAACGGCGGATGTTCATTGGAAAGTTGAGACCGTCTCCAAATACAGTTACCTCCTCCAGACGCACGGAAGAGGCCGTAAGCACAACATCCACGACCACCGCTTCGGCCAACGGGGCTTCCACATCCGTCACAATCATCGTCTTGTAGTTGAGCCGTTCCACTCTCACTGAGTAAGGACCTCCAGCCAGTATGTTGTTAATCACGTAGTTACCCTTTTTGTTGGAAATGGCATAATACGGGATGCCGCTCGGCTCGTGTATAATGGTCACCACGGCATCCGGTATCGGAGCTTTGCCGTCACTGATATTACCGGTGATGGTGGAGGTGGTGGTCTGCGCAAATGCAGTCATTCCACAAACTGAAAACAATACGGATAACAAAATAATGGCAAAATGGCCATTTAACACTCTTGAAAAACGTGATATATGCTTCATTGACTTCAATTTTTCAATAGAAATAAGATTACTGTGAAACACAGAAAAACAATTGGCAAAATTACAAAAAATAAGGACACTGAATAATCCTGTCTTGATTTTTCAAAAAAAATAAACAACTTGTTATAGGAGGCACAACGTCCGCATAAAAAAACTATTTTTGCCGCTTGTTTAACTGTCGGCTAAAAGCCAATGGCTAAATGCCAACAGTTATAGTCATAGTTATAGTCATAGTCATAGTTATAGTTATAGTTATATGGTAACATTCTGTATCTCATTAGCATTACTCGTTCTCGGATACCTGTTCTACGGCCGTTTCGTGGAGAAGGTGTTCGGAGTGGATGAAAAACGGCAGACCCCGGCCACCACGATGGCCGACGGCGTGGATTACGTGCCGATGAAGCCGTGGAAACTCTTCCTGATCCAGTTTCTGAACATCGCGGGTGTTGGCCCGATCTGCGGTGCCATTATGGGTGCGCAGTTCGGCACAGCATCTTACCTGTGGATTGTTTTCGGATGCATCTTCGGCGGTGCCGTCCACGACTATCTTTCCGGTATGATTTCCCTTCGGAACAATGGCTGCAGCCTTCCCGAAACCCATGGCACCTACCTCGGTAACGGGGTCAAGCAGTTCATGCGCGGCTTTATGGTGCTGCTGATGATTCTGGTCGGCGTGGTTTTCGTGAACACACCTGCGCAACTGTTGCAGACCCAGTTCACCCCCAACATGAGTGTCTATATCTGGGTGGTTATCATACTGCTTTACTATCTGATAGCCACACTGTTGCCTATCGACAAGGTGATTGGCCGCATCTATCCCATCTTCGGGTTTTTGCTGATGGGCATGGCCGTGGCCATTGTGGTCGCTTTCGTCATTTACCATCCAGAGATTCCTGAAATTTGGAGCGGATTGCAGAACCGCCACCCGCAAGCAGCTGCCAACCCTATCTTCCCGATGATGTTCATCAGTATCGCTTGCGGTGCTGTGTCGGGATTCCACGCCACGCAATCGACCTTGGTGGCGCGCTGCATGACCAACGAGCGTCAGGGACGGCACATCTTCTACGGTGCCATGATTGTGGAAGGCATTGTTGCCTTGATCTGGGCTGCCGCCGCCGCCTACTTCTACCATTCTGATGCGGCGTTGCAGGCCAAGAGCGGTCCCGCCATGGTCGGCCATATTGCCAACACATGGTTCCCTGTGGCCATCGCCATCATCACGATTTTGGGCGTCATCAGTGCGGCCGTCACTTCCGGCGACACCGCGTTGCGCTCCGCCCGTCTCATCGTGGCCGACTTCATGCATTTGGAGCAGAAGAGCATTAAAAAACGTTTGTGGATTGCCATTCCGCTATTTGCTGTCACGGGCGGACTTCTCGTGTTCAGCCTCGCCGCACCGTCCGGCTTTCAGGTGATCTGGCAGTATTTCTCCTGGGCCAACCAGCTGCTCGCCGCCTTCACTTTGTGGGCGGTCACTGTCTATCTACGCCGCAACAAGGAAAAACCCTACTATTGGATTGCACTACTTCCGGCGCTTTTCATGACGATGGTCACGGTCAGTTTCGTGTTCGTCTCCCCGACATTCCTCGGGGCGTTCCTTCCTCGCACAGTAGGCTACATCCTCGCCGCCGTGGTCACGGTTGGCACGGTGTGCTGGTTCTTCCATAAAGAAGGCCGTAAGGGAATGAAGAATGAAGAATGAAGAATGAAGGGGTTAGTAGTCTTCTCTTCTTAATAAATTGCTGGTAATCATTCTGTTATCTTCAACAGGGAATCTTAAATACCCGTAATTGGCTTCGGCCACCGACATTTTGTGGTGCAGCTGTTGTGATAGTTTCTGTTGCCGGAATTCTTTCACCGCGGCTTCTGATTCGTAGAACAAGTATTGCAGGAAATCCAACACTTGTTTGCTTTTTTTCTGGCTGTCTGCCATTTGTTTAGGCGTGTCTTGGCATATTATCTTGGTGTTTGGAATCAACGGAAGCTGTTCGATGTAGTCGGTGATGTCTGCCTGTTTGTCTGTGGAGAGCAGATACAGGAAATCCGCTTGCGGATAAGAGAAAAGGATTTTTGTAAGCCCTTGATTGTTGAAAAGATAGTATTCGTCTTCAAAAAGCAGCCCTCCTAACAGCGGATTTTGCTGGTCCATGGATAATGTGGTGGGAGCCGTGACGTGGTTCGCCAGAATGACCAGATTTACATCGTAATCCACGTTGAAGTTGGTGAAGTACATCGGAAACTTCAGGTCGGGGTGAATATCTTCGAGGCTGATGTCCCCGATATAACTGCAAGGATACCCGAATTGTTTTTGCACGCCTGCGGCGAAAGGGAAATGCGACAGCGGCGATTGCACCCAGCAGAGCCAGTAATCTTTGGCGCTCCCGAATGCGTCCAACGAGATGATTTGCGGTTTTTCTTTCTTCTTTGTGACCATTGAGGATAGAGGTTGAATGTGCAAAAATACAATTTTTTCAGAGTGAAAAATGTATCTTTCCTCTTCAATTTCATTTGTCTGCATGTATTCGAAATTTATGTACATTTGCACCTTAAATGAAAATTCCAGTTTATGCAAGAGTATCAAATCAGACTGATGACGATTGAAGACTACGAGCAGGTGTATGCGTTGTGGTCGATTACCGAAGGAATGGCGTTGCGCGGTTATGACGACTCCGCTGAAGGCATCGCCAAGTTCCTGAAAAAGAATCCAACCTCCAATTTCGTGGCGGTGATGGATGGAGAGATTGTCGGCGTGATTATGTGCGGTATGGATGGCCGTCGTGCTTATATCTATCATACGGTCGTCCGCAAGGATTTGCGCCAGCGCGGTATTGGCAAGGCGCTCCTCGGCATGGTTTATCATGCCATCGAACAGGAGGGCATCAAGAAGAATGGCCTGTTGGTGCTGAAGAACAACGAAATCGGCAACAAGTTCTGGCAGATGCAGGGCTGGACCGAGCGCGTTGATCTCAATTATTACAGCAAGAATAACGTAGAACAGTAGAGATGGTGTAGGTACGATGCCCGTGATGAAAGTGACGGGATCATCGCTTCATCGTCTCATCGTTTTCATCGCAACAAAAAAGGCGCAGCCAAAACGGCCACGCCCTTCCTAAGTCTCAAGTCCTCAGTCCCAAGTCTAACATTATGTGGAGCGTATGAGAATCGAACTCACGACCTCTTGACTGCCAGTCAAACGCTCTAGCCAACTGAGCTAACGCCCCAAAGTAAGCCTGATAGTCAGGCTGTTGTCCTACTTCAGACTTTGATTTCAACGTCAACGCCGCTGGGCAATTCCAGCTTCATCAAAGCGTCGATGGTCTGAGTGGTGGTACCGTAAATGTCCAGGATTCTCTTGTAGGTGGAAAGCTGGAATTGCTCTCTTGACTTCTTGTTGACGAAGGTGGAGCGGTTCACGGTGAAGATTTTCTTGTGGGTCGGAAGCGGAATAGGGCCAACGAGCACCACTTTGTCGTCCTTCACGCTGTTCACAGTCTTGACGATCTTCTCGGCAGACTTGTCAACCAACGTGTGGTCGAATGATTTCAGTTTGATTCTAATTCTATGAGCCATTTATTTGTTTGTTTAATTGTTTATTATCGTTTTAGTTAGTAGTTAGCAGTTAGTAGTTAGTAGTTAGTAGTTGTGGGTATTCGTTAAATTCATCTTATTATCTCATCATCTTATTATCTTATCATAATCTCATCATTCTCTAAAGAATAAATCGTCCCACATTCATAATGTAGTCCTTAATCTCAGGAGTGACCTCCGCGTATTTCATGAATTCCATACTGAAGGTTGCCCGTCCTGAGGTGATGGAGCGTAACGTAGTCACATATCCGAACATTTCAGCCAGAGGCACTTGCGCCGTGATGATCTGGAAACCGACCTTTGCGTCGATTTGTTCCAACACGGAGCGTCTGCGGTTGAGGTCGCCGGTGACATTGCCGATGTACTCGTCCGGGGTGGTGATTTCCACCTTCATAATCGGTTCGAGTATCGCGGTGTCAATCTCTTTCAACGCCTCGCGGAAGCCGATCTTCGCACAGACCTCGAACGACAGGGCGTCGGAGTCTGTGGGGTGCGATTCGCCGTCCGTGACCGTAACTGAGAGGGCTTCGACTGGGAAACCGTACTTGCCATTCGACATGGCCATCTTGAATCCCTTTTCGGCACCGAGGATGTAATTCTTCGGTACGGCGTCGCCTTTGATCTCGTTGCTGAACTGCAATCCTTTGGCGTCCAACGGCAGCGGGTCGATTCTGAAGTCCAGTACCGCGAAAGATCCGCGTCCGCCGTTTTGGCGTTTGTAGGCTTCGCGGTGCTGCACCGGTACGAGAATCGCCTCCTTGTAAGCCACGCGCGGTTTGCCGTGGTTGCAATCGACGTTGAACTCGCGTTTCAGACGGTCCAGCAGGATTTCCAAATGCAACTCGCCCATGCCGCTGATCAGCGTTTGTCCCGACTCGGAATCCTCCTTCACTTGGAAGGTAGGGTCTTCGTCGGCCAGCTTGGTGAGTGCCAGCATCAGCTTCTCCTCATCGTCCTTTGTCTTCGGCTCGATGGCGATTTGGATCACGGGTTCCGGGAACACGATGTTCTCCAGAATCACGGGATGCCGTTCGTCCGTCAAGCTGTCGCCGGTGTGAATGTCTTTCATGCCGACGAGGGCGACGATGTTTCCTGCGGTCGCGCTCTCCAACGGCTGTTGCTTGTTGGAGTGCATCTGCAGGATTTTGGCTGCGCGTTCCTTTTTGCCGGAGGTGACGTTGTAGAGGCTTTCTCCCGCTTTCAGCTCACCGGAATAGACCTTGATGAAGGTCAGTTTCCCGATGTACGGGTCGGTGGCGATCTTGAAAGCCAAAGCTGCGAAAGGTTCCTTCACATCGGCCTTGCGGGTCTCTTTCTCCTCGCTTTTCGGGTTCACGCCCTCGATGGCGGGCATGTCGAGCGGGGAGGGGAGGTACTTCACGATGGCGTCAATCAGTCGTTGCACCCCTTTGTTCTTGAAAGAGGAACCGCAGAGAACGGGCTCGATCTTTCTTTCCAAAGTCGCTTTGCGAATCGTCTCCTCCATCTCCTCCATGGTGATGCTGTCGGGGTCATCGAAGTATTTCTCCATGATGGCCTCGTTCAGCTCCGAGAGGGCTTCGAGGAGGCGGGTGCGGTACTGCTCGACGTCGTCGCTCATGTCGGCGGGGATGGGCACTTCGTGGTAGGTGCTACCGAGGTCATCCTCGTCCCATTCGTAGGCCTTCATTTCGAGAAGGTCAACGACGCCGGTGAAGTTGTCTTCGCTGCCGATGGGCAGTTGGAGGGGCAGGGGGTGGGCCTTGAGTTTGTCCTGAATCTGGTTCACGACGGCGTAGAAGTTGGCGCCGGCGCGGTCCATCTTGTTGACGTAGCAGATGCGTGCCACGTCGTACTTGTTGGCCTGTCTCCAGACGGTCTCCGACTGTGCCTCCACGCCTCCGACGGCGCAGAATATGGCTACAGCTCCATCCAATATTCTCAAAGAACGTTCGACCTCGACGGTGAAATCAACGTGACCCGGGGTGTCGATGATGTTGATCTTATAGTCTTGGTCATTGTATTTCCACATCACTGTGGTTGCCGCGCTGGTGATGGTGATTCCGCGTTCCTGCTCCTGCACCATCCAGTCCATCGTGGCGGTTCCCTCATCCACTTCACCGATTTTGTAACTTTTCCCGGTGTAGTACAGGATCCGTTCCGTTGTCGTGGTCTTGCCGGCGTCAATATGGGCCATTATGCCGATATTGCGTATCTGATGCAAATCCTCTGCCATCGTCTCGAAAACTGTACGGTAAGGTGAAATGAAAATGGGGGTGGCGTGGCCGGACTACATGCGCATGTGAGCGAATGCCTTGTTGGCCTCTGCCATTCTGTGAATCTCCTCTTTCTTCTTGAAAGCGGCGCCTTCACTCTTGTATGCTGCCATGATCTCCTGGGCGAGCTTGTCAGCCATCGTTTTCTCATGGCGTTTGCGTGCGAAGGTGATCAGGTTCTTCATACCTACAGACTGCTTTCTGCCCGGCTTGATCTCCTCGGGGACGGGGAGGGTGGTACCACCCACGCGGCGGCTCTTGACCTCCACGCTCGGGGTGACGTTTTCGAGGGCTTTCTTCCACACTTCGAGACCGTTCTCCTTGGTCTTCTCGCTCACGATGTCGATAGCGCCGTAGAAGATTTCGAAAGCAAGGTTCTTTTTGCCTTTCAACATGATGTTGTTGACGAATTTGGTTACCTGTTCGTCATTGAATTTCGGATCCGGAAGAATGATCCTTTTCTTTGCATGTGAATTTCTCATACTTTTGTATCTTCAATAATTTTGGTTATTTACTCTTGAATCGCCAATCGCGGCGTTCAATTTACACTTTAAGGGAATTTTTATTTACCTGTGGCTTTTTTGGGACGTTTTGCACCGTATTTGGAGCGTCCTTGCAGACGGCCGTCAACGCCGGCGGAGTCAAGGGCACCGCGAACGATGTGATAACGGACACCGGGGAGGTCTTTCACACGACCGCCGCGCACCAGCACGATGCTGTGCTCCTGCAGGTTGTGGCCTTCACCGGGGATGTAGGCGTTCACCTCTTTGCCGTTGGTCATTCTAACTCTGGCCACCTTACGCATGGCTGAATTAGGTTTTTTCGGCGTGGTGGTATAAACTCTCAAGCAAACACCGCGTCTCTGCGGGCATGCGTCCAAAGCCTTTGACTTACTTTGAGCGGTAAGTCTTTTTCTTCCCTTTCTTACTAATTGTTGAATGGTAGGCATAAACTTTTTTTCCTTTTAATTTTTTGATTTTAAGTTCTTTTTACACTAAAATTTCGGGCTGCAAAAATACACTTTTTTTAATTCCCAATCATTGAGGCAAATAATTTTTTTTCAACAAGTGTTTATTTTGCTGAAACACGTTTTTGTGACGTGAGACGTGAGACTTAAGACGTGGGACTTAAGACGTTAGACTTTTGACTTGAGACGTGAGAATTTTGGGTAGTGTCATGCTTACGTCTAATGTTTTCATTTACATCCCATTCATCGTTTTTTATCGTTTCATCGTTTCATCGCTTCATCGAAAAATTCGCATAATTCGCATAATTCGCCGACAATGCAATCGTATAAACCTTTTCCCCGTCGTCATGAATCACTACGATGCGGATGCTTCGGTCTTGCTGCTTAATTTGCACCTGGGCATTTGGCGATTGCGCCCCGGCCTCGACCACGGGCGTGACAGCACTATTGCAGCTATAACTGTATTCTGTTCGGTCAGGGTCGAAATCCGGAAGCGCTATACCATTTATATATATATAGGACAACCGTTTGTTATATACCATTTCGATGTCGTCGATGGACAGCTTGTCGCCTGAGTGGCCGCCTTTGGCGATCTTGTTGGTGGAGAAGCAGGCCAAGATGTACGAAGGCGTGCGCGTGGCGGACTTCACCACACGGTTCTGTTCGTCATAGTAGGTGAAGGCGAACTTGTATTGGTGCCATTTCCCGTCGTTGGGGTCTCTGAACTCGCAAAAAGCGTTTCCGATCTTGCCTTTCTGCGCCGTGGCGGGCGTGTGTGTCGATATGTCTTTGTACGCTATGTTGCCGTGGAGGTGGAACTTCGCGACGGCCACATTGGAGGGCTTCTTCATGTCAAACTTGCACCAGAAATAGACCGAGTCGGGGCGGCCGGTGAAAGCCATGGCGGCCTTGTGCCCGCATTTGTTGTCCTTGTCGCTGTAGGTGCAGTTCTCAGGGTTCTTGTTGTCCGTCGAGGCGAACTGCATCTGTCCCGTGGTGAGCACCCCGTTGACGATATTGCCCGCGAGCGAGGTCGATTGGATCTCGCAGCCGTAGCCCGTGTGGCCCGACACGCGGTTGCTGTGGTTCTTGGTCATCGGACCGCACCCCCACGAGAAGATGCCCTTCAATTGGCAGTCTGCGTCGCCGTAGGAGTGCCACTGCTTAGGCACGGCATCGCCCTTCCCGACGCTCGTCCACTGCTCAAAATTGCGGTTCGCCATCTGAGTCTGCGCGACTGCGTAATTGATAATGGATAATTGATAATGGATAATTAAGCCCGTCATTACGAGCCACAACCTTCGATGTCCCATATTCATCTTTTTTCATCGTTTCATCGTTTCATCGTTTCATCGTTTCATCGTTTCATCGCTTCATCGTTTCATCGTTTCATCGCTTCATCGTTTCATCGCTTCATCGCTTCATCGTTTCATCGTTTCATCGCTTCATCGTTTCATCGCTTCATCGTTTCATCGCTTCATCGCCTCATCGTTTCATCGCTTCATCGTTTCATCGCCTCATCGTCAGTCCCGCCAAAACAACGTCCGCACATACTCCGAGAAATAGACACGCCAGTTGCGCCAGGTATGCCCGCCTGCGGAGCTGTACATCGTGTAGGGGACGTGCTTGCGCTGCATCTTCTTGCAGAACTTGTTGATGCGGTAGTGGAAGAGGTCACAAGTGCCGCCGCTGATCCAGTATTGGGAATAAGTGCTCTGCGGCAACTGCTTTTTCCCGACTACTGGCGAGAACAGCCCTACGGAAGAGAAGGTGCTGTCGTAGAGGTTGGCGAGGTTGCACGACTGCTTCGCGCCTGCCGATAGTCCGGCTGCAGCCCGGCTGCCTGCACGTGTTGAAAAACGGTAACGGTTGCTGAGGAGCGAGTCCATTTCGGGGTAGCATTTCTCGAACTCCATCTTGTTCCAAGTATGGTAGAGCAAGAGGTTCTTGAACAGACTGACATCCTCGTTTTGGGAGACCAGGCATACGGGATTCGCATCGGGCATCACTAAGATCATCGGCATTGCTTTTCCTTGTGCGATGAGGTTGTCGAGAATCTGCACGGCTCGCCCCCGGTCAATCCAGGCCGTCTCGCTGCCGTTGAGCCCGTGAAGCAGGTAGAGGACGGGGAACTGGCGGTTGCCCTCCGTATATTGCGGCGGCGTATAGACGATGATGCGCCGCGTCACGGTCTCGTTGCGGCTTTGGAACTCCAACGTGTCCAGATGACCACGAAGCGGGTCTGCACGATAGAGGTCGGTTTGCGGGGTGCCGCCGACGGTGAACACGCTCATCTTCTCGCAGCGCACGCGGATGGAGTCGGGGTTGGTGGGGTCGGGAAAACGTCGCGAGTCACTCCCGAACTGGTAGGTGTAAACCTCCGGTGGCAAGGGTGGGATGGTGTAAGCCCATAATCCGGAACTGTCTTTGGACATCTTTGCGGAATGGTAATTCTCGGTGCGGATGATCGGGGTCTCCTTCCGCAGCTTGCAGTCGCAATAGACCTTGACCGACTTCGCGTCGGGGTTTTGGTACAGAAACGTCACAGACCCGTCGGGATGCAGGAGGATGGAATCACGTGGCGCCTCCTGTGCGTTCCCACAGGTCAGAGACAGTATTAACAAGACAATCAGTACGCAGAGTGTCATTTTATTTAGATTTTTCATGATCTTGGATGGCCTCTTCCAGCATCTCTTCAAACAGGGTTATGGAATTGTTGATATTGTATTTTGCAGCGGATTCGGAGTAGATTTTCTCCATCTTTTTCTTTTCTTCGGGGTGGTCGAGCCAGTAGTCGATGGCGCGGGCGAGGTCTTTGGGGTCACCGGCCTTGAACAGACTGCGTTCGTCGAGGGCAAACTGCTTGGTGGCGGAAAGGGAGCTGTTGGAGATGACCGGCACCAGCCCGGTGGCGAAGGCCTCGATACAGGAGATGGCCTCCGATTCCATGTCCGACGCGTGTACGTACAAGTCGCACTGCGCCAGCAAGTTGATCAGTTTTTCCTTTGGGAGATAGGTGAAGATGGGCGGGTTCTTCAGTTGCTGTCCTAATTTGTAATATTGTTTGAATTTCGGACCTTTTCCGGCGAAAACCAGCTGGATTTTGTCGCCGTATTTTGAATATTGCAATGCGTTGATGATGATGTCCTGGCGTTTTTCACCGGCCAGCCGCCCGACCATCATGATGAGGATTTTGTCGGCAAACATGGGCTCTTTCGGCAGTTTGGTCCAGGTGAAATCCGACTGGATGCCATTGGAGATAGCATGGATTTTAGCCGTGTATCCACGCCTCTCAATCTCGCTTGCCATGAATAGCGACGGTGTGTGAATGTGCGTGTAGTGGTTGTAGGTCACGTTTCGGAAAATCTTGTAAATCATATCGTTAACCCATGTCACTTTTCCTAATCCGAAGCTGGAAGTGATGTTTTCGGCTTGTACGTGAAAGGCAGCCGTCGTGGGTTTGCCCATTTTGTCGGCGACTTTTTTGGTTTTGTTTTCCAGCATGAACGGCATGAAACAATGGACAATGTCCGCCCATTTGACTGCCTCCTTGATGATTTTTTTCTTGCATTTGGCGAATTGGAAGCCGTGTTTCTCGATCAGTCCTTGGAAAAAGGGGATTTTCAACTTGGGCATGCTGTAAACGTTCTCGTGGGTCTCGTCGCAGGAGGTGAGAATCCGCACCTCGTGACCGCGTTTGCGAAGTTCGTCCGCAAACCGTTGCGCCGAGATGCTGGTGCCGTTGTTGTTCGTGAAATAGGCGTCGATGACAAATAATATTTTCATAATGCTATATTGTTTTAAGATTTTTTAAGATTAATAATTACCTGACTTATAGGTAT
>JAEEGI010021423.1_pt1 | contig 12849 bp, 8 predicted proteins | sample 8958751 | NCBI WGS metagenome assembly JAEEGI01 (sample SAMN16246545, study PRJNA631951) | gut metagenome | biome: gut microbiome; feature: rumen; material: KS-attached | host: Bos | place: Iran: Karaj | collected 2018-10 | reverse complement strand
CGGTCCCGCACCTTCCTCCGAGAGCTATCTCAATATCGGAAGGATCATCTCCGCGACGATCACCTCCGGCGCTGATGCCATACATCCGGGCTTCGGATTCCTCTCCGAGGACGCGAAATTCGCCCGCATCTGCGAGAGGTGCAACATAACCTTCATCGGACCCACATCTGACATGATCGCGGCATCCGGCAACAAGGCCCAGGCCAAGAAGACCATGATGGATGCAGGTGTTCCGACCATCCCCGGAAGCGCGGAAGCAGTTACATCCGTTAAGGACGGACTTAAGCTCGCCGACATCGCGACATACCCTGTCATGATCAAGGCTTCACTCGGCGGCGGCGGCAAGGGCATGAGAGTCGCAAGGACAAAGGAGGCATTTGAGTCTGCTTTCCTGACGGCACAGTCGGAGGCAAAGAATGCTTTCGGCGACGATTCGATGTACATCGAACATTACGTAGAGCACCCCAAGCACATCGAGGTGCAGATACTTGCAGACACGTTCGGCAATGTAATCCACCTCGGCGAGCGTGACTGCTCCATCCAGAGGAATCACCAGAAGCTCATCGAGGAGACTCCCTGCGAAGCTCTGTCAGACGAACTGCGCAAGCAGATCTGCGAAGCAGCCGTAAAGGCAGCCAGGGCTGTTAACTATGAGAATGCGGGAACATGCGAATTCCTTCTCGAACCGAACGGTAAGTTCTATTTCATGGAGATGAACACGAGGATCCAGGTCGAGCATCCCATCACGGAATGGGTCACGGGAATAGACCTCATCAAAGAGCAGATCAGGATCGCTTCAGGAGAGAAGATGGAATACACGCAGGACGATATCGAGCTTAACGGTCATTCGATCGAAGTGAGGATCAACGCAGAAGATCCCGAGCACAAGTTCAGACCGTGCCCCGGCAAGATAGAGTCCGTTTATCTTCCCGGCGGCAAGGGCGTAAGAGTTGATTCTGCCGTATACAGCGGACTCGAGATCCCGCCTTACTACGATTCGATGCTCGCCAAATTGTCGGTATGGGCACCCACAAGAGCAGAGGCCATCAAGAAGGCGCAGACCGCTCTCGGAGAGGTCATCATTACCGGCATCAAGAACAACGTGGATTACCAGTACGGCATACTCACGAACAAGGATTTTGTTGAAGGCAACACGGACATAGATTTCATCGAGAAACATTCCAGGAAATAAGCTATGGAACTCAGATATCTTTTTAAGAAAACACAGACAAATCAGGAACCCGAGACCAATAACGAGGAGCAGATCCCTTCCGCTCCCCAGGGACTCTTCCATAAGTGCGCAAGATGCGGCGAGACCATCTTCTCCGAAGAGCTCCGCAAGGATCTTTTTGTATGTCCTTCGTGCGGCAATTACTTCCGCATGTATGCGAGCACCAGGATCGCCATGATGGCGGATGAAGGAACTTTTGAGGAGTGGGATACTGACATTAAGGAGACCAATCCTTTAGGCACTCCCGGATATGAAGACAAGCTTGCAAAGCTCCGTGACAAGACCGGTCTCGATGAGGCTGTCGTTACGGGTAAGTGTTTGATCGACGGTTCTCAGGCTGCGATCGCGGTGATGGACTGCCGCTTCATGATGGCTTCCATGGGTGAAGTCGTCGGCGAGAAGATAACGAGAATGGTGGAGAAGGCAACCGAACAGAAGCTCCCCGTGATAATCTTCACGGCATCGGGTGGCGCGAGGATGCAGGAAGGCATCGTGTCTCTGATGCAGATGGCAAAAACATCCGCTGCACTTAAGAGGCATTCCGATGCAGGTCTCCTCTACATAACAGTCCTTACGGACCCTACCACCGGCGGAGTCACCGCAAGCTTTGCGATGCTGGGCGACATAATCCTCGCAGAGCCTGAAGCGCTGATAGGTTTTGCCGGTCCCAGAGTCATCGAGCAGACCATTGGCCAGAAGCTCCCCGAGGGATTCCAGAGAAGCGAATATCTCAAGGAACACGGCTTCGTCGATGACATCGTCTCAAGATCCGACATGAAGGAATACATCGGGCGCATCCTTGCCATGCACGAGAACAAGGGTGAGTTCAAGGAAGTTAAGTACAAGGAAGAGAAGATTGCCAAGAAGTCAGGCAAGCTCACGCCCTGGGATAAGGTAATGATCTCCAGAGGCAAGGACAGGCCTGTCGCTCAGGATTACATCGAAGATATCTTCCCTGATTTTATCGAGTTCCACGGTGACCGTTATGTTAGAGACGACCAGGCTATCATGGGAGGCATCGCGACCTTCGGAGGACGCACCGTGACCGTCATCGCAGAGTCCAAGGGACACGATACAAAGGAGAATGTCGTAAGGAACTTCGGCATGCCTTCTCCCGACGGATACCGCAAGGCGCTCCGTCTCATGAAGCAGGCAGAGAAGTTCGGCCGTCCGGTAATATGTTTCGTTGACACACCAGGTGCATACTGCGGACTGGAAGCAGAGGAGAGAGGACAGGGCGAAGCCATCGCGAGGAACCTCTATGAGATGTCTTCCCTTAAGGTCCCCGTACTGTCAGTGATCATCAGCGAGGCAGGTTCCGGCGGAGCACTCGCACTGGCAGTGTCAGACCAGATCTGGATGCTCGAGAATTCCATCTATGCGATATTGTCACCCGAAGGCTATGCTTCGATCCTCTGGAAGGATTCCAAGAGGGCTAACGAAGCCGCTTCTGAGATGAAGCTTACCGCGAAGGACATGCTGGATCTCGGAATAGTCGAGAAAGTCATTGACGAGCCTGAGGATCTCAAGGAAGAGAATCTCGGATCGGTAACTTCACGCATCAAGAACGGACTGACGGAATTCATCAAGGCTAATCTCGAATTCGACAGCAGCGCTCTCTGCGAAGCAAGATATCAGAGATACCGCAAGTTCGGCGCTTAACCGATCTTATCCCAACCGGCCTTTATCTTTGCCTTAATATCCGCCAGCGGCATCAGTGCGCTTACGGCGGCATATTCCGTTACGCTGAGAGCTCCCGCTGCAGCAGCTATGTGCAGGCAGTCTTCGGCGGACTCTCCGTGAAGCATGCCGGCCAGGAACCCTGCTATGCTCGTATCTCCCGCGCCTGTCGCTGACACGACTCTCTCGGCAACATACGATCTCTCGAAAACATCTTTTCCGCTCCACCCGGCGGCATCGATCCCGGTCATCTCCGCGATCGCCGTAAGGCTATCTTTGTCCGCAGTCCTGAGATACAGACCCGGCACTCCGCATTTGAGGAGCAGCACCTTCGTCCCCATCGCCATGCACTTGTCCGCAAGCGGTTTTATATCCCTGTCAAGATCTATGATGTCCGTGATATCACCGTTCCCTGCTTCCGCCTTAAGCCTGTCATATCCGTCACGGTCCAGCATGAACATGAGTTCTTCGAAGCTCGGAACGAAGATATCTGTCAGGGGAAGTACCTTCTTCAGGATGGAAGGCCAGTCGATCCGCCCTGCTTCGGATTCAGGATCCGCCATTGCCATGTCGAGCGACGTTATGCATCCGGCGTCCTTTGCCTTTGACATGACCTTTACCAGCTCAGCACCTCCGTCTCTGTACATGGTCCTCATGAGAGGCGGATAACCGAAATGGAATATCGCGGCATCCTCAAGGCCTGCCTGAGGCACGTCGTCTGCACAGAAGGTGTGATTTGCTCCGGAATTGTGAATGAAGATCCTGTCTATGCCGGGGACAGCGAGCACGACCGAATAGGCAGTGTCCTCGCCTGATGCGCGGATCATGAGGTCGTTTACTCCGTACTTTGATAGTATTCCGGACAATGTATCGCTCAGGAGGTCATCGCCGATCCTGGCCATCAATACAACGTCCTCACCGAGAGCCTTAAGAGCAAGTCCCGTATTGGAGACAGCGCCTCCGGGGGAGACAGTCGCTTTGCCGGCCTCTATAAGCTTTCCCGGCTTGAGCAGGTCCCCGATCTCCGCGACACGTCCACAGCGGAATTCCGGAGAGATGTCGATGCATACGCATCCTGCCACGATAACTTTTGTTCTTGCAGACATAGGAGGACTCCTTTTACTAATGGTAACACTCCGGCACACAAGCCAAAATACATATCTTCCCGAAAATGGTGTATATTATCCGAAGTTATGTAAATTGGAATCAGGAGAATCTGTAATGAGTGAATTTGATTTCTTGATAGTCGGCGCAGGCCTTTACGGTGCGACAGTAGCCAGACTTGCGACTGATAAGGGATACAAGTGTCTGGTCATCGACAGGCGTTCCCATATCGCAGGTAATGTATATACCGAAGACGTGAACGGCATCAATGTCCACAGATACGGAGCACACATATTCCACACGAGCAACAGGGAAGTCTGGGAATACGCGAACAAGTTTGCCGACTTCAACAGGTACACCAACACGGTAGTTGCCAACTACAAGGGCGAGATCTATTCGATGCCTTTCAACATGTATACCTTCAACAAGATGTGGGGAGTCGTAACGCCAGAAGAAGCAAGAGCTAAGCTGGAAGAGCAGAGAGCCATGGGCGCGATTGATGAACCTAAGAACCTCGAAGAACAGGCGATATCACTTATAGGTCCAGATATCTACAACAAGCTCGTTAAGGGCTATACCGAGAAGCAGTGGGGCAGGAAGGCAACAGAGCTTCCGGCATTCATCATCAAGAGACTTCCGGTAAGACTTACCTATAACAACAATTACTTCAACGATGACTTCCAGGGCATTCCGATCGGAGGCTATACTGCCTGGATCGAGAACATGCTCCAGGGAATAGAAGTCCGCACGGGTATCGATTACATGGATCACAAGGATGAACTGTCAGCTCTCGCAGACAAGGTCATCTATACCGGCATGATCGACGAGTATTACGGATACAGGTTCGGCAATCTCGAGTACAGAAGCTTAAGGTTCGAGACCGAGCAGATGCCTGATGTCGATGACTATCAGGGCAATGCCGTCATCAATTACACGGACGCGGAGACTCCGTTCACACGCGTGATCGAGCACAAGCACTTCGAGTTCAATACCTGCAAGGGTACTGTCGTAACAAGAGAGTATCCTGCTGACTGGAAGATAGGCGATGAGCCTTACTATCCCGTCAACAATGATAAGAACAACGAGCTCTATGCCAGATACAGAGAGCTCGCTGATGCCGACTCCGGCGTATTCTTCGGCGGAAGGCTCGGCAAGTACAAGTATAACGACATGGATGACACGATCGCGGATGCGGCCGAGGATTTCAGCAAGATAACAGGTTAAGGAGTAAAAATGAAAAAGATTCAGAAGATCATCGCAGGCGCGGTAATGGCAACGATGCTCATGGCACCTGCAGGAACAGTCCTGGCGGACGAGACGGAAGACACTTGCGGCGGGGACGACGCTGGTACAGAGACGATAACAGAGACGACGCAGGAACTGACTTTCGAGACGATGTACGGAAGCCAGATCGGAGGCTACCTCGGACACCAGTACACGTTCGAAGGAGAACCGATCCCGACCTATGTGACGGATTTCTACTTCATCAACGCATTCATGGAACTCAGCAACTACGCTTATTATGGAAGTGCTCCTGCCACGAGCGAAGGATACATCGATCTTTCCGTAGAGTTCGGCGGTGACTATGCCACATTCGGCGATTACTATGTCGCATATGCGGAGAACACCATAGAGAGCACCATGATCGTCTGCAAGAAGGCCGAAGAAGAAGACATCTCTCTTACAGTTGAGACGATGACGGCGATCGATGACATGATCGAATCTCTTGCCGTTGATTCTGCCGCACCCCAGGGTATGACGCTTGACGAATATCTCCAGCTGTACTTCGGTCCGGAGATGACTGAGGATGCGTTCAGGGAGACGCTCGAGATGTACTACCTCGCAGAGGCATATTCCGATGATTACTGCGAGAAGTACGCATTCACCGACGAAGAGAAGTATGTCCCGAACATCAGATACGCTCTGTTCTATGCGCCTACAGGTTCAAGTGAAGACACCCTCGCACAGGCTGAGGCAGATGCAAATGCACTCCTTGCAGACTGCGCTGACATTGACGACATGCAGACAAAGGCACAGGAGCTCCTCGCTGCAGGCACCGTATTCGAGACATCCGACATCCTTGTTCCCAAGGGACAGATGGTTCCCGCCTTCGAGGCATGGGCATATGAGACTCACGAAGTGGGCGATCTTGATGTCATCAAGAGTGACGAGTACGGTTACTTCGTAGTAGGATATCTCGGCATGGTGGAGAGATCCCAGGATGAGCTCGATAACATCGCTCTCGGCGCTCTGAGCCAGGAGATCAGCGGCATCATCGACAGCGGCGTATATGAGTTCGGCACGGACGAGCCGTACGAACCCGCGCTCCCTGTAGGTGATACCGGCGTATATGATCCCGCTACGAACCAGGTAACGCTCAATATCGATACGACTCCCACACCCGGAGCAGAAGGCGTTCCCGAAGCAGCTGACAGTTCAAATACGATACTTATCGTTCTTGCGGTTGTCGGCGGCGTTGCCATCGTAGGCGTCGTAGTAGTCCTTATCTTCTCCATGGTCGGAGGCAAGAAGGAAGACAAGCTCAAGAAGGTCAAGCCTTCCGATGAACCCGAGCCCATAGACGACCCGGAAGAGACGGACGATACTTCTAACGAAGAGTAAGCCAGACTCATACTGAACAAAACGAACCCGCCGGCAAGCCCTCAAAGCTCCGGCGGTTCTTATTTTATTTACTAAAAGGCGCCGTCATGATAGAATTCTAAGGTTATAGTGCCGTTATTGCGGTTATATTTAGGAGCGACTATGGAAATCACAACAGACCTCGTAAAGTATCTTGAGGCACTGGGCAGGATAGAGCTCAGTGAGGCAGATGAGGAAGTCACGAGAGAGAAACTCAATGACATCCTCGGATATTTTGACAAGCTCTCGGAGCTTGATACTACCGGAACAGAGCCCCTGAGCCATGCTTTCGGCCGTACCAACGTAACAAGAGAAGACAAGGCGGTCAACGACGACATGAGAGAGGACATCCTCTCCAACAGTCCGGAGACCAAGGACGGTACGATCCTCGTACCCAAGACTTTTGAGTAACGGAGGGCAGGGCAATGGATAACAAAGCTGTCTTAGAACTCTCCGCTCTCGAGATAGGCAAACTCATCAAGTCCGGTGAGCTCACTTCGGTCCAGGCAACGCAGGCGTTCCTCGATGCGATCGAGTCTCTCGACAAGGACTACAAGTCATACATAACAGTCTGCCGCGATTCGGCGCTCGCTCGTGCCGCAGAGGTAGACAGCCTGATCGCACAGGGCAAGCTGACAGGTGACCTGGCGGGCGTTCCGATCGCGATCAAGGACAATATCTGCACGAAGGGCACGGCAACCACATGCGCATCCAAGATGCTCGCCAACTTCGTTCCGCCCTACGATGCAACCGTAATCGACAAGATAAATGCAGAGGGTATGGTCATCCTCGGCAAGACTAACATGGACGAGTTCGCGATGGGCTCCACCACCGAGACATCCTACTTCGGACCCACGGTCAACCCCTGGGGTGAGAGCCGCGTTCCGGGAGGATCTTCCGGCGGTTCTGCTGCAGCAGTTGCAGCAAGGCTCGCACCTGTATCCCTCGGTTCTGATACCGGCGGATCTATCAGACAGCCCGCTTCATTCTGCGGCGTAACCGGCCTTAAGCCCACATACGGAACCGTGTCCAGATACGGCCTTGTCGCATTCGCTTCCTCACTCGACCAGATCGGTCCCATCGGAAGGGATGCAGCAGATCTCGCTTCAGTGTATAACCTCATCTGCGGCGTTGACGAGAAGGATCAGTCTTCCACAGAGACCGCCAAGCTCGACATAGACAAGATCAGGAACTATTCCGTTTCAGGTAAGACCATCGGCATCCCCGAAGAGTACTTCGGCGAAGGCATCGATCCGGAAGTCAAGGCAGCCGTAATGGAGGCTGTTAAGGTCTTCGAGAGCGAGGGCGCAAAGGTCGAGAGATTCACGCTTCCCATCATGGAATATGCGATACCGACTTACTACATCATCGCGTGTGCCGAGGCATGCTCGAACCTGTCGAGATATGACGGCATCAAGTACGGTTTCCGTCCGGAAGGAGTCGAGGACCTGGGTGAGCTCTATATCAGATCCAGGAGCGAAGGCTTCGGAATGGAAGTCAAGAGAAGGATCATGATCGGCAACTTCGTGCTGTCATCAGGTTATTACGATGCATACTACAACAAGGCTCTCCAGGTTAAGAACCTGATCTACCAGGCATTCAACGAGGCGTTCTCCAAGTATGACGTCGTCATCGGACCCGTAGCTCCCACTCCCGCACTCAAGGCCGGAGAGAGCCTGTCCGATCCTCTTAAGATGTATCTCGGAGATATCTGCACCGTCCTCATCAACATCGTGGGACTTCCCGCGGTGTCGGTTCCCTGCGGCTTCGCATCGGGACTTCCGGTAGGAATGCAGATCATAGGAAAGCATTACGGTGAAGAGACCATCCTGGGCTTCGCTTCAGATTTCCAGCGCGCGACTTCTGACAAGGCTTACGAGCAGCAGTCGCCGGTAAAGATGTGAAGGGGGGCAGCAAGATGAAAGAATATGAGATGGTGATAGGACTTGAAGTCCACTGCGAGCTCTCCACGGAGTCCAAGATCTTCTGCGGATGCTCGACCAAGTTCGGCGGCGAGCCGAATACACACGTATGCGAAGTATGCTCGGGCATGCCGGGTACTCTTCCTACGCTCAACAAGAAGGTAGTCGAGTACGCGGTCAAGACAGGCCTCGCACTGAACTGTGAGATAACGAGGAAGAACAAGTTCGACAGAAAGAATTATTTCTATCCGGATCTTCCCAAGGCATATCAGATATCGCAGCTCTACTTCCCGATCTGCAGGAACGGACATGTCGACATCAAGACGAGCGAAGGCACAAAATCCATCGGGATCCACGAGATCCACATGGAAGAAGATGCCGGCAAGCTCGTCCATGACCCCGTAACGGGAATGACCATGGTCGACTTCAACAGATGCGGCGTACCGCTTCTCGAGATCGTTTCCGAGCCTGACTTCAGGAGTGCCGAAGAGGTAACTGCTTACCTCACAAAGCTCAGGGACACCATGCAGTATCTCGGAGTATCCGACTGCAAGATGCAGGAAGGATCCATGAGAGCTGACGTCAACCTCTCGGTAAGGCCTGTCGGCCAGAAGGAATTCGGCACCAGGACCGAGATGAAGAACATCGCGAGCTTCAAGGCTATCGAGCGTGCGATCGAATATGAGCGCGACAGACAGATCGACCTCATCGAAGAGGGCGGCAAGGTCGTGCAGGAGACCAGACGCTGGGACGACGAGAAGGAGTACACCTATGCGATGCGTTCCAAGGAGAATGCACAGGACTACAAGTACTTCCCGGATCCGGACCTCATGCCCATCGAGATCTCCGAAGAGTATCTTGACGAAGTTAAGAAGAACCTCCCCGAGTTTGCCGATGCAAAGCGCGAGAGATATGTAAGGGACATGGGCCTTCCCGAATATGACGCTGAGATCATTACCGGTGCGACGACGCTCGTTACCGTTTTCGAGACCGCGTCCGAGATGACGGGCAGCCCGAAGGATGTATCCAACTGGATCATGACGGACCTCCTCAAGCTCTGCAAGGATGCACATGTTGCCGTAGAGGACATGGAATTCGACGGCAGGAACCTGGGCACGATCATCAATCTCGTATCCGAGGGCAAGATCAACCGTAAGACGGGACGACAGGTCCTGGGCGTGGTATTCGCAGATAAAGTCGATCCCGAAGAGTACATCAAGGCCAACAACCTGGCGCAGGTATCCGACAGCTCCGCTATCGAGCCCGTCATCAGGGAAGTCCTCGCGGCAAACGAGAAGGCCGTGGCCGAGTACCTCGGAGGTTCCGAGAAGAACTTCCAGTTCCTTATCGGCCAGTCCATGCGCGCACTGAAAGGAAAAGCAGACCCCCAGATGGTAAGGACCACTCTGCAGATGCTGCTTGATCAGATGAGATAATGGTAAAGACTGTATTAGATCTTCTGGTAGTATTCTTCTTCGTGCTGGTCAATGCTTTCTTCTCCGGCACGGAGATGGCCGTGATCTCGCTTAACGACGCGAAGATGCACAAGATGGCCGAGGACGGCAACAAGAAGGCCAAAAGGATCGTAAAGTTCATCGATAACCCCGGAAGCTTCCTCGCGACCATACAGGTCGGCGTGACACTGGCAGGATTCCTGTCATCAGCTTTTGCCGCGAATAATTTCGCGAGAGCGCTGGCAGTGTACTTCGATCCCGCAGGACAGTACACGTGGATGGAGACCCTCTGGACAGTAGTCATAACCGTGATACTGTCGTTTTTCTCCCTTGTCCTGGGAGAACTCGTGCCGAAGCGCGTTGCTCAGACCTATCCCGAGAAGTGGGCCTTCGCGGTTACGGGCGTGGTCAATTTCTTCAGCATATTCCTGAGACCGTTCGTCATCGTCCTGACGGCTTCCACCAACGGCATCCTCCGTCTGTTCAAGATCGATCCGAACAAGAACGACAAGACCGTTACCGAGGAAGAGATAAGGATGATGGTAGACGTCGGCTCCGAGTCCGGCAACATCGAAGACAACGAGAAAGAGATGATCGAGAACGTCTTCGAGTTCAACGATAAGGAAGTCGCCGAGATAATGACGCACAGGAAGAAGATCGTCTCGCTTCCGATCGACGCCGAATACGACGAGGTCATGAAGGTTGCCAGGGAAGAGAAGTTCACGAGGATACCCGTCTACAGGGAGACCATAGACGATATCGAGGGCATACTGCACATCAAGGACCTTCTGGGCATCACGCCTCCCGACGACGGACACCCCTTCATCCTCTCGAAATACATCAGAGACCCTCTGGTCGTGCACGAGACCCGCAAGATCTCGTCACTGTTCGGTGAGATGAAGAATTCAGGCATGCAGATGGCCGTTATCGTCGACGAGTACGGCGGAACGATGGGCATTTGCACGATCGAGGATATCCTGGAAGAGCTCGTAGGCAACATAAGCGACGAGTTCGACGAGGACGATGACGAGCTCGTAAGACTGTCCAACGGCGATTACATCGTCGCAGGCGACATGACACTGAGCGATCTGGAAGATGCTGTGGAAGTCGAGCTCACGGACGATGAGTATGATACGATCGCAGGCCTTGTACTGTCACTGCTCGACCGCGTTCCGGAAGAGCGCGAGCATCCGGTCGTACACTACAAGAACCTCGACATAAAGGTGCTCAAGGTAGCCGAGAATGCCATCGCCAAGGTCATGATCCATGCAAATCCCGAGACCGAAGAGGGCTCCGAGGAAGGCGATAAGGACGGCAAAGGCGAGTAAAAAGGGCATTTGTCCCCCTTTAGAGTGTTTCCTTGCATTATCAGGTCTGCCGAATTATAATAGTCAATGCTTTTTTATAAGCCACTAAATTCAAGGCAGGTCGGCCCATATGGCAAAGAACAACAAAACTCATAAGAGCAGTTCCAAGAATGTTAAGATAGCTCTCGGCGTTACCATCGGTGTTATAGCCGTATGTGTCATAGGTTGGTTTATTTATATATCAGGTATCATCCCGCAGCTTCTGCCGGGTATGACAGTCTATGAGACCGCACCTGACGGCGTTACGCTCCAGAAGGTAGAGAGCGTATCTGTCCTCGAGACGAATTATCACTTCAGCGAAGTCTTCCAGCAGTACTCACAGTACGGCTATGTTACGAGAGACATGCTCGATGAAGTTTTCGATCCCGCCACAGGCGAGACATACCGCGACATGATCCTCCAGCAGGTAGGCATGCAGGTAATGAATCAGGTCCTCATCAACCGTGCGGCTGAGCAGGACGGATTCCTCCAGTATTCGCAGGCTGCCCTGATCGCAGACAAGCAGAGCGAGAACATCGAGATGATGGCTGCGCTCTACGGTTATCAGTCAGTCGACCAGTATCTGTTCCAGGTATACGGAACAGGTATGTCCTTAAGAGTCTATAAGGATATCCTTGCCAAGGAGATCCTCACGAGCGAGTATCAGGAATACATCGGACAGTTCAAGTTCATGCCTACTCAGGAAGAGATCCAGGCTGCATTCGATGCAAACCCCACAGCTTACCAGCTCGCTGACTTCAACTATTTCTTCATTCCTGCCGATGTTGACTCCGCAGGTAACGTAACAGGCATGGAAGAAGCAGAGGCTGCAGCATCCAAGATCGTTGTTGCCGCTCCGGACAGCCCGGAGGCATTCCGAGATGCCGTTATCGAGTATCTCACGGAGAAGGGTGACGAAGGCGCACTTGCAAGCTTTGAGGACGACGGCGATCCGACAAGGTGCGAAGGCTATACGGCTCAGTACACTGATTACTTTGTTGAAGGCTTCACCGACTTCGTCTTCGGTCCTGACACTCAGGAAGGCGACGTAGCCATGATCCCGACCGAGACAGGTTACTATGTAGTCCGTTTTGACAAGGTCTACCTCGATGATGCCGCTACGGTATCCTACAGAGTTATGACCCTGCCGTTCACGACAACACTTGATCTTGAGACAACAGACTTTGCCACGCTTCAGGCTGAGGCAGAGGCTCAGGCAGCTCAGATCATCTCCGGTCCTGTTGATTCGCTGACTTTCTACAACATCTGCAAGGCTAACTCATCTGACAGCAACGAGATGATCAGCGGCGGTTATGTTCCCGGCGCCAAGATCACTGCATTCCAGAGCAACAGCACGGTAGAGGGCGCTACTCCTCTCGCTACGGATATCACCAAGGCAGGAGAGTGGCTCTTCGATCCCGCCAGAGTCCAGGGTGACTATGTCGTTATCCTCTCAGAGGATAAGACAAGAG
>JAEEGI010021410.1_pt1 | contig 12854 bp, 6 predicted proteins | sample 8958751 | NCBI WGS metagenome assembly JAEEGI01 (sample SAMN16246545, study PRJNA631951) | gut metagenome | biome: gut microbiome; feature: rumen; material: KS-attached | host: Bos | place: Iran: Karaj | collected 2018-10 | reverse complement strand
ATGAATACAGCGGAACGGATTATTCCTTCCACCCGAACGATATTGCCAGGGCGATCTGGGTGCGGCTTCTTCGCTCCTGTGCAAGAGACGAATACTATGCTGGAATCTGGAAACCGGAGGAAACTGCAAATGACTAAAAAGATCCTTGTTGTATTACTGGCGGCGGCAATGCTGCTTCTCGTTCCCGTCGGCTGTCAGAAGGCGCCCGCGTCGATCGACGGCGAAGCGCTGTATCGAAAGATGGAAGCGCTCGGTCAATTTCCCGAGATGATTCACCGCAGCGGCGACGATGTATACGATTACTACGGCATCGACCCCGCGCAGTGCAGGCAGCTTGTGGACTATGCCGCAGCGGACGGTCTGATGACGGATGAGTTTCTGCTTGCAGAAACGAACGATCCCGCTTACGCCGAAAAAGTCGAGGCGCTGCTGAAAGATCAGCTTTCGTCACTGGCGGAAACGTACCGCGAATACTTGCCCGAGGAGTATCCGAAGATCTCCGGGGCGCGCATCGAGCGCAACGGAAATTACGTTCTGGTCCTCGTCGGCGAGGATGTTTCCGCGCTGTACGCCATCTATACCGACGCGCTGAAATAACCGTCGCAAATGGTCTTTTCCTCGATCAGCTTCATCTTCTTTTTCCTGCCCGTTTTCTTTCTGTGCTACTATCTGCTGCGCAGAAAATGGCGGGTAGGATTTCTGCTGTTTGCAAGTCTGATCTTTTACAGCTGGGGCGAGCTCAAATATCTGCCGCTGATGGTGACCGTGATCGCCGTCAACTATCTGTTCGCGCTGTTTACGGAGCGGTTCCCCGCCTGCAAACGGCTGTTTCTGATCCTTGCGGTCGCTTTCGATATCCTTTCTCTGTTCTTCTATAAATACTTCACGCCCTTGGCGGTGAATGTGCTTCGTCTGCCGCGGCTCGGATTCTTCCCGAGTTCCCTGCCCCTCGGCATCTCTTTCTTCACGTTTCAGGCGATGTCCTACGTCATCGACGTCTATCGCGGCAAAACGAAGGCGCAGAGGAACCCCTTCGTTTTCGGCACCTACATCACGATGTTCCCGCAGCTGATCGCCGGTCCCATTGTGCGCTATTCCGATATCGAGATCCAGATCAACGGTCTTGCGGACAATACGCAGCGAATCGACCCGGACGCGGTCGCACGCGGGATCCGGATGTTTTTGATCGGTCTCGCCAAGAAGGTCCTGCTCGGAAACATGATCGGCGAAGCGTGGCAGTTTCTCTCCGCGCGTCCCTCGGAGCTCGGGATCCTCGGCTGCTGGTTCGGCGCGTTCTGCTACACCCTGCAGATCTATTTTGACTTTTCCGGATATTCCGATATGGCGATCGGTCTCGGCGGCATGATGGGCTTTTCCTTCCCGCAGAACTTCGACCATCCCTATACCGCAACCTCCGTCACCGATTTCTGGCGTCGCTGGCATATGACGCTCTCCGGTTTTTTCCGCGATTACGTGTATATCCCGCTGGGCGGCAGCCGCAAAGGAACGCCGCGAACGATCCTCAATATGTTTATCGTATGGGCGCTGACCGGGCTATGGCACGGCGCAAGCATCACGTTTGTGATCTGGGGACTTTATTACTGGATGTTCCTGGTGCTTGAACGGTTCGTGTTCCGCCGTGTTCTCGAAAAGATCCCCGCCGTGATCCGGACGGTCCTGCTCTTCCCCGTGGTTTCCGCCGGATGGGTGATCTTCTACTTTGACGATTTCTCCGAGATGGGGCGCTATTTTGCGGGGATGTTCAGCTTTTCCGCGCCCGCGCTCGGCGTAAACGCGATCTCGGTGATCGGCAGCTACTGGGTATGGTTCCTTCTGGGACTGCTGTGCGCCGGGAATCTGCCCGTGGAAACGTACCGCGCGCTCGCCCGGAAGAAGCCCCGCCTTGCCTCCGTCTGCCGCACCGCCGTACTGCTGCTTCTGTTCGTGCTTTGCATCGCCGCGCTGGTCCGGCAAAGCTACAATCCCTTCATCTATTTCCGGTTCTGAGGTGACGTATGCGAAAACATTTTCTGACGATCGTTTTCTTCCTGATCCTCGCCGCCGGCTTCATCGGTACGCTGTGCAATCTCGGCACCGATTTCTCCTTTGCGGAACGGCGCGTGCTCGCCGAATTCCCGAAGGCGGATTCGCTGTCGCTCAATCGTTGGACGTGGGACGACGATATCGAGAACTATCTTTCCGACCACCTGATCCTGCGGAACGCTCTGACCGGCATCAGCGCGTACATGCGGCTTGCCGCAGGCACCGAACGCCTCGACGACGTGTATATGACCGGCAAGGGGCAGCTTGTGGAGAGCCCCGTGGAGGATACCGCGAAAAACCGTTCGTCCCTTCAGCGGAACCTTGCGCATCTTGACAAGCTTGCCGCCGACGAAGGGCTGCGGATGTACATGCTGGTCCCGCCCACCGCCGGATACGCCGCAAGGGACGATCTGCCCGCCTGTCTGCGTTCGCTCTATCGGGACGACGCGCTGCTGAACGAGATCCGGAATTATGCCGATCTGGTCGCCGTGGATCTTTCGGACGCGCTGTGCGAAGGAAAGGGCGATCGGTTCTACCGCACGGACAACCACTGGAACGCGGACGGCGCATACGCCGCCTACGCACGCTGTCTCGAAAGCCTCGGCAAAACGCCCGTTCCGGCGGAAAACATCGTTTATGAATGTTATGAGGATTTCCACGGATCGACGCTGTCCCGCAGCGCGCTGTGGCTGACCCCGCACGAAACGATCCGGTATCCTTTGCCCTCCTGCGACTATACCGTGCAGATCGAAGACGAACCGCCCCGGTCCGATCTCTACTTCCGCGAGGCGCTGACCTCGCACGATCCGTACGCGGTCTTCTTCAACGGCAACTACGGGACGGTGCGGCTGACCAATCTATCTCCGGACGGCGAAGGCGTTCTGCTCGTCGTCAAGGATTCCTTCGCAAACGCGCTGGTCCCGCTGCTGCTTCCGCATTACAAAACCGTCGTCATGATCGATCCGCGCTTCTTCCGCGGTTCGGTACACGAACTGATCGTGTCCGAAGGCGTCGACGATCTGCTCTGCATCTGCTCGCTGAAAACGCTTGTAACCGACGACAAGCTGCGGCTTCTCAAATAACGCCGCACCGAAAAAAAGCCCGTGCGCTCCCTCTCGGGATGCCGCACGGGCTTTGCTTTTATTTACGATTCCGGCACCGGATCCGGATTTCTCAGGATGTATTCTTCAAAGAACCGGACGTAACGATGCTCCGTTTCATCATACAGGAACTGCTTTCGCAGAAGCGCATAGCGCGGCGCGTATCCGTCCGGCGCATCCTTGTCCTTGCGCCAGCCTTCGCCGGTCGGATCGTGGGTCGTCGTGTTGACCACGCAGCCGGGGACCAGCTTTTTGAACTTCTCGATCTGACTGTTCGGAATCTTGTTTCTTGAGATCCACAGCCGCTCGAGCTTGGTCAGTCCGTAGAGCGGCGTAATGTCGGTGATCTTATTGTAGCACAGGTTCAGGTGCTTGAGTTCCGTACAAGATGCGAGCGGCGTGAGGTCGCTGATCATGCAGGAGAAGCACTCGAAGTATTCGAGCTTCTTGCAGTTTTCGATCCCCTTGAGGCTGCTGATCGGGTCGTACATGATGCAGACCTCAAGATCCGGCATGTAGGCGACGAACTCCAGGTTGTGCAGCTTGTTGTGTCCGAGATCGATGTACTTGAGCTCCCTGCAGTACTTCAGCGCCTTGACATGCTTGTCTTGAAGCGTCCTTGCTCCCGCCGCGGAAAGCTTGATCATGATCGCGTCGGTCGGAATGGGACGGTATCCGCCGATCGTGACGCTCCAGACGATCTTCGGCTGCGGAAACTCGTCGCGCAGCTCCGCCATGGTCTCATTGTCGATCCCGCAGTTCATCATCTCGACGCGTTTCACTTTGCGCAGATACGGAAGAAGCTCTCTGAGCTCGTCCAGGTTTTTCCGCATATCGATGTCGTTGAACAGAACGGCTTCGTCCGCAAGCGAGAATGTAACGCCGAACGCTTCCATCTGGAAATCAACCAGCATCCGGTCGCGGATGCTCTGCAGCTTTTCCGCGTCCTCCAGCGACCATTTGCTCGTCCCGTTCTTTTTCATCAGATTGACTCTGTTGACTTTCGGCAGCTGTTCAAGCACAAAGAGCACGTCGTCGAAATCGCTCGGTCCGAGTTCGGACAGATCCAGAACCTTTTCGTCGTTCGCGATCTCCTTCTTGTGGAATGCGATCGAATAGCTCGTATCGATGTCAATATCCATGGTGCTGCGCAGGAACCGCGCCGCTTCGTCGGCGGTAAGCGCGCCGTTCACGGTGATATGCTCCAGCTGCTTCAGCATGCCGATATCGTTCCTGAACGCATCCCAGTCCTTGATGTTCTTCGCGGCGACCTCCAGCTCCGTTGCGTCGTTATCGATCCTGTAGCTCTGCACGTTCACGCGATACCGGAAATCAAGGTCCGGAACCGCTTCAAGCAGCGTCGTCAGCTGTTCGTTGGTGAACGGGTTTGGGCGAAGATCGACGGTTTTGACGTTCGGCAGATCCTGCAGCGCGGTAATCAGCTCCTCCGGCGTGCTCACGGTCGACGGCACCAGGATCTCCTCCGCATCGTCCGGGATCATCGTATCGCCGAGCCGGATGCTCCACAGCACCGGATAGGAGACCGTCTTGCTGAATGCCGCAAGCAGCGATCCGTTCTCGCAGAGGCGTCCGTCCAAAAGCTGCAGGTCCTTCAGCTCGTCGATGTGCGCAAGATCGTCCTCGGTGACGGAGGACAGATGCAGCTCGGTCGTTTTGCGATCGATCTCGCCGAAAGAGAACACGATATACGGGACCTCGGTCGGCTCCGGCGTCGGTTCCTCCGTCGGCGCGGGCGTCGGCTCTTCGATCGCCGCAGGACCCTCCGTCTCTCCGCAGCCCGCAAAAAGGAACAGCGCGGCGATCGTTACGGCTACGATGCACAGAATGCCCGGAACGGACAACGTGAACTGTTTTTTCTTCATCATACGATCCTTCTCCCGGTCGGTATACGACGAAACCGACCCAATACACAATACACAGTCAGTATAGCGGATTTTGTCGAAAAATACAAGCGGGTTCCGAAGACTTTCGGGATCGCGTTTGTAAAATATGACCGATGATCGGTGAATTCCCGCCGATCCTGCGCAATTTACATCTTTGTAACGGTATGCACACTTTACAGATCGCGCAGTTGCATGCTATAATAGAAAGGATCGTTATTGAAGATCACGGAGGAACTATGAGGAAGATTGCATGTATACTTACGATGCTGCTTGCATTTACACTCATGCCGCGCGGCATGTCCTTTTATGCAGTCGGCGAAGAGGGCGAAGCGGAGCGTCTGACCGTAACGGTGACGATGCCCGACAAAATGGAGGATGACGCCTTTCTGCTCACGGATGACTGCGCTTCGACATACGTTTTCTTCCGGCGTGAGAGCAAGGTACGCTTTGATTTTTCCGGCGCGGCCGCGCATCTTGTGACCGTCTGGGAGGAGGATCCCGGCAATATCCAGATGCTCTTCTATGCCGGAGACACGCTGCTGTCGGACACATCGGTTGAGATCCCGTTCCTGTCAACGGTAACCGAGCTGCCCGAGGGCACGACTGCCGTCGAAATGAAGCTCGGAAAGCAGTCGAAGCCGCACCTTTCCGACGTCCGCGCATACGGGCCGGGCGAGCTTCCCGAAACCGAGTATCAGTGGAAACAGGCGGAGCATCCCGACATTCTGCTGCTCGTGGCATATCCCGGCGACGAGTTTCGCTTCTACGGCGGACTGCTGCCGAAGCTGATCAACGACGGTGCGAACGTCGCTGTCTTCTACTGCTCCGATTACAGCCGTCAGCGTCTTGAGGAAAGCTTCTCGACGCTTTGGGCGCTCGGTCTGCACACCTACCCCGTCCGCGCCGACGTCAAGGCAAAGATCAGCCTCGATTACAAGGTGCTGTATGCGATGTGGAGAAAGGATCAGGCGGAAAAACGGATGGAGGAAAAGATCCGCGCGCTGAATCCGAAGGTCATCGTGATCCCGTCGAACAGTGAAGACGCCCCGCCGGAAGCGCGCGTCGCATCGGACTTTGCGCAGGCGATCCTGAAAAAGCATTCCGACACGCATCAGAAGCTTTACATTGCCGAATCGGCAGACGACGCGACCGTGATTGCGGACGAGCCGCTTCCGCTCTATCTCAACGAAAGCGCGAACCGCGTCGCCGTGCTGGCGCTGCAGAACATTCACACCGTCGATTACTGGGAGTATGAGGTCCGTACCGAAGGCACCTATCGGCTTGTGCGCTCGAAGGTCAACTCCGACCGGGACAGAAATTCGCTCTTTGAGCATCTGAACGTCGAGCTGAACCCGCCCGTGCCGCCGACGCCGGTTCCGACGCCGACGCCCGAGCCCACCGAGGTCCCGACGGAAGCGCCGACCGAACCGCCGACCGAGCCGCCGACGGAAGCGCCGACCGAACCGCCGACGCCCTCGCCCGTTCCCACCGCGATCCCGATCGGCGCGGAGGGCATGGAAGGCGGAGAAACGGCAGCAAGCGTTCCCGCGACCCCCGTGCAGAGACACGGCATGTTCTCCTGCGCAGGCGTGGAGATCACCCCTGCGCCGACGGCAGCACCGACAGCCGTTCCGACGCCCGTTCCCACACCGGAACCCACGCCCGAACCGACCGAGGTCCCCACTCCCGAGCCAACACCGGAACCCACGCCCGAACCGACGCCCGAGCCGACGCCGGAACCCACGCCCGAACCGACGCCCACACCGGAACCCGAACTGGTCAACGGACACTTCCTGCCGGAAGGCATCCCGGAACAGCTCCTGATGGACCGTGAAAACGGACTCTGGGCATTCCGCGATCAGAATACCGACATTGCGATCCACCGTGTGGAAACGCAGGACGGCGACGGCGATCCGCAGGTTTACTTCATCGCGCACGTCTGGATGCGCAACAATCAGCACCGCGCCGGCTTCGGCAATGAAGAACGAAACGGCATCGGCACAAAAGAAGCGTATCGCATCGCGCGTCGCTACGGCGCCGTGCTGCTGATCACCGGCGACAACATGCGCAACTTCAAAGAAGCGAAGACGCTGAAGAGCACACTGATCCGCGACGGCTACCTGTATCAGGACAAGACCGGCGAATCCGTCATGGCATGGAACGAACGCACGCTGACCTTTGACATGTTCGATACCAAGACCTTTACGGCGAACGATCTTCTGCAGCGCGGTTACCGCGACGTTTACTGCTTCGGTCCGATCATGGTGCAGAACGGCGAACTCAAGCCGAATCTCGACAAGCACCGGATGTGCGGCAAGAACCCGCGCACCGGCATCGGCGTGGTCGAGCCGGGACATTTCGTGCTGATCGTTGCGGACGGCAGACAGAAGGACTATGCCATCGGTCTTTCGCTGGTGGACTTTGCCAACCTGTTCAAAGAGGAAGGCTGCGTCTCCGCCTACAACCTCGACGGCGGCGTTTCCGCGGCGATGGTCTTCATGGGCGAGCATCTCAATACGCACCTGAACATCAAGGATTACAGCCAGCAGCGCAATCTGCCGGACGCGCTTCTGTTCGGTCACACCCTGCTTCTGCCCGACGAGAACGATCCGGCGCCCGAGTTCACCGGCATTCGCACCGGTGCGGACGACCAACTGATCATTGCACCGCAGAATCCGTCATATTACCATCCGTAATCGATCTTATCTTCAGGAAGGATCCTTATGAAAGATCTTATGCAGAACAGCCCGTACACGTCCCGCAAACCGATATCCCGTTCTGCGGGGTACGGGCTTTTTGCGTTGTTGTGCCTTGCGCTCTGTCTCTTTGCCGCCTGCGGCTCTCGCGGCTCCGCGGCGAAGCCGATCGTGATCAGCGAGGTCGTTTCCTCGAACACAGCGCTTGACGATGCGGCGCTCGGCACGGCGGACTGGATCGAGCTGTTCAATCCGTCCGACACGGACGTCAGCCTTGCGGGTTATGTTCTGACCGATAAGGCGGATGAGTACGATTCCGAAAATGTGCTTCCCGACATGCGGATCCCTGCGAACGGCTATGTCATCGTGTTTGCCCGTTCCGATGCGGATGCTGACACGTTCTGTCTCCCCTTCGGGCTTTCGAAGAACGGCGACAGTCTGTATCTGCTGGATCCTCAGGGAAATCTTCTGGAAAAGCTGTACATTCCCGCCCTTCCCGAAAACGTATCGTATGCGCGCCGCGCCGACGGCAGCTTCGGTTACTGCACTGCGCCGACGCCCGCCTCCGCGAATACTGCGGAGATCACCGACAAGCGGCCGCAATCGGCGGCAGGCGCAGACGAAGCTTCGAACCGGTCCGAAACCGTACTGTATATTGACGAGGTCGTGACACAGGATCTTCCGACCGGCGCTTTCTTCGGCGCGGACTGGATCGAGCTGTACAATCCGAACGATCGGGAATTATCCCTTTCGGGCTTCTTCCTTTCCGACCGCGAGGACAAACCTGACAAGGCCGCCCTTCCGGGGCTGACGATCCCTGCCAAAGGGTATGCGTTGATTCCGTGCGGCACGGAGGACGGGCTTGATCTTCGGCTCTCCTCCGCGGGCGAAACGCTTTGGCTGTACGATCCAAAACTGGATCTTGTCGATACCGTCGCCGTTCCGTCGCTGCTTGCGGGTCAGTCATGGGCAAAGACGCAAAGCGGCGCATTCGGCTACTGCGGCAATCCGACGCCGGGCGCAGCGAACGAAGACGCTCTGATCGGTGCGGAACAGACGCTGCCCGCGGACGCGTCCGAACCGCTTCTGCTGAACGAGGTGCTGTTCCGGAATACCTACTCCGTGATCGATCAGTACGGGGATCACTCCGATTTCGCCGAGCTGTACAACCGCGGAACGGAGCCGGTTCGCCTTTCGGACTACTGGCTGAGCGACGATTTTTCCGATCCGCTGAAGTGGAACTGCCCCGACGTTACGCTGGATCCGGGCGAATACCTGCTGATCTTCCTGACCGGCAGGGACTCCCTTGAAAAGGAGATCCATGCGCCCTTCTCCGTCTCCTCATCGGACAGCGGTCTGATGCTGTACCGCGCCGCGACCCGGACAGCGCAGCAGATCCCGTGGATCGACGGACTTCCGAAGAACACCTCCATCGGTCTTGACGAGGACGGCAGCCTGATTTTCTTCAAGTACCCGACGCCCGGCGCGGAAAACGCAGCATCGGTCGGCGACGTCAGGGAGCTTAGCGCCTTCCCTGCCGACGGCATCTTTATCAGCGAGGTCTCCTCGTCCGGAAAAGGCGAGGACTGGATCGAGCTGTGCAACGGTTCCGCATCTGCCGCGGATCTCTCCGGCTGGTATCTCTGCGACAATTCCGCACAGGACCACCGTTTTTTGCTGGACGGCACGCTGGATGTGTCCGCATACCGGGTCTTCCGACCGGACAGCTTCGGCGTCGCCGCAACCGGCGAAGCCGTTTTTTTGTTTGACGCGAACGGATTTTTGCGCGACCGGTTTGAAACCGGCGATCTCTCCGGCGGCAGCATTACAAGCGGACGGACGGACGACCCGTCCGTTGACCGCGTCTTTTTCCTGAAAGCAACGCCGGGCAAAACGAATTCCTCGTCGTTCGTGCTCGGCAGAACGCCGTCCCCCATCCTTTCAGAAACCGCACTGTACCGCACGGAGCCGTTCTCCGTTTCGATCCGCTGCGCCGATCCGAACGCCGTGATCCGCTATACGCTGGACGGCAGCGAGCCGACCGACAGCTCCGCAATCTATTCGGCGCCGATCGCGATCGAAAAATCCGTCACGCTCCGCGTGAGAACGCAGTCCGCAAACAGCCTGCCGAGCAGGATCATCACCGCGCATTATCTGTTCGTCGAACCGCACACGCTGCCGGTGGTCTGCATTGCGTGCAATCCGAAAAAGTTCCGGGAATTAACACAGATCGACCGAATCAACACCTATCCGCACACCGATGCGCATATCACGTATTATGAGTCGGACGGAACGCTCGGCACATCCTTCCCCGCCGACATCAATCCGCGCGGAAACCAGTCCATCAAGTATCCGCAGAAATCCTTCTCGATCCATCTCCGCGCAAGGCTCGGGCAGAGCACCGTGAACTATCCCTTCTGGGGCGAGGGCACCGCGCTGGACTATGCGTCGCTGATTCTGCGCAACGGCAGTCAGGACTACGCAAAGGCGCGTCTGCGCGACTCGTTCGCCCTCTGCGCCGTGTCCGGGCTGTCCCTGGACAGCGCGCGCACCCGCCCCGTGATCGTGTACGTCAACGGCACGTATTACGGGATCATGGATTTCAACGAGTGCATGAATCAGGATTATCTGGTGACGCATTTCGGCGTCGATTCCTCCGGGATCAGCCATATCTCGACGAATGCGGCGGTGCGGTACGGTTCGGCAAAGGACTTCACCCGCGTTCGTTCCTTCGCCAAGTCGAACCGGTTCTCCGATGAAGCCGTCGTCGCGGAATTTGCGCAGTGGGTGGACGTCGACTATATCATCGACTATGTGATCGCGCAGACCTTCTTCTGCAACTACGATGTGAAGAATCAAAGCTACTGGGCGACGAGCGACTATACGATCCGCTGGCGTCCGGTCTTCTATGACATCGACCGCTGCTTTACGGACGGCTCCACATACCGAAACCTGTTTATCGCTTACTTCAACAAGGACGGCGTCAAATATGACTCCATGGGTCACGTTGTCACCATGGACCTCTATGCCTCGCTTCGCCGCAATCCCGCCTGGTGCGACCGATTCGTGCACCGCTATGCAAAACTGCTGCAGACAGACTTCACCGTGGAACGTCTGCAGACGCTTCTGGATCGCGTTGCAGCAGCGCTGCGTCCCGAAATGGAACGGCATATCGCGCTGTACCGCGCGCCGGCATCCATGGAAGAATGGGAAAAGTATGTCGCGTCCATGCGGAAAGAGATCGCCGCGCGGCATGCGGAGATCCAGAAGCAGATCTGCAAGGAATTTCACCTCAGCGAAGCGGACTGGGAGGCGATCATGGCTGCCGAACGTCCCGGCGCTTAACACCGTTTTGCATGCAAAAACGATCCTCTGTAAAGGTACAGAGGATCGTTTTCTGTTCAGGTCCTATCGCTCCAGCTTCTTCAGCAGCGGATGCACGGCAAGGGTGACGAGGATCAGCACCATTACGCCCGCAGCCGTGATCGCCGCCAGCATGATCCAGTGCCGCGCCGTCATCGCCGCGACGCTGAGCTTGAACACCTCGGGCAGAAACGCCGCGGCTGCCGCAAAGCCGCAGCACATTGCGGCGCAGATCGCAATCCGGAGTTTTGAAAACGGACGGCAGGTCAGAATCAGATTGCCGAGCCCGATCACGCCGGCGGACAGCACCGCCATCGTCGAAGCGACGGATTCCGGCGTGCCGTAATAGTGCGCGATCATCGCGGAAAGCGCGCACACAACGACGCCGGTCGCGCCGGGCGCCGCCTTCAGCAGAATCCGTTTCAAAAAGTGTCCCTGCGCGCGTTCGTTGCTCGGTTCCAGCGCAAGGAAGAACGACGGGATCCCGACCGTCAGCGCACTGACCAGTGTCAGATGGATCGGTTCAAAGGGGTATCGCAGCGGCAGAAACAGCGCAATCAGGATGTTCAGCACACTCAGCACGAAGGAGTACAGCGTCTTCTGCAGGAACAGCGACGCGGTCCTTGTGATGTTGCCGATGACCCTTCTCCCCTCCGCCACCACTGCGGGCAGAGAATTGAAATCGTTGTTGAGCAGCACAAGCTGCGCGGCATGCTCGGTCGCCTCCGCGCCGCCCGCCATTGCGATGGAGCAGTCCGCTGCCTTCAGCGACGGGATATCGTTGACGCCGTCGCCCGTCATGGCGACGTTGTGTCCCTTCGTCTTCAGCGCCTCGACAAGCAGCCGTTTCCGATCCGGCGTGAGCCTGCCGAAAATCACGTAATCCTCCGCCGCGGCGCACAGTTCTTCATCCGAAAGCGCGGCGCAGTCCGCATACCGATCGCTGTCCGGAAGCTCCAGTGCGCGCGCTGCCGCCGCGACCGTGCGCGGGTCGTCGCCGCTCATGATGCGCACCGAAACGCCCTCCTCCCGGAACCATCGCAGCGTTTCCTTTGCCGCGGGACGCAGTTCTTCCCGCAGCACGATCAGCCCGAGCAGGCGCTTGACCTGCGGCAGCTCGTTATATCGGATCTTTCCGTCCGCCTCCGCAAGCAGCAGCACGCGGAACCCTTCCTCCGCCGTCCGTTCCGCCTCCGGAATCGTCCGCTCCGTCACAAAGGACGGCGCGCCGAGGATCAGCGTTTTTCCGTCCGGAAACGTCGCCGCGGATTTTTTGCGCACGGAGGAAAACGGCATGACCGCCGTCGCTCTGCCCGATCCGTTTCCGAACCGGTTTGCAATCGCTTTCAGCGTGCCGGAGCTTGCCTCGAACGCGGACATGAACTGTGTGATCTTTTCTGTGAGCTCCGCTTCGTCCGCCTCGAGCGGGATCATCCGGTCGAATGTCATCTCGCCCGTGGTCAGCGTGCCGGTCTTGTCCGCACAGAGCATATCCGCGCGCGCAAGCGTCTCAATGCCGAACAGCTCCTGCACAAGCGTTTTACGCCTGCCGAGCTTGATGACGCCCGCCGTCAAAGCGACGGACGTCAGAAGGATCAGCCCCTCCGGGATCATGCCGATCATGGCGGCGACCGCCTTCGGCACCGCGTCCGCGATCGGCGTTTTCAGAAGAAAATACTGTTCCAGAAAGAGCACGATCCCGATCGGCACCAACAGCTTGCTGACAAGCGAAACGAGTCTGTTGAGCT
>JAEEGI010021401.1_pt1 | contig 12857 bp, 7 predicted proteins | sample 8958751 | NCBI WGS metagenome assembly JAEEGI01 (sample SAMN16246545, study PRJNA631951) | gut metagenome | biome: gut microbiome; feature: rumen; material: KS-attached | host: Bos | place: Iran: Karaj | collected 2018-10 | reverse complement strand
CGCACTGACCGAGGAAGCGCTCCTCCACCCGGAGCACGCCTTCCACACGGCCATGCACCTTTCCAATCTCCTGTCGGTCAGCGAGCATCTGCCGGTGCGGGAACGGGCCGGGGCCTCCCTGCTGCGGCTGGTGGACCGGCTGCCCCTCGATCAGCAGAACGAGATCATCGTGGACCTGCTGCGGGAGCTGGAAACTGGTCAGGACGAGATATCGGCCTTCATCCCGGACTACGTGGGTGTGCTGATCGCCAAGCTCCCGGACAAGGAGCTTTCGGAGTGTCTGGCCTATCTTCGGACCCTGATCCGCTCTTCCACCATTCGGACCGCTACGGCCAGCCTCCTGACCCTAAGCCGGATCCTGCCGGAGCTGCCGGACAGTGAGAGCGCCCGAGCGGACGAGATATTGGGGATCTTGCTGGCCGGCGTCTCCCATTACAACGACACCATCCACGGGACCGCCCTCACCGTGCTTTGCGAGCGGGTGCTGGCGGCCGCTGCTCTCCCAGACCGGCGAAAGCAGGAATATTGTGCCCGGGTGGGCAAAAAGCTCCTCTGCCTCCTGACGGAGCCTCGTCAGGGGGAGTATACCCGCTTCACCCAAACGGCGGTCCTCAATCGACTGTACCGCTTCCTGGTCCGCTGCCGGGTGCTGGAGCTGCCCTTCCTTTATCCCGCAGAAAAGCCCGTGGCCTTCTTCCCGGGCACCTTCGACCCCTTCACCTCCGGGCACAAGCGGATCGTGGAGGAGCTGTGCCGCCTGGGGTATGAGGTGTATCTGGCCATCGACGAGTTCTCCTGGTCCAAGCAGCCCGTGGCCAAGCTCATGCGGCGGCAGATCGCCTCCATGAGCGTGGCGGATCTACCGGGGGTGTTCCTGTTCCCGGACGAAATCCCCGTCAACATCGCCTATCCCCAGGAGCTGAAAAAGCTGGCCCATCTCTTCCCCGGTCGAGCCCTCTATCTGGTCACCGGCAGCGACGTCATCGCCAACGCCTCCGCCTACCGTAGCGAAGCGCCCGGCAGCGCGGGGGATTACAGCCACATCGTCTTTTTGCGGGATGAGACGGAGCGAAGGGTGGTGGAGGAGCGCATCCGGGGCCGGAAGCAGATTTTGAGCCTGCCGGAGTTCTATGAAAGCGTATCGTCCACCCGCATTCGCCAATATGTGGATCAGAACATGGATATCTCCATGCTGGTGGACCCCATGGTCCAGAGCTATATATTCGAAAACAATCTGTATCTTCGGGCGCAGCAGTACAAGGCCCCTCTGCAGGCCAGGGAGTTTCGCCTCGACTTCGGCCGGGAGGAGGATGGGTATGTGACCCGCCTGGTGGGGGTTGCCGACGGCAAACCCTTTGCCCGGGCGGAGGGCAGGACCGTCCGCAGCGACAGCTTCTACGGCCTCACCGGTTCCGCCGAGGCGGCTGACTTTTTGCGGGCCAGGACCTCCGGCCGGGTGCTGCTGGTCACAGCCGTTCAGGCCCAGCAGCCGGAGCAGGTGCAGCTCCTGGTGAACGAGCTGTTGGTCCGCTGCCTCAGCTTCGACCACACCTATGCCCTCTGCCGTCAGGATATACATGAAGCGCTGCCTTCCCTGCTGCCCCAGTTCGGCTTTCTGCCGGTCATTGGGGCGCCGGGGCTGTGGTATGTGGATATGCGGACCCCGGTGGTCCTGATCCAGGACGTGCTGCGCCGGTTCAAGGATCCTCACCGCAGCGACCCCGTTCTGGTGGACGTGGTAACCAGATCCCGTATCAAGCTCCGCCTGGGCCTCGCCGCCCTCTATCCCGGAAAGCTCCTGCTGACCTTCGACGCGCTGCTGCTCGATCAGGCGCTGACCGAGCTGGTCCGCCAGGCTAACGGGGTGGCGGACCGGGTGCCCGGGGACAGGACCCTGGGGCCCTACATGTGCGTGCCCTTCGGCAACATCCTCTCCGGGGAGATCGTCCCCAACACCGTCACCAAGAGCATGCACCTCGATAAGGCCCTGGCGGAGGATTCCCTCCATTATCGCATCGGGCACATGCGGGGCTACTCCGATCTGGGCGTCCAGGTGCGGACGCTGGCCTCCTTCCACCGCCCCCTGATCCTGACGGACGATCTGCTGCACAACGGATACCGGCTCCGGCGGCTGCAGGAGGTGTTCCGAAGGGAGCAGGTGGAGATCCGCGAGGTGATCGTGGGCATCCTTTCCGATACCGGCCTCGATCTCATGGCTCAGCAGGGCTGTCGGGTGGAGGCGGTCTACCACATCCCCAACCTGCTGCATTGGTTCAACGAGAGCCTGCTCTACCCCTTCATCGGCGGGGACAGCGTGGAGGGCGCGTCGGGAGGCGAAGGCCCCCTGCCGTCGGCCAACATGATCCTGCCCTACTACTATCCTACGTATCTGGGCGACGTGGGGGAGGAGCAGATCGCCGCCCTGTCCCTCTGTGCCCTGACCAACGCCCGGGACATCCTCAGTGCCATGGAGAGCCGGCACCAGTCGAGCTTCGGGACGCCGCTGACCATACGGCGCCTGGACGAAGCCTTTTTGGAGCCCCGAGTCCCCTACCGGAGCAACGACCTCAAATACCGATCGGACGCGCTGCCTTCGTCCTACCTGAAGGACGATATGGACCTGTTCCGCCGCCTCCGGCCCGGGACCGACAGAAGGCGTTGAAGGAAGGAGGCGTCGTTCATGGCTGAGTATTATGCGTATCAGGGGCTGTGCCTGTGCCCGAGGGGCGGCAGGCTGCCCCAGGAGGCGACGCCCGTGGCGGCCCCCTTTCATCCCCTGCTGTATCTGGTGGAACGGGACCCCCTTACCCATGGGGCGCTGCGTCCCCTCCCGGGGCCGGACGCCTTGGACGCTCCGGAGGACTGGCGGTGCCTGCTGCCTGCAGACGGGGGGGCGGAGGAAGGATGCTATGAGCTGAACACCGCCTTTCCCCGGGCTATGGCGTTGGCTCCCTCCCTGCTGGCTCCGAAGCAGAAGGACCTGCGGCTTACCTTGGTGGGCCTCGGCGACGTGGGGGGACAACTGCTGACGGCGCTGAAGCTCCTGGGCGACGAGATCGGCGAGATCGGCATCTACGACCCCAACGACGCCCTGGTGGACCGGTACGTCCTGGAGCTGAACCAGATATTGGACCGGGAGACGCCGCGGATCGTTCGACGCTCACCGGCGGACCTGTTCGACTGCGACCTCTTCCTTTTCACCGCTTCCCGGGGCGTGCCTCCCGTTGGCGCTGCCGGGGACGTGCGGATGCTGCAGTTCGAAAAGAATCGGGACATGCTGCGCGCCTACGCGAAACAGGCCAGAAGCTCCGGCTTCCGGGGCCTGTTTTGCCAGATCTCGGACCCGGTGGATCTGCTTGCCCGGGCGGTGTTCCTGCAATCCAACCGCAACGAAGGAGGCGCGTTGGATTTTGGCGGCCTGCTGCCGGAGCAGATCGTGGGCTTCGGGTTGGGCGTCATGAAGGCCCGGGCGGACTTCATGGCCCGGCGCATGGGCAACAGCTGTCCGAACCTGCGGGCCTATGGGCCCCACGGAGCGGGCCTGGTCATCGCCAACGATCCCGATGCCTATGACGAAGCCCTGTCGCTGGAGCTGACGCGACAGACGGTGGCTGCCAACATGGAGGTCCGGGCCCTGGGCTTCAAGCCCTACATCGCCCCGGCCGTCTCCTCGGCCTGCCTGTCCATCCTGCAGCTTGTCCGGGACCAGGCGTTCCACGGGGCCGTCCCCCTGGGCGGCGTATACTTCGGCTGCCGGTCCCGGCGGATCGGCGGCTTCGCCCCCTGCGCGGAAGCCCTCCATCCCGCCCTCGTGGCCAGGATAGAGGCCGCCTGGGAGGCCCTGAGAGAGGAGGAACCCAAATGTCTGGCTTGACGGTCTATTGCTGCGGCCCCATCCCCCGGCTGCGACGGCTGCTGGAAACAGTGGACGGCATAGCGCGGCTGGCGGACTGGCGGGAGCTGGAAACCCTCCCCTCCGTGGGACGGTGCTTGTTTGCCGTAGGGATGGACGATCTCGGTCCCCTTCCCGAGACCACGGAACTGCTGCGGTTCATCCGGAGCCATCCGGACCGGTTCAAGGGGGGTGTGGTCGGCGTGGCCGTGGACGGCACGGGAGAGGTGGACACCAAGTCCCTGGCCCGGCGGCTGATCCTGCAGCTGGATATGGCGGGCTGCGCCTTCCCGGAGCACCCGCTGGCGGAGGGGACCGGCTCGCTGCACAACTGCGCCGTGCTGCAAAAGCGTTTGGCGCTGACCTCTCTCGAAGAAGCCTGGACCGCCGCGCTGCAGGGGCTCTGCGAGCGGGTGCTGGCCTTCACGCCCCGGCGATATGAGAAGCCCCGGGTGCTGATGCTCCACGCCTCCGACCACGCCACGTCCAATACCCTGGCACTGGGCGAGCTCACCGTGAGCCGATTGGGCGAGGGGTTTTCCGTGCGGACCATGTCGTTGCGCAACGGGACCATCGAGGACTGCCGGGGATGTTCCTACAAGGTATGCACCCACTTTGCCAGCCGGGGCGCCTGCTTCTATGGCGGCTCCATCGCCACCGAGGTGGTCCCCGCCGTCCTGCAAAGCGACATCCTGTTGCTGCTGCTGCCCAACTACAACGACGCGGTGGGCGCCAACATCATGGCCTTCATCAACCGGATGACCTCCCTGTATGTGAGCGGCGCCCTCAGCGGCAAGACCCTTTTCTCCATCGTGGTCTCCGGCTATTCCGGAGGGGATCTGGTGGCGGAGCAGGTCATGGGCGCCCTGTGCCTCAACAAATCCTTCCTCCTGCCGCCCCGGTTTTGCCTTATGGAGACGGCCAACGATCCCGGCGAGATTTTGCGTCTCCCGGGCATTCAGGAAAGAGCGGCGTCCTTCGCCCGGCAGATCCGCCAGTGCGCGGCCGTTTGATGTGTTTTCTCCTGTTTTTTCACAAGTCCAGGAAAGGAGTATGTGTTTATGTCAAATTGCGCCATCGTAGGGATCAACTGGGGTGACGAGGGCAAGGGGCGCATGGTCGATCTGTTGACGGAACGATTCGATTATGTAGTCCGCTATCAGGGCGGCGGGAACGCGGGCCACACCGTCGTCAATCCATTCGGGAAATTCGCCCTGCATCTGCTGCCTTCGGGCATCTTCCGCCCGGGGGTGGTCAACGTCCTTGGCAACGGCGTGGCCCTGGATTTGGAAAACCTGTGGACGGAGATCGAATCGCTCCGCGCGGCGGGCATCTCCATCACGCCGGAAAACCTGAAGATCAGCGAGCGAGCTTCCCTCCTTCTGCCGTGGCACCGGGATCTGGACGCGCTGGAGGAAGCGCGGCTCAAGGACAAAAAGTACGGCTCCACCAAGCAGGGGATAGCGCCGTTCTATTCCGACAAATATCAGAAGAAAACGCTGCTGGCCGGGGAACTGAACTATCCGGAACGCCTTCGAGAGCACGCGAAAGATCTGCTGGACTGGAAGAATCTGACGCTGACGGGCGTCTACGGGGCAGAGCCCTATTCCCTTGAGGCGCTGCTCACATGGCTCGAAACTTTCGGCGGCCGCTTGAAGCCCTTTCTCTGCGACACGGGCGCAGAGCTGGAAAAGGCACACGCGGAGGGAAAGCGCATCCTGTTCGAAGCGCAGCTCGGCGCGCTGCGGGATCTGGATTGCGGGATCTACCCCTATACCACCTCCTCCAACGCGGTCGCCGCTTACGCTCCCGTGGGCTCCGGCGCCCCGTGGCTCAAAGTCGATGAAGTGATCGGCGTCGTAAAGGCATATTCCACCTGCGTAGGGGAAGGACCGTTCACCTGTGAACTGTTCGGCGCGGAAGCGGATGCGCTCAGAGAGGCCGGCGCGGAGTACGGCGCAAAGACCGGACGTCCCCGCCGCGTGGGGCCCATTGACCTGGTCGCCACCCGCTATGGTGTGAAGGTGCAGGGCGCGACGTCATTGACGCTGACGAAGCTGGACGTGCTGAGCTATCTGGACAAGATCCCTGTCTGTACCCGGTATGAACTGAACGGAGAAGAGACCGATCGGTTCCCGTTCCCTGCTGCTCTTCCGGACGCAAAGCCCGTTTTGGAGTATATGGACGGGTGGCGCTGCGACATCTCCAAGGCACGCACGTGGGATGAGCTTCCGGAGCCGGCCCGGGCGTACGTGGAACGGATCGAAAAAGCCGTGGGTTGTCGGATCGCGTATATCTCGGTGGGTGCGGAGCGGGACGCCTATATCCGTCGCTGAAAATAGCAGTAAGGAGGTTTATCATGCAGAAGAAAGAACAGTTATATGAAGGAAAGGCAAAAAAGGTCTATGCAACGGACGATCCCGATCTGCTGATCGTGGCATACAAGGACGATGCGACGGCATTCAACGGTCTGAAAAAAGGAACGATCTGCGGAAAAGGCGTCATCAACAACCAAATGAGCAATCGGTTGATGCAGCGGCTGGAACGCGAAGGCGTCCCGACCCATTTCGTGAAAGAGCTTTCGGAGCGGGAAACGCTCGTCAAACGCGTCGAGATCGTTCCGCTGGAGGTGATTGTCCGCAACATCGCCGCCGGTTCCTTTTCCAAGCGGTACGGCGTGCCGGAAGGCGTGGTTTTCGATGCTCCGACCGTAGAGTTTTCCTATAAAAACGACGCCCTCGGAGATCCGCTGATCAACACCTCGCACGCAATAGCCATGCATCTTGCCCGGGAGGACGAGATCGAGACGATCAAACGGTACGCATTGCGCGTCAACGAAGTCCTGCGCGCCGTCTGGGCGGACTGCGGCGTGACGCTGGTGGACTTCAAGCTGGAATTCGGACGGCTTTCGGACGGAACGATCATTCTGGCAGACGAGATCAGCCCGGATACCTGCCGTCTTTGGGACAGCAAGACCGGAAAGAAGCTGGACAAAGACCGTTTCCGCAGAGACCTGGGCGATGTCGAGGACGCCTATACCGAAGTCATGCGCCGCCTATGCGAGCATGACGCCTGATGGGAGAATCCGAACTTTGACATACGAAACATAAGAAGGTGATAAGATTGTACGATACGTATGAATCCCCCCTGTGCTCCCGATATGCTTCGGAGGAGATCAAGCGTCTGTTCTCCCAGAGGACCCGCATCGAAACCTGGCGCAGGCTTTGGACCGAGCTGGCGCGCGTCGAGCATGAACTGGGGCTGCCCGTCACGGCGGAGCAGGTGGCGGCGCTGGAAGCCCACGTGGAGGACATTGATTTCGAGCTGGCGGCACGCCGGGAAAAGGAAGTACGTCACGACGTTATGGCGCACGTCTATGCCTACGGCGTCGCTGCGCCGGAGGCGGCAGGCATCATCCACCTGGGAGCTACCAGCTGCTACGTAACGGACAACGCCGATCTGATCCTGTACCGGGACGCTTTGCGGCATATCAAGCGGGAGCTTTTGGGGCTTGCCGCCAATCTGGCCGCCTTTGCCGAGCGGTATCGCGATCTGCCGACTCTGGGCTATACCCATTATCAGCCGGCCCAGCCCGTGACGGTCGGAAAGCGGGCGTCTCTTTGGCTACAGGACGTTCTGACCGACGTCCAAGAGGTGGATTTCGTGCTTTCCTGCATTCGCTTTTTGGGCTGCCGCGGCGCTACCGGAACGGAGGCGAGTCTATTGGATCTGTTTGACGGCGACGGAGCAAAGGTTGAGGAGCTGAACCGGCGTCTGGCGGCGGCTTTCGGCTTCGATCGGTGCTTCGACGTCTGCGGTCAGACCTATCCGCGGAAGCTGGACAGCCGTATCCTGAACGTCCTGTCCGCCATCGCGCAGACCTGCTGCCGCATGGCGACGGATATCCGTCTGCTGCAGCACGAACGGCAGTTGGAAGAACCCTTCGAAGCGGACCAGATCGGCTCGTCCGCCATGCCCTACAAACGCAATCCCATGCGTTCGGAACGCATCTGCTCCCTCGGCAGATACCTTATGGCAGACGCGGCGAACGCGGCTGCCGTCGCCTCGACGCAGTGGCTGGAACGGACGCTGGACGACTCGGCAAATCGCCGCATCTCCATGCCGGAGGGGTTCCTCTGTGCCGACGCGATCCTGCGCCTCAGCCGGAACGTAACCGCGCGGCTGCAGGTCAACGAAGTCATGGTGGAAAAGAGTTTAATGGAATATCTGCCCTTCCTCGCAACGGAGAATCTGCTGATGGAAGCCGTCAAGCGGGGCGGGGATCGGCAGGTCCTCCACGAGGTTATCCGCCGGTGTTCCATGGAAAGCGTGAAGGAGATGCGCGCAGGAAAGCCCTGTGACCTGATCTCACGGCTCGCCGCCGCCGGGACGTTCGGCATGACGGAACAGGAGCTTCCCGCTTTGCTCGTGCCTCGAAACTATACCGGCCGCTGCGCGGAACAGGTCGAGCAACTTTTGGAGACGTACCGCACGCAGTACGAGGTGCTGCCGGAACGCGACGAAGAGATATCGGTCTGAACAGCCGTGCCGCAAACGCATTTGCAAGGCGAACCGTGATGAACACGCGCCGGGGGAACGCTCCGCCGGTAAAAAGCATAATAGACGCACAACGCCCGAAGCGCACACGCTTCGGGCTTGTATATTCCTATCAGATTCGGACGGATCATCGAACAAAGGGCAACATGATTTGCGCTTTGGGATTGCAGGATTTCCACATGCGGCACATCCTTCCGGCATATCATCATCGTCATCAATATACCGCTCGCTGCCGCAGTTCGGACGAATCCATCGAAGCATATGATCAAATCCTGCTCAATACCATCCGCATCTCTTATACTCTGTTTTCAAAACAGGAAGTGCGCGGCGACAGCCGAAAAAGATTGTTTTCCCACGCATGAAACAGCATCACGCAAAGAAATCAGACGGGAAAACAAATGATGAAGAAAACGATTTGTCTTTTGCTGATTCTGTGCGTTTCCCTCGTCGGGTGCACCGGCACAAAGGAACCGGCGGAAGCGCAGACGACCGTTCCGACAAGGCTTTCACCGGAGGAATATCCTGCGCTCGGTCGGCACGACCGGTTTCTGACGGGCAAAAAAGCGTATTCGATCCGGGCAATGACGGTTTCTTCGGAGATCTCTTTTCACAACGATCCCCGCTCCGGATATAATGCGATGTCTGTCCCGAACGGGATCCCGGTTACGGCGGAAACCGCCCGGGGAGACGTTTTCCATGCCAATCTCGCGAACGCGCCGCACAGCGCAGCCGATTATCTGCTCTGCAGCGCGGAAGAGGACGGAAAGCCGGATCTCTCCGACGTCGGGATCGTGAACGGCGTGCCGTACGGTCAGGCAGCGTCCGTCAGCTTCAGGTTCTTCACCTTGCGTAAAACGGCGGCATTGATGATCGTTACGAACACCAGCGTGATCGCGGCGGCAAGGATCCACGCGACGACGCTGACGCTGCGGTCGAACTGCACGAACGGCTGTTCGAGCGCGCGGACGATGGCATAGCCGAGCGCTGCGCCGAGCGCGATGCCGAGCAGGATGCCCGCGGCCGTCGTCACGACCGTTTCCCGCAGAACGTAGCCGATCGTCTCCTTTACAGTGAAGCCGTTGATGCGCATGACGACAAGCTCGCGCTTCTTTTGCATGATGTAGATGTTCGTAAGGTTCAGCACCACCACGCCGGCCATGACCCCCGCCATGAAGATGAACAGCATGACCACCGCGCCCATGACGGACGTTGCGGAGTTGAACAGCTTTCGGAACGAATCCGAGGGCTTATAGCTTCCGTACCCTTTGATCGTACGCAGCGTTTGTTCGAGCGGATCCGCATCGGCGCCGTTCAGCCGCACAAGGTATGCGTTCGGCACGGGCGTCCGTCCGTACGTATTTTCAAAGCATTTCGCGCTCATGACGACGATGCTGTTCATGTAGTTGTTGAACACGCCGACGACCGTGACACTTGCGGTCTCCGTACCGTTCAGCGTGATCTCAAGCCGGTCGCCGGTCTGTACGCCAAAGAATTCGGAGAAGCGCTTGGGGATATAAATGCCGTCATCCGACAATGCGAGCGGCGCGCCTGTCTTTGCGTCGTTGAGGCGGAACATGTCGTTGATTGCGGAAAGATCGCCGCAGAAAAGCTCCTCGACGTTCAGATCCCGCACCTGTACGGTGATATAGGCGTCGGTGATCGGGCAGGCCGTAACGCCCGTTTCCCGAAGGATCGCGCCGATCTTCTCTCCCGTTTCCGGATCTGCGTCCGGATCGAATGTGACCGTACCGTCGTTATGCACAACGTCATTGAACTGGTGGTACAGGGAATTGTCCACTGAGCGCTTCAGGGTGAATCCGATGACGATCAGCGTGCAGCAGCCCGCAATGCTGACGACGGTCACGATCACGCGCTTCAGATCGGAGCGGATGTTCCGGAAAATCAGGCGCGAATAGAGCGAACCGCGTCTCTTCGAACCGTTTGACGACTTCTTCCTGCCGCGCGGCGTTTCCGGCAGCATCAGCGCGACGGCGGGCGTCTTGAGAAGCCTGCGGCATGCGAACCATACGGCGCAGAACGCGAGCAGGATCGCCGCCGTGAACACGGCGATCGTCGGCAGCACGGTCATCATCGGCTTGCGGATGTCGATCCGGTAGAAAAGCTGATATCCGTTCAGTATGAAGGGCACGACGAACAGCCGTGCGATCAGAAGTCCGAGCGCGGCGCCGACGACCGTCGCGCTCACACCGAACGTCAGGTATTTTGCAAAGATCTCGCGCTGATAAAAACCGAGCGCCTTGGTCGTGCCGACCAGCGATCGCTGCTCATCGACCTGTTTGCTGACCGTCGCGTATATGACCAGCGCGCCGACCGCTACAAACAGCAGCGAGAAGGTCATTTCCATTCGGACCAGGCTGTCGCGCGAGGCGGAAAGCTGTACGAAGCTCATGTTGCCGCGAATGTCGGTCACGATCCAGCGGCAGGCGCCGGCAAGACCGATCTCCGACCAGAGCGTTCCGTCAAGATATTTCCGGTAAATATCGTCCCAGCTTCTGCAGCCCCCGGCCAGCGCGTTATACTCGCTTTCGTATTCCTGCACGAACGGAAGGATGCGCTCCGCAAGCAGCGTTTTCAGCGTCTCGGGATCGTACGCGCCTTCGCCGCCGAGATAGGTATACGCCGCCTTGGAAAGCGGCTCCGGAAGCTCCATCGTGTCGATCAGCCGACCGACCAAAAGCGCAAGGTTTTCCTGCATGGACAGGTTCAGATCGATCGCGACATGTTCCGTGATCCGGAGCATCATGACGTTTGCGTTCCGATCGCCGAGATCCAGCGCCGTCTTCGTCACCCAGGAGACGGCGGAAACGATATTTTCGCCGAGCTCGTCGCCGAGCGCGGCAGTCAGCTTGCTCCGGAGGTTTTCGCGGACTTCCTCCTTATACTGCTCGATCGTCTCCCAGCCCTGCCGCAGCTTTTCCTTTGCAGCCTCCTCAATCAGCGCGTCGACCTCTTTTTCACGGATCGGCGCGCGTTCCGCTCCGACCGCTTCGACCCGCCGCATGACGTCTCCGACCGATTCCGAATACTCGCTTTTGAACCTGCCGCCGGACGCGGGCGCGTCGATCGCGATCTCCGCCTTCATGAAGCTGCCCTCGAAAAAGTCAAGGTCGAACGCCTCAGGCGCAACGACGACGTACAGGGTATCCGGCACGCTGCCGCAGACGTGGTCCGGATGGGTGACGACGCCGGTGACGGTGTACCTTGTGCCGCGCAAAAACCGCGCCGCTTCTCCCTTGGCGTTTGTGACTTCGATCTCGTCGCCCGTTTTCCAGCCCATCTGCTCCGCAAGGAGCTTCTCGACCGCGCATTCGCTTTCGGTCTCCGGCAGCCGTCCTTCGACGATCGTCGGAACGCTGATCCGCTCGCCTGCGGTGACGACATAGACGTCCTTTCGCGTGACGTCGGACGCCGTCTTGCCCTGCGTCATCAGGATCCCTTCGACGTCCTTCACGCCTTCGATCCCGCGCAGGATCTCCATGTCCTGCGGCGACAGAAGACGCGTCGAAACGACTTCGACGTCGCGGAAGTTTGCGCCGTCGTAGTACGCCGAGCCGTTGCGGTTCATCGCTTCCGCGCTGTAATTGATGCCGAGGAACATCGTCACGCCGAGCGCGGCGATGACCGCGATCGACAGGAACGAAACAAATTGTTTTTTGATGTTGCGGCGCGCGTCCTTAAACTGTGTCTTCTTCATAACGGATCACCAGACAAGCTCCTCCGCGTGGACCGGATGCAGATTCTTCTTGATGCTTGCGATCTTGCCGTTGCGCACCTTCACCACGCGATCCGCCATCTTGGCGATCTCGGGGTTGTGCGTGACCATCATGACCGTCGCGCCTTCATTGCGCACGATCTCCTCGACGACCGACAAAACCTCGATGCTCGTCGTATAGTCGAGCGCCGCGGTCGGTTCGTCGGCAAGAATCAGCTTCGGTTTTTTCACGATCGCGCGCGCGATTGAAACGCGCTGCTGCTGGCCGCCGGACATCTGCCCGGGGTAGTTTCCCGCGCGTTCGGAAAGGCCCACCTTTGCGATCGCTTCCGCCGCGTCCATCGGCTCCTTCACGAGCTCTGCGATGAACTGCACGTTCTCGAGCGCGGTCAGGTTCGGCATCAGGTTATAGGATTGGAAAATAAAGCCGATATACTCGCGGCGGTACTTCGTCAGCTCGGCGTCCGACGGATGTGAAAAGTCCTTGCCCTCGACCGTCAGCGTGCCGTCGGTTAAGAAATCCATACCGCCGACGATGTTCATCATCGTGGACTTGCCGCAGCCGGATTCGCCGAGGACCACGACAAACTCATTCTTATAGACGTCGAGGTTGACGCCCTTCAGAACCTTCACCACGCCGTCGCCGGAGGGAAATTCCTTGGTGACGTTCCGAAG
>JAEEGI010021400.1_pt1 | contig 12858 bp, 8 predicted proteins | sample 8958751 | NCBI WGS metagenome assembly JAEEGI01 (sample SAMN16246545, study PRJNA631951) | gut metagenome | biome: gut microbiome; feature: rumen; material: KS-attached | host: Bos | place: Iran: Karaj | collected 2018-10 | reverse complement strand
CTTCTTCTGTCGTAAGCAATAAATCCGAGGAACCTTTCCTCCGCCGCTCCTTCCGGGAAAGCGTCCTCCGCCCCCTCGTCGCACACTCTTTCCCATCCGGCAAGCTTCAGTCTCTTCAGAGATATTCCGTTGTTTCTCAGGAGCCACGTGTAGTGCGCAATTTCCGCCTCCACTGAGTCCGCGTCGGTCTCCACCGGCACGAGAACGTAGTCGCAGAACCGCATGAATCCGTTCCTCCTCTCCGCGCTCTCCCTCGTCGAGTCGCAGATCACCGTAATGTCGAATTCGCCGTACGCCCACGACATGAAGTCCCTCATCTCGGCGTCGCCCGGAGCCGTTCCGGGCTCTTCTTTCACGCTTCCAAAGAACAGATTTCTGCCGAAACTGCACCTTTCCGTCTCAAAAAACGGTTCCTCGCCCTCTTCTTCGTAAGAACCGCGCACGCCTGCACCCGACGTCACGTAAACAGTCTCAGGCTCCGACGCCTCCTCAATGAATTCCCTTTCCGCGTCCCTCCTCCCTTCCGCCGCAGCAATCTTCACAAGGTCCGCCGCGCCGCTCTCTTCAAGGCCCGGCTCCAGGTAGTATTCTATCCGCGGGTTCGTGCAGTCGCAAATCTCGTAAACGCAAGTCTTAAAGCCCATGTACGACGAGGTCACGAATCCAAACTCGGCGGCAAACGCAACGTTGCCCGGCACGTAGAGAATCAGCTTTCTGTAGCCTTTTTCGATGTGCGGGAACAGTATCACGCGGTCTTCGGCATCGGTTTCCGCAGGCGGCTCGGGAACATCCTGCTTTTCTTCAGCATCCTCTTCGCTTTCCGACGGTTCCTCCTGAACGGGTTCCGTGTCCGCGCCGGCAGTATTCTTCTCACCGGAAGTATTATCAGCCGCGGCAGTTTTTTCCGCGCCTGCCACGTTGAATGTGATTCTGGCCGCAGTCACGTTCATGTTTTCAACGGAAACCGTTCCCGGAGGCACTCTGTCCCCGGTTTGCGCGGGTTGGTCAACCTCCGGGTTTTCGGAAACACCCGCGTCTTCCAAAGAATCGTCCGAACCGTTTTGCAGCGCCTCTTCACGAACCGCGGAACGCAGCGCGTTCGCCAGTTCCTCAACGCCCCCGAAACGCCTTCCGACTGCCGGATCGGTACAGACCGCGGCAAATCTTCCTACCGGTCCTCCGATTTCATCAACAGCCTCCGGTCCCGTCCTTCCGGTAATTAGAAACGCGAGAATCATTCCGAGCGAATAAAAATCCGACCTGCAGCACGGCATCCCGCGCGATATCTCAGGCGCCGAAAACCCTTCCGACACAAGTCTAACGGTCTTCGCGCCCGCGGTTTTCGGCGCGCTTCCGCCTCTCGGTTCCGGCCCCGCCGACTCGAAGTCGATCAGAAACACGTCCTCGCCGTCATAGACTACGTTCTCAGGCTTCAGATCTCCGTGGTACATGCCTGTCTCCTCGTAAAAATCCTTCAGCTTCCTCGCCACTGCAAGAACGATCTCCGCCGCCTCTTCGCGCCCGCACGGTCCGTTGCGCTTCGCGAAAGCGTCAAGCGGCTCGCCGTCGATCCACTTTCTGGCCATCACCAGCCTACCCCCTTCGGTTCTCGACTCAAGGTACAGCCCTTTGTAGGCGGCCTTCCAGATCTCGCATTCGATCCGTCCCTCTGGCGCGTCCTTCGGCCATATCTTAATCAAGACTTTGGCGCCGTTGCTTTTCTTCCTGGCCCTGACGGTCAAAGGATACAAAGCCGCGCCCGTGCGCCCAAAGCCAGTCCCTGCATCTTCCGCGCGTCCCGTTTTCGAGTCGCCGTCAGCGTCCGTTCCCTGCCGCGCAAAGAATCCCCCTGAGGCAGCTTCGGACCAAGTCCCTTCTGCGCCTGCAGCCACGGCTTCCGCGCCCGCGTATCTTCCGTTGAAATAAAACTCCATGTGCCCCCTCCTTGCGAACCGTCTCCCCCGAAAGACGGCCGCGGTTTCCCGGTTTGTTGCCCGTTTGTGCTCCGGCAACGCAAATACTACCGCCGTACACGGACGTTTGCAAGCGTTTTTTTATTTTCCAAAAAACTCCGCATTTCCCGAAAATAAGGCAAAAACGGAAAATGTGCCGCCGCCTTCTGTAACTTATTTGGCACGCCTTCGGGAAGCGGATTCCGGCCTCGCAAAACCCGGCAAAAAAATTTTTCGGAGCGACCGGCAAGCGGCAGCGTTTCAAGGTTTTTTCAAGGTTTCTCCCGCAAACCGCGGACGTTTCCCTCCGAAGGTCCGGGAACCGGGAAGCCGTGAAAAACTCAAGTCCGAGATTGATTTCGGCGGCGAGTCGTGATATCATTTTATTTTGAAAGAACCGTTGGGAGGACCGGATGGATTTTCAGGCCGAGGCAAGAGACGAATTATTCGCGCGCGAAGAGCTTCTCATAGGCAAAGAGGGGCTTGAGATTCTCGCGAATTCCTGCGTCGCGGTCTTCGGACTGGGCGGCGTCGGCGGGAACTGTGCGGAGGCGCTTGCGAGGGCGGGCGTCGGCAGGCTGATTCTTGTCGACAACGACAGAGTGTGCCTTTCAAACCTCAACAGGCAGCTCTTCGCGACGCTCGACACGGTGGGGATGCTCAAAACCGAGGCGGCCGCGGAAAGGCTCGCGAAGGTGAACCCTTTTTGTAAAGTTACCGCGCTTGACATATTTTTCGGCGAGGACACCGCGGACCGGATCGACTGGGAATCGGTCGATTTCATTTGCGACGCGGTGGACACCGTGAGCGCGAAGGTACTTCTGGCGGCAATCGCGCAGGAAAAAGGCATAGGCATAATAAGTTCGATGGGCACCGGCAACAAGTTCGAGCCCTCAGCCCTGCGTGTGGCGGACGTTTTCGCCACCTCCTACTGCCCGCTCGCGCGCGTGATGCGCAGGCTGCTTAAAGAGCGCGGCATTAAAAAGCTGAACGTCGTTTATTCTGAGGAGGTTCCCGTCCGCACGGGCAGCCGCACCCCGGGAAGCATTTCGTTCGTGCCCCCCGCCGCCGGTCTTATTATGGCCGGGTTCGCGGTCAATTCTATTTTAAAAAAGCGCCCGTAGACGGCGCAGATGATTCCGATTTTTAAAGGAGCTAAAGGATGAACCCGATTTACCAGAAACACCATTTCAGCCTTATGTGGCCGGACTACGAAGCAGGACGCGCGCGCGAACAGGCGATGAAAACCGACGAAGGCCGTCTGTTCAACCAGGACATCATGGAACGCGACGTCAACGCGAACATGATTCTTGAAGGCATGGAGGTCAGGAACGAGGGCCGCGAGTATATTATAAGCAGGATCAGCGATATGGTGACCGACGAGAAGACGATTTTCTACCGCCAGTCGATTTTAAAAGATTTTCTGAAATACCCGGAGATCGAGATCATGGCCAACGCCGACCTGCTGCCGCTCACGATGCAGCTCGGGCGCATGGAGAAAACGAACCTGGCGCACGACGACGACGTCCGCAAGACGGTCTGGCGAATGGAGCTTCTTAAAGTTTACGTGCAGTGCGTCACCGTTCTGGAGCGGATTTTCTGCACCTCTTCGCGCACGTTTGACTCCGAAGGGCTGCTTAAGCTTCGCGAACTCATCAGCGGGATTACCGCCGACCCGGCCTACCACGAGCTCGTCCGCCTGCTCCCCGTTTTAAGCGACGACATAAGAAGCATCCAGAGCGTTACGCTGGGAATCAACCTCGACAACGAGCTCCACCCGGTCGAGTCCGTTCTGCTCTCCGTGAGCGAAAAACCGATCAAGCGCAAGGGCCTTCTCTCCAATCTGTTCGGAACCAGAACCAACGAGGACAGGTACTACGGCATCGGCACGTTCTATACGATTCTTAAAGACAACAGCGCGGGAACCCTCGACGCCGCGATTATGCGCGACCTCAGTTCCGTAATGCGCGACACCTTCCGCCACCTCGCGGAGTCCCTCTCCCGCTTCGAGCGAGTTGAGTCGGCCTTCCTTTTTGAATTAATGCCTGAGATCTCGTTCTACATCGGCGGCAGTCACCTTGTCAAAAAGCTCAGGAACGCCGGCCTGCCGATGTGCTTTCCGACCCCGCTGCCCATGGACGCGCGCAGGTTTGACGTGCGCGACATTTACGACGTGAGCTTCGCAATCAGGGTCATGTCCGACACGGGCATCAACAAGCTAGACAACGTCGTCGTCACGAACGATTTCAAAATGGGCGACAAAGAGGGTCGCATAGGCGTGCTCACCGGCGCGAACCAGGGCGGCAAGACAACCATTACGCGCGCGCTCGGACTTGCGCAGATGATGTTCCAGGCGGGTCTTCCCGTCGCGGGCACGCAGGGCGAGATCAGTCCGTGCGACAACATTTTCACCCACTTCCCCGAGCTCGAAAAGAACTCCGTCAGCGAAGGCCGTCTCGGCGAGGAGTGCGTCAGGCTCGAACAGATCCTTCCCAAGCTGACCAAGTACAGTATGATTCTGATGAACGAGTCGCTGTCGAGCACTTCCCACCAGGAGTGCCTGTTCATCGCGACAGAAATAATGCGCTACCTGCGTAAGATCGGCGCGCGCGCGCTTTTCGCGACGCACATTCACGAACTGGCCGAGAACATTCCCGAGCTCAACAAAGAAGAGGGCCTGTCGGACATGATGAGCCTTGTGGCCGGCGTCGACGAGTCCCACGAACTCGAAGTCATGACCGAGCAGGGAATCAAAAAACTGAAATCCGGCAGCAAGCGTACGTATAAGATTACGCCGATGCCGCCTCAGGGAAGAAGCTTCGCGCTCGATATCGCGCGCACGTACGGTATCAGCTTCGAGCAGCTGCTTCAGTCCCACGAGGAACAGACCGGCGGCAAGGAAGAAGCGCCTGCCGAAAGCAATTAATCCGCGTTAGATTTTCACTAAACAAAGGCAAAAACCGATGAAGTATCTTGTTATTTTGGGGGACGGAATGGCCGACTATCCGGTTCCGGAGCTCGGCGGCGCCACCCCGCTTATGAAAGCTTTCAAACCCAATATAGACAGAATGAGCGAGTACGGCGAACTCGGCCTTGTGAAGACGGTTCCCGACCATCTCAACCCGCCCGGGAGCGACATCGCGAACATGTCGGTGCTGGGCTACGACCCGGACAGGTTTTATTCCGGGCGTTCACCTCTCGAAGCGGTCAGCATGGGCATTAAATTAGGCGACGAGGATCTCGCGGTGCGCTGCAACCTGGTGTGCCTCTCGGACGACGAACCCTACGAGCAGAAAACTATGCTCGACTACAGTTCCGACGAAATCACAACGGCGGAGTCGAAGGTTCTGATCGAGTATATTAACGACAAGCTCGGCACGCCCGCGTTCAGGTTTTATCCGGGAATCAGCTACCGCCACTGCATCGTCATGAACGTCCCCGCCGGCGTGAAGCTTCTCTGCACTCCCCCGCACGACATTACCGAGCGTCAAATTACCGGGTATCTCCCTAAAGGCTTTATGAGCGACGAACTGCTCGCCTGCATGAAAAAGAGCTACGAGCTGCTGACGGAACACCCTATCAATAAGGCGCGCGTTGCCCGCGGTCTTAAACCTGCGAATTCCATCTGGCCCTGGGGCGAAGGAAGGCGGCCCTCCCTTTCGGATTTTCATGAAAAGTACGGACTCCGCGGCGCCGTCGTGTCGGCGGTCGACCTTGTGCGCGGGCTCGGTATCTGCGCGGGAATGAAGAGCATCGTAGTCGAAGGCGCTACAGGCACATATAAGACAAATTTTGAAGGCAAGGCAGACGCGGCGGTGAGATTTCTGCTTGACGGCGGCGACTTTGTATATATTCACATGGAGGGTCCTGACGAGTGCGGCCACCGCCACGAGATTCCCGAAAAAATCCTCTCGATCGAGTATATTGACGCGCGCGTTGTCGGGCCCATTGAAAAAGCGCTGCGGGACGCCGGCGAGGACTTCAGGATGCTCATTCTTCCCGACCACCCCACCCCGCTCGTTCTCAGAACGCACACCCACGACGCGGTGCCTTATATTATTTACGACAGCAGGCAGAAGTTCATGCAGAACCCGGGCGCGAAGTACGACGAGAATTTCGCGCGGCTGACGGGCGTTTACGTTCCCGAGGGGCATAAACTTATGGACAGGTTCATTGAAGGCGGGAAAGCCTGACGGACAAGGCCTTTTGAATATCTGCTTAAATCGGGTAGGAGGAGGTGACTAACCCCCGTCCTCCCACACCACCGCTCATGCGGTCCCGCAAGCGGCGGTTCAGTTGCTGGCACTTGACAGCACGTTTGGTCGGAAATCGGAACGCTCCGCGATTCTGCCATACCTTCGGTCACTCACCTATCCTCTGGCAGACATCCTCTCATGAGCAACTGCTTTCAACACGCCCAATTCCTGACATGCTGTATCTCCAGCAACCGCCGGGCCCTTTCCTCCGTCGGCTTTCACTGACTTCTCTGGTACTATGGCCCAGACTGACTTCTGTGGGCTCAGCCATGCCTTGCGACATGGGTTACGGCTTGCGCCGCGTTCCCCACAGACCTCCCCGCATAAGGTGCAATAGCCTTCATTCCATGTAGCCGCCGCATTTACGTGACAGAGTCCGGGTAGTATAGGACTTCGACTTGTGTTGCAGCCTCGTCCGCTCTGCCCCGCCTTGTATGCGATTTCTGTTCGTCGGCTCGGAACTTTGCCTGCGGCTTCCTTCAGATTCCACCTCACGATGGACACCCTTGCCGTTCGGCTAACACTTCCTACTACCAAGCGTGTAGTGGACTTTCACCACCAAGCTATTGCCCATGGCGGGCGTACAACAAAAATCCGCTCCTTGACCGGGGCGGATTTCTTTTTATACTTGTGTATTCGGGTTATTTGCTTTTTTTGCGCTTTAACTTTAGCTTGTACGCGGGTATGCTCCGCAGCTTTTCGACGGCTTTTTCCTCCGTGAACCCTTCTTTGTCCGCGAAGAATATTTCCGACGTGTTCCCGCGTTTAAAATAGAACAGCAACGAGTGTTTCAGCTCCTTCGTTTTGGCGAGGCCGGCGAGTTTGAGAGTGCTCGTGCGGTTGCCGTTTTCGACCTCGATCCGGTCCCTGTAAAAGAATGCGTGAACGTTCCTGACTTCTTCGCAGGCCTTCGCGGCCTCTTTTTTTCTGTTCGCAAGCATCGAAACGAGCCCCAGAATTCCCGCCGCCACTACGACGGCGCCTGCAACGATCTCAATTACAGTCAGTTTCGAGTCGAACCTGCCGCCGGAGATCAGCCCCGCCAGAGGCTTAAACGACAGAAAAACGGCGCCGCCCGCTATCAAAAGAACGTAGCAGAAAAGCGAGCCCCTGTAAACACGCGCGTAAATCTCACGCATGATCTCAGGTTTGTTCACGGTCGTGTTTTCCGCAACCGGCTCTTCGCGAAGTTCGTCCATAAGTTACTCCTTCCTGATCCTTTTTGTTCCGTCAAATGTCGAAATCGATATTAATCCCCAGATCGTAGGCGAAAGACGACAGAATATACTTGTCGCGAATGTCGCGCGTCATTACAAAATCAACCGGTATCTCTTCGTCGGGAAGTCCAATCTCCGAAGGCCTGACAGGCGCGCCCGCGTCGCGAAGCATTTCCGCCACAAAGTGTGCGGACGGAAGCGTTTTTTCCGCCTCCGCTTTGATCAGTTCGTAGTTCGCCGCGATTTTCCGCAGCCGTTCTTCCGTGTCCGCGCGGTCGTAAAGGCGTCTGTTTTTCAGGTCTTCAGCTATGATTTCGCCGCCCGGTCCGAGCCTCGCCGCAATCTTTTTCGCGTGTTCATGAACGTCAAAAACTTCGTGCGCGCGGCGGGCGCGTTCATAATCCGGCTTGGAACCGTTCATTTTTGCTATTTGCGCGAAAAGCTTTTCGTACCCTTCAAGGGCGAGAACGGTGCCTATTCCGCACTGGATCCCGTGAAGCGCCACCGGAGTGCCGAACGAAACGCCCCGCATGTCCCAAATGTGCGAAAAATAGTGTTCGATTCCCGAAGCCGGCCTGCTGATTCCCGCGTAGTCCATCGCGATACCCGAGATCACCAGCCCCTCCATTACCGCCTCGATAGCCTCCGGTTCCCTGTTTTTAAGCCCCGCGGCGTTCGAGACCACCTTTTCAAGCGCCTCGCGCATCAGGTTTGCGGTCAGTTCGCAGTAATACTCGCCGGTCACAATATGCCCCAGCTTCCACTCGAAAAGCGCAACGTACTTCGCGATCATGTCGCCGAGTCCCGCAAGAATCGAATTCTCCGGCGCCGCGCAGAGTATCTCCGTGTCGCCAATGACCGCGTCCGGACAGCGCGACCCTACCGACACCTTAAGGCCGCCCCGCAGCACCGAGGAAGTCGACGAGCAGAAACCGTCCATGGAAGGCGCCGTCGCGACCGTCACAAAAGGCGCCCCGGTCATGTGCGCGAGTATTTTGCAGATGTCGTTGATGACCCCCGAGCCGACCGCCACCACTGCCGTCTTTCCCGCGGCGAGGGGGTCTTCGGAGGCGGGGCCGCCGCACATGTTCAGGACGGCGGCCCCCACTGCCGGCTCGTCCGGCTCGACAAAACCGCGGTCAAAGACAAACCTGTCGAGCCGGAACCCGGCCGCGTCCAGGATTGCGGCGACGCGGCCGCCGGCCGCCCGCTCCGTGTTTCTGTCGCTTACTATATAAGCGCGGGCGGCCCCGAGCCGGCCCAGTACGCCCGGCAAAGCACTGAGGGCGTCCCTGCCGATGATGACCTCTTTAACGTTGGCCCCGTGGTCACGCCCGCACGCGCACGCGAACCGCCCCTTTTGTATAAGCTCCGCCGCCCGCCGGCATCCGGAATCCATAACAGGATTCAAACCGGGATTTAAAACCGTACTCAACCGCTTCACGCCTCTTTTCGTTTCAGTTTTTGTCCGCGTGTCTCGCGTATTTATATGTTTCGCGCGTTTTCTTCGCCGCACCCGTGTTCCGCAAAACCCGGGTCGAACGACGGCATTAGTTTAAGTTTAAAAAGATTGCGCCTGTGAAGCGTGTCGATGCGCCGCTTCGTGTCTTCGTCGTCAATCTCCCCTGTTCTTATATACCTGTCCAGAACGTTATAGGTGAAGCCCAGGTTGTCCTCGTCGGTCTTTCCCGAAAGTCCGTCGGACGGCGCCTTGTCGGTCAGTTCACGAGGCAGGCCCAGCAGCCTTCCGAGGGCCTTGACTTCAGTTACAGTCAGATGTGAAAGCGGGCTGAAGTCGCCCGCGGCGTCGCCGTACCTTGTCGAGTAGCCGACCCAGTCCTCCGAGAGGTTGCAGGTGTTGACCACCCTGCCGTTCATGCACTGTGAAACGTAGTAAAGCGTGCTCATTCTGATGCGCGGCGGCAGGTTGATCGCCGCCTGTCTCGTCTCGGGAACGTCCTCCGGAACCGCGTTTTTAAGCCCCTGCACCGCATCGGCAATGTTCACCGTGAAGTGGCGAATACCGAGCGTTTTTACCAATTTATAGGAAAAATCGATGTCCGGCTGCTCGCCGTTGGGCATCAGCACGCCGATCACTCTGTCCTTCCCGAGCGCCTCCGCACAGATCGCCGCCGCAACAGACGAATCCTTGCCGCCCGAAATTCCGACGACCGCGTTGCAGCCCGGTCCGTTCTCCTCGAAAAACTCGCGGATCCATTTCACGAGCGCGTCTTTCACAGCCTTTATGTCAATTTCCGGCTCCCGCTTTAATTCAGTATTCACGCCGATCTCCTCCCCGGTGTTTTCACAAATCTCGGTTCCCGCCTCAATGTAATCAGAAACCGCCTTCATCAACAGTTCTGTGCCTCCTTCGGGAAGCTCGCGCCGCGCCTCCGCAAGCACAATCATCTTCGCCAGAATTCCGGTAAAATCTCCTCCCGAAAACGCTACTTCCGCGCCGTCCGCAACCGCTTTGAAGTCCGAATCCGCAATCAAAAGGTCCGCGACGGTTCGCAAAATTTCCGACCTTTCGAGAACGTCCGCAAGCGTTTTTTCCGCGCCGTCCGGGAAATATTTCCCGGCGTTTCCCGCCTCGCTCTCAGGAATGCATTTCCCGGAAATACCGGCTTTTTTCCAAATCTGCCGCGCCCGCATCAGCGCGTAGAGATAGCAGAAATCCTCCGGATTTTCCGCCGAAATTCCCGTTTTCCCTCGTTTTCCCGCGTTTTTCCGGCATTTCCCGGAAATATCCGATATTTCCAGCGCAAGGAACAATCCGTCCGCCCTATAGTTCAGATATTTCCCGCAGGCGTAGAAATACCCGACGCCCGGAAATATTTCCCGCAGTTTTTCCGCCGCCTCCGACGCCTCTTTTTCCGACCTCATAAAGCAGCAAAAATCGCAGCGAAAACTTTCGTCCGGAGTCCGTTCCGGATCGAATTTTCCCGCCGCGAAGTTTTCCGGATTCAGCCTCGGTCCGGTCACCTGAAATCTGATCTTCATCTCACTGCTTCCCCATGAACTCCTCGGGGTCGACCCGCAGCACCGGGCCGTCGAGCCCTCCCAGGAACAGCTCCGCGAGTCCCGCGAATTTTTCAGCGCTGTCGCTTGTATAATAAACAGTCTTGCCGCCCTTCTTTTTGCCGGCGATTCCGGTCCTCTCAAGAAGGTCTTTCAGCTGCGCGGCAACGGCTTTCGCGGAGTTCACGAGCGTCACGTTGGCGCCGAGTTCCCGCGCAATCACCTTTTCAAGATAAGGGTAGTGGGTGCAGCCCAGAACGAGCGTGTCGATGTCGCCGATTCCCGACAGGTATTTTTTGCAGACCGCGGCAGTGATTTCGTTGTCCCACCAGCCCTCTTCTACCAGTGGCACGAATAGCGGGCAGGCCTTCCCGGTGAAAACGCAGTCGCCGCGGAGCGATTTGATCGAAGTCTCGTAAATGCCGCTCCTGATCGTGGCCTGCGTGCCGATGACGCCTATTCTGCCGGTTTTGCTGACCCTCGCGGCCTCTTCGGAACCCGCCCTGATCACGTCCACAACAGGCACCCCGAACGACTCCAGGAACTCCCTTCCGCTGCAGGCAGCCGCAGTATTGCACGCCGCGACGATCGCCTTGACGTCCTTCGAGAGCAGAAGTCTGATGTCTGATTCGGTGCATTTTCTGACGGTTTCGGTCGATTTTGTGCCGTAGGGCGCCCTTCCGCTGTCGCCGAAATAAATAAGGTCCTCGCCGGGCAGAAGCTTCCTGATCTCTTTAAGAACCGTCAGGCCGCCCAGGCCGGAGTCGAATATTCCGATTGGTTTTGAAGCGGTTTTCTTCATGTTTTTCTCCGCGTTTTGAAAGATTTTCCGGAAATGCGTCCGTAATTTTCCGGAAATGCGTCCGTAATGTTCCGGAAATGCGTCTGTAATGTTCCGGAAATGCGTCCGTAATTTCCCGGAAATAAGCTATAATCAGATGAGATCAAATCTATCTCGACAGATGCCTTTTGTTGTGCTCGAAGTCCTCGATCGCCAGCTTCACGAGCCGAGTGATAAGCTCTTTGAACGGAATTCCGTCGTACGCGAGCATCTTCCCGTACATGCTGATGTCGGTAAAGCCCGGAATCGTATTCACCTCGTTCAAAAGAATGCGCCCCGTTTTCCTCTCGCGGAAGAAGTCGACGCGTGCCATTCCCGCGCAGTCCAGCGCCTTGAACGCCTTCACGGCAAGCTTCCTGATAGTTTCGCGGTCCTCTTCGGGAATCGCGGCGGGAATTCGCGTGGAACTCGTTCCGTTGATGTACTTGTCGTCGTAGTCGTAAAACTCGCTCTCTGAAACGATCTCGCCCGGCGTGGACGCGACCGGATCTTCGTTGCCCAGAACCGCGCACTCGACTTCCTGAGCGTCGATGTACTCCTCAACCAGCACTTTCCTGTCGAATTCCGCGGCGGCGCGCAGGCACTTTTCGAGCTCCGAAGGCGCGCCGACCTTAAACGCCCCGACGCTTGAACCCGAGTTGGAAGGCTTCACGAAGCAGGGATAGCCCAGCTTTTCACCGACCTCCGCCGCCACGCCGTCAAAACCGTTTTCAATCTCGCCGCGCGTCACAATAACCGCCTTCGCCTGCGGAATTCCCGCGTGCTCCAGAACGATCTTCGTGTACGCCTTGTCCATGCAGACCGCCGACGCCAGAACGCCCGGCCCCGCGCACGGCTTCCTGTTCAGCGCAAAAAAGCCCTGAATCGTGCCGTCCTCGGCCATAATTCCGTGCATCACCGGGAAGACCGCGTCGCACCACCGGACACATTCCAGTGCGGGAGCCATTCCCGACCCCTCAGTCACGCGTGAAGTCCAGCGCCCGTCCTTGATCTCCTCAAGCGGAATGCCGGTCACCGGCTGCCAGTCGCCGTTCTTCGTAACGCCGCACACGCGCACTTCGAAAACGCGCCTGTCCACGTTCTTGAGCACGGAATAGGCGGAAAGGCATGAAATTTCATGCTCCGTGGACTGGCCTCCGAATAGCACCAGCAATTTAATTTTTCCGGATTCAGATTTTTTCACCGTCAATCTTTTCCTTTCTCCGGCCGTCAGCCGTTTATCAGTCAGCCGTTTATTCTTTAGTACCGTCGATATTTTCCGCCCCGCGCCCCGCCTCAACAAGGAACGCCTCGAGCTCCTTCTTCCACATCGTATCGTCGATTTTCCCCTTCACGCGCACGCCGTCGCCGCGGTACTCTTCCTCTTCGATCTGTCCGTTCGAGTGGAGATACGACAGCGCCCAGCCTTCCGTGTAGGGAATCACCGCGTCGAAAATCTTCTCGGAAACCTTGAAAAATCCCACGATCGCGTCGCGAAGTTCGTCCATCCCCTCGCCCGTAACGGCGCTCACATAGAACGTCTTATGGGCCGTCTGACCCGCGTTATCCGCCGCAATTTCCGCCGACGCCGC
>JAEEGI010021397.1_pt1 | contig 12858 bp, 8 predicted proteins | sample 8958751 | NCBI WGS metagenome assembly JAEEGI01 (sample SAMN16246545, study PRJNA631951) | gut metagenome | biome: gut microbiome; feature: rumen; material: KS-attached | host: Bos | place: Iran: Karaj | collected 2018-10 | reverse complement strand
AGCAGAGGTAGGTCGTACTTATACCCACCTGTTCGTGGATGAGTTCCAGGACTGTTCACCCATTCAGGTGAAGATTTTTATGGCTCTTGCTGATGTGGTTCAGAAGAGCTATTGGGTGGGTGACACCAAGCAGGCTATCTACGGTTTCCGAGGCAGTGATACTTTGCTCACCAAGGCAGTGGCAGATGCCATCGCTGCAAAAAAAGGTGAGGATGGCTGTAAGTCAAGGACTTTGGAAGAAAGTTGGAGAAGTGTACCTGCATTGGTAGAAGCTAACAACAAGGCTTTCGTTGAGATATTCCGTCCAGTATTCGGTGAAGATACTGAAGAACTGGTTCCCCTGAAACCTGCTATGGCACTCCATCCAGAGAAGTTCAAGGTCAGGCTGGAGGACAGGGCAAAGAATCCTTTACGCTATCTGAACATTGAAACGAGAAGAAGTGCCAGATCACCTAAGTTGAACGTGAAGGACGTGGCTCAGTATATCAAGAATGTCATTGAGCAGGAAGGTGTAACCCTGTCTGATATTGCCGTTCTTGGCAGAACGGGCTATGACCTTGACGATGTGCAGATGGAACTGAATGGTTTAGGCATTGAGTGCGACCGTGAGACCACCCTGAACAAAACAAGTAAGGCCTGCCAGTTGATGATGGCCTTGACCACCCTGACCGTGAACCCACAAGATGACCTGGCAAAGGCATCGATTGCCTATCTCACGCAGGATAATATGGGTATTGGCACTATCATTGACTCGAAGCTGGAGTATAACAATACCCCAAAGGAAGAGCGTAAGCCTTGGCTGGGTGAAACCGAAATGGTGAAAAGAGTGGCTGATTTACGACCCTCTGTGATGTATCAGGGCATTGGCGCTTTGATGGAAACACTGGACGTTGAACTGGATGTGAAGAATGTAATGGAGCGTTGGGAGGAGCCCATCGAGGACTGTATGACTGATGTGAAGGCTCTGATAGCCGCTGCAAAACAATATGAGGAGCGCAGTAGTGAATTGGCTCAGCCTGCAACTCCTTCGGGCTTTGCTACATTCCTTAGTGAAAATGAGGTAAAACTACCTATCACTGGTAATGGCGTGCAACTGTTGACCTATCATGGTGCCAAGGGCTTGGAGTGGAAATATGTGTTTGTGCTCATGGACGAGTCTCTGGATCAGGCAAGTATTCTTAGCCGTGATTTCTATGGCATTCACCATTTCCACCCGGAACTGCCATCGGCAGAAAATCTCTATCCGAAAATGAGCATCAGGTTACTGCCTTGGATATTCGGCACCAAGAAGAATGTACCCGAAAGCATTGCAGATCAGCTGTTCCCCACGGAGGAATATGCCACTTTGGAAAAGCATTGTAAGGAAGAGAGTGCGAGACTACTTTATGTGGGAATGACTCGTGCTGCAGAGGTTCTAGTCATCGTACCCTGGCTGGCCAATAAAGAGTTAGATTGGCTTAAACAGTCAGGACTGTCCAATGCCGGCAACCTTGATGGAGGCGACGTACTGGGTGTTGGTGTGCCATTCAAAATAGTCAAGGCGCAGTTCCCTGCAGAGGAAGAGAATATCCAATCAGCACCAGAGCCAAAACAGTTCCGTAAGCTTGACTATCATTCTGATACACCATCAGATGCAGAATGGCTTACCATTGCGCCAAGTGGAGTGAAAGGCAAGGCTGATGAGGTTGATGTGGTCTATCGTAGCGAAGAGTATATCAAGATTAACTCTGGTAAACTGCATGGACGTGAATATTCAGAGGTTGGTGACTGCATACATAATGTCTATGCAGCCATAGAAAACCTTGACAAGCAGGAGGTCGAGCAGTTGATTCGTTCTCATGGCATGAATGATGTGCTGCCAAACGCTGATGAAGTCATCCGAGCATGGGATAACCTCCAAGGATTCCTCAAAAAGGAATTTGGAGAGCCTGTGGCAGTATATCATGAGCGTCCCTTCCGTCAGTTACAGGAGAATGGCACTGTTGTTATCGGTAGTATTGACTATGTATATCGTACCTCAGAGGGCGCTATCCTGATTGACTTCAAGACCTTCCCGCAGATAGAAGCTGTCACCGATCCAACATCTTCCCATTTCGCAGGTTACTATGCAGGCCAGCTCAATGCCTATGCAACAGCCCTCGAAGCCAATGGAGAGAAGGTTATCAAGCGATTTATCTACTATCCCGTAAGTGGAATGGTAGTGGAAATTGAATGATTTTTTGATTTTTCTTCAAATAAATCGCAAATATTCTGAGGTTGTCCCACGAATTGGGATAACCTCAGTTTAATTTTGCATCAGAAATACTCGTAAAGGGTAATCTAAGGGTTAAACTTTTCTGCAACTTTCGCGTGATGCGAAGCGGTACAGAGCACAACAGAGAGCTGGGAAGAGACGTGATATCGGAACAGAGGCACTCATTTTGACTGTAGGAGTAGGTTCGAATCCTACCGCTCAGCTCTCTTCTTTTTTAGGAATTCAAGAATATTAATATAAAGGTAAACGATATGGCATACAAATTCGCAATTAAGGGAATCCGTAAGTTCAACGAAGAACGGGTAATTGAGAAGTTCTTTGATGCATTCAAGGAAATCGAGAAGATTGAGGATGTGAAGATCATGAATCACAATCCATTAAATGACGAAACAGACTCGTACACGGTAATGGCGTTGAATGTTTCTACCCAAGGTGTTAACATTAAGCACTTGGTTAACAAAGATATTGTGAGATTTTGACATCACTGGTTTTAGTCATATCTTCGAGTTCAAATAATTGTAGGGAAGAATAATAAGTATAGTTGGCAATTGGGACGAGTCTCAATTGCCTTGGTTAGTATGCTTCTAAAAACGCTTAAAACTGAACACGGAACCTTCTTCCGACGTCGATACACCGAAACTCAACCGAAACTCAACCGAGACTCAACCGAAACTCAGCCCTTGCTATCCCCTTCCTTCTCCCTTGCTATCCCCTTCCTTCTCCCTTGCTATCCCCTTCCTTCTCCCTCGATACAGACTACCCCAAGACTCCCCCAAGGATTGCCTAAACAACGACAAAAGAACAAATACCCGAATCTGCACAAAAATTAATGGAATAATTTGGAATTATCAGATATTCTACTTAAATTTGCAGGCGAATCATACAAACCCTCTGATCGCGAGAAAGAGATGATATGATAATGAATCTGCATAACTAAACAATGAAATGGGAAAAGATATAAGCCGCGAGAAGGCATTGCAGTCACCAGAGCAAATAACAGACCATCTTCGAGTGACGGCTGTGCCAACATATCTGCTAGCTGCTGCCATCATTGTATTGTTGGGAGCATTCGTCGTGTGGGGCTTTCTTGGCACGGTAAGCGACAAAGCATACTATTCGGGCGTGGTGTTCCCCGTGCAGGGCACTATCGATATGACCTTGCCTAACAAAGGAATGGTGCGCTCGATGCTGGTGCATAATGGCGATAGCGTACAACAGGGGCAGACGGTGGCACTGGTATCCATCGGCGACAGTTACAGCTTTCTCACGAGTAAGGTGAACGGGCTGGTCATCAGCACCAAGACTGACAACGAGCCCTTCGAGGCCTTCGACCCGATTGTGAGCGTGATAGATGATGATGCCTCCGACGGACAGGCGCAGCGCACTCAACTGATTGCCTATGCCGACAACGAGGCGCAGCGTGACCTGCGCATTGGCATGGAGACCCAGGTGTGGCCTGCCGACGAGAAACGCGACGAGATTGGCTATGTACGTGGACGCATCACCCAGGTGGTCCGATATCCTGCAGCTGCCGACGAAGTGCGACAGACACTCAAATCGAACGTCTTGGCTAAACGGTTGCTGGAGCAGGGCGATGTGGTCTATGAGGTGCGTATCGAATTGTTGCGATTGCCTGAGGATTCCACACGTTATGACTGGTCGTTCGGAGAGCCTGATGATGTGGGCATGGGCATCGGCACATATTGCTCAGTGCTTACCGAGACAAAGCGACGCAGCATGTTCCAGTATCTGTTCGAATCAGCACGTACTGGGGTCCGTAACATGAAACTGAAGATGGAATGAGGAATGAGAATAGCGGAATGAGGCGTGAAGGGAAGAGGGGGCTTTCGGTGTTGTCTGCACTCAGATATTTCCTGAAAGGTAATATGATATTTGCATTGGGCGGTATTGTGGTCTATATCATCAATATTGCCGTCTATATTTTCCCGCCGTTCTTTCAGCAGGTATATACCGACAATATCATTACTCACAAGAACCCGGAGTGGTTTACACCGCTGTTGGTGCTGTACATTCTGTTGTTTGTGCTTGAGATGGCTGCATGGGTGTCGCTGTCGATCGTTCGTAGGAAGAGCTCTACCAAGTTGATCGTTTCGAGGTCGTCTGATTATCTGTGGACCGTGCTCCGGCTGCCGATGACCCTGGTGAGCCGTTTTTCGCCTGGAGAACTGGTCGCACGCTATAATGGTATCACGAAAACCGTCAGGGCACTCGACATCAATTTGCCTTCAATGGTCATTTTCTTCGTGCCCGTCATCTGCTGCAGCCTCGTCATGTATATTAACTGGAAGTTAGGACTGTTCCAGTTAGGCTCTATCATCTTGTTGCTATATGTGATGCGCTTGACGGCGAGAATTCAGAAACAGATAGCGATGGATATGGAAGTGACAGATTCTCAGCTACAGAATGTGACGATGACGGGAATAGGTAATCTGGAGACTATCAAGTCGTTGGGGGGCGAGCAGTTCTTTTTCTCGCTTTGGGACAAAGCATACGTCGCGTCGATGAATGCTCGTGTAAAGACAACGACCAACTCGATATTTCTCAGTTCTGTGCCACTGCTGGTATTGCAGTTGACCAATGCCGTCATTCTATGCTTAGGTTCTTGGTATATCCTGCAAGGGGAATTGACACCGGGTATGGTGCTGGCTTCACAGGGACTTGCCAATGAGTCTATATGGCCCATCAACAAGTCTATCGACGGCATCATGACCATGTTAAGGGTTAATTCTGCCATCCAGAGAATCAAGGATGTCACCGATTGCAACACGAGGGTGTCTGATTTGCGATTGCCTGTCAATGATGACCTGCCTGACGTGGCGAAGCTGACGGGTGAGATAGAACTGCGCGATGTCACTTTTGGATACGACCGCAGCCTGCCGCCCATTCTCAGACATTTCTCGCTGAAGATCAAGGCGGGGGAGCGCGTTGCACTCGTAGGAACATCTGGCTGTGGTAAGAGTACAATCCTCAGTCTGATTTCAGGGCTCTACGAACCATGGGAGGGGGAGGTGCTGTTCGACGGGAAACCCCGACGGGACATCAACCGCATGACGTTTATCAACTCAGTCTCTGTGGTGAATCAGGATGTGACGCTTTTTGAGGGAACCATTGCCGACAATGTGAAAATGTGGGACGAGTCGATTGAAGACTATGCAATGGTACTGGCTTGCAATGATGCCCAAATACATCAGGAAATCATGGAACGTCCGGGGGCCTATCAGGGCGCTGTGGCGGAAAGTGGAAAGAACTTCAGTGGCGGACAGCGGCAACGCATTGAGATAGCCACCGCATTGGCTAAAGAACCTCTTATCCTGCTGATGGACGAAGGAACATCCGCACTCGACCCCAAAACAGAGGCCAAGGTGATGGAACGTATCTATGATCAGGGTATGACGCTCGTCATGATAGCCCACCGGCTGGAAACCATCGCCCGCTGCGACCAAATCTACGTGATTGACCAAGGCCGCGTCGTACAGCACGGCACTCACGATGAGTTGCAACAGATGGAAGGCCTGTATAATAACCTGCTAAAATATGCCTGACACGATGATTGACAATCCGTTTCTTGAGCAGTTAGCCCGTCGATTGGATGGTGACCGTCAGGCCATGAGCAGGACGCAGGAGATCTTCCGTGGAATGATCGACCGAAAGTTATGGAAGCAGATGCGGGCTAGTGAGGATTTGCCATTAAGCATTGACAATGTGGAGAAATTCCTGAGCGGCAAGAATATCTTCTTCCGGCAGATAGAACTGTCTGATGGCTGGTGGAACCGCTGTACAGGCCGCATGATGGGATTCCTGGCTGGGGATGATATGCCGGTATTGCTTACGCCTGGGTTCTCGACTTACACTTTTCGTCATCCTAGAACAGGTAAGGTGATCAAGGTAAACAAGCACACTGACTTGCTGAAGCCAGAGGCCCTGACTCTCTGCTATCCATTGCCTGATGAACCTAAACTGAAAAATATTGTACGTTACGTGCTTGACAGACTCAGCGGCTATGATGCGTTCTATAGCCTCTTGGCCTGTGTCGGCGTCATACTCCTGACCATGTTCACACCTCATGTCTGCAAGATGATTTTCTCAGAGATTATCCCGTCTGGCGATGCCCATCAGATCATGCCAGTAGCGACGTTGCTCGTCGGTGCTGCAATAGGACTGATGATGGTGCAGACGGCCCGAAACCTGGTGGTGGTGCGTATCAAAGACAAGGTGGAGTATGCCCTGCAGACCGCAATGATATCACGCCTGCTGCTACTGCCGGCTTCGTTTGTCAAAACCTATATACCGGGTGACCTCTCCAACCGCGTGTTGTCGGTATCGCGCATCAGTTCCAACCTGACGGCCAGTTTCCTATCAACGATACTGACATTCCTCTTCTCCGGCATCATGTTCATCCAGTTCTTCATCTATGGCGGACCGCTGCTTTACACAGGTTTAGCGGCCATCTCATTGATGCTGGTTTCTATCTTGCTGCAATTCTACTATACGAGGAAAGTCCAGATGAATGTCAATGCCAGCAGTTCACATCTCATCGGCACATTGTTCTCTTTGTTCTCAGGTATACAGAAAATCAAAACCTGTGGTGCCGAGTTCCGCGCTTTCCACCAGTGGGCGGTGGCATACGCTCCCACAGAGGTTAACAGCAGCTATCAGCCTTTGGCTAGCTTCTTTATCAACGCCGTCAGCTATTGTCTCAAACTCCTCCCCATGATTATCACCATGTGGGCGGCTTGGCATTATCAGCTGCCACTTTCTGATTATATTGCCTACTGCGCTGTGTTGCTGCTTGTCTGTGGAGCCGTCGACCAGTTACAATCCATTACCAAGGATGTTTCACGCTTGCTGCCTGAGCTGCAGCTCTGCAAACCTATTTTGGATGCGAAACCGGAAATCGCAAACGACTCCATCGTACTGAAAGGTATTACCGGTGCTGTGGATATACGCGGTCTGAAGTTCCGCTATTCCGACGATACACCTTTGATTTTCGATGGTCTTGACCTGCATATCAACAGTGGTGACTATGTGGCATTCATCGGAACCTCGGGCTGTGGGAAGAGCACGCTCATACGGCTGATGCTCGGATTGGAACATCCGCAGGCTGGATCCATATTCTACGACCAGTACAACCTCAGCGAGATCAATCTGCGCAGCTTCCGACAGTTCTGTATCAGCATCTGTCTGCAGGACGGAAAACTTATTGAGGGCACCATCCTCGATAATATCATCTTCGATCGCTCGACTAAATGCAGCTCGCAAGACGAGAACTTGTTGCTGACGGAAGAAGATGCATGGGAGGCGGCACGAATGGCTGCACTCGATAAAGACATCCAGCAGTTGCCATTGGGTATGAACACACCTATCAGCGCGGATGGTAAAGGCGTGTCTGGCGGACAGCGACAGCGCATACTCATAGCACGGGCATTGGTGAGGAAACCGAGGATACTCTTCCTCGATGAGGCCACATCGGCACTCGACAATATCAGTCAGCATATCGTCACAGAGAGCCTGGCTAATTTAAAATGTACGCGCATCGTCATCGCCCACCGACTGAGCACCATCAAGCAGTGCAACCGCGTTATCTTGTTGCGCGACGGGCGTGTGGCGGCCGATGGCAGTTATGAGGAGGTGAAGGATTTGTTGAGAATTGAGAATCAAGAGTTATGATGACATTTATGATAGGATTAAGGTATAGGGGGGTGCGGCTGTTGCTGGCAGCGGTCGTTCTCCATTGCCCATTGTCCATTATCCATTGCGGGGCTCAGTCGCAGCTGAGCCTTGAACAGGCTATCCGGCATGCTCAGGACAGTACGGTCATTGCTTTCCAGAGCCGTCACGAATACAACTATTATACCCAGAATTACGATGCGTTCCTGGCTCTGCGCAAACCGCAACTCAATTTGCGTGTGGCTCCCAATTATTCCAGGCTCATCAGCGACCTCTCGCGCGATTATGTCTATCTGCGCAACTACGACAACCTGTCGGCGGCGGCCAGTGTCATGTTATCCCAGAAAATGCTCAACTGGGGTGGGGAAGCCTACATCGGCTCACAGGCCATTTGGACAGAATACCTCAGCTCTGATAATGACTATGCTCGGCAGATCATGGCTGCCCCCATCTTGATAGGCTACCGACAGACACTCCTGGGCTACAATCCCTATCGCTGGGAGAAAACCATCGAGGACCAGCGGATGAAGGCTGCACGTCAGCAACACCAGTACGATATGAACACCATTGCTGAGGAAGTGACACGACGGTTCTTCAGCCTGGTCTGCGCACAGGGGCAACTCGATATGTACCAGCGAAACCTACAGACTGCCGACACCCTCTATGCAATAGCCCGTGAGAAGGCCGGCATCGCCATGGTGACACTGGCAGAACTGCGCTCGCTAGAGTTACAGCGCATCAATGCTGCCAACGCACTGGCCATGGCTCGTACGGCTGAAGAGAATGCCCGAACACGACTGGCCTCCTACCTGCGAATCGATGGCGACAGCCTGCCCCTATCGAGACACTTGCAGTTCCCACAGAAGCCAAAGGTCATCCCGATGACGGTCGCCGAGGCTATCGACTTGGCCTTGGCCAACAGTCCCGCCTATCAGCACCAGATTGCCACGCTCACCGAGTCGCACCAACAGGCGCAGAAGGCACAGAAGGAGAAAGGACTCCAAGTGTCGCTCGATGTCAATGTGGGTATGCAACAGGTCGATCAGGTCCTTGGCCGTGCCTATCGTGATCAGAGGTTATATGCCTTGGGAGCCGTTACATTCAGTGTGCCCCTGATGGATCATGGCGCTGCCAAGAGTCGCCACGCCGCAGCACAGGCTTGGGTGGAGCGCGAGGAGAGTGCCCTTGATGAAGCGGAACGCAGGCTGAGAGAAGACGTCGCTTCAACCCTGCACGACATCAATATCTACAGGCAATTGTTGGAGCAGACCGGCCAGGCCGTCGCATTGGCCGACGAGGTGTTCCTGATGAATGCGGAGAACTATGCCAACGGCCTCTGCGACATCAACACCTACACGTTGGCGCAAAACCGCCGCGACGAGGCTTATAACCAGTATCTTTCGGCCCTCGAAAAGTACTGGACTACCTATTATCATTTACGGACACTAACGGGAACAGAGATATGAACAACAAGCGCATTTTGATGATGGCAGCACTGAGCCTGGTGCTAATGGCATGCCACAATGGTCAGAAGAACAATCCTGCCGTCGACGAAGCCCTCACACATGCTGCAAAGCCTGCCGACACAGCAAAGCCTGATAAGAAGGATGTGGCTCCTGTCGCCTTCTCCTGCAAAGGCACCATCATGTCGGTTTCAGAGGTGCCCGTCGCCAGTCGTATCAACGAGCAGATCATCATGCTCGGCGTGGAGATGGGACAGCGCGTACGCAAGGGACAGGTTGTAGCAAGGCTTGACAGAACTGCTATCGAGGATAAGATCGTCAAGGGACGTGCAGAACTGGAGCGGGCAGAATACCAGTATCAGAACATCTTGATGGGACAGGGCTATAAACGCGGTGCGTTCGATCAGGCACCGGAGAACATCCGTGAACTGGCACGTATCAACAGTGGCTATAACACGGCCAAGGCTGCCCTCAGGCAACTGGAACATCAATTGACTTACTGCACCATCCAAGCTCCGACATCGGGTATGGTGACACAGCTCGATGCCGCGCTCTATGCTACGGCTGTTCCTGGCGTGACATTGTTTCGCATCGTCGACACAGACCACCTGAAAGTATGCTTCGATGTGCTTGAGAATGAATTGCGTCGGTTCGAGAAAGGCACCGTCGTTACCGTCACTCCCATCTCATATCCCGATGAGCGCCACAAGGCTCGGGTAACCGCCGTCAGTCCCGTCGTTGAAAAGAATGGCATGGTACATCTGGAAGCCGCACTTACGCCACATCCGCGGCTGATGCCGGGCATGTCGGCTCTCGTCACGCTTGAATAATCAGCTTTATTTTAAAATAATTATGATGAACAATAGAATCACAGAGGGCTATATGCCTTTTATGAGATACCAGACCTACTACCGCATCGTGGGTGAAACGTCTGAAAAAGCTCCTTTGCTCCTACTTCACGGTGGGCCGGGTAGTACGCACAACTATTTCGAGGTACTCGATAGCATAGCCGACACGGGGCGGCAAGTCATCTCCTACGACCAGATAGGATGTGGCAATTCATATCTCGACGGCCATCCTGAACTATGGACGCAGAAGACCTGGATTGACGAACTCATAGCCATCCGCGACTTCCTGCACCTCGACAATGTACACATCCTCGGACAGTCGTGGGGGGCCATGCAGGCCATTGCCTATGCCATAGACCATCACCCTTCGGGTATCAAGTCGCTCATTCTTTCTTCCGGTCATGCCTCCAGCAGCCTCTGGGCGAGTGAGCAGCATCGGCTTATCAAATACTTGTCTGCAGAAGACCAGGAAGCCATTAGTCGTGCAGAGACCACTGGACAATGGGACGATCCCGACTACTTGCGTGCCAACGACCATTATTTCGAGCAGTTTGTGATTAGTGTCGATGAGCACTCGCCCGAATGTATCCGTCGGCCCAAACGTTCAGGTACGGAAGCTTACCTCTATGGATGGGGACCCAATGAGTATCAGCCTCTTGGTAGCCTGAAAGACTTTGAGTACACGGAGAAACTGGGGCGGATTTCCCAACCAACACTTATCTGTAGCGGTACGCGCGACATCTGCACTCCTGTTGTTGCTGCCTCGCTCTACGAGAATATCCCTCACAGCAGATGGCATCTGTTCCGGCACGCCCGCCATACCTGCTTTATTGATGCTTACGAGGAGTATTGTCAGGTGCTCACCCGCTGGCTTCAGGAGAATGACTGAAACCATGGCACAATGCTCACAGGATACTTTGTTTGATATCTTCCAGCAGATCTTCGCCAGCTTCGAGGCCAATGCTTAATCGGATTGTCGTATCGAGTACAGACATCTCCGCACATTGCTCGGCTGTAAAGAGACCGAAGATGGTAGAGGCGGGATGGATGGCCAGCGACTTGCGGTCGAAGAGGTTTGTGGCACGACGGATAATCTGCAACTTATCGATGAACGCCCAAGCAGCTTCCTTCGATTCGAGGTCGATGGTGAAGACGGCACCAGGCAAAGAGCCGAACTGCTCACGAGAGAGTTCATAGAAGGGGTTATCTTCCAAACCCGTATAGTTCACGCGCTTGATTTCCGGTAGTTGCTGACATTGTTTCGCCAGCCAGAGCGTGGTCTCGGCTTGATGACGGAAACGGATGTCGAGGGTATCAAGCCCAAGGGTTTCCATATAAGCCGCTTGAGGCGTCATCAGTGAGCCGAGGTTCGTTACCAGTTCTGTTTTCACACGAGCCGTAAACGCCAGCTTTTTACCGACCTTTTTAATGCGGGCCTGTAGGGCAGGGGAGGGTGCTTGCGACCAATCGAACTTTCCGTAGTCGATGAGCAGACCTCCTAATCCAGTACCACCGCCAGAGATATACTTCGTGCTTGACACTACCTCGATATCCACGCCGAAATCAACGGCGCGGAAGGTGGAGAACGGCACGATGGTGGTATCGGCAATCAGTGGCACACCTGCTTCGTGAGCGATGTCGGCTAGTGCGCGGATATCAGCTACAAACAATTGTGGATTGGTGATGATCTCGAAGAACAGAGCACATGTTTTGTCGTCAATCTGTGCCTCTACCTCTTCGGGTTTCGTGAAGTCGACAAAGCGTGCTTCTACGCCAAAGTTTCCCAATGTATCGCGAATCAGGGACACCGAATTGCCAAACAGATGCTTTGAGGCAACAATGTTGAGTCCTGCTGCGCTGACCGCCGTCAGGGCGTAGTGGATAGCCGCCATACCCGTATTGAGTGCTGTCACGCTTACTGCGCCCGTCAATTGCCGCACGCGTTCCTCCAGATAGGTCACCGTGGGGTTAGCGATGCGGGCATACGACGGGGCCATGGAACGACCGCAAAACGCGTCGCCCATGGCCTTGGCAGACTCAAACTCAAACGCCGCCGTATAGTAGACGGGCATCGACAATGCCCCGTATGCATCAGGCTTCTGATACTTCGTCGTCAATATTTTCGTTTCGTACTGCATAATTCTTATTTCTAACAACGAATTAAAACGAATTTCACGAATTAGACGAATTAGATATTATTAATTCGTGCAATTCGAAATAAATTCGAGCAATTCGTGTCATTCGTCTTAATTCGTTGTTTCTAAATCATCTTTGTCCAACAATCTTGCGAACAGCAATCACGAGTTTATCGACATCTTCGCGAGTGTTGTAGAGGGCGAAGGTGGGACGGACACTCATCTCGTAGCCCAGAGCACGAAGGGCGGGCTGGGCGCAGTGGTGACCGGCACGCACTGCGATGCCCTCTTTATCTAATAATGTACCTGTTTCTGGAACGGGGATGCCGTCGAGTACGAAGCTCACGACAGAGACGCGGTTCTTGGGATTGCCAATGAGCGTTAGACCAGGAATCTGGGCGAGTTGCTCGCGGGCATACTCCGTCAGCTGATGCTCGTGGTGCTCGATGTTACGGATGCCGATGTGGCTT
>JAEEGI010021391.1_pt1 | contig 12860 bp, 10 predicted proteins | sample 8958751 | NCBI WGS metagenome assembly JAEEGI01 (sample SAMN16246545, study PRJNA631951) | gut metagenome | biome: gut microbiome; feature: rumen; material: KS-attached | host: Bos | place: Iran: Karaj | collected 2018-10 | reverse complement strand
GATGTTCCCTCGACATTCCTACGACGTTCCTACGACGTTGAGGGTGTGTCAAAATGTAGTTTCAAGAGAAAAAGAATTCCAAACGATTCAATTTTAGCTGCTTTAATCCGACGAATTGGATATTTACAACGATGAAAATTGAAGAATTCTTTACACTTACTAATGAGGCTCTATTTTGACACACCCTCTTATAAATCCTTGGCAATTATGAAAGCAATTTTGAATTGTTAATTGTCATTGTCAAATCTGAATGGCTTCCTGAATTGAAACAGGCCGCCATCCGTATGAGGGAAAGCGACCCGAATCATTTGAATAGAAAAAGTTGATTATGGAAATAGTCTCATCTGCGATGATGCTTGTGAACCTTGTGGTCCATGTGCTTATCGCAATTATTGCAGTGTTTACAATGTTTGTGATGCTTGCAAGGTTTCTCTGGCGCAACATATACTGTGTGACCAGCTCCTACAACTACAGGTCGTGTTACAACAACTGTACGCACCTCTGGATGTCTCTCGTGTGCTGGCGCCTCAACAACAGCCCTTACTCCACCTGCGTTAATAGTAACGTGAATGTCACTCTTGGCGTTTGCTGTTCCTATGCCTACCATGCTTACTAAAGCAACTGTAGCGATGTATGCAAATGTTTTCATACCTGAAAAGTTTTTATTGTTTGTCTAATTGTTATGCTGCAAAAGTAGCCGAGGAAAACTCCGAAACAAAAAGATTTCCCCTAATTGCAAAAGGATTTTTCCTATACGTTTGTAGAGGTCTCTCGCTCGCATCATAAATAGGTATTACATAAGCACTCTCATGATGCAAAGGCGATGATTTTCTGGTACAAGGATGAAATAAATACGAATAAAATTGCAAGTTTCAAAGAAAATTATATTTTTGCAATTATTATTCTCTGAAAAAAATACTATAACACTTAATTACTTTAAAAACTTTAATACTTATGAACATTCCCAACGTTTTTTGGATTGTGCCAATTGCGTCGGTCTTAGCACTGAGCATGGCATGGGTTTTCTTCCGCCAAATGATGAAGGAAGATGAGGGAACACCCCGAATGCGAGAAATTGCCGGACATGTGCGCCGTGGCGCAATGGCTTATCTGAAACAGCAGTATCGCATTGTAACAATCGTGTTTATCGTATTGGCAGTAATCTTCGCCTTCATGGCATACGTACTGCACGTTCAGAACCCTTGGGTTCCGTTTGCATTCCTTACGGGAGGTCTGTTCAGCGGACTTGCCGGCTTCTTCGGAATGAAAACGGCTACCTACGCATCGGGCAGAACGGCAAACGGCGCGCGCAAGGGACTTAACCAAGGTCTGCGCATAGCCTTCCGCTCGGGAGCTGTGATGGGACTGGTTGTTGTGGGACTCGGTCTTCTCGACATAGCCATCTGGTTTTTGATTCTCAGCGCATTCTATACCGAGGGCAGCATCGCCCTCATTACCATAACAACAACAATGCTTACGTTCGGCATGGGAGCATCTACACAGGCTCTGTTTGCGCGCGTGGGCGGCGGAATATACACCAAGGCTGCCGATGTGGGTGCAGACCTTGTGGGAAAGGTTGAACAGGACATCCCGGAGGACGACCCTCGCAACCCTGCAACCATTGCCGACAATGTTGGCGACAATGTTGGCGATGTTGCCGGAATGGGTGCTGACCTGTACGAGAGTTACTGCGGCTCTATCCTATCAACCGCAGCACTTGGCGCAACGGCGTTTGCCATGAATCCTGATATGCAGATGAGAGCTGTAATCGCTCCAATGATTATCGCATCTGTCGGAATCTTCCTTTCGCTCATAGGCATCTATCTTGTGCGCACAAAAGAGGGCGCAACAATGAAGGACTTGCTCAAATCGCTTTCTCTCGGCACTAACGTGAGCGCGGTGCTGATAGCCGTTGCCACCTTCGCCATCCTCTATCTGCTCGACCTCGAAAACTGGCTGGGCACATCGTTCTCTGTCATCACCGGACTGGTTGCCGGCGTAATCATCGGACAAGGAACAGAATACTACACATCTCATTCTTACAAGCCTACTCAAGATATCGCAGCCTCATCCGAGACTGGTGCTGCAACCGTCATAATCAAGGGAATCGGAACAGGAATGATTTCTACGATGATTCCGGTAGTTACAATATCGGTAGCCATCATTCTGAGTTATCTTTGCGCCAACGGGTTCGACCTTTCGATGTCGGCACAGTCGCTGTCGCACGGTCTTTACGGCATCGGCATTGCCGCCGTCGGAATGTTGTCAACCCTCGGCATTACGCTTGCAACCGATGCCTACGGACCTATTGCCGATAATGCCGGCGGAAATGCCGAGATGAGTGAACTTGAGCCTGAGGTGAGAAAACGCACCGACGCACTCGACGCGCTTGGAAACACTACGGCTGCCACCGGAAAGGGATTTGCCATCGGTTCGGCTGCACTTACTGCGCTGGCTCTTCTGGCATCGTATGTCGAGGAGATTAAGATTGCTATGGTTCGTGCCGTTGAACAAGGACAGCAGTTTGCCGACGCTGCCGGAAACATCTTCAACCCAGAGACAGCAAACATGGTCGATTTCATGAATTTCTTCCAAGTAAACCTAATGAATCCTAAGGTTCTTGTAGGCGCATTCATCGGCGGAATGGCAGCCTTCCTGTTCTGCGGTCTTACAATGGGCGCAGTAGGCCGTGCGGCACAGTCAATGGTAGAAGAGGTGCGCCGCCAGTTCCACGAGATAAAGGGCATTCTCGAAGGTGAGGCAACACCCGACTATGGCAGATGCGTGGAAATATCAACCCGAAGCGCACAGAAAGAGATGATTTTCCCATCGCTTCTTGCAATCATCATTCCTATCGTTGTGGGAGTGGTTCTCGGCGTTGCCGGAGTGATGGGACTGCTCGTGGGCGGACTGACATCGGGCTTTACTCTTGCCGTATTCATGGCTAATGCCGGCGGTGCATGGGACAATGCCAAGAAGATGGTAGAGGAAGGCAACTTTGGCGGAAAAGGCTCGGCATGCCACAAGGCAACTGTCGTGGGCGACACCGTAGGCGACCCGTTCAAGGATACGAGCGGTCCGTCGCTCAACATCCTCATAAAACTTATGTCGATGGTATCTATCGTGATGGCCGGCCTAACCGTTGCCTTTGCATAACATAACTTCTGTACAAAAATAAGCGGCAAGCCGTTTCGCTATGTGCGAGGCGGTTTGCTTTTTTGTGCACGATTGCTCGAATCCGAAATAAAATTGATAAATAATCACTTATTTTTACACCATTTTTGAAGTATATTTGCAGCAGAACAATTTCCTGAAATCCAACGGAAACCGATATTTAATTTATATACCAAAAATGAAAACAAGACACATTTTCGCTGCATTCATTGCCTTCGCGCTTCTATCGTGCTCTGGCAACAAGAAAGCCGACGACCCTATGGCCGATAGCGGTCGCACGCAGCGCACCGAGAATCTGCTTCAGAACCTTACAAGCCTTGCCGACTCGGCATATATGTTCGGACATCACGACGACACTGTCTACGGCATCGGCTGGGAGGGCGACAGCGCACGCTCTGACGTAAAGAGCGTATGCGACGACTATCCGGCAATGCTCAGTTTCGACCTCGGCGGCATTGAGTTGGGCGACAGTTGCAATCTCGACGGCGTTCCGTTCAGGCGCATCAGAGAAGAGATATGGAATCATTACAGCCACGGCGGCGTTACAACCCTCAGTTGGCATCTGCGCAACCCTCTCACCGGCGGAGACTCGTGGGACGTGAAGGACAAAGGCGTGGTGGCTTCGATTCTCGAAGGCGGAAGCAAGCACGAACTATACATAGAATATCTCAGCAAACTCGTAAGTTTTCTGAAAACTCTACAAACGCCCTACGGAGTGAAAGTGCCGGTTATCTTCCGCCCATACCACGAGCACAGCGGAAGTTGGTTCTGGTGGGGACAGGATTTGTGTACAACACAGCAATACAAGGATTTGTGGAAGATGACTGTCGACTACATCCGCTCAAACGGAATAGTAAACGTACTCTACGCCTACTCTCCGGGAATTGAGAGCGACGGCGACGAAAAAAAATACTTGGAGCGTTATCCGGGCGATGACATCATCGACATTATGGGACTAGACTGCTACTGCTTTGGCGAGCCTAATGACTCTTCGCTCAACAACTATGCCGAAAAACTCGACAAAAACCTCGGAATGGTATGCAAGGTTGCAAAGGCTCACAACAAGGTTGCTGCCCTTACCGAAACTGGCTACGAGGCAATCCCTTACGAAAATTGGTGGACAAAGACTCTCGCCCCGGTAATAGACAAGCATAACATTGCCTACGTTGTGGTATGGCGCAACGCTCACAACAGGGAAAATCACTTCTTTGCGCCTTATCCCGGACAAATTAGTGCCAACGACTTCGTTAAGTTCTACAACGACAAGCGCAGCCTGTTCCTAAACGATGTCAGCGGCTTGTATCTCGAAAAGGAAAAGAAATAATATCATATGTACTGTTTGATTTGGATTATATTCTAATTAAAAATGCTTGCCAGACGTGATGTCAGACAAGCATTTTCTTTTATCTTTAATATTTTTTCAGATTCCAAGTTCTCTCAGCAGAACGTCCCAAACAGCAACGATATGGCAGATTGAGCCTGCAAGCACAAAGAAATGGAAAACAGAGTGCATATAAATGCGGCGGAAACTGTAAAATATTGCACCGGTAATGAAGAACACTCCCTCGGCTATAATCCACGAAACCGCAACAATGTCGGTAGCATCGAGCAACGGCTTGAAGGCAACCAAAACGCTTATTCCCATAGCAATGAAACTTATCGTTTCCAGATTGCTGTGCTCCTTAAGACGGGCAAAACTCATTATCGTGCCAATCAGCGCACAAGCCCAAATAAAGATGAACAGTCCGATGCCCCAATAACTCTCCTGACGCATGGCTATGAGTGTGAGCGGAGAATAACTTCCGGCTATGTGCCAGTAGATTGCGGCATGATCCCACTTGCGCAACTGCTCCTTCCATTTGTTGCAAGGCGGAAGGGCGTGATATATTGTTGATGAGATGTACGAACCGAGCATGCCGAAAAGGTAGAGCGAGATGCCCCACTTAACCCAACTGCCCGAATCGACCATGCAGCACATTGTCAGGAATATGCTACCTATGCACACGCCAAGCATAATGCCTGCGGCGTGCGACCATGTATTCCATAACTCCTCTTTTCTTGTATAATAAATCGTCATAACAAAATTCTATTCAATACCGAAAACATAAAAATCTGTGGCAAAATTAACCTAAACTTTCCTAAAAACAAAAATAATATCCTTAAATAAAATTAAATCGGAAAGATGTTAAAGATTGTCGTACGTTGCCTCCACAATTTTTAGATTCTTCTTTCTTCGCAGTTCCTTTCCGTTCTTGTCGTACAGCAAAATAGTAGTTATGTTTACGTGCCTGCCTCTTATTAGCGCACTGTGGCACTTGTCGTAGTGTCCCCACACATCCATAAACTCATCGGTAAGCGGAATGTCTATATATCCATTCTTGTCTGCCGGAATAGAGTCGTTTACAAACTTGTCGAAATCAATCCACGACCAGTCTTTTGACGACAGATAGCCAAGTTTTATGCCCGGTTCTTCATCTGCCGTAACCTCGTACCTTATACGCATCACGTCGCCTGCCTTTGCGCCCGACAACTGCCACTGAAGGTTTGGAACCAAAACATAGTTTGCCCAGTACTGAAAAGGTACGTTGCCCATCCAGATGGCATCGGCAAAGTCGCCGTCGTGCGAATATTTGGTAGATACAACATCGACCGAGGTTATAGTGCAGTATGCTCCCTGAACAATCAGTCCGTACTTGCGGAGCATATCCAGAATATCGTATGTAACGTAGAATTCGAGTTCCGTCTTGCCGTTAAGCAATCCATTGAGCGTAGTTGCAATAAGCGGCCAGTCGTCTATGTTCTTAAACTTTGTTGATGTCTTTACAACCACAATCGGATAGTCGTCAACGCCGCCAGTTCCTGTCACATCGGTAATTGTTACAGTAATCTTGTCGCCAAACGAAACATTCTTCAGAGCGCCGCTCAGAAGCACAATATGGTCGTTCCAGTTCTGAAGCACCATTTTGCCCTTCCACAAGTTGCGTGCACCGGCAACAGACGAAGTTAGCATCAAAATTGCAAATAAAAAGCACTTAAAATATTTATTATTTTTCATAAGAAACCGCTTAAGTTAAATTCAACACGGCAAATATAACAAATCTATCAAAAACAAAAACAAATATGTTGTTATATTTTTACCATATCATCATAAAAACGCATTATCTGCTTTCATATTTTTCAAAAAGGAGGAAAATTATACGAGTTTTGTATAAATCAGGAATAATATGCGAAATAATGAATTGTTATGCGGAAAAAGCCTCAAAAGCGACTTTCAAGGCAGAGGGAAACAAGTCTGAAGGTTCGGAGTAGCTACGGGGTAGGAACGGGGTAGCTACGGGCAAGGTACGTTCAAGATACGTTCAAGGTACGTTCAGGATTCGTTCAGGTAAGCCGATAGCAAGCCGATGACAATTCAATTCACAATTTCTTTAATTCACAATTGACAACTTCTCTTGAAAATCTTTTTTTATCGCAATTGACAATGTGTTTCTTAAATCAAAAACGAAGCAAAGGCTTCGCTTTTGATTTTTTGTTTTTGCGGTAAAAATCAGACTTTAACAGCCTGAATAAAAGATATATAACAATCTGACTGCATGGGATATTCATCCACACAAGACATATTTAACCTTATCATTTTGATTCTGAAGATGTATTAGCTTTAAATGCAAGCATTTCCAGAGTCACTATTCTCAACAATTCGGTTTTATATCTCGTAGACTTCAGCATATAGGCCTCAAACTCTTTATCTCCGAGCAGTTTTGGCTTTTTCCCGTCGTTAAGATAGGTATACACCGGCATTGAATTAGAATCGAAATAGAGCGCAACCTCTATCACATAATTCTTTTTCTTTTCTGCAATTCCCGAAGTTCCATCAAGCATCGTAATTAACGGTACTATCATCTTGAAAAAAGACACAGACTCTATGACGGATGCCACCTGAAACATTTCCTTATCCGTAAATATTCTATTTTTGTTGATAGAATCCATAACAATAACATTCCATGCACAATATGCAAAATCGTTATCTTCATTCTGAGGATAAAAGTTCATTAGGGATAATTTATGGAAGAGACTCATGTTCAAGATCGATTCGAATTGCAGATGATTCCACTTATTCATATTTTTAAAGTCATCGGCAATTACCCCACGATGCAAAGAATCTCCAACGGCAAGTATTCTGTGCAATGTATAGTTACAAAGGCCGGATGAATCATTAGCTGCTCCAACAATAGCATTAAAATATGCCATTCCATACCCTATATAGTTTTGCATCTGGTAGATGTCTGCCATATTTCTCAAGAACGAGTTTTTGCCTTTCTTTACCCGTTGCGCCATTATATGTACTGTATCAGCAGCCCTGATTGATTCTGAATCGTTGCCAACAATAGGCATTGCCTGCGCAAATGAATCAAGGGCACTTACATAGTTCTGCACTATCTCGTTTTGCGCAGAAGGAGAAAGCGTAACCCATTTTGAATTCTGTCCGCTGCAAACAAGAGAGTTCACAGAGAATATAACAGCAATGAAGAAATATAAAGTTCTTCTTTTCTTCGGAAATAGCATAATATTTAAAATCGAATTCATACTAAAACTTATGGTTTTGTGTGAGCAAACATTGAACAAGATTGAATTATCTAAAACTAACACTCGAGATTTGCCGATTCATGGTATTGTCTTAATACTCAAACAAAATCCCGACATACGGCAAAGGTAAATAAAAATCTGAAAAACTCCCCTTCTTCGGACGATTTTTGTTTTTGCGATAAAAATTCAGATTTTAACAGTCTGAATAAGAGATACATAATAATCCTGCTACATTTAGTCCATATAAGAAGAAACGCTTTTATGAGAACAAGGCATCAATAGATATTCTCACTTTCTGATACAAAACAAGAGAACTGTTTTTGTATAAACCAGTCCTCTCGTTTTTATCATCCTTTGAATACAAATTCGCGATGATACTCTAAATACTTTAATCGTTCATCATCTATTGGCAAGATTGGAATCTGCTGATTATCAGAAATACTTATATGTTTCTTATCATGATTTGAAAGCCAATTTGTTATTTTAACACGACGGTCAGAAGTAAATGTTATAAATCCCCTATCAAAAAGTTTGTCGTACAACGGAGAAAGAATAAAACCATTTTTAGGGTCAATTTTTTCTATGTCATTACTTACAGCCCATGGCTTTATGTGACTTGCAATTAGCAGAGCCTCTTCTGTTATACCAGTTATTGGACACATTGGACATTCTTGCAATAAAGCCTCACGATATTTTCCTTGCCCTTCACGAGCCGAACGATACTCTTTTTCCTTTTTTTCGTCTCGCTGCACATTTTTAGATACACTCACAGAATCTGCCTTTTTTCCATAATTGACGACATAATTCCTTCGACGGTCAATCTCTGCAAAATCAGCAAACAATTTCCAATAGAATAACTCACTATTATTTTCATTCAATTTCATCACAGAGATATAACTAACGTAAGGCAATGCTATTTCACGAATCAAGTCGTATGCATCATCTTCAGAATTTACATATCCTCTCTTGCCGTCAATCTGCTTTTGGTCTTGAATAGAAAATTCTATTATTTCGGGCAATTGATTTATTCTATTGATACGCTCAGTCCATAAGCCTTGCATTTCATCTTTTTTACGATACTCTTGTGATGGCGCAAAATATTCAGAGCGCATTACATTCATATAAGAAAGTAAATCTTTCTTTGTTATAAAGCAATGCGCCACGAAACCTATATTTCCATAAAACATTCTCATTTCGTCTTTATTTGAAATATAGAGTTTTGCCTCTCCGTTTCCACTACCAGTTTTATTTGGATTCTTAACCCAACTATCTGCAACTGCTATTGAATTTTTAAACGTATCGACAAACGTAAAATCATGATCTGCAATTTTCATACACCATATTTTGTAATATCCATCTGTTTGAGAATGGCAATCAACACATCGACAACAATAGAATTACCTGCCTGCTGATAAGCCGCAGTATCAGAAACAACAATCTTATAGGTGTCCTTAAATCCCATAAGTCTGTGACATTCGCGAGGTGTCAACTTTCGGATTCTACCTTTGTGGGTTACATAATTGTCAACTCCAGCACGATGCATTTTGTGCATAGACTGCAATAGAGGACGCGCAACATCCAAGTCTGTTTCAATTCTTGTCTTAAAGTTTTTAGTCCCCGGACACAATACATACTTTGCCACCTTTTCAGACAAATAATATTTTTCTTCAACATCACGTACATCGAAAATAAACTCGTCAAAATCGTCCTCCGGCTTTTCATCCATTGCTTGAGGATGATAAACAAAATCGCCATGCCAATTAAATTGCTGATTACGCTTTTGACACAACTGAATATCGCCATTTATTTGAGTATAATACTTGTCTTTGTTTTTATGACTGGTGACAAACTTCACGCCCTTTTCACGAAGAAAATATTTTGTATCAATATAATCTTCGAGAAAATCGTACATTTTATATTCAAGCTTTATTGGTGCGGGAAACTGAAAGTCAGTTGGTTGTTTGAATCCAAGACAAAACACTCGTTCTCTGTGTTGTGGTATTCCGTAATCACAACTATTCAACACACGAAATTTAACATCATACCCCAATTCCTCGAAAATGTCATGCATTACATGCCAAGTGCGCCCTTTATCATGGTTCAACAATCCTCTCACGTTCTCGAATAGGAAAACTTTTGGCTGAGTTTCCTTTACAACCCTTGCGAACTCATAAAAAAGAGTTCCTCTTGCATCTTCAAAGCCAAGCCTATGCCCTACCATCGAAAATGCTTGACAAGGTGCACCACCAACAATAAAATCTACTTGATTCTTGTACTTTTTCGCATCAAAATTTCGTATATCCGAGAACCAATCTTCCTCTTTAATTTCATAGTTTGCAAAATAACTTTGCTTACATTTTGGCTCAATATCGCCAGCAAACACTATTTTATGCTTCAAACCGAGTCGCTGAAATGCATGTTCGATAGCTCCGATACCACTAAATAAAGTGCCAAGACGTATAGTCTTTTGTGGTTCAGAAAACTGTAAGTCTTTCCATGAGGTTCCTGCAGAAATAGGAGTTTGAGAAAATCCTTTATATTCCAATTCTTCAACTCGCTTTTTCACAATACGCCGAACCTCATCAATTTTTCTTGATGATTCCTTTATATCCTTTTCTACGCTTGCCATTTTGCTTTGCGCTTTGTGCGAATGCTTATCATTTGGCTTTACGGGCAAATCACAGAGCCATACAACAAGCGTGGACTTTGACTATCCACGCATTGAGGCCCTGAGATTGCCCGTAAAAGTTGATAAGTCGCCGTCCACGCAAAGCGCAGACGTTCGCAGACTTATTCGCAACTTTTACTTTTGAAATTTCTCAGGTTTCAATGCTTGTGCCGAATAAATAGCAAACGCTATGATTTATAATATGTTAAATAAAAATACTTTCTGTTTTTTTTGTTGTTTGAATTTTTTTTGGGTTAATAACACGCAAATTTAAAAATTTCTGACTTTAAAGGCAAGCAATTAGGCAAAAATTATATCAAATCACCCATTTTCAAACAAAAAAAGGTGGTGTAACCACTTTCTGCACACGGCAGAAAAAGAGGATTACACCACCCTTATTATCGTTCTTACAACGAACCGGATTCTTATTCTTCTGGAGCAATCTCCTGCTCTTTTACCTCCAGTTTGTCGTCATCGTTTAGCTCAGCCTCGTCCATGTCGCCGTTCTTCAGCTTGGCAGCAATCTGCTTCTCGATGTCCTCGGCAAGTTCAGGATTGTCAATCATAAGCTTCTTGGTTGCATCGCGTCCCTGAGCCAGTTTGTTGTCCTGATAGCTGTACCATGAGCCGCTCTTCTTAATGATGCCGTACTCAACGCCAAGGTCTACAATCTCGCCAGCCTTGCTGATGCCCTCGCCAAACGTAATCTCGAACTCAGTCTTGCGGAATGGAGGCGCAACCTTGTTCTTAACAATCTTTACGCGAACCTGATTTCCAACAACCTCGTCGCCGTCCTTAATGCTTGTTACGCGGCGGATGTCGATGCGCACGCTGGCATAGAACTTCAGCGCATTACCTCCGGTTGTTGTCTCAGGGTTGCCGAACATTACGCCTATCTTCTCGCGCAACTGGTTGATGAAGATACAGGTTGTGTTCGTCTTGCTGATTGTTGCAGTAAGTTTGCGCAGCGCCTGACTCATAAGTCGAGCCTGCAAGCCCACGCGGTTGTCGCCCATATCGCCCTCAATCTCAGCCTTTGGAGTAAGGGCTGCAACAGAGTCGATTACGATGATATCAATAGCCGATGAACGGATAAGCTGGTCGGCAATCTCGAGAGCCTGCTCGCCGTTGTCTGGCTGAGAAATCCAGAGATTATCAACATCTACGCCAAGTTTCTTAGCATAGAAGCGGTCGAAAGCGTGCTCGGCATCGATGAAAGCAGCGATTCCGCCAGCCTTCTGAGCCTCGGCAATGGCGTGGATTGCGAGCGTTGTCTTACCAGATGATTCAGGACCGTAAATCTCTATGATTCTGCCCTTTGGATATCCGCCCACACCAAGCGCAGCGTTAAGACCGATAGAGCCTGTTGGGATAACCTCAACCTGCTCAACGTTGTTATCGCCCATGCGCATCACCGTATTCTTACCAAAGTCTTTCTCCAGCTTGCCGATAGCAGCCTGCAAAGCCTTGAGTTTCTCACTGTTTGAATTGGCGTTGAAGTCAATCTCGCCGCCAACAATTTTTTTTGCCATGTTTGTAATTAGTTTTTAACGGTTATAGTTCTAAGTCACCATCGAACACTTCGTGCCATGGTAATCCTTGCTTATTCAGTTGTTCCATAAATGGATCTGGATCGAATTCCTCTACGTTCCAAACGCCCGGACGCTTCCACAAGCCCTTGAAGAACATCATTGCGCCAATCATTGCAGGCACACCTGTTGTATAGCTAACGCCCTGCATACCAGTTTCCTTGTATGCCTCCTGATGGCTACAGTTGTTGTAAACATAGTAAGTGCGCTCCTTGCCGTCCTTTATACCACGGATGCGGCAGCCGATGCTTGTCTCGCCCTCGTAGTTCTCGCCCAAATCCTGTGGGTTTGGCAGAACAGCCTTCAGGAACTGAAGAGGAACGATTTTTACCTTCACGTTCTTGCCTGAGCCGTCAGCCAGCGGAGCCTCGTACTCCATCTCGTCGATGCGGCTCATGCCGATGTTCTGAATAACATCGAGATATGTAAGATACTGCTGTCCGAAGGTCATCCAGAAGCGAGCCTGCTTAATTGTTGGATAGTTCTTTACAAGGCTCTCAAGTTCCTCGTGGTGCATCAAGTAACTCTCGCGAGGGCCGATGTTTGGATATGTAATTGGCTGATGAACAGACAGAGGGTCTGTCTCGAGCCACTCGCCGTCCTTGTAGTACAAGCCCTTCTGAGTAATCTCGCGGATATTTATCTCAGGGTTGAAGTTTGTTGCAAATGCCTTGTGATGATTTCCGGCGTTGCAGTCAACGATATCAAGATGGGTAATCTCGTCGAAGTGATGCTTTGCTGCGTATGCTGTGTAAACGCCACTCACACCCGGGTCGAAACCGCAACCAAGGATGGCAGTCAGACCGGCATCCTCGAAACGCTTCTTGTAAGCCCACTGCCAACTG
>JAEEGI010021390.1_pt1 | contig 12860 bp, 14 predicted proteins | sample 8958751 | NCBI WGS metagenome assembly JAEEGI01 (sample SAMN16246545, study PRJNA631951) | gut metagenome | biome: gut microbiome; feature: rumen; material: KS-attached | host: Bos | place: Iran: Karaj | collected 2018-10 | reverse complement strand
TGTTCACCCTGCGCTACGGCTCCATCGTGGTGCTGGACAGCATGAGCTACGCCGAGGCCCTGCCTCTCTACGGCCTGCGGCAGAACATCTTCACCGACCCCCAGAAGCCCATGAAGGTGGAGCCGGGGGTGTACCCCCTGAACGGGGCCGACGAAAACAGCATCTGCTGCGTCACCGTGGACTTCGCTCTGACCTACTTCGTGGTCTCCGGCGAGCTGGAGCGCTCCGGCGTACCCATCAACATGTTCATCACCGATGCGGGCGGCTACAGCGTCCTCACCAGCTGGGCCGCAGGCAAGTTCTCCGCCGGCACCATCGAGAAGTTCTTCAAGGACTTCGATATCGACGCCAAGTATAAAAACAAGGTCCTCATCCTGCCCGGCAAGGTGGCCGTTCTGAAGGGCGAGCTGGAAGCCCGGCTCCCCGACTGGCGCATCGTGGTGGGCACCACCGAGGCCATTCAGCTGGTCCGTTTCCTGCGCGAATTTAAGTAAACAGGAGATTCTGCCATTATGAAACGTCTCAAAGTGAAGGACGCCAGCCAGTGCAAGGCGTGCCTCCAGTGCGCCGTCGCCTGCGCAACCGCGTTTTACAAGGATTACGACGTGTCCAAGGCCTGCATCCGCATCACAGAGAAGCCGGATAAGACCATTGCCGTCCGCCCCTGCATCCAGTGCGGAAAGTGCGCCCGCAGCTGCGAGGCCGGCGCGATCTCCCAGAACGCCAAGGGCGTCTACATGATCAACAAGAAGCTCTGCGTCCACTGCGGCAAGTGCGTGGAAGTATGCCCCTTCGGCCTGATCGTGCAGACCGCCCCCGACCTGCCCCCCTCCAAGTGCATTGCCTGCGGTATATGCGCAAACCAGTGCCCCATGGAGATCCTGGAGGTCGTGGAAAGCTGATCTATCGCGCATCTAAAACAACGTCCCCGCGCCGATGGCGCGGGGACGCTTTCCCGTTCGGAGAGGTATCGCCATGAACCGATCAAAACCCGCCCTTGCCGTCATCGCTGCCGGCGTCGCCTGGGGCGTCATCAGCCTCTTTGTCCGCGCTCTTTCCGCTGCGGGCCTCGCTCCTCTGCAGCTCTCTCTGATCCGCATGGCGGTATCCGCCCTCAGCTTCTTTCCCCTGCTGGCCCTCCGGGATCCGGGAAAGCTGCGCATCCGCCTGCGGGATCTCTGGATGTTCGTCGGCACGGGTATCGTCAGCGTGGTGCTGTTCAATACGCTTTACTTCTATACCACGGTACAGAGTCAGGCTTCCGTGGCGGTAGTGCTGCTCTATACCTCTCCCGCCTTTGTGATGCTCCTCTCCGCAGCGCTGTTCAAGGAAAGGATCACCCGGCGGAAGCTCCTGTGCCTGGGGATGACGGTGCTGGGCTGCGCCCTGGTGGGCGGCGTCCTCGGGGGAAGCACGAAGCTGACGGGGCTTGTGCTGCTGGCGGGGCTGGGTTCCGGTTTTTTCTATGCGCTGTATACCATCTTCGCCCGCGTCGCCCTCCGGCGTTACGATTCCATGACCGTCACCGCCTACACCTTCCTTCTGGGCGCCCTGGGCTCTCTGCCCCTGGGAAAGGCGGGGGCCACGGCTTCGACGCTGGCAGTCAGGCCGATCCTGCTTCTGTCTTGTCTGGGCATCGGCGTCGTCAGCACGGTGCTGCCATATTGCCTCTATACCTGGGGCCTGCAGCGCATGGATTCCGGCCGCGCCGCGATCCTGGTGGCGGTGGAGCCCCTGGTGGGAGCGATGCTGGGCATGGCTGCCTATGGGGAGCCGCACGATGCCATGAAGCTGGCGGGCATCGGCCTGATCCTGGCCGCCATCCTCCTGCTGAACCGCCCGGAGAAGGGGAAATAGGCCGTCGGCGCTCCCTCCCTCGATATCCTGCTTTGCCGCTTCCGGCAGCGTCCTTCCCGGACGCTGCCGTTTTTCCTTATTTCCCGAGCAGCTTGTCCCTGTATTCCCGGAGATACTGCTGCCACTCCGTCTCCTTCCGGTCCCGCTCGTCGGCGTACTTCCGAAGCTGCTGGGCCCATTCCCGCTCTGCCCGCTCATCCAGGATGGCGTCCCGCTGTGCCTGATAGGCCCGGCTGTACTCCCGATCCGCCTCGTCCCGTGCCCGCTCATAAACCGTCCCGTCGTCGTACCTGGCGTCGGAAAGGGCGTCCCGGTAACGGCCGTAGTCGAAGTCCCGGTCCGTGTTCCACTGTCCCAGCCGGTCCCGATACCGCCCGTACTCCGCTTCGCCGTAGTCGTTCAGCCGGTCTGCCATCTGGAGATCCCGCCCCTGCCGGTCGGCCCAGCGGCTGTACTCCCTCTCGTCGTAGTCCGCGTACCGGTCAGCGACGTCCATCTGCCGCTGGTAGTCCCGGAGGTAGCGCTGATAGGCGTCATCGTAAAGCTGGGGCAGCCGGTCGCTGAGCCGGGCGGCATAGTAGTCCCCCGCCTGGGAAGCCGCCGTCATGGCATAGCTGCTGGGCACGCCCCCGGTCATGGCGGCATACTGCCCCAGCGCGTCCTGGCTGGCCCGCTGCCCCTCCCGGCGGTACTGTTTCTGGTAGGCCTGCCACACCGGGTCGGTCCCGGGATCATAGCTCCAGCGCATTTCCTCCGCCCGGCGGAGGGCTTCGTCCCGCCGGGGTTGGTATTCGCTGCCCCGCCAGGGCTCCGCAGCCGCTTCCAGGAGTTCATCCCTGCGCCGTTCGTAATCGCTGCCCTCCCATGCCGGAGCCGCGCCGGGATCGTACTCCTCCAGGTAGGCCCGCCAGTCCATCGGCTGCCGCCGGGGCGGAGCATCTATCTCCGGTACGCTCGCCGGTTCCCGGTCCGCAGGGGGCCGGGCGGAATGGCCGGGATAGCCGGAGGGCTCCCGCCCCGAGCCGGTCCCGGGGGCGCCGTCCTTCCCAGTCGGCACGGCAGTCCGCTCCTCGCTTTCCTCCCGCCTGCTTCTGTCCAGCCCGTCGATCCAGGCCTGCCGCTCCTCAGGCGTGGCGGTGCCCTTCTGCATTTTGTAGGGGATGCTGTTCTCCAGGGCGGAGTAAGGCTTCTCCCTCGTCCAGGTGCCGGACCGGGTGAGTCTGCCCTCCGCGTCGGCGGTGTAGACTGCGCCGTCGGGGCCGTAGAATGCGTATTCGTGATTCGGGTCCATTCCCAGCAGCAGCCGCCCGGCGTTGACGGGAACGTATCCGCCGACGCCATCGCCAATGTAGCGCAGCATGCCGTTGACGTTGCCGCTGCCGTCGATATAGCTGCCCCAGTTCCCGGCGGTCTGGAAATCGTCGTTGTAGGCCGTGTAGTCCCCCCGGCTGTAGCCGGCCATCGCCCTGACCCACTTGCCCCGGTCCTCGTCGGACATGGTGTGCATGTCGTTGTCGCCCATCCAGCTCCACCAGGTGTATGCCTTCAGATCCTCGGGGGCGACGCTCCGGTTTGCCGCCTGGGCGGTATTCTGCCGCCAGGACGCCTGCTGTCTTGCCTGATCCATCAGGTATTGGTTCTTCTGGGCCTGCGTCCCGCTCGACAGGATGCTTCTTCCCTGCCGGTCCTTTTCGGCCTGCAGCATCTGCGCCGCTCCCGGCACCCCGCCGGCCGCCATCCGGCTCAGGTTTTCCTGTCGAAGATACTGATTGATGGCCTGGGCGTCCCCGGAGGACAGCACCCGGGCCCGCTCCCGCTGCGCCTCCATCTCCGCCCGGGCTGCCGCCCGATCATCCTCGCCGTCGGGATAGGGCGTTCCGCCGCTCTGCTTCGCTGCCAGCGTCTGCAGCTGTTTCTCCCCGGCGCTCAGCGCCCGTTTGTAAACCTGGGTCTGATTGGCCGCAGGTCTTGTGATTGCCATGGTTGATATCCTCCTCACTGTAGATTGCTGCCGGAATAGCGGACCTCCGTCAGACTGTAGATCACTCCGTCGCCCCTGCCCCGCAGCTTCATCCGGAAGTGGTCGCAGCGGCGCAGGATCAGGGGCAGATTGTCGCTTTTCTTGGCCGCTGCGCCTGCCAGGGTCCCCGCGCTGTGCCAGGTCCCGTCGCTGTCGTACATGACCAGGGCTTCCAGGCTGCTTCCCTCGGCCAGGGCACAGCGGAGCTGCAGGCGCAGAAGACCCTTCTTGTTCTGGCTGCCCTCGGATGTGCCTTCAAAGGCATGGGTGAAATCCGCAAACTCCGCCTCCCAGGACACCGGCCCTTCCGCCGTGCCCCGGCTTCCGTCCACCCGCCAGAGCTTCCCGTCGGCGCAGAGCATGCCCAGTCCCCCGTCCCAGAAGGCGAAGCCCAGTGCATGGGCGTCGTCCTCCCGATGCCAGGCGCGGCAGCGGGTGTCGTAGACGAAGAGGCTCCACGCCTCCCCGTCGGACATGCTCACGTAATAGCGCACCCCGTCGGAACCCGCTGCGGCCTCCTGCCATCGGCGATTGGCCCCCAGGGCGTCGGAGATCAGGGCGGGGATGCCGCCGGTATAAGCGCAGACGCCCACCCGGCTCAGATAAAATAGGGTCTCCCCCGCCACGGCCAGGCTGCCGCTGCAACCGGCCTTCACCCCCAGCCGGGCCGAAGGCGTCCACTGGAAATTGGAGGGCTTGTCCCCATAGACCTTGTAGACCGCTTCTTCCTTGAAGAAGATCGGATAGCCCAGATAGCTGACGCAGGCGGTGAAGTCCCCGGCGTCCAGGGTGCTGCTCTGCCAGCTGTCGGTAGCCAGCCCTTCAAACACCTGGAAATTGAAGGGATCCCCCAGCTTGCTGGCATAGATCTCGTCCCCTCTGCAGCCCCAGAGCCGGTTTTCATTGACGCAGACGTATTCCAGGTCCGGCACGAGACGGGCGATGGTGATCGCCGCCTCCTCGTAGTCCGCCGGTTCTGCGATGAAGGTCAGCTCCGTACCGCCGCTGCCCTCCTCCGTGGGGACGGTACTGCCGACGCCTCCCACAATGGCGGTGAGGCTCGTCCCGTCCCAAAGCAGGCTGTCCCCTCTGCCCAGGGCGGCGCTCAGGGTGAACTGGCGGCTCTGCTCCTCCGCCGTGAAGTGATAGGTCCCGGCCGCCGTCCCTTTTTCCGTCCGATAGACCCAGCGCTTGTCCAATGTCAGGGCGTTTTCATCGAAACGAAGCTCGTCCCCCTCCGCCTCCCGGAGGACCAGGGTTTTGTTGTTCTCCGGGTGGCGGATGCAGCCGGAGACCGTCACCCCGTCCCCCAGCCGGAAGAACCGGGCCACTCCCGCAGCGCGGATGGTGTTGGCCCTGGCGCTCACCCCGGCGAAGGTCCCGCTGCAGAATACGGCGCTGCCGCTCCAGCCGGCTTCCATGCTGCCGAACTCGTCGGCGGAAATGTCGTAAACCTTCTTGTCCGGGAAAATGAGGATGCGATTCCCCATGGCGGCGAACTGCATGCGCCCCGCTGTCACGGTCCCCTTCCGCACCCCGGCGTAATAGAACCCCGTCCCGTCCGCCCACCAGACCTCATCCCCGGCTCCGATGCCTCCCGGGGCCTCCAGGGCCGTCAGCAGCCCCCGTCCCTGCCGGGGCGTCAGCAGGGGATATTCCCGGCCGGAGAGGTTTTTCATGGCATAGATCTCCCCGTCCCGGGCGCTCAGATTGTGGTTCAGGCCCCCGAAGGCCGTCTGCACCGAGGGGTGCAGGCTGCTCCGAAGGGGCATTTCCGGTAGCTTCATGGTCTTCTCCTCAGCTCATCGGGTCCGTCAGCGTGAGGCTCACCGTCAGCTCCAGCGTGGCCGCCTGATACTGGCCCAGGGTCACGGGGCTGTCCAGCACCTCCCGGTACAGGAGAGCCGTCGCCACGCTGTTGGAGTAGTAGACCACCGTCCGGACCGTGCCGAAGATCCCCCATTCCCGGATCGTGACGTTCTCGCTGCCCACGTTCTGCACGGAGACCGTGACGGTCCTGGTCACCGTCCCCGTGCTGTCGTCATAGACCGGCGCGCTCACGGCGCAGCTCAGATAGTTGACGTTGGCGGCGCTTTCCAGATTGTAGTCCGATGCGGCAGGCGCCGTATTGCCCGTGCCCAGCCGGATGCTTCCTGCGGAATTGGTCCCGCCCAGCTCGTTGTTGTAGATGCCCACCGGCGACGTAGCCGTCAGGTTTTCCCCATACCGGTCCGCCACCGTGACCCCGTCCACATTCGTGATGGTACTCAGTCCGTTGTGGTGGCTCCCCATGAGCATGATGTTCCGGAAAGCCCGCCAGTTTTTTGTCCATGTCCCTGCCATTGTTTTCTCCCCTCAGTATGATTCTTCCAGAGTGATCGTTCCCTGGGCCCGCAGCGTCCCGCCGAGGCCGACGGGTCCGCCGGGAGCCCGGAGGCTCCGGTCCGCCGCTTTCTGCCGGAGCGCAGCGGAAAGAGCGCTCCCCATTCCCGCAGGTGCCTCCGCCGAGGCGGTGATTTGCTGCCCCTCCTGGGTCAGCGTCACTGCCGTCAGAAGACCGCCGAACCCAAGGCTTCCGGGAGCAACCACGGAGGGCCGGATATGTTCCCCGCTGATCTGCAGGGCCCAGGCTTCCAGTCCGGGAGTTCCCCCGTCGCCCCCTGAGGCCGGGTCCGGCCTCAGGGGGATGATCCTCGCAGCCTCCAGGCGCCCGGACAGCACCCGCAGGAAATTCCCCCGGTTGGGGTTTGCCATGCTGACGCCTTTCATGGCCCGTCCCAGGACCAGGCCGTTCAGGAAGCTGTATTCGTCGTAAGCCATGCTCCTCTCCTCCGCTCCTTCCTCACCATCGGATCGCCTCCAGCGTCGTGCGGTCGTTGACCAGCTCGAGCCCCTCCCGCATGGCCTCCACCAGCGTTCCGATGATCACCGGGCGCGTGGTGGCCGTGGTGCGGAAGCCGAAGGCCTTGCGCACATCCCCGGCGAAGCTGTCCTCCTGCTCCCGGACGTACTGATTCCGGTACCCCAGCTGCTCCAGCCGCTTGATGGGATAGGTGCTGAAGTTGGCCTCGATGCCCACCAGAGCGTCGTTGTAATACCTTCCCAGGCAGCAGACCTGCTTTGCGTAAGTGTCCTCGTCGTATTGATGCCGCAGCACCGCCACCTGCTCCCCGGTCACATTGTCCAGCACCTGGGCCACGAAGAAGTCGCTGCCCTCGCCGGAGGTGTCGCCCCCGATCACGTAGGGTCTCCCCTCCTCCGGCTCCCGGTAAATGACCACCGGCCCGTCCTTGTCCTCCGTCCACCGCCCCCCGTCATTGCGAGGAGGCGCAGCCGACGTGGCAATCCGTTCTCCCATCTCTGTCTCTCCGCACTCCCAATATCCCCGCTTCACCGGCGCCGGGATGCGTCCCAGCCGCTCGCTGACCGCCTGCCCGTCAAAGACCGTCTTTCCAGTGACGCCCCACTCCCCCAGGCAATACACCTGGTAGTAGTAAGGGTCCGTGTCCTTGAAGGCCTCCAGGGTCCGCACCGCCTCCGCCGTGAGGAAGCGGTTGTCCCTGTAGGTGCTGCGGTGCGTCGTGGCCCGCCCGTCCGGCGTGTCGAAGAAGCGCCGCTTGAGCCAGTGGGTGATGCTGACGGGGTTGAAGCTGAGGATGATCTGCAGATACTGAGGGAAGTCCGTGCGCAGCCGGATATCCAGCTGGTTGAAGTCCGCTTCCGTGATCTCGCTGGCCTCCTCCACCCAGATCCCGGTAATGTCATAGATGGATTTCAGCTTTTCCACGTCGTCCAGACCGGCAAAGAGGATCTCCGACCCGTTGGGGAAGGCGATGCGCATGTCGCTCACGTTGATCTTCGCCCCGGCGGAGGGGTAGTGGGCCGCGATCTGTCCCCGCAGCTGGGCAAAGCAGCTCTCCCGCAGGGTCCGGGCCACCTTCCGGCACACCAGCCAGCGGTGCCCCTTCTCCGCAGTGACCCTCTCCAGCACCTTCCGCCCGGCGAAGATGCTCTTGCCGGACCCGCCGCCCCCGCACAGCACCAGATAGCGATGCTCGTCGAAGAAGAGGGGCAGGAAGGCCGGATTGGAGCCTGCCCGCAGGGCGCGGTACCAGCGAAGCACGTCGCTCCTTCGCCCCTCAGTCCCCTTCTTCATCCTCCGCATCCTCCAGCAGCCGTCCCTTTTCGGAAAGGCTCAGGGGCGCCGCCCCCGCCGCCAGCTCGTCCAGGCCGCCCAGGTGGTTCTGCAGGTGGTAGATGAGGCCCCGCACGTCCTTCCGGGTCAGCATGGCCTGCTCCCGCCATTCCCGCATGAGACCTGCGGCCCGCTGCACCGCGTCCTGCATCTCCGGGTGTTCCTCCCGGTCACAGAGGCGCTTCCACTGCTCCGGGGTGATCCCCAATGCCTCGCAAAGGCCCCACACCGTGGGCGCCACCACGTATTCCCGGCAGAGGATCGGCTCCCCGGTATCGCTGAGGATGGGCCGTTCCTCGAAGGTCCTGGGCCCCGTCTCCACCCGCTCCGTGGCCGCCGTCGTCCGGCGGATGGAGGCAAAGTAGCGGTCCACCGCCGCCTCCAGGCTCCGGGGCGTGTATTTATGCTTCCTGGTCGTCATCCGTCACCTCGTCGCCCCATTTCCCCAGCAGCGTCAGTTCATCCGTTTTCGCGGCGGCGGCCAGGGCCGGGACCTCGTGGGCGTAGATGGGCCGCAGGCCGCTCACCGCCCGGTGGAAGCTCTGGTAGCTCATGCCGCAGGCCCGGGCCGCGTCCACCTGGCGGATGCCGTTTCGGCGCAGCGCGCTGCGCAGTCTCCGGTTCACGCTGTCGTCATGCTTCATTCCTGATCCTCCTTCGAGTTTTTTCTTGCTTCACCGCTCATTTTGTGGTAAGGTTTTCTATCATCATTGAGCGTAATGGAGGGTTTTCCATGAAATACATTCTGCTCATCGGCGACGGTATGGCCGACAACCCCACGGAGAAGCTGGGGGGCAAGACCCCGCTGGAAGTCGTGAACAAGCCCAACATGGACCGGCTGGCCGCCGAAGGAGAGCTGGGCAGCGTCAACAACTGCCCTTCCGAGCTGCCCGCCGGCAGCGACACGGCCATCCTCTCCATCTTCGGCTGCGACCCCCGCAAGTGCTACACCGGCCGCGCCCCGCTGGAAGCGGCGGCCCAGGGTGTCTCCCTGCAGCCGGGGGATGTGGCCTACCGCTGCAACATGGCCTCCCTGGAGGAGGGGGACATGCCCTTTGAAGCGCGGCGCATCCTCTCCCATTCCTCCGGCGGCATCGACGGGTCCCTGAGCAAGCGCCTGGTGGAGGATCTGTTCGCCGATCCCGGCTTCGCCGCCCTGGCTGCAAAGGCCAAGGCCGAAGTCCATCCCACTCTTACCTACCGCCACATCGTGCTGCAGCATGAGGGCGACGCCGCCGGGCTCACCCTGACCCCGCCCCACGACCACCTGACAGAGGTCTGCGGTCCTTATCTGCCCCAGGGGGGCAGCGCCGGCCCGGTGCTGCGGGAACTGATGGAGGCTTCCTTCCGCTTCCTGAGCCGCCACCCCATCAACGAGGAACGCCGCGCCAAGGGCCTCCTCCCCGCCAACTGCATCTGGTTCTGGGCGGAGGGGACGGCGGTGGCCCTGCCTTCCTTCGAGAAAGCCTACCGCAAACGGGGGGCCGTGATCTCCGCCGTGCCTCTCTGCCACGGCATCGGCGCCCTGATCGGTCTGGACCGGATCATGGTGCCCGGCGCCACCGGCGAAAAGGACACCAATTTCCTGGGCAAAGGCGACGCTGCGGTGAAGGCGCTCCTGGAGGACGGCTATGATTTCGTGGCCGTTCACGTGGAGGCGCCCGACGAATGCTCTCATAATGGAGACACCGAGGGGAAGCTAAAAACAATCGAGGACATCGACAAATTTGTTTTGGGCGAAATTTTGTGCAAAATGACGGGAGAAAATTACCGGATCTTGATACTCAGCGACCACAAGACCCTGACCGACACCCGGGGCCACGCCCACGGCTATGTGCCCTATATCCTCTATGACAGCCGGGTAAAGCAGGGCTCCGGTCTCAGCTACACGGAAGCCAACGGCCTGCTGGGCCCCCGGGTGGAGGACGGCGTCGCCCTCATGGGCAAGCTGTTTCAGGCATGACCCTGGAAGACAAGGCCTTTGCCAAGCTGAACCTCTGCCTGGACGTGGGAGAGACGCTGCCCGACGGCTACCATGCCGTCCGGGGCGTCATGCAGAGTACGGATTTCTGCGATGACGTGACCCTGACGCCGGGGGAGGGCCCCTGGCGCGTCCGCAGCGACCTGAGCTACCTTCCCACGGGAGAGACGAACCTGGCCGCCCGGGCGGCTCTGCTTTTCCGGCAGGAAACGGGGCTGGGTCCGGAGGGGGGCCTCATCACCCTGAAAAAGCGCATCCCCGTCTGCGGCGGCTTCGGCGGCGGCAGCAGCGACGCGGCGGCGGTCCTGCGGATGATGAACCGCCTCAGCGGCAGCCCTTTGAGCTGGGAAGAGCTGGAGGCTCTCAGCCTGCCCCTGGGGGCGGACGTGCCCTTCTGCATCCGGGGCGGCACCGCCCTGGCGGAGGGCAAGGGAGAACTGCTGACGCCTCTGCCCGACTTTGCCCACCGGGCGCTGCTCCTCTGCCGCCCGAATTTCAGCTGCTCCACCCCCCAGCTGTTCAAGGCGCTGGACCGGCAGAAGATCCGCTTCCGCCCCGACCTGGCGGGCATGCTCCGGGCTGTGGAGACGGGGGACACGGCGGGCGTCGGCCGGCGGCTATTCAATGTGTTCGAGGAGGCTCTCCCCAAAAAGCAGCGGGACACGGTCTGGGAGATCAAGGACCGGCTCCTGGGCGCAGGGGCCCTGGGCGCGGCCATGACCGGCTCCGGCTCCGGCATTTTCGCCCTCTTTCCCGACGCCGGGAGCGCCGGGGAGGCCTGCGCCGCCCTGCGGGAAGCAGGCGTCGACTGTTACGAGGCCGGGACCACGCCGAAGCTGGTTTAAAATGGACGTTCACGGATAGAATAAGGGCGGGAGCTTTGGCTCCCGCCCTTACATTTTTCTGTTGGAGGCCCTGATATGAAACGTGCCTTTGGCCTGGTTTTTCTTCTGGTTTTCTTCTTCTCCCTCTGGACCGCCGGGATGGACGAAGCCGCCGCAAGCGGCCTGCCGGAAAAGCTGCTGCGCCTCCGGGTGGTGGCCCAAAGCGATTCCGCCGCAGATCAAGCGGACAAGCTCCTGGTTCGGGACGCGGTGCTGGACGCCCTGCAGCCCCGGATCACGGGCTGCGCCACCCTGGAGGAAGCACGGACCGCAGCCGCAGCCGCCCTGCCCCAGGTGGCGGAGGCCGCCGGGCAGGCCCTGACGAAGGCCGGCCGCCCCCGGCCCCTGACCCTGCGCCTGGGAGCGGAGGTCTGCCCCCTGCGGGCATACGAGACCTTCACGCTTCCCGCCGGACAGTACGAGACCCTCACCGTCACCCTGGGCAGCGGCAAGGGTCATAACTGGTGGTGCGTGGTCTTCCCGCCCCTCTGCCTGGCCGCCGCCGGGGAGGGGGAGGAGCCCGGGGAATGGAGCGTCTTCTCCCCCTCGGAAAAGCATCTGGTGACCTCCGGCGGCGCAGAGCTGCGCTTCCGCTGCCTGGAGCTGCTGCAAAAGCTCCGCACCTGGCTGGGGAGATAAGCACCGCCGCTCATCGGTCCCCTCCCACCAGGCGTCCTTCTGTCACCAGGAGGGGGAGTTCCGCCGTTTGCAGCATTTGTATTGACATTGTATTTCTTCCGCGATATACTGCCTGTGAGGTGATTATCATGGCAAGCATCAATATGAGCATCCGGACAGACTCCGAGCTGAAAACACAGGCTGAAAGCGTTCTTGCGAAGCTCGGCATGAACATGAACGGCACGATCAACATGTTCCTGCAGCAAATCGTCCGCGATCAGGCCGTGCCTCTGTCCCTCTCTCTGTCAACGCCGGAAACGCTGTATGCCGATCTGCTTCAGGCGAAGCAGGCGCGGGCAAACGGTTATCGCGGCCATACCGGGCGCGAGGTCCTGGCGGAAATGGACTTCATTCTCGACGCAGTCGAGGCGGAAGAGAATGAAAAAGCGGTATGAGGTCGTCGTTTCCCTCCGCGCGGAGCAGATGCTGATCGGCCACATTCGCTTTCTGGCGCGGGTCAGCGTCCCTGCGGCGCGGCGGCTGCGCAGCGAGTATGCCGACATGCTGGACGCGCTGGAGGACAACCCGCTTCAATTCCCGGTCGCGGATGATCCGGGACTGCCGGACGGGTATCGCAAAGCGCTGTTCTTCAAACGTTATCAGCTGATTTTCACCGTAGACAACGATAAGGTTTTTCTGGACGCTGTGCTGGATTGCCGGATGGATAATTCCGAATACTTCTGATTCCCCCCCGTTCGTTCAGGAAAAGAGACAGGGCGAGCCGCTTGGCTCGCCCTGTGATTATTCTTTCCTCATTCTTCCCCGTACACCGGCGGCAGCCTGCGCTTGTGCTCGCTGCGGCTGTGGAAGCGGTCGATGACGGCCTTCTCCGCCTCGCTCACCTCGCCCCCATCCAGGAATCGGTCGATGGCGGCATAGGTGACGCCCATCTCCTGTTCATCGGTCTGCCCTTCAAAGAGCCCGGCGGAGGGGGCCTTTTTGATGATGTTCTCCGGGGCCTCCAGATACCGCAGGAAGGCATAGATCTCCGTCACGGTCAGGTCGCCGATGGGGTTGAAGTCGCAGGCCCCGTCGCCCCACTTGGTGAAGTAGCCCATATAGCGCTCGCTGCGGTTGCCGGTGCCCGCCACCAGCCGGTTTTCGGCGGCGGCCACGGCATAGAGGGCGGTCATCCGCAGCCGAGGATTGATGTTGGTGGAAGCGGCGCTGTTCAGCTCCGCGATCTCCCCCAGGGCCGCCGCCAGGGTCTGCTTCGTGGCTGTCAGGTCCATGACCCGGGTCTCA
>JAEEGI010021389.1_pt1 | contig 12860 bp, 6 predicted proteins | sample 8958751 | NCBI WGS metagenome assembly JAEEGI01 (sample SAMN16246545, study PRJNA631951) | gut metagenome | biome: gut microbiome; feature: rumen; material: KS-attached | host: Bos | place: Iran: Karaj | collected 2018-10 | reverse complement strand
GTGTTCCGTATATTCCGCACAATATCAACTGGTTACATCATTGATAAAGAAAAAGCGGCAAAGGAAAATGCTCCTTTGTCGCCTTTGGTCGGGATGAGGCGACTCGAACGCCCGACCCCTACGTCCCGAACGTAGTGCGCTACCAACTGCGCTACATCCCGAATGCTATTTGAAAGCGAGTGCAAAGGTAATATTTTTATTGGTAATAGGCAATTGATAATTGATATTTTAACGTTCCAGTGTGTTAAAAATTTTTAATTACGTAATAATTGTCATTTGCTGAGGGCTTATTATCAATTAAAAAGCGTACCTTTGCACCCGCAAAACGAAAGATTTATGGTGCCTTAGCTCAGTTGGTAGAGCATCGGACTGAAAATCCGTGTGTCCCCGGTTCGATTCCTGGAGGTACCACTCCTCCTTTCATTTGATCCCGCGAAAGACTTAGGTCTGAGCGGGATTTCTTTTTATATAACGAAAAAAAGAGGGTACATCCACGCGGATGTACCCTCGTAAGTTATAAGCAAATCTACAGTATTTCCGGCAATTGGTAGAGACGGGTGCTGTTGCTGCCTTTTATCAGAATATAATAGTTCTCTGGCTGTTTCTCGCGCAATGCAGCCTTCACCTCTTCCACGTCGTGGAATTTGCGGAACGATGATTGCGTATTGGCGAAATTGTTGCCTACAAGCCATACGTCATCGAACAGGCATTCGCCAAGAATGTCGGCAATACGTTGATGTTCCTCTCCAGACATCTCGCCAAGCTCGAGCATATCACCCAGGATAGCCATCTTAGGTCCGACCTGCATTTGTCGGAAGTTGTCGATGGCAACGCGCATGCTCGACGGATTAGCGTTGTAGGCATCAACAATGAGTTTATTGTGGTCGGTGACCGTCAGTTGAGAGCGGTTGTTACTGGGAATATAATTGGTTAGCGCATGGTTGATCTGTTCCGGGTCGAGGTCGAAATACATGCCGACAGTAATGGCTGCAAGCATGTTGTAGATGTTGTAGGCTCCGATGAGGTGTGTCTCGACCAGCATCGGTTCCGAGTCGCCTTCCTCCTCGTCATGGATGAACCAGCTAAAATGGAGGAAGGGCGCGCACGACTCTACCTTTCCTTTCACGATAATATCGTCGCAAGAACCTGTGCCGTAGGCAGCCTGAAGGATGAGTCCTCGTTCGTCGGCCATTTGTCGGAGGTCGTCGTCGTCAGCATTGATGAAGATCATGCCTTCCTCAAAACTGCTCTTCTCCATCTTACGGCGCAGGAAATCGTATAGTTCGCCTTTGGTGCGCTTTACTCCCTCGAAACTGCCAAACCCCTGCAGATGTGCGCGTCCTACATTCGTGATCAGTCCACAGTTGGGTTCTGCAGTCTCGACAAGGGTCTTGATGTCGCCCGGATGACTGGCTCCCATCTCGATGACGGCAATCTCGTGCTCGCTGGTTAGGCGGAACAAGGTCTTAGGTACACCAACATCGTTGTTGAAGTTGCCCTGGGTGAAGAGCACACGATACTTCTCTTGGAGTACAGTGGCAATGAGTTCCTTGGTGGTTGTCTTGCCATTGGTTCCAGTGATGCCGATAACGGGTATTTTGAATTGGCGGCGGTGCTCACGGGCCAGATCCTTGAATGTCTGCAGACAGTCATCGACGAGAATAAGGCGTGAGGCAATCTCCTGTTCTTTTGCAGAGGCATTGAATACATCCTTATCGTCGATGATAGCATAGGAACAGCCTTTTTCCAAGGCTGCCAATGCAAACTTGTTGCCGTCGAACGATTCCCCTTTCAGTGCAAGAAAGATACTTCCTTCCGGACAGTCGCGGCTGTCGGTAGTGATACACGGATGTTGCTGATAAAGCTTGTATAATTGCTTGATTTCCATAATTCGGTTTCTTTTTCATGCAAAGATAGAAAAAAACTATGTAATTTGTGCCATCAGCAGAAAAAAGTTTTGGGAACTAGATACAATTTGCCTCGTATGGCCGTTCATGAGAAAAATAAAGTAAAACCTTAGATTATTACGAATTTATTTCGTATCTTTGCAAAGTATTCTCCTTCACAATTTCCGTTTCGAAGGGAGGCTTTCAAACATACTAATTAACACTTTTTAAAAACTATCACTGCAGTGAGAGAGTCCTATCACTGGAGTGAGAGAAAGCTATCACTGGAGTGATAGGATCCTTTCACTGGAGTGATAGACTTCCCATTTGTGACTGTTTGTACCCTAAACGATGCCCTTCTGTACCTCAATACATGCCTGATTGTACCTGCAGTAATGCCTAAACATAGCTCTGGCTTTTAGGTTAGCCAAAGCGTTTATTTTCCTCTTTGCCGAGAATAAAATGAAGTGATTAGACACGGTAAAGCGAAAAAATCATTATCTTTGCAGCAGAATGAATAATCATATAGTAATAAAAGGCCAGTTGGTCGATCTCTCGACCCCTCGTGTGATGGGCATTCTGAACGTCACCCCCGACTCGTTCTATGCAGGCAGCAGGAAACAGACGGAGGCAGAGATAGCGGCTAGGGTGGAACAGATTGTCGGCGAGGGCGGTGCCATGATAGACGTGGGTGCTTTCTCGACAAGACCTGGCGCCCAGCAGGTAACTGAAGAAGAAGAGATGCGTCGCCTTCGTTTCGGACTGGATATCGTGCGCAGATATCAGGGCGGTGCCATCGTGTCGGTAGACACTTTCCGTCCCGAAGTGGCGCGCATGGCAGTGGAGGAATATGGTGCCGACATCATTAATGATGTGAGTGAGGGCGGAGAGAGTATCGCAACGACATCCTCGATTTCGCTTGATGAGGAGAAGGGCGATGTGCCAGCGATGTTCCGTATGGTTGCCCGTCTGCAGGTGCCTTACGTGCTGATGTCAGTACGTGGAACTTTGAAAGAACTGATGGTTTCCACAGCTGCCAAAGTATATCAGCTGCAGGCATTGGGTGTGAAAGACATCATTCTTGACCCGGGTTTCGGTTTCGGGAAGACGTTGGAGCAGAACTATCGTCTTTTGGGTGAGATGGACAAACTGAAAGAATTAGGACTGCCCATTCTGGTCGGTGTGTCCCGAAAATCGATGATATACAAACTGCTGGGCGGTTCGCCGGATGAGAGTCTGAACGGAACGACGGTGCTCAATACCGTTGCGCTGATGAAAGGTGCTTCTATATTGCGTGTGCATGACGTGAAAGAGGCAGTCGAGGCTGTCAGACTGGTTAAAAGCCTATAGGTGAGAATATAAGATTCTTCAAATAGTTTAAACTTAACACTATTTTATATGTTTGAATTCGGACTGAAAGACATCATTGATATATTGCTTGTGGCAGTGATGCTTTTCTACATCTACCGGGTGATGAGAGACTCGCGCTCCCTGAATGTTTTCAGCGGCATACTGGTGTTTATTGTGGTCTGGCTGTTGGTGAGTCAGATTCTTGAGATGCGCCTGTTGGGAAGTATCATGGATAAGTTGGTGAGCGTGGGAGTGATTGCCCTCATTGTGTTGTTTCAGGAAGAAATCAGGAAATTCTTCTATACGTTGGGAACCCACCGGCAAGTGAAGAATCTGATGAGCATTTTCTCCTCGCACAAGGACAAGGACATAAAGCGTGACAAGGAGGCGATTATGCCCATTGTGATGGCCTGCATGAGTATGGCAAAGAACAAAGTAGGTGCGCTCATCGTTGTTGAGAGGAACACACCATTAGATAGTATTGTAGAGACAGGTGACCGCATCGACGCTCTGATCAATCAGCGGCTGATAGAGAATATCTTTTTCAAGAACTCGCCATTGCACGATGGAGCCATGATTATCTCGAAAAAGCGTATTAAAGCCGCAGGCTGCATCTTGCCTGTCAGCCACGACTTGGATATTCCGAAGGAACTCGGATTGCGCCATAGGGCTGCAATGGGCGTATCGCAGGAGAGCGATGCTTTGGCTATTGTGGTTTCTGAGGAGACTGGAAAAATATCGGTGGCAATTAGCGGACACTTCCATTTACGTCTCTCGGCTGAGCAGTTGGAAATACTGTTAGCAGACATGCTGAAGTAGGGTTGATGCCAAGGGCATTTCTCTCTCACGGGTCTCTTATGTTTTAAGTATCTGTTGTTCTAATAATTATTCGGCATTCAACTCACATATAACTGATGATGCGGCGTGTCTTGCTCTTCATGGCATTAGTGCTCCATGCACTGATTGTAACTGCACAGGATTATCATGCGGTTACAAAAGACTACAATATGTCGCTTCTCGACATGCACACAGGCTTGCCGAGCAATTCTATTACTGATATTTTTGAGGACAGCTTTGGTTTTGTTTGGATTGCATCCGATGTAGGTGGCCTCTCCAGATATGACGGCTATTCTTTGATGCAGTTTGGCGTGGGCACTCCTGGCAGCTCACTGCGCAGCAGTTCGTGCCACAATTTGTGTGAGGATAAGTTCCACCGTTTATGGATTGAGTTAGAGGAATGTACTGAGGTGTTGGATTTGAACACGATGACTTTGGCCTCGGCAAAGAATCTTACTCGAAATGTGAAACTTCAGAAACAGTTGAGTGCTCTATTGTCAACCCCTTGTATGCATACCTATTGTGACAAGGAAGGTAAGATATGGCTGGTGACCAATAAGCAGGTGTGTTGTCTGCAATTCGATGTGAATGGCGAGGTCATTGAGCTGCAGACGATACCATATAGCATACGTCCCATTTCGGTGGCAGTAGATGATGTGGAAGAAAACGGTACCCTGTGGGCTTCTGTTGATGGCGGAGTCTACCGTTATGCCATGAGAAACGGGCATTTGGAGCGCACCGAGGCTTCAACGGTCCTGTCGGAGGCTGTGGGTCAGAAGTATGTAACAGACATGTTGCGCCGTGGCGATGAACTTTGGGTGGGCACCAATGTGGGCTTGATTCGTTATCATCTGAAGGATAAGACGGTAGAGACATTCCAAAAGGGTAGTGGTCTGAACGACTTGGCACATAACTTTATCACAAGTCTGGAACAATGGAATAATGGTGAACTGCTTGTTGGAACCTTGTTGGGTATACATATATATAATGGTAGAGGTGGCTTCATGAAATGGAACACAAGCAGTCAGGTCAATCCGCTGAATAGTGATTTTGTGCATTGCATGTATGCCAACCACGGTTTATTGTGGATAGGAACAGACAACGCGGGTATCATGAGGATGATTCCCCGTCAGTTGTCATTGCGTAACTTTCTTCATGATGATTCCAATCCGGCAAGTTTGTCTGCTGGTTGTGTGAACTCGATGTATGTACAGAGCGACGGTACACTCTGGGTGGGCACTGTTGAGGGTGGCTTGAACCGACGGTTGCCCGATGGAAACTCATTTGTTCATTACACCACTGCCAACACAGGGCTGACACATAATTCGGTGTCGGCATTAGACGCTGACAACCGTGGTTTTTTGTGGATTGGTACATGGGGAGGAGGCGTATGCGTGATAGACATGAATCATCCCGATCAGGTGTATCCGCTTGATGTACAGCCTGAGTACAGGTACCTGATAGGCTTTGTAGGCACACTGAACTACGATGCTATCAACGAGGGGTTGTGGATAGGTAGTAATGGAGGAATCTACTTTTATAACTTCAAGACAAAGCTGTTGGAAGAACCTTACGAAGGATGTCGTGAGGTAAGAGGATGCATAGGGTCGCTTATCGATAAGGATAACATGCTGTGGATTGGCTGCCTGACAGGCTTAAGGCGGATAGACTTGAAATCCCGTTCTGCGTCGAAACCTTCGGCATTCAGAGTGACTGCCATGCAGCACAAACTGGATAATCCGGAAAGTGGAATTATCGAGAAGATCATATCGTTCTGCCAGACACGTGACGGCGCGATTTGGATGGGAAGCAATGGATATGGGCTTTACAAGCGAGTCGTTGATAAAGCGGGAAAGGTGTTGGTGAAGTGCTATACCATGGAAGATGGGTTGCCAAACAATGCCGTGAAAGGCATTGTGGAATCCAAGAATGGCCATTTGTGGATTGCAACGACAAACGGAATCTCTGAGTTTGACCCGGCAACGGAAATGTTTACCAACTATACCGATGCCGATGGCTTTGCCTCGTCGCAGTTCTACTGGAATGCAACATTGGCAACCCCCGACGGAAGAATCTTTCTGGCCACAGATGTAGGACTGACAGAGTTGTTGGAGACAAATACGCCTCATAACTATCAAGGCCATCTGCGTTTTACCAGTTTGTTTGTAGACCATCAGCCCGTGAGAGTGGACGGCAGCGTGCTGGACGAGGACATCAGCATTGCCAGGAAAATTCGATTGCATGAGAGTAATAAGTCGTTTGTCATTGAGTTTTCGGCATTGAACTATGGGCATGAGAAACAAGGAGTATACAGTTACCGGTTGAAAGGATTTGACGGAAAATGGATACAACTTGAACCTGGCGGACATTCGGTGAGCTTTACTCGTCTGCCTGCTGGTGAGTATACCTTACAAGTGAAATACTCATCCGACCTTCTGTCGAAAGAACAGGAAATTAGTATAGATATCAGGGTGACGCCTTATTTTTGGAAGAGTTGGTGGTTTGTGTCTTTGATGCTGATAGTCCTATCCACCTTAGTAGCTATCCTGTATAAAAGGCGCGTGGAGGTTCTTCGGAGGCGTGAGGCTGAAAAACTGCTGAGGCCATTGGAGAAAGTTCTTCGCGAAAGTGATAATCCTGAGCAGTTGCAGATGCGTATTCAGAGCATTTTGGATAATCAGCGACGTTATAAGGAAAGCTCTGCCAAAAGTGTTCAGGCTGATACCGAGGAGGTGAAGCGCAAGTCGAAGACATTCATGGAGCGCGTGATGATTGTGATGGAGAAAAACTATATGAACTCCGACTTCGACGTGACACAGTTCTGCGAGCAGATGGGCATGAGCCGCAGCCTGCTGGCCAAGAAGCTGAACGAAGAGACGGGTCAGAGCACCGTACAGTTTATCCGCAATTACCGACTGGAGATTGCCCGCCAGTTGCTGAAAGAAGGAGGCACTAACCGCAACATTGCCGAGATAGCATTCAGCGTGGGCTTCAACGACCCTAAATATTTCACCCGCTGCTTCACAAAACAGTATGGCTCGAGTCCCTCGTCGATGTTCTGAGCCACCATCAGGAGCATCGCCAGCCAGCTGATTCATTACGGCCAATGATTATCCGCAGGAAAGGCTGAATGGCAGAGCAAATGCCAAAAGAAGTGGACAAGGTGGAAAAATTGAATACGATTTCGTTTTATCCACCTAATATGACGTTTTGTCCACCTTTCTTCTTATTATTATTAGTAATTTTGCTCAACTTTACCGAAAACATGACTAACAATCAATTTAACATACTAACTCTAATAAACAATTGCATTATGATCAAGAAAACATTCATTGCGCTCTTAGGTGTGATGGGAATGCTGTCTCTGTGTTCGTGCGAAGATTGGGGAAAGATGGATCCTCCAGCAGGAATTGACATCTATCCTACTCGTGCGAAGGTTGCGACGTATGATTTCAACGAAAGTGAAGACATCGCCGAACTTGAGTACATCACTTCTGTCGATGGGAGTGCAGTGTGCGAGGTCGTCATGGACGACTCGCTCAACAGCCGAGTCCTTCATATTGGTGAAGGTACTTTAGTAAGTGTTTTCAATGCGCTGTCGGTAGTAAAACTGCAAAACGGTGCAGGTTTTACATTCTGGCTGAGAACTCCGGAAGGAGTACCCCTCAACCCGATGTTGAACGCCGGTGGCACGGAGATTCCACTTCCGTTGTCTGAACTCATGGCCGATGGCCGGTGGCATTTTGTGGCCATCCAGGTGAAAAAAGACGGTTATGACTATTATTGCGACGGTACACTGATTACGACCGTCAGTGCAGACAACACCGAATTGATAGAGCCCATCAACGTGGGTGATATCGTGTTAGGAAACGCCAAGAGCGAATACTGGATTGACGATTTCTCGTTCATCCGCAACCAGATGACTCTGAAGGACGCTGCTCGTCCGAGCATAACACCAGCCAAGGTGAAGCTTCCTGACCCAGTTTATTTCAACGACTTCAACAGTGGAGCAGGCGACTGCAAGGTAATGGGCGGTGGTTCATTCCGCAGTGATGATGCTCCTGGCTTCAATAAGGTATTCCAAAATATTACAGGTGGCAGACGCGAGAATTATCTGCTGCTGCCCGAGCATGTGCTCTCTCATTCAGCCGAGTCGGAGAAGATGACCATTGGTGTTTGGGTGAACTCAGTAAATGCCGGTGCTTCTGGCGATTACATGTGGGCACCTCTGTTCATGGCATACACGAAGGCTCCTGAGAATGGTGAGAACACCCTGCCGATGTTCGCCTGCCAGTATCGTGGTGTGCTCCAGGTGAACAACGACGGTTGGACAGACTATACCGATGCCCAGAACGTGAATGGTGCAAACAAGCTTTACCATGGCGATACCGACTGGCTCGCCGACAAGGGCTGGCACTATTACACAGCCGTGTTCGACGGTGAGAATGCCAAGGTTTACCTGGACGGCGTGCTCGTCAACGAGTGGAACATGGATGGTGTTAACAACACCCAGATGGGTCTCTTCCGCAAGGGTGCCGACCTGAAATATGTCTGCCTCGGTGGTAACCAGGCATGGAACTGGGCTGATAACGACCCAGGATTCGCCTTCGATGACATTGTCATCTATAACGATGCTCTGAGCACCGCCCAGATTAAGAAGATTATCGATGACAAACCAACCAGCGGCAGTGGCATTATTCTGCCTACACCTGTGTTCTTCAGCGACTTCAGCAGCACAACTGGCCTGAAGATTGTCGGTGGCGGTTCGTATACCACTGATCCTGACAAGCACTTCGGCACTGTCTTCCAGAACATCACCGGAGGTATGCGTCAGAACTATCTGCTGTTGCCCGAGGATGCTCTCTCGCACTCTGCAGAGACCAACCAGATGTCTATTGGTGTATGGGTGAACGCTGCTAACGCCGGCGCTTCTACCGACTACATGTGGGCACCTCTGTTCATGGCTTATGCTTCAGCACCAAACAATGGCGAGAACACCTTCCCGATGTTCGCCTGCCAGTATCGTGGTGTGCTCCAGGTGAACAATGACGGATGGACCGACTACACCGATGCCCAGAACGTGGCAGGAGCCAACAAGCTCTACCATGCCGATACCGACTGGCTGGCCGACAAGGGCTGGCACTATTACACAGCCGTATTCGACGGTGAGAATGCCAAGGTTTACCTGGACGGCGTGCTTGCTAACGAATGGAACATGGATGGTACGAACAACACCCAGATGGGTCTCTTCCGCAAGGGTGCCGACCTGAAGTACATCTGTCTTGGTGGTAACCAGGCATGGAACTGGGGTGACAACGACCCAGGCTTCGCCTTCGACGACATCGCCATCTACGACATGGCTCTGTCTGAGACGGATATCCAGAACATCATCACCGTGAAGCACGGTGGCGGCGTTTCAGGTCCTCAGGCATATTATAGGAACACGTTCGACGATACATCTGACTTGCAGATTGTTGGTGGCGGCTCGTTCACCACTGATCCTGTACATGGAAAAGTGTTCCAGAATATCACTGGCGGCATGCGTCAGAACTACCTGTTGTTGCCTTCAGACCTGCTTTCTCACTCTGCCGAGACAGAGCAGTTCAGTATGTCTGTTTGGGTGAATGCCGCCAAGGCCGGTGCTTCTGGCGATTACATGTGGGCACCTCTGTTCATGGCTTATACAGCAGCACCGAACAATGGTGAGAACACCCTCCCGATGTTTGCCTGCCAGTATCGTGGTGTGCTCCAGGTGAACAATGACGGCTGGACCGACTACACCGATGCCCAGAACGTGGCAGGAGCCAACAAGCTTTACCATGGCGATACCGACTGGCTGGCCGACAAGCAATGGCATCTTTATACTGTAGTTTTGGACGGTGAGAATGCCAAGGTTTACCTGGACGGTGTGCTTGCTAACGAATGGAACATGGATGGCTCTAATAACACGCAGAAAGGTCTCTTCCGCAAAGGTGCCGATCTGAAGTATATCTGTCTGGGTGGTAACCAGGCATGGAACTGGGCTGATAATGACCCGGGCTTTGCCTTCGATGACATCCAGTGCTTCGATTTCGCTCTGAGTGAAGATGACATCAAAGCTATTTTGAGCCAGTATTAAACTATAAAAAAGCAAAAATATGAACAATAAGATATTCAGATTTTTCCTGCTCGCAGGGTTGATGCTCCTATCATTAGGGGCATCCGCCCAGAGCAAGGTTACTGGAAAGGTGACCGACTCCAAGGGTGAGGAAATCATTGGAGCAACGGTGTTCGAGGCAGGGACGAAAAACGGAACTGTCACCGACTTCGACGGTAACTTCAGTATTACGGTGGGGCCCAACGCCACACTCCGCATAACCTATGTAGGTTACCAGCCACTAGACGTGAAGGTGGACGGACGTACCACTATTAATATTACTCTGCACGAGAATGAGACATCACTGGAAGAAGTGGTGGTGGTAGGTTACGGACATCAGAAGAAAGAGAGTGTGATTGGCGCCATCTCGCAGGTGTCATCGAAAGACCTGCTCTCTACGCCGGCAGCAAACGTTTCTCAGGCCATTGCCGGTAAGATTCCCGGCGTTGTGACCTCTCAGGCTTCAGGTGCTCCTGGTGCTGACGACGCAAAGATCTACATTCGTGGTCGTGCCACATTCGCAGGCGACGCCCAGCCACTGATTCTCGTGGACGGTGTGGAGCGTGCTTTCTCACAGATTGCCCCTGACGACATTGAGACCATCTCTGTGCTGAAGGATGCTTCGGCCACAGCCGTGTATGGTGTGCGTGGTGCTAACGGTGTGATGCTGATTACCACTAAGCGTGGTAAGGAGCAGAAGCCTGTTGTGAGCCTGACTGCCAACTTCCAGTATCAGAGCCCAACTCGTAAGGACACCTATCTTGATTCTTATGAGACCGTGAAACTGCTGAACGAGGCTTATGCGAACGACGGACTTGGTGAGGCTTACAGCCAGCATGATGTTGACATGTTCCAGCAGAGTGTGAACGGCCAGCTGTCGGGTGCCAATGCGCTGCTTTATCCGAATGTCGACTGGTATGACGAGGTGCTGAAGGGAAGTGCTCCCGCACAGCGTTACAATGCCAGCGTACGTGGTGGTACGAAGCGCATGCGCTACTATGCCTCTCTGGAATACTACAACCAGGGTTCACTTTTCAAGAACCTGAGTTCCGACAAATATGGCAACACCTCATCGATGGGCTACAACCGTTATGGTTTCCGTGCCAATGCCGACTTCTTCCTGACCAAGGACCTGACGTTCTCTGTGAACTTTGGTACCCGTTTCGAGGAGCGCCGAGGAGGTAATGCTACTGAGGCAGAGATCTTTACTGAGATGAACCATGCCCCAGGCTGGATTTACCCAGTTTCTTATCAGGTGCTGAATGGTGAGACCACCAAGACCCTTTGGGGAGGTAACGCCCAGTATCAGAACAATATTGTTGGTCGTCTGACAGACGGAGGTTATTATAAAGGTGTGAACACCATCAATGAGACCAACTTCATCTTCGACTATAAGATGGACTGGCTGACTCCAGGTCTCTCTGCAAAGGCTATGATGTCGTTCGACTATGAGAACTATCACAGAAACCGCTATACGCGTAACTTTGCCACATACGAGCCTGCAGAACGTTCTTCTTATGGCGATTCAAATTATCAGCAGATGGAAGCCTACCACAAGTACAATGCAGACACCAACCTGGCTAACGGCTATGATAAGTTTGCCCTATACAAGCTCTACATGGAGGCCCAGCTGAACTACGCACATGTATTCAATGAGGTTCACGATGTGACAGCGATGGTGCTGTACATGCAGAACGACTATCGTTACGACTCTAATCTGGCACAGCGCTATCAGGGTGTGGTAGGTCGTGTGACTTACGGCTACGACGAGCGTTACTATGCTGAGTTCAATGCCGGTTACAACGGTTCTGAGAACTTTGCCAAAGGAAAGCGTTTCGGATTCTTCCCATCGTTCTCTATCGGATGGCGTATCACCAACGAGAAGTTCATGGAGTCAACGAAAGACTGGTTGTCAAACCTGAAGATTCGTGCCAGCTACGGACAGGTAGGTAATGATGTATATCAGGTGAACGGTGTTCGCCAGCGCTTCCTCTATGAGCAGAAGTGGAGCCAGATTTCAAACGACTACTTCTTCGGAACAACCGGCAACACGGGTATCTTTGAGCAGCAGTATCCTAACTATGGCGTAACATGGGAGCGTGCCAACAAATACAACGTCGGTTTAGAGTTCAACCTCTTCAACAGCTTGATTACTGGTAACATCGACTACTTCTACGAGAAGCGTAACGACATTCTTACCGAGTATCTCACCCGTCCGCAATGGGTAGGTGTGACCATGGCCGCAGCTAACCTGGGTAAGACCAAGAACTCGGGTGTTGAAGTTGAATTGCACCACAATGGAACCATTGGTAAGGATTTTAATTACTCAGTAGGTTTCACATTCTCACACGCCAAGAACGAGATCATCTCGATGGACGAGCCTTCACTGAAGACTCATTATCGCATGCGTGAAGGACATGCCATCGGTCAGTACTTCGGACTGATTGCCGACGGTTTCGTCACAAGCGAGGACATTGCCAGCGGCAACCTGCCAAAGTCGACCTTCGCCATGAAGGACCTTCAGCCTGGTGATCTGAAATACCGCGACATGGATTTTGACATCATAGTAATACGATTTTTAAGGATACTGTGATTAAAGCTGTTAGCAACCGAGTAGCCGCTCTTGCTGACAGCTTTTCTTATTAATAGAT
>JAEEGI010021388.1_pt1 | contig 12861 bp, 9 predicted proteins | sample 8958751 | NCBI WGS metagenome assembly JAEEGI01 (sample SAMN16246545, study PRJNA631951) | gut metagenome | biome: gut microbiome; feature: rumen; material: KS-attached | host: Bos | place: Iran: Karaj | collected 2018-10 | reverse complement strand
CGAGGAGTCGATGCAGAGCGCGTCGGCGCCAGCGTCAATCAGAAGCGGTACGCGCTCGGCGTAGTCGCGGGTATTGATGCCCGCGCCGACGCGGTAACGCTTGTGCGCGTCCGTGATTTCCAGTTCGTGTTCTTTGTTGTCCGTGTAGTCCTTACGGAATACCATATAGCGCAGGCGCTGGTTTTTGTCCACCAGCGGCAGCATGTTCAGTTTCGATTCCCAGATGATGTCGTTGGCTTCGGAGAGCGTCAGGTCGGCGTCCGCGTAAACGAGACGGTCAAAGGGAGTCATGAATTCCGAGACCGGCGTGTCCATCGTCATGCGCGTGATGCGATAATCGCGGCTGGTGACGATGCCGAGGAGCTTGCCCGTCGGCTCGCCGTCTTCGGTGACGGCCATCGTGGAGTGGCCCGTTTGCGCCTTGAGCTTCAGTACTTCGCCGAGGGTCGTCGTCGGCTTGATGTTCGAGTCGCTGGAGACGAAGCCGGATTTATAGCTTTTGACGCGGCGCACCATCTGCGCTTCCTGTTCCGGCGTCTGCGAGCCGTAGATGAAGGACATGCCGCCTTCTTTCGCGAGGGCGATGGCCATGCTGTCGTTGGACACTGCCTGCATGATGGCCGAGACCATCGGGATATTAAGGCAGAGAGACGGCTCTTCGCCTTTCTTGTATTTCACCAGCGGCGTTCGAAGGGAGACGTTTGCCGGAATGCAATGCTCGGAGGAGTACCCCGGCACGAGAAGGTATTCGCCAAAGGTATGGGACGGTTCATCATAGAAAAATGCCACTGCTGATTCCTTCTTTCTTCAATGGAGTAGGGCGAAAATATTTTTACTATTATAATTCTTTCCGCGTTGTTTGACAACTGTTTTCGGCATGTTTTCCTCTTTCTATGCAACGCGTGGAAAGTTTGTTATAATAACCCCGTATGTGTAAGTCGATTGCCGAAAAATTATTTTTCGGCGGGGTAAGTTAGATGTTTGCATTTAAGAAGAGAGTTCTTTGGATTATATTGCTGTGTACGGTTATGACCGCGTTGCTCGTCGGCGGCGTGAGTATTTTTATGTCCATTCTCCATACGCGGGAAGGCGCGGATCGGGAATTGCAGCTCCAATGCGAGAAAACGGCGGCCGACGTCAGCGCCGTGTTTTCGAATATTCGTCTGGCGGTGGATTTCGGCAACCGGTTGATGCTCGACGGGTTCCGCCGCTCGCCGGATGTACTTAACAATGCGGCCGCATTGCAGGCCTTTACCGATGTGCTCGAAGATCGCGTCGTTTCGCAGGCGCGGTTCATGCCGGGGTGCGTGGCCGTATACGTGCGATACGCTCCGGAGCTTCCGGTGGAAGGATTCTTTTATACTCGGGAGGATGGAGACGAGCTGCGCAGTCATCCGATGACGCCGCTGGAGAAATACGACCCTTCCGATATGGAGCACGTCGGCTGGTATTATGAGCCGCTCCGCGCCGGCAGCGCAATCTGGACGGCTCCTTATGAAAACAAGAATCTCGATCTGCACATGATTTCTTACGTCATCCCCGTCTATTATAAGGAGCGGACGGTGGGAGTCATCGGCATGGACGTCGATCTCAATTATTTGAAGCTTTCGTTGACGGACTTCCAATCTGACGACGCCGGATATACTTTCGTGACATACGACGACCGGATCGTTATTCATGAGGATATTCCCTTCAATACGTCGATGAAAGAGGAGCCGGAGTTGGCGTCTCTTGCTGCCGGGTTGGAGAAGGCGCGGCGCGAACAGGCGAGCGTGGGCGACTACGAGTATCACGGCGTGGATAAGCGATATGCGCAAAAGAACTTGGAATCGGGCATGACGCTTTTTTGGTGCGCGCCGGAATCGGAAATCTACAAGGATACGGACAAGCTGAAATACAGGCTGATTGCCGTCATGGTCTGCGCTACCGGTTTTGTGATGTTCATCATGAACGCCGTGCTGAACCGCTTCATCCGCATCGCGACTACCGACGCTTTGACGCGGCTTCCGAACCGGGAACGTTTCGGCGCGTTTTTCGCCCATGCGCAGAACAGTCGAAAAGACTATGTGTTCTTTCTGCTGGATATTGATAAATTCAAGCATATAAACGATACTTTCGGCCACGAGAAAGGGGACAAAGTGCTTCGCCGCGTGGCGGCGGCTCTTCGGAAAATCAGCAAGAGAGGCATGATTGCCCGATGGGGCGGCGACGAGTTCATCGGCATGCTGCCGACGGCGGTGGCGGAAGGGCGGCTTCGCACGTTTTGCGATATGATAAAGACCGTCAACGATCCCGTTTACGGGCGGATTTCCGTCAGCATCGGCGCCTGCCATGTGGACAAGCGGGCGTCGCTGGAGGAGTTGATCCGGGCGGCAGATAAGGGCATGTATCTGTCGAAAGAGAAATATGGCTGTCAGGTGACATGGGAAGAACTGCAACTGAGAACGAAAAAGTAAATGGTATAGAGGAAACTGATTCAGCGTTTCTTAAAAATAGCAAGGGCTGTCGGCGCGCCGACGGTCCTCTTTTGGCGTTGACAAGGACGGGAGCGAACAGATGAAGGCTTTATTTGAGGCGATACGGGCGGACGAAGCGGTCCGGCGGACGGCGGCGTGTTTTCAAAAGAAGCGCGGACAAAGTTTCATATATGGCCTTTCGGGCGCGCAGAAGCATGCCGTTTTCGCGGCGGCTTATGAAGAGGCGCCGCGTCCGTTCGTGATTCTCGTTCACGACAAAGAGGCCTTGGAAGCGTGGCGGGAAAATCTGTCGTTCCTGCTCTCGGAGAGGAGCGTCGTCGAGCTTCCCGCGGCGGATATGGTGACGTTCCAGACGGCGGCGAAAAGTCTGGAACTGACGGCGAAGCGGATGGACGTCTTGGGGCGGCTGATACGAAAAGAACCGACGGTCGTGTTGGCGCTTCCGACGGCGGCGGCGCAGAAGGGGATGTCAAAACGGGCGTTTGAGCGTTTAAGTTTGCGTCTTTCCGTGGGAGAGGAAATAGGACGGGACGCGCTGCTCCGCCGGTTGACCGAGCTCGGGTACGAGCACGCGCCGGAAGTGGAATGCGTCGGGGAGTTCAGCGTGCGCGGCGGCATTGTGGACGTCTTCCCCGTGAACGCGACTTTGCCTGTACGTGTTGAGTTTTTCGGCGACGAGGTGGATTCCTTGCGTGATTTCGAGCCGGAAACGAAACGGTCCGTGCGGAATCTGACGCAGGTCAGCGTCCTGCCTCTTGCCAATGCGGACGCGGCGGAATCGTCGTCGGCGTTCTTTTCCTATATGGCGGACGGGGGGACGGTGCTTTTCGACGAGCCGACGCGTTTTCGCGAGACGCTGCTGCGCACGGCGAAGGAAGACCCCGAGGCGAAAAAGAGCGTGTTCTCCTGGGAGGAGTTATTGGAAGAGGCGGCCTCGTGCAATGTGATGTACGCCGCGCTCATGCTCCAGAAGATACATGGGGCGGAGCCGTCGGAGATTGTCGGCGCAACGGCAAAAGCCGTGTCCCCGTACCGGCGGCAGATGGATCTTTTCGCGTCGGACGTCAGGGACTGGATGCACGACGGGCAGCGCATATTGATCTTGATGGGCGACGCTACGAAGTCTTCGTCGATGCGGGAGCTTTTGGCGAAGTATCGCGTTCCGGCGGTTGTCCTGCCGAATCCGGACGTTCTTTCCGATGGTTCGGCGACGGTGGCGGAAGGGACGCTGACGGAAGGATTCGAGTTTCCCGAGGCGAAGGTCGTCGTCATATCGGAGCGGGACGTTTTCGGCCGCCAGAAGAAAAAGCTCCGCGCGCCCAAAGCGCCGGACGGGACGAGAATTTCTCATTTCCGGGAGATAAGGGCCGGGGATTATGTGGTGCACGTCGTCCACGGCATCGGTAAATATCTCGGCGTCGAGACCATAGAATCGGGCGGCGTCAAGAGAGATTATCTTCATATTAAATACGGCGGCGACGATAAGCTGTTTGTGCCGACGGATCAGGTGCAGCTTTTGCAGAAGTACATCGGCGCGGAGGGCGAGGCGCCGCGGCTTTCCCGCATGGGAGGCGCGGAATGGAACCGGGCCAAGGCGCGGGCAAAGGCGGCCGTGGAAGATATCGCGGAGGAACTCATCAAGCTTTACGCGAAGCGTCGCAGTACGCCGGGGGTCGCTTTCGCCGAGGACACGCCGTGGCAGCGGGAGTTTGAGGACGCGTTTCCCTTCGAGGAGACGCCCGACCAACTTGCCGCCCTCCGGGAAATCAAGGCGGATATGGAAAAACCGGCGCCGATGGACCGGCTGCTTTGCGGCGACGTGGGATTCGGAAAGACGGAGGTTGCCGTTCGCGCCGCGTTCAAGGCGGTCATGGGAGGAAAGCAGGTGGCGGTGCTGGTGCCGACCACCGTTTTGGCGCAGCAGCATTATCAGACGTTTACGGAACGATTTTTGAATTTCGGTCCCACGGTGGACGTGGTCTGCCGTTTTCGGACGCAGAAAGAGCAGAAGGCGGCGCTGGAACGGGTGCGGGACGGGCGGACCGACATTTTGATCGGCACCCATGCGATATTGAATCAGAAACGGGTGGTCTTTAAGGATTTAGGGCTTTTGATCGTGGACGAGGAGCAGCGTTTCGGCGTCAAGCAGAAGGAGAGGATCAAGGAAATCTCTGCGGGCATTGACGTCCTGACACTCTCGGCTACGCCGATTCCGAGGACGCTGCACATGTCCCTTGTGGGCGCGAGGGATATGAGCGTCATTGAAACGCCGCCCGCCGAGCGGTACCCAATCCAGACGTATGTTATCGAATCCAACGACGCGATCTTGGCGGGGGCGATTCGCCGAGAGCTGAAACGCGGCGGGCAGATTTATTTTATCTACAATCGGATAGAGACCATCGAGCGGATGCGGCTGCGTCTCGAGGCGCTGGTGCCGGAGGCGCGGATACGGACGGCTCACGGACAGATGACGGAAGCGGTCTTGGAACGGGTGATGATGGAGTTTTACGAGGGCGAGTACGATATCCTCCTTTCCACGAGCATAGTGGAAAACGGCCTCGACGTGGCCAACGCCAATACGATCATCGTATACAACGCCGACCGTTTCGGCCTTTCCCAGCTTTATCAGATGCGCGGGCGCGTGGGGCGCTCCCATCGCATGGCTTACGCTTATTTCGTCTATCAGGCGGACAAAGTCCTGACGGAAGCGGCGGAAAAACGGCTGCACGCCATGAAGGAATTTGCGGAATTGGGCGCGGGCTTTAAGATTGCCATGCGCGACCTGGAAATCCGGGGCGCGGGAGACCTGTTGGGAGCGCAGCAGCACGGGCATATCGCCAGCGTCGGCTTTGAAATGTATTGCCGTCTGCTGGACGAGGCCGTGCGTTCGCTGGAAACCGGAAAGCCTGTGGAGGAGCAGCCGGAGCCGGTCATCGAGATTGAAGTGGAGGCCTATTTGGACGGCGCGTTTATAGACGACGCCATGCACAAGATCGAAATCTATCAGCGCATCGCGGCGGTGCGGACGGAGCAGCATATCGCGTCGCTTTTGGACGAGCTGATCGACCGGTTCGGCGAGCCGACGGAATCGGTGCTTCGGCTGCTGAAGGTTGCGCAAATCAAAAATTATTTACGGAATTTAGGCGTCAAGAGCGTCGTGGAGAAAGAGAACTTTGTGGAATTCACCCTTGCGGAGAATCATAAGGTCGAGCCGGAACGTGTAGTCGCGCTGCGGAAAAAATTGGGGAAGGCGCTGATGCTGTTGCCGTCCCAGCAGATATTCCGCGTGCGGTTCGGGAAAAAACCGGATCAGGATAAATTGCTGGATATGCTGTTGAACGTCTGCAAGGTGCTGGCAGGGGAACCTGCGGAAGAAAAAGCGGAGAAGAAGGGAGATAAAAGCTGATGGGAACGATAAAGGTGGTCGGGCTCGGGCCGGGGCATTTCGGCGGCATGACCGTCGAGGCCTGGGAGACGATACAAAACGCGTCGCCGCTGATTCTGCGGACGGCGGTGCATCCGACGGTGAAGGAGCTGTCGCGTCGGGGAATCGTTTTTTCTTCGTATGACGAGCGGTACGAGAAAGCGGAGAATTTCGAGGCGCTGTACGCTTCCATTGCGGACGACCTTGTCAGCCGCGCCAAAGCGGGGGAAAATATCGTTTACGCGGTTCCCGGGAGTCCGCTGGTGGCGGAGCGGACGGTGGCGCTCCTGCGGGAACGGGCAGAGCGGGAAAACGTGGCCCTGACGATTCTGCCCGGCATGAGTTTTACCGAAGTGCTTTGCGCGCGTCTCGGCGTCGATCCGGTGAACGGGCTTTTGATTATGGACGCCGCCGACCTCGATCGTCTGCCGATGGACTGGCCCACGGGCTTGATCGTGACGCAGGTTTACAGCCAAGCGGTGGCCTCCGAGGCAAAGCTGGCGCTGATGGAATGCTTACCCGACGAATATGAGATCGTGCTTGCGCGGCGAATCGGCCTTCCCGACGAGAGCGTGCGGAGAATCCCGCTGTACAGTCTCGATCGTCAGCCGGATATCGATTATCTGACGAGCCTTTATGTGCCGCCGTTGCCGCGGGCGGCCCGTTTCGATTTTTCGCCGCTCACGGATATCATGCGGCAGCTTCGCGAGCCGGGCGGATGCCCGTGGGATCGGGTGCAGACGCCGGAAAGTCTCAGGAAGCACGTATTAGAGGAAGCCTACGAAGTCGTCGAGGCCATCGACGAGAAAGACGCGGGGCTCTTGGCGGAGGAACTGGGCGACCTGCTGCTTCAGATTGTGTTTCAGGCACGCATTGCCGAGGAGGCAGGCGTTTTCTCCATGCAGGACGTGGTGGACGGAATCACGGAAAAGCTGGTGCGTAGGCATCCGCATATTTTCGGGGACGTGCAGGCGGAAGACGCCGCGGCAGTGCTGGCAAATTGGGAAGCCATCAAGCGGAAGGAGAAGCCCGAGCGCAAGTCGCGTCTTGACGGCGTGCCGAAGGAGTTGCCCGCTCTGATGGCGGCGGCGAAGCTTCAGGGGAAAGCGGCGGACGCGGGCTTCGATTGGGACGACGTCGCGCCCGTATTTGAGAAATGCCGCGAAGAATGGCAGGAACTGAAAGAAGCGGTCGGGCAAAAGGACGCGGCGCATATTGAAGAAGAACTGGGCGATCTCCTTTTCGCAGTTGTCAATCTCTCGCGCTTTCTGAAGGTCAACGCCGAGCTTGCGCTTTTGGCGGCCAACCGGAAATTCAAGAGGCGGTTCCGCAAGGTGGAAGAGAAGGTCGAGGCCGCCGGCGGCGACTGGAAACAATTTACGCTGCAAGAGCTCGATGCGTTTTGGGACGAAGCGAAGCGGGCGGAAGGAAAATAGGATGCCGGAAAATAATTCTATCGCTTGCTGCGGGACTTGTTCCATGGTTTTCTTGTGACGTTTTACCTATTTGTTAATTTTTTCTTTTTTTTAGAGCCGGAAAAGAAGGATTTTTTTGAGAAACGGCGAAATTTTTCCGTCGGTATCTCGTAATCATCATTATTATAGGGAGGCTGTGTACATGAATAAGGCAGAATTGGTCGGGAAAATGGCAGGCAAAGCGGGTCTGACGAAGAAGGATGCGGAGAAGGCGCTGAATGCGTTCGTCGCCAGCGTGCAGGAAGCTCTTGTCAAGAAGGACAAGGTTCAGCTGATCGGCTTCGGCACCTTTGAGGTCAAGGAGCGCGCCGCTCGCATGGGCCGCAATCCGCAGACCGGAGCGGCAATCAAGATTGCGGCTTCGAAAGCGCCGGTATTCAAAGTTGGCAAGGCTCTGAAAGACGCCGTCAACAAAAAGAAGAAATAAGATACGGAAGCCGAAGGGGCTGCCGGACGAAGGAGTTCTTTCGTTCGGCGGCTCCTTTTTCGTTGCGGATAAAGATTGTTTTCAGCTTGGGAGGACGTTCACGTGGAGGAAATGAAAAATCGGGGCGTGTTGATTGCCGGAGGGACGTCCGGCGTCGGCCTTGCGGCGGCGCGGATTTTTCTTTCGGAAGGCGCGCAGGTGGTCTTGGCGGGCAGAGACGCCGCGCGGGGCGAGGCTGCTCTTCGGGATTTGGAGGGCGGCGAGCGGGCGTTTTTTATTGCCGCTGACGTGCGGGCACCTTCGTCCTGCGACGCATTGGCAAAAGAAGCGAAGGAACGGATGGGACGTCTCGACGTGCTGATGAATTCCGCAGGCGTCTATCGGGAAGAAGCGGCGGAAGAACTGACGGAAGCTTCCTATGCAGAGATCATGGATACGAACGTCAAAGGCACGATGTTTATGGCGCGGGCGGCGCTGCCGTTTTTGCGGGAAACGAAGGGAAATATCGTTAATGTTGCTTCGGACGCGGGACTCAAAGGGAATTATCTTTGCAGTCTTTATTGCGCGTCCAAGGGAGCGGTGGTGCTTTACACCCGCGCCTTGGCGATAGAGGCGGCGCGTTTTGGCGTGCGCGTGAACTGCGTCGCTCCCGGCGACGTGCTGACGCCGATGACGGAAGCGCAGCTTGAAAAAGCGCCGTCGCGAGAAGAAGGCTTGTCAGCGATGGCTTCCGTATATCCGATGGGACGCATAGGAACGGCGGAAGAGGTAGCCGCGGTGGCGTATTTCCTCGCGTCGCCGAAAGCGTCTTTTGTGACCGGTGCGTGCTGGAGCGTGGACGGGGGAATTACGGCGTAATTATCCGTTTTTTGTCGTCCAGTAGGGAAGGCTAATTTTGAAAAAACTGAATCGTATTCTATATAAATTTGCAACGCTGCAAGAATCAAGAATTCTTGCAGCGTTTCGTATGATTGCCATAATGCTTGCGGTTGTGCTACAATGAATCCGAATTAGGAGGTTTGTCGATGCGGGAGAAGCATTTCCTGATTATCGCGGCGTCCATCGGTTCCGGGCATATCAAGGCGGCCGAGGCGGTGGGGGACGCGCTGAAAACAAAATATCCCGACGCGCAGATCCATACCGAGGATTTTACGATGTGGCGCATTTCATGGGCGACGGCATTCATGAAAGCGTGTTATCTTTTTATGCTGCGTTTTATCCCGAATCTGTACGAGCTGATGTACCGATTTACCGGCGGGCGCGCCGGGGGGCTTTCCGTGCAGAGCCTGATTTCCGCGTTTACGGCGAGGGATATCGCCGCGCTGGTCAAGAAATATCATCCGGAGGCAGTGATTTGTACTCACCCGTTTCCGGCCGGGGCGGCTTCGTGGAGGAAAAAACGCCATCCCGACGAGTTCCTGTTTTCGACGGTTATTACCGATTATTCCGTGCATCAGATGTGGATATATCCGAACGTCGACTGTTATTTTGTCGCCCGGGAGGAAATGAAGACCGACTTGATTGCCGCAGGTCTTCCGGCGGAAAGGGTCTTTGTCACGGGGATTCCCGTGGTTTCCAAATTTCATCGAAAAGAGGACAGGGAGGCGCTTTTGGAAAGCCTCGGCCTGTCGGCGGATCGGAAAACGGTGCTCTTGATGGGCGGGGGCCTCGGAATCGGCGGGCTCGACGCGGCGCTGCGTACGTTGGAAAAGATGACGGTTCCGATACAGATGCTGGTTGTGGCCGGGAAGAATAAAAATCTTCGGCTGCGGGCGGAACAGATGGCGCAATCCTCCAACCATACGATTCTCGTATGGGGATATTCTCCGCGGGTGCGGGAATTTATGGCGATTGCGGATTTTATCATTACAAAGCCGGGGGCGTTGACGATCAGCGAGGCACTTGCCTCCGAGCTTCCGATGCTGCTGCACGATCCGATTCCCGGTCCGGAAACGGAAAACGCCGTGTATATCGCTCGGAAGGGCGCTGCGGTTTGGGCGAATACCGAGGAAAAACTTGCCGATGCGATAGAGCGGCTGCTTTCGTCGGAAGAGCTGTTGGCTGAGATGCGCGAGCGCGCGCATGAAATGAAGAAGCCGTATGCGGCGCGCGATATAGCGGAATATTTTTCCGAAGCGTATGAACGTTTTTCCGACTTTAAAAAAATACATGGAAGGTAGCCGTTTTTTTGCAGGGATTTTTTTCTTTACCACGAATATTTATATATTAAGTTAGTTACATTGACCGTATTTAGGTGAGATTATGACGCTGAGAAAGCTGGAAAAACAGGCTGACGGAAACTTTGTATGCCCCGAATGCGGAAAACCGCTCCGGTTCAAGGACGGCGAATTCGTGGCGGTGGTAGACGGTCAGCTTGATATGGATAATTATAAACCGCGTTATATCTGCGACGACTGCCAGGTATATTATCGGGCTGTGTTGACGACGGATTATTACGACGTCTTTCCGTTGGACGGCGCGGAAAAAAACCAAAAAGCGAAAAGCAAGCCGTCTGCCCCGCCCGCCGCGGAAAAACCGGCGGGGAAAGGGCCGATTGCTCTGCCCAAGGAGCCCAAGGGCGACGAAAAGTGTCCCGTATGCGGCAATTTGTTCCGGTTTGTCGACGGCGGGGCGGTGCGCGTCGTCAACGGACAGGTCGATATGGAGAATGTCAAGCCGAAGTATGAGTGCGATACTTGCGGCGTCTTTTATCGCGAAGTGCTGTCTTCGGGTTTTTATCTTCCGTATCCGCAGATGGAGGAAGATAAAATATCCGCGCCATCTCCGAAGAAGAAGAAAAAGAGCGACGTTCCGCCCCCAAAGGAAGAGCCTTCGGCCGCCGGAAGGGAGCCGATCGCGCTTCCGCAAGTTCCTACGGGAAAAGAAAAATGCCCTGTTTGCGGAGAGCTTTTCCGGTTCGTGGAAGGCGGAGCGGTGCGCGTCGTCAACGGACAGGTTGATATGGAGAACGTCAAGCCGAAGTATGAATGCGATACTTGCGGCGTCTTTTACAGGGAAGTTCTGACCTCGGGATTTTATACCGCGTTTCCGCAGGAAGAAGAGGACAAGCTTCAGGCGAAGGCAAAGCCGAAGAAGCAGTCGAAAAGGGCTAAGCCGAAAAAGCTTCGCCCGACGGGAGATTTGGCTCCCATGATCTTGAAGCCGGACGAGAACGGGAAGTGCGAATGCCCGCGCTGCGGTGAGATGATGGATTACGTGGAGGGCGGAGCGGTACGTTTGGTTGACGGAAAGCCGGATATGGACGACGTGCTGGCTCATTTCTGTTGCGAGAGCTGCGGCGCGGTCTTCCGGCGGATTGTCAATACGGATTATTATCAGTTCTCGGAGAAATAGATCCTTCAAAAACGTAAAAAATCGCGGATATTTCTTGATTTTTTCTTGCAAATCGACCGAATTATTAGTATTATAAACAATAGATACTTTTAGAATTTGGTTTTCATGCGGACCATGGTGCGGGGTTGTCCGTTCCTGCACGGTGGATGGCTGCGCAGTCGCCGATTTTGGCAGATATCGGCGACCGATATGAGTAAGAAAGGCGGGGGCAAAACGGATGGAGGAGAAAAAAGGCGGTTGGATGCCCAATCTGTTTACCATCATTGTCGTGCTTTGGCTTCTCGGTTTCGGTTATAAGTTTTATATACAGCAATCTCATTTGGACGAGGTTGCGGACGATCGTGCTGTGGCGGTTACGAGACTGGAAGAAGCGCGGGCTCGCAATGCGGAACTGAAAAAAGAGCGCGACAGCATGGACAAGCCGGAGTTCATCGAGAAAGTCGCTCGGGAAGAATTGGGTATGACGCGTCAGGGAGAAATGCCTTATATTCCGGGCAAGAAATGACCGTTTCGCCGTTGACAGGCATGGAGCGGCAAGAGTATAATAAATCGGATTTCAAAAAGATTCATGTTTTATAATTACTTTGAGGAGGAACGATTTTGTCGATTGAAGTTGGCGGCGTGGTGGAAGGAACGGTCACCGGCATTACAAAGTTTGGCGCATTCGTCGATTTGACGGACGGAAAGGTTGGACTTGTCCATATCTCGGAAGTTGCGGACGTTTATGTAAACGACGTCAAAGACTTTTTGAAGGTGGGACAAAAAGTCAAAGTCAAAATTTTGAGTGTGGATGATCACGGCAAAATCGGTCTTTCGATAAAGCGTTTGCAGCCTAAGAAGCCGGAGGTTCCGGAAGGAGCGCCAGCACAATCTGCGAATCCGGCGCGCCGTCCTGTCAGCAACGATTTCCGCGGCAGACCGGCGGGACGTTACCCGGCAGGCCCCGTTTCCTTCGAGGACAAGCTCTCCAAGTTCCTGAAGGACAGCGACGAACGGCTGACCGATCTTCGCAGGAAAACGGATTCCAAGCGGGGCGGTCGCGGCTCCAGACGTTCCGGCTGACAGATAAAACAAAGCACTCTGAAAAGAGTGCTTTTCTTGGTTTACGGGAGAATGCAAATGGAGTTTGAGAGCCGCGCGGACGCTTTTGTGAGACGGCATGAGATTTTTTCTGTGGGCAGCCGTATTGTTGTCGCTTGTTCGGGAGGTCCCGATTCTTTGGCGTTGGCGTCGGTTCTGTTGGCGCTTCGGGATAAGTGGCGTCTTTCGCTTCGAATCGCGCATTTTGAGCACGGGATACGGGGCGCGGATTCTCTGACCGACGCCCGCTTTGTGCAAGCTTTCGCAGAGGAGCACGGGGTTCCGTGCGACGTCGTTCGCGAGGATATTCCCGCCTATGCCGCAAGAGAAGGTCTTTCGTTGGAGACGGCGGCGAGGGCTCGTCGATACGCTTTTTTGGAAAATGTAGCGCAGGCAATGGGAGAAAACTCTCTCATCGCGACGGGGCATCATGCGGGCGATCAGGCGGAAACGGTTTTGATGCATTTGTTACGGGGAAGCGGCGTTGACGGGCTCGCGGGCATGCGTCCGCGGCGGGGCAATCGAATCCGTCCGTTGCTTTTCGCCTCGCGGCAGGATATTTTGCGATATTTGGAAGAAACGGGCTTGGAGCCGCGATGGGATGAGACGAATTTTCAGGCCGAC